>Ga0157380_10002737_pt1 | contig 11973 bp, 12 predicted proteins | sample S35metaG_FD_119757 | JGI IMG/M metagenome (GOLD analysis project Ga0157380, IMG submission 119757) | Switchgrass rhizosphere microbial communities from Kellogg Biological Station, Michigan, USA - S3-5 metaG | ecosystem: Host-associated > Plants > Roots > Rhizosphere > Soil | place: USA...
GTCCTAGTATGGAAGACATTTGCTTTACCTCTCATTCCCGGTTTTCAGCCGTCTTGCTCCTACTCAATAATGCAGTAGTACCTCAATTCCTCCTTGACTGAAGAATCAGCGGAGTGAAACCGCCGTGGTTCGCCAGCAGGAACACAAACCACAGAGCTAAATAGACGATGATGACAGGCCGTTCGTAAAGCAAAACGCTACTCCAATAATGGACCAGGACGACTATCAAGGTTATCATTTGGGCCACCTCTTTCCTCGCTCACTCCGGATCGCCCGCCGCATCTTTTATTTCGTCAACCAGTCTCAACGCTCTCTTTCGTAGCGGCCTCATTAGAGGATTGCTCGCCAACGAGATCATCTGGTCCAGTAGTTCGACAGTGTGATCAATCAAGCGGTAAGTGCGGCGCTGCTTCGGCGAAGGATCGTGAATCCAGAAGAGAATCACGCCGACGTGATACACCCAAAGCAGATAGGGAAGCTCTGTCCGTAGATCTTTCGGGATTCGCGATTTCGATCCTTCGATCACTTGATCAAAAAGACGAATGCTCGCGTCCCGCACGGGATCTGATTCTTCAGCAAATGGATTTAAGGGACTTTTTGGATCAGCGGCGGTTTTGAAGAGCACGCCTGCAAACTCGTGGTACGGCGCCAACGTTTCGATCTTTAGCCGCATCACGCGCAGCAGGCGTGTCCTCAAAGTCTTTTCTTTTTCCAGGACCGGCTGCGATGCCGCGACGTGCTCGTCGTGCAGTCGCTGGTAGAAGTCCTGGATTAAATGCTCCTTCGAGTGGAAGTAGTAGTAAGCATTACCGAGCGACACACCCGCTTTCTTGGCGATAGCGCGCATCGTGGTTTGCTCGTAACCCTTCTCGCGAAAGATCTCCAGAGCAGTTTCCAGGATTGCGGCCCTGGTTTGGTCTCCTTTCTGAGTCTTCGTTGCTTTTGTTTTTCGTCTTTCACTCATCGCTTATCTCGCGAGGCCGGGTACCCGGCTAATCTGATATCGATTCTGAGATATCGCTGAGACTACACGCTTGGTGGTTGGCAACAGTTCCGGTGTCGCCAGGCGGTAAGCCCAATCGCGGTATCTCGAGAGGGCCCAGAGAACCATTAGCCAAGCCTTCGGTCCAAAATAGACTGCGCCGGCATCGCCTATGACGGTGAGATCCATTTGGGTTAGGTCATGGTTCAGCTCTGGGTAACGTTTGCGCGCTTCGTCAGACTTGCACGGTACGAACTGCATCTCGACGAGTTTCGGTTGTTGCGCCAGCCACTCATGCGCGCGACGGCAAAGACCACACGTCGGATCGTAGAGGACAGTGAGCGCGTTCATCTTCACCCCTCCTGTGCTACAGCGGTGAATTGATCTGGCGGAACGGGTGGTGGACCAGCAACTCGCGTGCTTCGGCGCCGCATGCGGCTGAAGATAAGGAGGTTGAAGAAGTGCATGCCTCCCAGAACCAGCAGCACTAGTCCGACCTTTACCGATAGGGCTTCGACACTTTGCTGAGCAGAAACAACTTCGTAGCCCAGCTTCAGCGCCAAACTGACGTAACCGAAGTTGATTAAATAGAACCCGACGACGAGAAGGTGATTGACTGAGTCCGCCAGTGCCTCATTGCCGTGGAAGACGTCGACGAGGAACACGCGGCCATTTTTGTGCAGAGTGCGGGCTACCCAAATGGTCAGTGCAATGCTAATGGCCAGGTAGATTAAGTAGGTGTAGAAGGTGATGCTGGTACCTCCAGCAATTTCGGTGGTGATTTCGTTGCTCATAACAGGCCCTCCTTTGTGTCCTGATTTGAACACGTTCAACTAGCGCTAGGATAGGCCTGTATTTAGCGGGTGTCAAGCAGTTTTTTGAACAGGTTCAAAAATTAACGATAGCGGAGGTTATTGGTGGAAATAGGCCCTATCGGTCGTATTAGGTCCTTTTCGGGTTGAGATGGACGGTGCGGGTTACTTGAACTGAAACGAATTGATGTAGTCCCTGAACGCCTGGTCCCAGTGGGAGATTGTTTTTTCTGGGCCGGTGAGCTTGGCGAAGTAGGAGCCTTTTGGAGTCTCTATCACTGCCCCCCGGAGTCGATAGTTTGGTTTGCTGGTGAAGTCGCCACTGCCCGGCGACATCTCTGCCGAGTACGTGCCCGAGACGTCGATCATCGTGACCTTCAATCCGTTAACGGTCAGGTTTTCTGATTTCGCTTTATCTTTGGAGTCGCTGCCGTCGGCTTGATGTATCTGGCTGATCCAACGATCGATGTTCGCCTGCGTTCCTCCGCCCTGACCTTGTCCGAAGTAATAAAGGACCAGCGACCCATCTTCCGTATCGCCACCGTTTTTCGGCAACTTGTACTGCGCGACGCGCATGTTCGATGTCGTTTTCTCAACGACCCAACCATCGGGCGCGGTGAAGCTGATGTTTCCGCTCGCTTGTGTTGGTGATGACGTTGTGGCTTGAGTTTGCGTTCCAGTGGTTCCTGAAACAGTACCCTTGGAACAAGCCGCCAGAGCGAATACAAAGACAAGTAAGAAAACTTTGGATTTGATCATGCCGCGGATTTAATCGCATGTCTGTGTTCTTCGCAAGAACCCAAGCAGGTCCTCCGGCAGATCATCGGCAGGAGCAGCGAGCAGGAGCAGCAGAGTCTTTCCTGCTCCGGCCTGCTGCCCCTGCTCCTATTGCTTTACACTATCGGTTCATCGGCTGATCGGGGTGGATCTGCTTAAGTTTTGGGGAGGTTTATTGGTGACGCTCTGTGATTGGCGTGGTAGTATGCCCGTGTCATGCATGCTGACGTAATTCTTATACGCCTAATATTTACGGGGATTTTAGTAGCAGCTGGTTATGTTCTTAAGCCTGTCGCCGCCGATCCTTGGATCTCTGCCGGCGTGGGTGCGCTTATCGCCATCTGCATCATCCTCTTCGAGCTACGGATCCGCCGGGCAACTCTGAAGACATTAATCGGAGCGGCCGTTGGCTCTATTCTTGGGATCATTGGTGCGTTCCTGATTGGATCACTGATCAGCCGGCAGGAATCAATGGCCGTGGCGCCAGAGGTGAAGACATTCCTCACGCTTGCCTTGACCTTCTTCATGGCTTACGTCGGTCTAATGGTAGGCGCGGCGAAAGGCGACTACCTGGAGCTTTCCGCTCTCGGCGGAATCTTCAGCGATAAAGTTGCGCGCCGTGATATGAAGATTCTGGACACTTCCGTCATCATCGATGGAAGAATCGCCGATGTAGCTGAGACAGGTTTTCTTACCGGTTCATTAATCATTCCGCAATTCATCCTGCGCGAACTTCAACAGGTAGCTGACTCTCCTGACTCTTCAAAGCGGCAGCGCGGACGTCGCGGCCTGGACATGCTCAATCGTTTGCAGAACAACAGTTCGCTCGACATCCAAATTGTCGAAACTGACTTTCCGTCAGTTCGTGAAGTCGATTTGAAACTGATTGAGTTGGGCAAGCAACTCGACGCAGTGATTGTCACGAACGATTTCAATTTGAATAAGGTCTCACAACTACGCGGCGTCAGTGTGCTCAACATCAATGAACTCGCGAACGCTCTAAAGCCCGTTGTGCTGCCGGGTGAAGCGATGCGCGTGTTCATCCTGAAAGAGGGCAAGGAATACAATCAGGGCGTTGCTTACCTTGATGATGGAACGATGGTGGTCGTCGATAATGCACGCCGATTGATCGGAAAGAACGCCGACATCGCGGTTACGAGCGTGCTGCAAACGACGGCAGGCAAGATGATCTTTGGTCGCCTCTGGGAAGAATCGGAAAATGGCGGCCACAGCGATATTCATCGCACAAATGGCGCATCGCGTCGCACAATTCGAGATTCACGCAGCACTCCTGGCCCAGTGCGCATTACCGATAGCGAGCCAATCACGGAAAGCTGAACAGGCACTTCTCTCGATCTTCTCTCTTCATGAACAGTGCAATCATCGTCGCTGCCGGTTCCGGCAGCCGGATGGCGAGTGATCGACCTAAACAGTTTCTACTTCTCGCGGGAATTCCCCTTATCTTCCACACACTTCGCCCGTTCGAACAGTGTGATAGCATCCACGAAACGATTGTTGTGTTGCCGCCGGAGTCGGCTGCGGAATTTTTAGACAGCGCAGCGAGGTTCGGAGTGAAAAAGGTTACGCGCGTTGTGCCAGGCGGAGCTACGCGTGCAGAATCAGTCAAACGTGGATTGACTGCGGTTCGGGCAACGTCTGCCGGCATTGTTGCCGTGCACGATGGTGTGCGACCTTTTGTGTCTGCTACGGAGATCAGTGAAACCGTTGCCGCTGCGGAAGAACATGGAGCGGCAATTCTGGTAGCCCCGGCGACTGATACAATCAAGCAAGTCGATGACAATCGGGTTGTGAGAACACTTGATCGACGTGAATTGCGTCGCGCTTTGACGCCGCAATGTTTCAAGTACGAACTATTGATGCGAGCGTTCGCTCAAGCTGATTTGAGCGATTTGTCGCCGACGGACGACAGCACACTCGTCGAACAAATAGGCGCGCGTGTGGCGATCGTCGAAGGTAGTGCGAGCAATATTAAGATAACGACGCCGGAAGATTTGGTAATTGCTGAGAGTTTTCTGAAGTCGGGTCTTTGGTCTTAGGTCTTTGGCCGTGTGGTATTTCTAAGTTGCGAACCGTGCTTTGCGACATTCAACTCAGTGGCAAACAGTCAGTACCGAAACGCGGTAGCGTCGGGTCCAGGTTGACTCGAAGGGCTGCTAATCGAAACGCGGACCCGACGCTACCGCGTTTCACTGACTGTTTGCCACTGAGTTGAGTAACCGGTCGACCAATCACGAACAGAACCAATCGAAAAGGATCAAAGCGCAAGGCCAAAGACCAAAGGTCATTTGTGATGTTTCGCATCGGCATCGGTACTGACACGCATCGACTTGTTGAAGGACGACCGCTGATCCTCGGCGGTGTGAGTATCACCTCGGATCTCGGCGCCGAAGGACATTCTGATGCCGACGCCCTTTCCCATGCGATTGCTGACGCGATTCTTGGCGCCCTTTGCCAGGGCGATCTCGGCGTACACTTTCCTGATCGCGATCCGCAATGGAGTGGAGCCAATAGTTTGGAGTTGCTTTCAAGAGTTATGTGGCTCGCGCGCGAGCGCAATCTTCAGGTCGTGAATGTGGACTCTACCATCATGCTCGAAGCACCACGGCTGCGCGTCTTCGTTGACGCGATGCGACAAAACATCGCAGACGTGCTCGAGGTGGATCTGACTAGTGTCAGCGTGAAGGCCAAGACCGGAGAAGGTCTCGACGCCGTGGGCCAGCGACGGGCAGTTTCTGCCCAGGCGGTTGTCTTAATGGAGACAAGCAAGGAAACAGCTTGAGACCTCAAGACGTCATTAGAAAGAAACGAGACGGGCAGGAATTATCGCGCGAGGAAATCGTTTTCTTTGTTGATGGTGTTACGACCGGACGTGTTGCTGACTATCAGATCAGTGCGCTGCTCATGGCGATCTATCTGAACGGCATGAGTCAGACCGAGCAGCAGATTCTTACCGAAGCGATGCTCGAGTCAGGCAGCATCCTCGACTTCTCGGACATCGCCAAACCCAAAGCCGATAAACATTCGACGGGCGGAGTGGGCGACAAGACGTCGTTGCTGATTGCGCCGCTGGTTGCTTCGTGCGGAGTTGCAGTCCCGATGATCTCCGGTCGTGGACTTGGCCACACGGGCGGGACGCTTGATAAGTTGGAGTCGATTCCCGGCTATCGCGTGAACCTTACGGTTGATGAATTCAAGAAGGTGCTGAACGACGTTGGTTACGCGATGGCCGGACAGACTGCGGAGCTGGCGCCTGCCGACAAGAAGATGTACGCGCTCCGTGATGCCACTTCCACCGTCGAGGCGATTCCGCTGATTGTTGCTTCCATCATTTCGAAGAAGGGCGCCGCCGGTCTCGATGCGATGGTGATCGACGTCAAAGTCGGCAATGGCGCTTTTATGCGTGATGAGGCACGAGCAAAGGAACTTGCGCATGCTCTTGTCAGCACAGGTAACTCGTGTGGGATCAAGACACGCGCGTTGTTGACGGACATGAATCAACCGCTGGGAGCTGCCGTCGGGAATTCAATAGAGGTGCGCGAATGCATCGAGATCCTGCGCGGTGAAACGTCCAAGGCTGCGTATCCGGTGCTGGATTTATCACTCCAACTCGCGGCGCACATGCTGGTGCTTGTCAACGTCGAAGAGACCATTGAACGTGCGCTCGCTACGTTGCGACGGCAAATCGATTCAGGCGCTGCTCTCGAAGCATTTCGGCGAAACATCCTGGCGCAAGGTGGCGACGCTCGAGTGTGTGACGATCCAAACCGTTTTCTACCTTTAGTAACGGAAGGGGTTAAGGTAGAATCCCCGCGCTCTGGCTTCATTACAAGGATCGATACGACTGAAATTGGTCACGCAATCGCAGCAATCGGTGGTGGTCGCGTGCGCATCGAAGACGTGATTGATCCAACGGTGGGTTTTGTAACTGAAGTGAAGATCGGCGATCGCATTGCACACGACGACGCGCTTGGGATTGTTTACAGTTCAGACCGACCAGCCGCTCGTGAAGCCGCTGCCAGAATCCAGGCAGCATATCTGATCGACGATGTAGCACCCGCGGCATCACAAACGCTCGTCAAGGAAATAATCAACGAATGAAATACAAGTTTTTTGCCCTATGCCTGTTGTGTGTTTTGCCGCTGTTCCTAACCGGGTGCGGCGCGCAAAGTACAGCCGCCAGTGAGGCTGGAAAGATCCGTGTCGGTATCGTCTTTGATATTGGTGGAAAGGATGATCGTTCATTCAACGCCGCTGCCTGGCAAGGCGTGCAAAGAGCGGCGAAAGATTTGCCGATCGTCTTGCGAGATATCGAGCCCGGTACACCGAACGCTATCGAACCTGCGATGCGCGCGTTTGCAGAACGAGGATACGACCTGATCATCGGAGTGGGTTTTGCGCAGGCACCGATCATGGAACAGGTCGCGAAGGATTATCCAAACATTCACTTTGCGATCATTGATGGTGTCAGTGAATTACCAAATGTAGCCTCGCTTGTTTTTAAGGAGCATGAAGGTTCTTACCTGGTCGGGATGCTGGCAGCAAAGACAACCAAGACAGGAACCATCGGTTTTCTCGGAGGGATGGACATCGGTTTGATTCACCGTTTCGAGAAGGGTTACGAAGAAGGAGCGCAGGCGGTTAATCCAAACATCCGTGTTATTCAGAACTACGTGGGAGTTACTGACGGCGCTTGGAACAATCCCGGAAAAGGAAAAGAGTTGTCGTTGGCCCAGATTCAAAAAGGCGCTGATGTGATCTTCACCGCCGCGGGAAACTCCGGACTTGGAGCTTTCGATGCGGTCGAACAGCAGGGAAAGCAAAACGGCCGGGCAACGCATTTCGTAATTGGTGTCGACTCAAACCAGAACATGGTGAAGCCTGGGTTTGTTCTGACGAGTATGGTGAAACGAGTTGATAACGCGGTCTACAACATTGTGCAGGAAGTCGTGAATGGCCGCTTCTCACCAGGACTGCACGTGTTTGGACTCGATAAGGACGGCGTGGGTTATTCGATGGATGAATTCAACCAGCAACTCATCACACCGGATGCCATTCAACAGGTCGAGGAAGCCAAGAAGAAAATCATAGCAGGAGAAATCAAGGTCACTGACGCAATGTTGAAGTGACGAGTTAATAGGACCTAATAGACCTATCTGTCCTATTAAGCCGTACCCACTGCCAAATGATAGAGCTCCGTAATATCACCAAACGATTCGGTAATGTCCTCGCCAACGACCACGTAAATATTGTCGTTAAGCCCGGAACAATCCACGCCATTGTTGGCGAAAACGGCGCCGGGAAGTCGACCGCAATGCGGATCGCCTACGGCTTTTACACAGCTGATAGCGGAGAAATTATCGTCGATGGCCAGGTCCGCCAGATCAATTCTCCACACGACGCGATTGCCCTTGGCATCGGCATGGTCCATCAACACTTCATGCTCGTTGATACCATGTCGGTAGCAGAGAATATTGTTCTCGGCTCAGAACCCGGCTCGTCTGTTAATCTTGATCTTCAAACCGCCGCACAACAAATCACAAAACTCTCTGAAGAATTCAAACTAGCAGTTAATCCAAACACATTAGTTGAAGATCTATCAGTGGGCCAACAGCAGCGTGTTGAGCTTCTGAAAGCACTGTATCGACACGCGAAGCTATTGATTCTCGACGAGCCCACCGCCGTGTTGACGCCGCTTGAAGTTGAAGAGTTCTTCCACATCCTGCGTCGCATGAGAGAGCAAGGGAAGACGGTTATTATCATCACCCACAAACTTTCAGAGGTGTTGGCCATATCCGATGAAGTGACAGTGATGCGTGATGGCAAGGTCGTCGGTCGAGTACAAACGAAGGACACAAACGCGGCTGAACTGGCGCGAATGATGGTCGGGCGCGAAGTTTTGCTGCGTGTGGAAAAGCCTGATGCGAAACCTGGCCAAACGGAATTGGAAGTCAGCGGTCTATCCGTTACCACAGCCACCGGAGCCAGGAAAGTTAATGACGTTTCGTTTGTCGTTCGACGAGGTGAAATTGTTGGTATCGCCGGCGTTGAGGGTAACGGGCAAACAGAGCTCATTGAAGCGCTAGCCGGTTTGGTTGATCCGGCGCACGTCACCGGTGCGATCAAATTTGAATCGGGCGACATCACGACGCGTGGCGCTCGTTCGCGAAGAGAACTGGCTATTGCCCACATTCCTGAAGATCGACATCGTCGCGGGCTTCTGCTTGATTTCAGTCTCGCTGAAAATGCAATCCTGGGCGTGCACTATCGTCCGCCCATTGCTGCCTACGCAGGCGGTGTGTTTATCGATGAGAACGCGGTTCAAAATCGGACGAAAGAAATCATCGAGCACTTCGACGTGCGTCCCGCCAACGCTGCCTTGCCTGCGCGCGCGCTTTCAGGAGGGAATCAACAGAAGTTGATTATCGGCCGCGAATTTCAAGTCAATCCAAAACTCTTGCTGGTTTCGCAACCAACGAGAGGCGTTGACATCGGAGCGATCGAGTTCATCCATCGCAAACTCGTGGCACTGCGTGACGAAGGCTGTGCAATTTTGCTTGTATCTGCGGAGTTGGAAGAAGTGACCAGTCTCTCAGATCGTCTGCTGATTATTCACGAGGGAAGAATAGTCGGCGAGGTTGATCCAAAAGTCGCAACGCTCGAAGAGATTGGGTTGTTGATGACACGCGGGCACTAAAGTTGGTTTGTGGTTCTGATCATCGAATCAATAGGTCCTAAAGGTCGTATAGGTCCTATTTCTTAAAGCACGAAAGGACCAATCGAAGCACCACCCCGATCACATGAAGCTCCTACGCGAACTTCTATTCCCACTCATCGCCGTTGTTTCCGCATTCGTTGTTGGCGGGATACTTGTGCTGTTAATCGGCGACAATCCGATTGAAGCCTATCGACTCCTGATCGGCAGCGCCCTCTCGTGGCCCGACGGCATTGGCTACACGCTCTTTCATGCGACTCCGTTGATTTTCACAGGTCTCGCAGTGCTTGTGGGCTTTCGCTGCGGCTTATTCAACATCGGTGCAGAAGGACAACTATACATCGCAGCGTTTGCGACCGCCTGGGTCGGAATCACCTTAGCGAATCTTTCGCCATGGCTGTTGATTCCGCTTTGCATTATTGCTGCGATTGGTATGGGCGCCATTTGGGGCGCGATACCGGGCGTGTTGAAGGCTCGCTTCGGATCACACGAAGTAATCAACACCATCATGTTGAACTTCATTGCGGTCGCGCTAGTCAGCTACTTCACGCAATATCATTACAAAATACCCGGCGATCCAATCCTGCAAACAGCGCCTATCGGTAGCGGCGCACACATCGCTCGCTTCGGGAAGTTCTTTCCCGGATTTCCCGAACGCATTCCGCTGAACGTCGCGTTTATCCTAGCGCTGCTTGCATGCTTACTCGTCTACTTGTTTCTGTGGCGTACTAAGTGGGGTTACGAAATTCGCGCGACAGGAAGTAATCCTTCGGCGGCCGAATACGGCGGCATTTCCGTTAGAAAACAGATCGTGTTGGCAATGGCGGTTTCAGGAGCGCTGGCCGGAATGGTTGGGATCAATGAAGTAATGGGCTATCGCTATCGCTACTACGATGGTTTTTCAGATAACTACGGCTTCACCGGAATCGCCGTCGCATTGCTGGGACGCAATCATCCGGTGGGCGTGATTCTTTCGGCCTTACTGTTTGCGGTTCTCCAGCACGGCGGTATTTACGTTGACGGGTTTTCAGAACACGTCACGAAAGATATCGTCCAGGTTCTCCAGGGCATCATCATTCTTTTCGTGGCTGCTGAAGCGTTCTTCCGTGGACCAGTGGGACGGTTCAGTCTGTTGAAACGATCGAAGATTTAGTGATGAATGAAAACGAAGAGTACGATTTCGGATTTCGGAATGCGGATTTCGCATTTCGTGTTTTGGAACGGCCGCCTTTTTGTGATGATGTTTTGCCGACAAACGAGAAGGGCAACTCGATAAAAACGAAATCCGAAATACGAAATACGAAATCCGAAATCATCTTTTGCTGATGACATAGTTCAAACAATGAGAGACATCTTCACAATCGCACTACTGTGGTCGACGATCAGGTTAGCAACTCCTTTGGTGCTTGCCGCGCTCGGCGGAATGTTTTCAGAGCGTTCAGGTGTTATCAACATCGCTCTCGAAGGAAAGATGCTGGCTGGAGCCTTCGCTGCTGCTTCAGTGACTTATGCGGCAGACGTGAAACTCGGTTTCGGAAATGCGAGTCCATGGGTGGGCCTGCTAGCAGGTGCGGTCGCCGGATTATTTCTTGCCGCAATCTACGCGGTAGTGTGTATCAAGTACAAAGCAGATCAGGTTGTGAGCGGTGCTGCGATAAACATTTTGATGCTCGGAATACCAGGCTTCTTAAGTGGTGCGTTCTTTCTTTCTTCAGGATCGACTCCGCAGCTTCCGAAAGAGCATTTGTTACCACAGGCTGCGTGGCTCATCGGACTAACGGTCATTGCTCTCGTATTTATCAGTTGGTACGTGATGTACCGAACTCCGTTTGGATTGCGGGTTCGTGCCGTCGGTGAGAAACCGGAAGCAGCTGATGCAGCGGGCGTAAGCGTCGCTCGAATCAGATATAGCGGCGTCTTGATTGCCGGTATTCTTGCAGGAATCGGAGGCGCTTACTTGTCGATCGGTCAGTCGTCACTGTTTACGCGAAACATGACAGCGGGCAGGGGATTCATCGCGCTCGCGGCACTGATCTTTGGCAAGTGGCGACCCGTCCAAACTCTCCTGGCGTGCCTGTTGTTTGGTTTTACTGAGGCCATTTCCATTCAGATGCAGGGCGCGGTTAAGTTACCCTCCGGCGAAGATATTCCGGTCCAGTTTATTCAGATGGTTCCGTATCTGCTGACGATCATCGTGCTTGCCGGATTTATTGGATCCTCTCGACCCCCTCGCGCTCTAGGTGTCCCATATCAAAAGGAGAAGTAGAATACCGGGGGAGGTTGTATGAGTGAGCAAGTGGCGGGCTCCGGTCTGTACGAGCGCGCGGAACACGCGGCGCGAATAATACGTGCGCGGCTGAAGGTCGAACCGCGTATTGGCATCGTGCTCGGTAGTGGTCTCGGTGCGTTCGCTGATGCGTTCGAGGAAGCGGTAACTATTCCTTATCAGGAAATACCGGGCTTCGGGCGTTCGACCGCGGAAGGTCACGCGGGGCAGTTGGTGATTGGCAAGGTCGAACAAGTGCCGCTGCTGGCGATGAAAGGCCGGCTGCATTATTACGAGGGGTATTCGCTTGAAGAGGTTACTTTTCCCGTCCGCACGTTTAAGTTGCTGGGATTGAAAACGATTATTCTGACCAACGCGTCGGGAGGTATCAACGTTCAAATGA
>Ga0157380_10002738_pt1 | contig 11973 bp, 7 predicted proteins | sample S35metaG_FD_119757 | JGI IMG/M metagenome (GOLD analysis project Ga0157380, IMG submission 119757) | Switchgrass rhizosphere microbial communities from Kellogg Biological Station, Michigan, USA - S3-5 metaG | ecosystem: Host-associated > Plants > Roots > Rhizosphere > Soil | place: USA: Michigan...
CGATCTAACTACGATCCTCAAGAGCCGCAACACTGAACCAAAGCAGCTGGTGCGCTACGGCGAGTCGTTCTTTACTTCGCTCGGCTTTGAACAATTGCCGCCAACGTTCTGGGACCGCTCACTTTTCGTCAAGCCCCAGGACCACGAAGTCGTTTGTCATGCAAGCGCCTGGGACATTGATTTCGAAAAGGATGTGCGTTTGAAGATGTGCATCCAAATCAATGAAGAAGACTTCACGACCGTGCATCACGAGCTGGGCCACAATTATTATCAGATGGCTTACGCGGGCCAACCGTTTCTCTATCGTGACAGTGCCAACGACGCCTTCCACGAAGCTATCGGTGACACCATCGCGCTGTCGGTCACTTCACCTTATCTCAAACAGATCAATCTGATCGACAAAGTACCCGACCAGAGTGCAGACATAGGATTTCTATTGCAGCGAGCTCTGGACAAAGTCGCGTTTCTTCCGTTTGGCTATCTGGTTGACCAGTGGCGCTGGAAAGTCTTTTCAGGAGAAGTCGGGCCGAACGATTACAACAAAGCATGGTGGGACCTTAGACTGAAGTATCAGGGAGTAGCTCCACCAGCGCCGCGCAGCGAAGAGGACTTCGACGCCGGAGCAAAATATCACGTCGCTTCAAATGTTCCGTACGCGCGATACTTTCTCGCCGCGATTTTGCAGTTTCAGTTTCATCGCGCTCTGTGTCGCGAAGCCGGCTTTGACGGACCGCTGTATCAGTGTTCAATTTACGACAATAAGAAAGCGGGTGAGCGCTTGAAGCAGATGCTGGCGATGGGTCAGAGTCGTCCGTGGCCTGAGGCTTTGAAGACGCTAACTGGTGAAGACAAGATGGACGCGACTGCGATCATCGATTACTTTGCGCCACTCAAACAGTGGCTCGATGAAGAGAATAAGAAAGCTGCTGCCGCGCCTAAAACGCAATAAACGTTCTTGGTTGTTAGTCCTTGGTTTTTGGTTCTTGGTTCTTTGTGGTTGAGTCAGGTTGGCAGGAGCGCATCAATGTGAGGAGAACAAACAAAGAACAAAGAACAAAGGACTAAGGACTAAGAACTAAGAACTAAGAACCCAATACCGGCTCTGGCTCGTCACGTGAAGCCTCTGCTTCAAGACTTTCCAACTTTACGCGAGCGCGCTCGAGAAATGTTCGAATCATTTCGCCTACGCGCTTTTGCATCTCGGCGCTGATTGCGCCCTCTCCAATCAAACCGGCCAGCAAGTGCAAATCACGCGCGCTCGGTCTCCGGAGTTCGACATGCTGAGCGATCCGAATCAGCACCTTATGCCCGCGCTCCTCGAACGCTGCGGCATAGCGAAGATAGTTTTTCATCTCACCGGGAACAGGAGACCACTCGAGACGATCCGGTTCATCTTCAGTCTTCTCCACCGCAAAGCTGGTATGAATCGAGCCGATCACCGGAACCTCTGCGCGAACAATCCAGCGCATGATGCCTTGTGCGTCACGGCGAATGCCTTCGATGCCCGGCATGAGGTCGACGAAGTTACGAAGCTCGCCGAAAAACTCGCGCGCGCGTTCTATGGTGGTTTTTAGTTCTAACTGATCTTTGTACGAGGCTTTGATGCGAAACATTATTCTCCTGGGCTCCTGATCCCGACTATGCAGATGCTAAGCTACGCGGGTTCGTTGCCGCCGCATCCTGTTCTAAATTACACGATGATTTGGTTCAGGTAAACAGCTCTTTTTGATGCGCCTGGGATTTCCAAAGGTTCAACCAAACTGGCAAGATACCAGCGAGGGATTACAACTAAATGAATTTTCAACGACGCTGTCCCCGTTGCGCTGAAGGACGATTGCTGACGTGGGGCGAGCTGAGCGAGGAACAAAGGGAAGTGGTTCGACGTCTGCCGGGCTCGTCTGAAGAAAAGCCTTCGGTGCGGGAAGCTACTCATCGCTGGTGTCCACGGTGTTGGTTCGAGTCGACACCCGACACTGAACTGAATGCGTAGTACCGCTCCGTTGGAATTGGCTTAGTCAAAACTCCTTTTCGGCGATCTTACCCACCGCTTTTCCCCAACTGGACACTTCCATTAAGTTAAGTCTAGTGGTGGTCTCTACAAAGTTATTAAGCCGTTCATGTTCGCCCAACTTGATATCGTAGGCAGGAGAGGTTCTGGTTTCGTACTTTAGCAACTCCGCTATCAGTTGTTCCAACGTTGACGAGCGCCGAATCCAATGTTCTTTCCAGTTGAATACATTCGTTGACGCCGCTGCAATCGCTGCTAAAGCCGCGGGGAGCGCTTGTATCCATTTTGAAAAAGGTGGGTCTACGAGGATCAAGACAGGCGTGAGGGCGCTCAGAATAATAGTCAGAAGTTGTGACGTATAGTAGAGGTTCCGGGCGGTCCTCTTATTCTTTGTGAACCACTCTATGGATTTCTCACATGCCTTTACGGCTGTATCACTTTCAGTATGGGAACCAGATTCTGAAATAGCCATCAGACACCTCCAGTTTGCGTAATTAATCCTTTGTATAGAAAGCAAGTCGTCTAGAACACTTTCGGTGCGGTAGCGCTGAGGAAAGACCGAACGCAAACTAACAGACTTCGTTTACAAATTCACGATGCGATCGTAAGTTGCGCGTACTGCCGCCATGTGGTCGCGAATTTTTGCGACCAACTGAACCGCTGTTTCGTAACCCAGCTTTCTTGCGATATCGCCTAGCGCCGGATGCTCCAGCGGCGGCATCTTTGCCAGGCGCCCAAACAAAAGTCGCTGTTCATGATCGACCCGGCGCAGCAGCCTATAACCTCTATGCAGCGCCTCAAAATCAGGATCGCTCAAGTACTTCCGTTCCTTCAGCTGAATCAAGGTAGTAAGAGTAAATCGATCAACTCCTTCGTCTCGAACATCATGTCGTAACTGTAAGTACCGCGTCGCAAAATAAACATCCAACATTCCACCAGGACCAAATTTGATATCCAATCGCCCGCGTCGACTTGGCTTGGATTGTTCCTGCTCAAGTCGCTCTCGAACTCGCCGGGTTTCGGTTTGTAATTCTGCCAGGCTAACCTTGCTCGCAGCCTGATGGATCATTTCTCGAGCCCGAGCTTCGACGACACGACCCAGCTCGAGGTCTCCAGCGACGGCGCGTAACTTCACGTAAGCCAACCACTCCCAGACAGCGGCCCGCTGTTTCATGTAATCAATAAATGTCTCTGAGCTGCTAACGAGAGGACCGTCATTGCCGTCCGGACGCAATCGCAAATCTACGTGATAGAGATGGCCCGTTCTGGTGATGCTCGAAAGCGTGGAAATAATCAGCTCGCCCAGACGCGCATAAGCTTCATCCTTAGTGAGTGCGGCAATGGGAGATGGCACTGTCGCGTCATAGATTAGGACAAGATCCAGATCAGAACCATAATCGACTCCGCGACTAGCGAGACGACCCAATCCAAGAATTGCCAGGCGTGGCCCACCAGCAGGATTTCCATAACGTCGTGCCATTTCCCTGCGCGCGATTAGATAGGCAACGTTGATACTGGCTACAGCCAATTCAGTCTGCAGTCGATTGGACTCCGTTAACGAGATGGATCCGGAGGCATCTCGACACCCAATGTCGAGTAACAGCTGCGACCAACTCCTGCGCAGTGCCGAAAGTTCAGCCGCAAAGCTTCGCTCGGGATCGATGCTCGCCCGCAGGATGGCTCTGTAATCTGGCTGTGACGAGGTACTGTCATCAAGCGACGAGATCAACGCTGGGTTCGCTGCGATCATGTCGGCAAAGAACTCCGAAGCACCTGCAAGCTTCACCATCGACGTTAGATTTTCTTCAGTGACGGCTGGTGGCTTGGCTGACTTGTCGAGGGAAGCAGCTACTCGAGCCGCTGACAAAAGGGCGCGTTCGTAGTTCAAAGACTGGGAGGCAGTAACCTTGAGCAATTTCGCGACGAAGTCGCTGCGATGATTTTGCAGGTGTGGCGTCAATAGCTTCGCAGCAGCTTGGGCGGCTGACTCGACTGCATCTTCCGCGTTCTTCTCCAGGCCCGGGATTTCATTTTGAGTCTGCGGTTCTCTGAAAGGGATCGGTCCCTCCATTTCCGCATCACCAAAAACTCGCTCATAGGCGCGATGCACATTATTCGTGTGCAGATACAGAGTCGCCTCGAAGTCGTCCCGGCTCTCAAAGTTCATCCGACTTGAAAGCAGAGAGTTGGGCTTTTCTTCAGCAGGTATTGTGTGAGTTTGCAGCCCATGCTCCATCTGCAATCGATGTTCAACTCTGCGCAGAAAGTCATAGGCCTCAGATAACTCTGAACGTTCAACCTCAGTGATTAAGTTTCGATCGGCAAGCCGGCCGAGAGTAATCAAAGTGTGCGGAGTCCGGAGCCAGGGATCGCGCCCCGCATGGGCCAACTGGAGAGCTTGAGCAATAAACTCAATCTCCCGGATCCCTCCGCGACCGAGTTTGACGTTGTAACCGCCGCCTCGCTGCCGTTCCTGATGATCGATCTTTTGTTTCGCGACTCTTACATTCTTGAGCGCCTCTGGAACTGAGATTTCAGCGCTAAAGACTCGCCTTTTTACTAGTTCGGCAAATCGAGAAAACAAAAGCGGCCATCCCGCTGAGGCGCGTGCCCGAATAAGCGCTTGCAATTCCCATTGTTGTGCCTTGTCAAAGTAGTAACGAACAGCTTCATCCAACGACGAAGCCAACGCTCCATCTCTGCCAAAGGGCCGCAAGCGTAAGTCAACGCGATACGCCGCGCCCTCGCCGCTGGGATGCCCAACCAACCGGGATATGGTTTCGGCCAGCTTGATGAAGTACTCTCGATTGCTGACCTGGCCGCGCTCTCCTGTGCCTGAAGTCTGGCCCTCATCCGAATACAAGAAGAGTAGATCGATGTCCGATGCATAGTTGAGTTCGTGCGAACCAAGTTTTCCCAGCGCCACGATACAAAACTCAGCCGTCGCCACTCGTCCACCTTCCTTGAATTGTGGTGGACCATACCGGTTATCGAGATCTTGACGCGCCAGGTTCAATGAGTAGGCCAGGATTGCGTCTGCCAAATTTGACAACTCTTCCGTCGTTTCGACGATGGTATGTGTTCGTCGAATATCGTGAAGATAAATACGCAGCAATTCTCGCCGGCGAAAACGGGCGAGCTGCACCTGAGTCGATAGAGTCGAGTTGGTTAATGCGAACCGGGCCAGAGATTCTTTGAGCTCATCCGCAGTTCGCACTCGCGGGTCATGACGTTCTCGATTGAGCCATGAGATATACCCCGGGCTCTGCTCGAGTGTGGTTGCGAGCAACGGACTCCAGGCTGAAAGTGCTAGCACATCTGAGAATAGACCTGGCTCGCTAAGAAGTTTGCGAAAAGCTTTGGGCTGGTCTTGGGCGAGACGATCGAGAAAAAGCTGAGCGCTCTTCTTATCAGGAAGATCTTGAATGAGAGCTTCTGTTGTAGAGTCGAGAGCGGCCACGCCTTAGATATTACGCGGCGCGCTCAACGTCCGCCACAGGCGTTAAGAGTTCAATCTTTAGATTGTGTTTTGACGAAGCACACAAACTGAAGTTTGAACTCTCAACGCCTGTAATCGGCGTTGTGTTACACGTCGAAGTACATGCTGTACTCGAGCGGATGAGGCCGCAGCCTCAACGGATCGATCTCTTTTTCGCGTTTGTAGTCTATCCAGCGTTCAATCATTCGCTGACTAAACACGTCGCCCTTGAGCAGGAACTCATGATCGTTCTCCAGCGCCTTCAACGATTCATCGAGTGAGCCCGGCAAGCTTGGAACATCCTTCAATTGCTCTCTCGAGAGATCGTAGATGTCCTTGTCGAGTGGCTCGCCTGGATGGATGCGATTCTGAATTCCGTCGATACCTGCGAGCAGCATTGCTGAGAATGCCAGGTACGGGTTGCAGGATGGATCGGGCGGTCTGAATTCAAGCCGCTTCAGCTTGGGACTGGTGTGGAACATCGGGATACGAATCGCTGCCGAACGATTTCGCGCCGAGTAAGCGAGATTGACTGGCGCTTCAAATCCCGGCACCAAACGTTTGTAACTGTTGGTAGTTGGAGCGGCGAAAGCAACGATAGCCGGAGCATGCTTGAGCAAACCACCGATGTAATAGAGCGCCATTTCCGAAAGGCCCGCGTAGCCGTCGCCGGCAAACAATGGTTTTTCGCCCTTCCAAAGCGACTGGTGACAGTGCATGCCGGATCCGTTGTCGCCGTAAAGGGGCTTGGGCATGAACGTCGCAGCTTTGCCGTACTGAAAAGCAGTATTGCGAACCACATACTTGAATATTTGCAGGTTGTCGGCGGTACCCAACATGGTTGAGTATCGAAAATCGATTTCACACTGCCCTGCCGTCGCAACTTCATGATGGTGACACTCAACATTGATTCCACACGTAGCCAGGATAAGAGAGATCTCTGAGCGAAGATCACTCAAGCTATCGATGGGAGGCACCGGCACATAGCCTTCTTTGGCGCGAATGTGATAGCCGAGATTGGTGCCGCGAAATTCATCCGCGTCACGGCCGGAATTCCAATGTCCTTCATCAGAATCGATAGTGTAGCCGGCTGAATTCTGGTTGTTGTGATACTTGACGGAATCAAAGACAAAAAACTCGGCTTCAGGTCCAAAGTAGACCGTGTCAGCGAGACCGGTAAATCGCAAATAACTTTCGGCTCGGCTGGCTACGGCTCGAGGATCGAAGGTATAGCCTTCTTTGGTGATCGGGTCGACCGCGCTTCCAATCAAACAAAGAGTTGGTTCTTCAGAAAACGGATCCATCCAGAACCGAGTCGGATCGGGAACCAACAACATATCTGATTCATGGATAGCGGCCCAACCACGGATCGATGACGCGTCAAAACCGAAGCCGTCTTCAAAGGTTCCTTCGCCAAGTTCACCGATGGGAAAGGTCAGGTGTTGCCATGACCCGGGTAGATCCGTAAATCGTACGGACACGAATTTCGCCCCCTGATCGGAGGCATACTTCAACACAGTCTTTGCGTTCATTTTTTCTCCTGAAGGTTTTAGGGAGTGTTAGGGGTGCTCTTCGCCCCTGCGTGGTGTTTGGCGCGAAGTGATTTGGAACCCTGCTCGATCTGCGCAATGCGGCGGGCGTCATAGAGCGACGGCGCTAAAAAAGCTTGCATTATAGTAGCGCAGTTCGAGATGTCAAGGTTCTGTCAGCAAGACTTATGAGATGCCTCGCTTGAGAGAAGTTGCACTTTCGAGCTAAACGCTTAGGCTTCTGCAACTTAACCATCCAGTAAGCGCTTCTTGCCAACAAAAAAAGTTATAGACCCACCTATGATTTTCTGTTACATTGCGGGCCTAAGCTTTCCACCCTTGTAATCTCCGCTACACGACTCGGATGATGTTCCATCTTTACGATTCAACCACCGGGGTCACGAGCGCTATGTTCAGTAAGGCAAGGCAGGAGATCGCGAATTGACTACGGCAATTGAGCAAACGCTCGAAACTTACGGGATCGAAAACTGGGGGGCAGGCTACTTTGACGTTAACCGCAAAGGGAATCTGATCGTTCACCCGTCCGAAGGAGACTCACGTTCGGCGGATCTCAAAGAGATTATCGAAGACCTCGCGCGCCGTGGCATTACGGCTCCAGTGCTGCTGCGCTTTCCACAACTGGTCGCGGCCCAAGTACGAAAACTTCAACGCGCCTTCGTCAAATCAATTCGCGAATTCGAATACCAGGGTACGCACATGTGCGTGTACCCGATGAAGGTAAATCAACAGCGTTCCGTAGTCGAAGAGTACTTGCGAGAAGGTTCACGTTACGACTTTGGCCTGGAAGCCGGCTCCAAGGCTGAGCTTTACGCAGCGCTTGCTCTCGAACAGCCCGCCGATAGCCTGTTGGTCTTGAACGGCTTCAAGGACCTCGAGTTTATTGAGTTGGCTTTCGCGGGAGCTACGGTAGGTAAGCGCGTCGTCATCGTGATCGAAAAATTGAATGAGCTGGATCACGTGTTGACCATTGCTGAAACCCACGAAGGTCCGCTGCCGATGTTGGGCATGCGCGTCAAGTTGTATTCGAAGGGCTCTGGTCGCTGGGAAAAGTCGGGCGGCGAGGCGGCAAAGTTTGGCTTGACGACAACAGAACTTCTGGAAGTGATCCGGCGCCTCGAAGATGCAGATCGTATCGACATGCTCAAGCTGCTTCACTTTCATATCGGGTCCCAACTCACCGATATCAAGCGCATCAAGAACGCGATGAAAGAAGCGGCTCGCGTTTACGCCAAAGTTCACCAGATGAAAGTGCCCATTGACTTTCTCGATGTCGGCGGTGGCATGGCCGTCGATTATGACGGCTCTAAGACAGCATTTGATTCCTCGGCAAATTACACGGCGCAGGAGTTCGCCAACGACGTTATCTACAGCATCAAGCTGGTCTGCGATGATGAAAACGTCCCGCATCCGACCATCATCCAGGAGTCGGGCCGCTTTCTGTCGGCATATCACGCCGTCCTCGTGACGAATGTTCTTGATGAAATCGAAACCGTCGTTGAGGACATCACTCCGATCGAATTGGATGACGATGACCCTCAGGTCGTAATCGAACTGAGCGATCTGCGCGAGTCGATCACCGTCAAAAACTATCGCGAGTACTATCACGACGCGCTCGAGCATCGCGAGGAATTGTTTACTCTTTTTAACCTGGGCTTGATTACACTCGAAGACCGGGCCAAAGGCGAAGTTCTCTTCTGGGACGTCTGTGAGCGCGCCGACAAGCATGCGCAACAGGCTAAGTACGTCGCTGAGGAATTTGATGACCTGCGCCGTTTGTTATGCGCCAAGTATCTGACAAATTTTTCGGTTTTTCGATCAGTTCCCGATCATTGGGCGTTGGATCAACTTTTCCCAATCGTTCCAATTCATGGACTCAACAAACCGCCCACTGAGTACACGACGCTCTGCGATATCACCTGCGACTCAGATGGAATCGTGGATAAGTTTGTTGATCTCCACGACGTAAAGCATGTGTTGGAACTTCATCCCCTCGTTCCGGGTGAACCGTACTACATCGCCTTCGCTTTGGTAGGAGCGTACCAGGAAGTTATGGGCAACAACCATAACCTGTTCGGCGCGCCCCACGAGGCCCACATTCACATCGACGACGAAGGCTATCTGATTAAGAAAGTAATCCGCGGTACCACGGTTGGCGAGGCTGCCGATCGAGCGCGTTACGACAAATCTTTTTTGCATGACGGTTTTCGCCGCTTGATAAATCAACGTGTCAAAGATGGCGACTTGTCGGAGGCCGACGGTGCCGATCTCGCAGAATTCTACGAGTCGCGATTTGGCGCTTATACATATCTCGCAGTTAATGGCGCGCGCACAAAATCAAGGCGGAGGGGCGACTAAAAGTCTGACAATTAAAGGCGAACCGAGCGTTCGCTGCGCGAGCTATTGCTCGCGTCATTAGTGGGACATTCCACCACCCGAGAGGTTGACATAATGGTCACGCAGCGAAAACCTAAGGCATCCAAATACCTCATTACTCCTACACGCCCCATCCAGGTGGACCGCGATCGCTCGATGGCGGGTCTCCTTGAAAAGATGGAAGGCGCAGGTTTTGGAGCGCGACAACTTGCCGAAGCGCACCGGATTTGGCTCGACATGCTCGGCGATAACACTACCATCATGGTCGCGGGCTCAGGAGCCTTGATACCTGCTGGCATGCGCCGCTTGTTGGCTTACATCATCAAGAATAGGTTCGTTGATGTACTCGTGTTGTCAGGCTCGCTACTGTTTCATGATTTGCATGAGACACTCGGCCGCTACCACTTTCAAGCTCATCCGAACATGACTGACGCCGAGCTCGAGGCGTCACAGATCAGTCGCATGTGGGACCTGCTGGCGAGCGACGAGGAATATCACGAGGCAAATGAGTGGGTCGGTGGCTTTACCAATCAACTGGATCAAACTCGCGCCTACTCGACCCGCGAATTTCTTCACCTACTCGGACGTGAACTCTCTGAGATCGCTTCAGAGGACGGTGTATTAACATCTGCATATAAAGCTCGAGTTCCGATCTTTTGTCCGGCGATCGCTGATAGCGGTATCGCCATCGGTATCGCCGCCGCCAGGTTTGAAAAGAAGAACAGCTTCTTATTTGACATTGTTCAGGATGTTCTCGACATGATGCAGATTAGCGCTCGCGCTCGCGTCACGGGCGTAATCAACATGGGTGGCGGAACTGCAAAGAGCTTCTTACAACAAACAGAAGTTTCGACGACGATACTTAAAGATCATCATCACGGGCATAAGTACGCGATTCAGATTTCAACTGATACGCCACATCCAGGAGGCCGCTCAAACGCTGTCTCCTTCGACGAAGGTTTGATTTACGGAAAGCTCGCGCGCGGCGCCCACACAGCGTTTGTACCGTGCGACTCAACCATCGCTTTGCCCATCCTGGTAACGGCGTTGTCCCAGACCGCTGCCAAGTACATGAAGGGCCGCAAGCGACCAACTTTTACCTTCGGCCGCGAGTTAATGATCGAAGTCCCCTAGCAAAGGCTTTCAGGTTGAGTTCAAATCAATCACAGGCTGGCCCAGTTCAGCTTGTCTAAAGAAAATCTGCGCAATGAGAGTATTTCATTCAAGTCTTATTATTTCAACACTTCGCTATTGACGGACAGGGGAAGCCATACTAGACTTTACGCCGCCAAAACAACTCGGAGTTGCACCGCCGGTCAAGGCAGGCTTTAACTCATTTCATCCGCCGTCGGTCGGTATCTCAACTGCGAGGTGTTTTCAATAATTTCCACAAACGAGCGGTCATAGAGTCAGCGATTTTGCCAAGCCACATCTGATTTGCTTGTCATGAAGTGCAGGTACCATAGCAATTATTCTTCAACGTCTCTCTGATCGCCCATTTGTCTATTTCTGTTACCTGTCGTTACGAAGCGGTAAAAAGCGAGCGAACACCACTTTGCTATTGAGAATCGCTTCGCAAATATCCACAGTGTGTGAATGTCCCGAGACGCGATTGGAGTGCAATTCAAACCTGCACGCTAAACCAACAGTAAATCGTCTCATTACAGAGAGCGCACTATAAACAAAAATTACCATGCGATTGCTCCAGGCCAACAACTTGTGTTGTGCCCTTAAGCAACTCGCAGTTTAGGCAGCAGGAGAGGTCTCTTGCGGCTTTTCGAAGGAGAGTCCGGCATGCGAAAGGTATTGTTGCTTAGTTTGACATTTAGCGTAGTCCTGGCGGCATTAATTCTCGCCCCACTGAGTGGCGCGAAAAAGAATGTGGCGTCCAATAACCGTGTCCTGCCGGATAAATTAACGCAAGCGAAGCAGAGCTCTGCTGCTCAGGTTGTGAAGGCAGTGTCCTTTGGTGAGTCGAAGCCCGTCCGGGACCTGCCTCGAACGAGAGTTAAGAATCCATCGCCCGGTGTCAAGGACCGGGAGGCAATGATCGAGGAAAAACGCGAAAAGAATGCTGAGAATTCATTGACCACCAAGGGTGTAGAGGACTTCGATCTTTTCGAAAAGAATGAGACCAATCGCGAAATCATTCGTCATGTTGATATCGAGGCGCCGAGTACCGCCGACCAGGCGGTCTCCAGTAACAACTCCCGCTCAAAACGCCCGACGCCGAATCCACCGAATCCGCCCAGCGTGAATTTCGAAGGCCAGTCCATCGCCGACACAATTGCGGTTGGCCAGGGATTTCTGCCGCCCGATACCAACGGCGACGTGGGACCTGCCCACTACGTGCAGACGGTCAACGTAACCTTCCGCATTTGGGACAAAGCGGGCAACCCGCTGACGCCGGTCGCGTCGTTGAACACTTTGTTCGGCCCCATCGGCGGCGCTTGCGGTAGCTCAGAGGACGGCGATCCAATTGTGCTGTACGACCAGTTGGCTGATCGCTGGCTCATCAGCCAATTCTGCACCGTGGCAAATCCAAATAATCACCAATTGATCGC
>Ga0157380_10002739_pt1 | contig 11961 bp, 8 predicted proteins | sample S35metaG_FD_119757 | JGI IMG/M metagenome (GOLD analysis project Ga0157380, IMG submission 119757) | Switchgrass rhizosphere microbial communities from Kellogg Biological Station, Michigan, USA - S3-5 metaG | ecosystem: Host-associated > Plants > Roots > Rhizosphere > Soil | place: USA: Michigan...
GATCAACAAGAGACAGGCCTACGTGATCGAAGGAGCCGAGATCCTGCCAAATCCCAACGGATCCGCCTCCGGGATGTATATCGAAATAGGGAACGCCAGGATCGCAATTTTTCCCGGCCCACCGCGCGAGATGCGGCCGATGTTCGAGAATTTTGTTTTTGACAGGCTAAAAGCTGTAGCCGGTGATGTGGTTGTTAGTAGACGTGTCTTGAAAGTGTCAGGAATGGGCGAATCAGCCGTCGACGAAGCGATCGCGCCGATCTATGTAACTTATCCGGCGGTGCAAACGTCAATTCTCTTTACCAAGAGCGAGGTGGAAGTTCATCTTTCCGCGAAATCCAAAAATGCTGCGGAGGCGAACGCAACATTAGCCGAGCTCATTGAAAAGATAGTTGGAAAACTCGGCGTCGCGGTGTTTTCAGTGCAAGGCGAAACGATGGAAGAAGTCGTCGGAAAACTGCTGCTGGCGAGCGGGAAGACGCTCTCGGTTGCCGAAAGCTGTACGGGCGGTTTGATCGGCACGAGATTGACCGACGTGCCGGGATCGTCGGCGTACTTTCTCGAGGGTGTAACAGCGTACTCCAATGAAGCCAAAATGCGTACGCTCGGCGTCCCGGAGGCGACACTTTCAGAGTTTGGTGCCGTTAGTGCTGAAGCCGCATCGGCGATGGCGACCGGGATGCGAGAACGTGCCAAAACGGACTATGCAATAAGCGTTACCGGAATTGCCGGGCCCGATGGCGGTACTGTCGAAAAGCCCGTTGGCACGGTGTTTCTTGGATATTCAGATGCGACGGGGTCCAAAACGTTGAAGCTGGTGCTGCCGGGCGATAGGGAACTGATCCGTTGGCGGTCAAGCCAGGCGGCCCTTGATTACCTTCGTAGACAACTTTTAGGTTCGAGTGAACATCAGCCCTAAACATAGAAATCGCTTGCTTTTTTGCGTGTTTGCAACGAAAATTGATAGGCGCTGTTTCGGCGCCCATCGCCGAACAAAATTTGCAACTTTACTGCCCAGATCGCGTGATTTAGATTCACGGCCCTGTACGTGAGACCTATTCCCGCTTGGAATCGAATCAATATGAAAAGCTCAGCATTTGCACGCTATTCGATCACTTTCCTTTTCGTTGTTTCGCTCTTATCGCCTGCAGCGGCCTTCGCCGTTGACCATAAGAAGCATTTCAAGGAGGGACTCAAGTACGAAGAGTCCGAGGAATGGGATAAGGCGGCGGAATCATTCGCGCTCGCGGTTGTTGAGGAGCCGAAGAATCCGGAGTATCGGCTGCATCTGCGCCGCTCGTTGTTCAATGCATCGCAAATGTTCATGGCGAAGGGCAGGCTCGCGGCCGAACAAAAAGACTATCAGGCGGCCTACGTGGCATATCGAAAGGCGTACACGTACGATCCCGTCAACGAACTGGCCAAGGCCGAAATGGACAAGATGGTTCGGCTTCAGGAAGCGGTCCGAAATGGCGACAAACCAACTGCACCGGCAACCGTTAATGGAGTGAAGGTTGTCCAAACCTCGCTAACTAGTGCGCCAGCGGGCCCCTTGCCGCAAAAGATCGAACAGCTTCGCGATGTGGTATTCCCATCGCCGGGTGTTGACCTTCAATCGATAATTAAGGAACTGGCGCGAGAGCTTGATTACAACGTTCTTTTTGATTCTGAATCGTTCAGAGCGGGCCAGGCCCGAAGGGTTGTTCTCGACATGCGCAGCGTCTCACGTGCGAGAGCTCTGGATTACATCTTTTTGCAGGAAAATCTGTTTTTCCAGAAAGTCGGCCCGCGGACGATCCTCGTGGCGAACGCCGCCAGGCGTCCCAACTTCCAGCAATTGGTGTTGAGGACCTTCTACCTTGCCAACGCGAGCCCGAAAGACATCAAGCCGATCATCCAGGCTGCGATACCTGCGCAACCCGGGCGTAACACGACCATCGTTCTGGAAGACACGGCGACGAATAGCATAACGATCCGCGACACACAAGAGAATATTAATTTGATAGGCAGGCTTATTAGCTCATTAGACAAAGATCGGGCCGAGGTTGTGATGGATGTTGCCATCTATGAGGTTTCGAAAACGGATCTTCTTAAGTTCGGAAACCAGATCGGCCTCAATGTCGGCTCGGGACAGGGAGTTAATCAGCTCAATAATTTAGGAGGAACCAATCCCGGGGCGCTTCCTCTTAACGGCGATTTTGCGTTGGGTGTCGCCCGCAGCATCGCGATGGGGATCCTTATTCCTTCGATGTCAATAAGTGCGTTTCAGAGCAAGGGAAATACAAAACTTCTGGCATCGACACAAATTCACGCCTTCAATAATGAAGACTCTGAGGCGCGGATCGGTCAACGTGTTCCGGTGCGCTCGGCAACATTCGCTCCGGTGGGTACGACGCCCGGCAATAACAACAACAACTTTGTGGGTGACGTGATCACGTATGAGCAGGTCGGGCTTACGCTGAAATTCAAGCCGATAGTGTTCCCGAACCAGGACGTTCAGGTGGCGATGTCGATCGAATCAAAGGACCGCGCAGCCTCTTCCGATCCGCTGACTCCTGTATTCACGGAGCGCTCAATAAAAGGTTCGGCCCGAATACAAAACAACAAGACGCTGCTATTGGCTAGCGTCGCACAAGGAAATGAATCAGTGGGCCGCCAAGGGCTCCCGGTACTTGGATGGATCCCGATAATCGGACGACTTTTTGCTACGCCAACGCGTGACAGGAACAATGTCGATATCGTTATTGCAGTAACACCGCGTGTACTTCGTGCACCGTCGATCGTTCCTGAAGATGAGGCGGAGCGGTTTACGGGAAGCGTCGCGACCCCGACCGGTGCATCGCTTGAAGCCACAGTGATCCAGGAGGAACGCGATGAGCTTCTCGCGGCTGCGCGAAAGCTTCCGACGACTGCGCAGATCCAGATGCCCGATCGCACCACCGACTTGCCGCAGTACACTGCGTCGGATCCGAATTCGACAAATGGTGCCTCGGCTGATCCAAAAACAAGTACGGATACGACGAAGTCAGACCAAACGGCGGTGAATTTGAAACCGATCGATACATCCACAAAGACCTTGCAGATCAATCAGACAGCGGACACATCGGTGGCTCCGGCAGCGACCGCCTCTAACGGAAATGGCGAGCCGAAGGCGGCTTCGACATCCGTTGGTTTCAGCCAAGCTCCTGCAAGCTTAAAAGCCGGTGAGAGCGTGAAGGTTCCGGTGGTTGTGGATGCGAGTATGCCGTTCAGATCTGCGCTGCTTGGGTTGAAATTCGACCCGGCGAAATTCGCGGTCAGATCAGTTTCATATGGCGACGTTTTCGGCAGCCAAGTTTCGGGCAAGTCGGTAGTGCCGTTCCTGAATAAAGACGGCAAGACCTATGTAACACTTGCTATACCGGACGGTGTTTCGTCTGCGTCTAAGGGAATACTTGCTGTTATCGAGGTGGAGGCGCTTACCGATAGCGCTTTCGATATGATGATCGATAAGGATGTGTTGAATTTCTTGACCGAAGATGGCAAGAATTTTGCCATAAAAGTTCAATAGCGATAAGTGAAGATATTTCGCGGAAAAATTCGATATTCGAAAGGTGAACCGGCACGCTTTTTTGCCGGTTTCACTCTTTTCGAACTTGTGGTCACGCTGACGGTGCTGGCTATATTGGTTTTGGGTACTATACCGCTCGCGCAAAACACGGTTCGGCGGCAAAATGAGGCGCGGCTACGTGATACTTTGCGGCAGATGCGAAATGCGATAGATGAATTCAGGCGCGACGCGATGGGTGCATGTCCGATGGGTGCTTTCCCCGGAGGCCAGCCGGGTGGTAGCCGTATCGTTACTAGTGCTCCGTCCGATCCGAGAAGCCGGGTCGTGATCGACGACTGCACAATCTTCGACACAGAGAATCTTGATCGTTATCCGCCCTCGCTTGATCTTCTGGTCGATGGTGTGGCAGTTCGACCGCGCGGTGTCAATATTATGGGCGGAGGCGGACTTAGGCCAGGCTCGCCGGGTGCGACCGATCTCGAAGCAACAGAACCGATCATCAAGGTCTACTTAAGGGAGATGCCGACCGATCCGATGACAGGGGAGAAAGATTGGAAACTGCGCTCGTCCTACCAATCAAAGGATGACGACTCGTGGGATGACATCAACGTCTTTGACGTCCGGTCGGCGTCCGAGCAAGAAGGCCTGAATGGCGTAAAGTACAGCGAGTGGTGATAACAATACGAAATAGGCAGGGTGGCTTTTCGCTGCTCGAACTGATGATAGCGATGTTCATTTTGATCATCCTTTTGTCGATCGCCCTGCCGACATACAACCGCAGCGTTCAGCACGCGCGCGAAACTGTTCTCAAAGAAAACCTATGGCAAATGCGCCGCGCGATCGATCAGTACAATACCGACAAGGGACGATTGCCTGAATCGATCGAAAGCCTGGTTGAGGCGCAATATCTCCGTGAAATGCCGACGGACCCCATCACAGAAAAGGCCGAGTGGGACGAGATAATGGGCGAGGATCCAATGTCGGCCGAAGCCCAGGAAGGACTAAAGAACGTCAAGAGCCTTTCCGATGGCAAAGACATGGATGGAAAAGATTTTAAGGATTATTGATCCGCGTTACTTCTAATTTAAATGTTCTCATTCATCACAGAACCCAGCTATCCAAAGGCAGCTATCGGACTTGAGAAAGAAAGCGCAACCGTGCTTTCGCTTCAAAAGGAGGGGCGGTACGGGTTTAGCATTCGCAATGCCGCTTCCGTTCAACTGCCTGCCAGCCTGCTTCAGCCTCAATTCCTGGAATCGAACGTTTCGAGCCGTCAGGGACTCGCGACCGTGTTGTATGAGGCCGCGGGGCTTGCCGGTCTCCTCAAGCAGAAAAATTGGTCCGTAGCCCTCCCGTCAAAAACGGCTCGCACGGCGATCCTCACCGTTGAAGCTGGCAGCGGTGGCAACATCGACGAGGTGCTTGATTGGAAGTCCGAACAAAGTTTTGGTGTCCCGGCCGCTGCATTGCGGATCACCAAGAACCGCTTATCGCCGGATAAAGAGGGAAGGGCCCGGTACGTGGCTACTGCCGTAAAACTTTCAGTGATCGATGAATACGAAACGGTTTTCGAAGACCTGGGATGGAAAGCGGGCTTAATATTGCCGCGGCCCGTTTGCGAATCAAATTGGCTCTTGCGCTATGGTCATACCGCGGATTCTCTCCTGTTAAGCTCACAAGAGGATGGCTTCACCGCTGTTTTATTTAGTAATGGTGAGCCAAACGTGATCCGGTCCGTCACGTGCACCGAAAGTGAAAAAGATGATGAGATCTATAGACTGCTTTTGTTTTACAACGACCGCGTCGGTATGGACCGCGGGTCTCAAAGTTTGGATCGGGTGCTCGCGATAGGAACTGACCTTCGATTGTCACGCATCAATGAGATCGCCCAGGAAGCACTTGGTCGCCCAGTCTCGATCCTCAATTCCAACGATGTCGGCCTGAGTTGTCCCAACAGCTCTATTGGCTTCGATGAGATCGCTGCCCCGGCCGGCTTGGCGGTTTTCGGCTGTAAATAATTCAAAAATGTGTCCAAACGTTTCGCTGGCGGGATGAAATCGATTGAGTAATCGAGCTTCATTCGTCAGAATATCGTTACCCTGAGGTTACGATGACAGGTAGTTTGGCAATAGACACGGTTGGAACCCTATCCGACGTTGAACTGATCACCCTCTCGATCAGTGGGCTGGAGGACAGCTTTGAGGAGCTCGTCCGTCGGTACCAGAGGCCTATCGCCGGTTACGTTTTTCGGCTGATCGGCGATTATGAAGCCTCGCTGGATGTCACGCAGGAAGTCTTTATAAAGGTCTACAATTCTCTCGAGCGGTATCGCTCAGACTATAAATTCTCGACCTGGCTTTATCGGATCGCTCATAATGCCGCTATCGACCACCTCCGCCGCAATTCAATAAACACGCAAAGCATTGAAACCGAAAGCCCGGACGGTACGTATCAACTCCAGCTTGAAAGCCCCCTTCCTTCGCCCGAGCAGAACCGTGAGCGAAGCGAATGGAAGGCCGAGATCAAAGCGGTAATTGGATTGCTTCCGCCGGCTTATCGGGAACTGATCCTGCTTCGACATTCGCAGGACCTTAGTTACGACGAGATCGCCGATGTGACAGGATTGCCGCTTGGTACTGTCAAGAACAGGCTTTTCCGTGCCCGTGAAATGATGCGGGAGATATTCCTTCAAAGGGGATTGAGCGGAATGTGATACTGATCGGACGGTGCCGAGATAAGCAGGAACCGTGCCGATGAAACCGCCGATCAATAACCCCGAATCGAGTTGTTCAAAAAGCGCATTGTTGGAGTTTCTGGAAGGTGACCTTACCTCCGATGGGGAACTGAAGGTAGCCGCTCACATTCAAACCTGCCCCGCCTGTCAAAACGAAATAAAGCAACATCAGAAACTTCTCATTGAATTGGACAAGTCGTTTGACGACCTGCCTAAAATTCCCGATGATTTCTCCAAAATAGTCTCGGCGAATGCGAAAAGCCAGGTTTCCGGCGTTCGGATGCCAAACGAGCGCAGGCTGGCGATGCTTATCTGCGTCGGCCTTCTGGTTACCGTTTTACTGGCGATCGCCGTAGGACCGCTGAACGCACTTTCGGGTTTAACGATTGTTTTCGAAAAGGCGGTTTCAGTAACCTATTTTGTTTCTGGTCTGTTGTCGGACCTAATACTCGGCCTTGGCATTGTGGGACGTGCGATTTCTTCGAGCCTCGGAGCGTCGCCTCTGATCATCCTGGCCGGGATCGTTGTAGCAACCCTTATTATCGCCGTATGGCGAATTCAGAAAAACTCTCGGATCTCCGCTGCCGATCGGCCGAACAGGTAAATGGAAACGACGATCCATGCTCAATTTCCGGTTCAATCTAGAGTATGGTCTCTGGTTTATTGCCTCGCATTTATACTGTTCTCCGCGTCCTCACTATTCGCGCTTCCCCAAATTACAACTGGCACTGACGACGATACTCTAACTATCGATGACGCTCCCGAGATGCAGGTGATCGCCATCTCGAAGACTGTAGTTATTAAGAAACAGGCAAAGGAAGTATTGGTCTGGGGCGGCGATGTAATTGTCGAGGGGCGGGTTGAAGGCGACGTCGCTGCAATAGGCGGTTCGGTGATCCAAAAAGAGAGCGGGTTCATTGGTGGGGATGTGATCGTTTTTGGCGGACAGTATAAAACTGAAAGCTCGCAGCCGCTCCGCGTCGAAGGCAAACAGACTGTTATGTTTGGAGCGTTTGAGGACGAACTTCGTGATCTAGCTCAGGAGCCTACGCAGATCTTCACGCCGACGCTCAGTTTCTCTTTCGTCGTACAGCGGATCCTCTCCGCCCTCTTTTGGTTCATCGTTACATTTGCCGCAGCCGCCATTGCCCCCGGAGCGGTGAGCCGTGCGACCGCGCGTCTGAAGTTGTCTGGTTTGAAGATCACCGCGATCGGCGTAGCCGGTTTTCTTCTTACTTGCCTTGCCGTCTTGGTGGGAATGAGTGTCCTCCCGGAATACATCTCACCGGTCGTCGGCTTGATGGCCTTCGTTATCATAATGCTTGCGTACGGATTCGGACGCGTTGTGATGCACGTCAGCATCGGAAAGTATCTGCAAGAACGATTTTCAAAGGCAGGGCGCGGCTCCGAAACGATCTCGATATTGATCGGGGTCCTCGCCTGCACTGTGATCTTGTCCCTACCTTATGTCTGGACCCTTGCTCTTTTCGCATTATTCTCGATCGGTACCGGTCTCGTGCTGACTGCACGTTCCTCGACCTTCTGGAAGGCGAGTTAAACGCGTAAGGCATTGTGTTTACAAAACTTTACAATAAAGGTTAAACCTTCACAGTGTAAAATACGTCATAATTTTGTCTTGGTCGAAGTGTCGGCGATGAGAGGATTAGTTTATTTGCAGTAACCGAAGAGCTTAGGTATAGAAATGCGAAACAAAGCACTCTTTTTATTTGCGGTTTCATTCATCTGCGTTCTCGCAGTTTCCGCGCAAACCGAAGGCGTCAAAGCCTCGTTGGTCCCCGGGGATGTCGTTTCGATCTCCGATAAGCAGATCGTGATCAAAACAAAGGATGCGCCGCTGAACGTCGAGCTTACGCCGAAAACAGAATTCAAGCGCGTTTCTGCTGAGAGGCCGAGCATCGCGTCTGCCGTTCCATCGGCTCTCGCAGATATTGTTGTTGGCGATAAGGTGGTCGTCTCCGGCGTTTTCGGCGACGACAAATCGAAGCTTCCGGCACGAACGGTTTATCTGATGGCGAAATCAGATATTGCGCAGAGGAATGCTAAGGAAGCGGAAAAGTGGTCGCGCGGTATCTCAGGCAAGGTCGCCAGCGTTAATTCACAGACAGGTCAGATAAGTGTTGAAATCCGCAACTTGATGGGCTCGACGACCGTAGTCATTACCCCGAAGGAAGGCGCGGCCTTTAAACGGTACGCTCCTAACTCGGTGAAGTATAGCGAGGCTGTTGAAAGTTCAGTTGGAGCTGTTCAGGCAGGCGACATGATCCGGGCGGCGGGCGATAAAAGCGCTGACGGCCTGAGCCTTGCGGCAGAGGAAATAGTGACCGGTGCATTTCAAACGATCGCAGGCACGGTCAAATCTATCGACGTCGAAAAGAACGAGGTCGTGATCACCAATCTTCAGACAAAGAAGGACGTTACAGTGGCCCTAGGAACGGCGTCAGTAATGAAGAAATTTCCTGAAGAGTTTGCTCAGCGTATGGTCCAATTTCAGGGAGCCGGAATGCAAGGTGGTGGTCCCGGTGCTCGTCCTGCCGGAACTCCGGGTGCAAGCCAGCCGGTGCAAACGGCACCTCCCGCAGGCAGCCAGGGTCAGCCTGGAGGGCCCGTAAGGATGATGCCGGGCGGCGGACGCGGCGGTGGTATTGACGAGATGCTCGAGCGTTTTCCGAGCATTACGGCAGCGGATCTAAAAGCGGGCGATATGATCGCCGTGTCGAGTACGAAGAACGGTACGTTGGATAAGATAAGCGCGATCAAACTGCTCGCCGGTGTGGAACCGTTCATTCGAGCAGCACAAGCATCAGGCCAGCAGGGCCGTGGCGGCCAACAAGGAGGCTTCAACATCCCGGGCCTTGATGGATTCGATGTCCCATAAATCTCCTGATTTTTTTTATCCTTTCCGTCTAAGAGACGGGTAACTTTATTTTTTGGCGGTCAATTATGCGATTCATAACTTCAATTTTATTCACTGGCCTTCTGGCGGTGTTAATTGCTCTTCCGGCGAATGCGCAATCTACGGGAAGTATTTCCGGCGCTGTTCAAGATACTCTCGGTGCGGTTGTTGTCGGTGCCACGGTCACGGTCGTTGGTCCTGATGGCAAGGAAAAGACATTTACAACAAACCAACGCGGCGAATTTACGGCTACCGGCCTCCCGCCGGGAAAATACACTGTCCGGGTCTCGGCACCGAAATTCGCCCTCTACGAGAACACCGAAGTCGATGTTACGGCGGGAAAGAAGGAGGAACTGATAGTTCCCTTGACCGTTCAGGCCGTCGACGAACAGGTTAATGTCGACACCGACTCAGGTGTTTCGACCGACCCAGACTCGAGCACTAGCGCGACTGTGCTCAAGGGCAAAGATCTAGATGCCCTTCCCGATGATCCAGATGAACTTGAGCAGGCACTTCAGGCCTTGGCGGGACCGTCCGCGGGACCCAACGGCGGTCAGATCTACATTGATGGATTTACCGGCGGTCGGCTTCCTCCAAAGGAAGCGATTCGTGAGATCCGAATAAATCAGAATCCCTTCTCCGCAGAATTCGATCGCCTGGGTTTTGGACGTATCGAGATCTTAACGCGTCCCGGCTCAGACAAATTTCGGGGCAGCGTATTTGGAAATTTTAACGATGAGAGCTTGAATTCCCGAAACCCGTTCTCTACGAATCGTGCTCCAAGCCAGATGAAGGCCTTCGGTGGGAATCTTTCCGGTCCGATCCAGAAAGGCAAGTCTTCGTTCTTTGTCGATATTAACAGCCGAAACGTTGACGAGAATGCGGTAATAAACGCATTTATTCTTGATGAGAACTTGAACATCGTGCCGTTCAACCAAGAGGTTCAGGTTCCCACGAGGCGATTCTCGTTCAGCCCGCGCTTTGATTACCAGATCAATAAGAACAACACCCTTGTATTTCGGTACAGCTTCAGCAATGCGACATTGGAAAACCAGGGTATCGGAGGGTTGACGTTGCCCTCCCGTGCTTATGACTCCGAACAACGGAATCACGAATTTCGGGTTACGGAAACGATGGTGATCAATCCGACAACCATCAACGAGACGCGTTTTCAGTACGAGAATCGGTTCCGTACACAGGTCGGCGATAATTCGATCCCTTCGATCAGCGTGGGTGCCGGGTTCGTCGGTGGTGGAGCGACGATCGGGGAGAGTTTTAACAAGAACAATAGCTGGGAGCTTCAGAATTACACGACCACGATCTTTGGAAAGAATGCGCAGCATTCAGTGAAATTTGGCGCACGCGTCCGTGGCACGTCGTACACGGATCGTTCGGAAAATAATTTCGGCGGCAGCTTTTCGTTCATTAACGTGGACCAGTATCGGAATACGATCCTGGATACCGCGATTCCAACCCAGTTCAGCATTACGACAGGAAATCCTGAAATAAAGGTCTCGCAATACGACTACGGTCTTTTCTTTACGGATGATTGGCGTGTAAATCCGAAACTGACCCTAAGCTTTGGGCTTCGTTATGAGGACCAGACGAACATCAGTGATCACACGAATTTCGCTCCTCGATTTGCCTTTGCATATTCGCCCGGAGCGGGGGGAGCCCGTCCAGCGAAAACTGTGATCCGCGGCGGCTTCGGTGTGTTTTACGAGCGTATAAGCGACAACCTTGTGCTGCAGTCAGAGAGGTTCAATGGTGAGAACCAGTTGAATCTGATTGTAAGCCAGACCGATCCTGATCCTGCTCGGCGTGCGATAGCGATCGGCCTGCTCGGCGAGCCGGTGTTCACCGTCGATGGCGTTACTAACGTTCCGACCGCGGACGAGATCCTTGCAGTGCTGCCGCAATCGAATACGGTCCGGCAGATCTCGGATGTGATCCAAACTCCCTATTACTATCAATTCGCGTTGAGTGTCGAGCATCAACTCCCGTGGCGTACGACCATTTCGGGGTCTTACATCGCGACGAAGACCTATAATGTGCTTCGCACGCGAAACATAAATGCCCCGATCTGCCCGGATCAGATCGGATGCCTGAATTCGCCCCAACCATTTCCTGGATTAGGAAACATTTATGAATATGAATCCACGGGCAGAGCGAGTCAGCAGCAGTTCGTTTTGAATTTCCGCTCAAATTTCAGCACCAAGGTTTCGTTGTTTGGTAACTACAGGCTCGGATTTTCGAACGGCGATTCGGATGGTGCCGGCAGCTTCCCGGCATACAGCTACGATCTGTCGAGCGAGTATGGCCGTTCTTCGAGCGACATTCGGCACTTCTTCCTCGTGGGTGGAAACATCAACCTTCCATGGGCCATATCAGTTAGTCCTTTCATCCAGGCGGGCAGCGGCAGGCCGTTCAACATCACGCGCGGGATCGATTTCAATAACGACTCGCTCTTTACTGAGCGTCCGACGTTTGGCGAACTTGGTGCCCGCTGCGATGAGCTGAATCTAACCTGGTCATTCTGCGATGTGTCGGGCTTTGATCCGAACGCTATCATCCCGCGAAACTTTGGCCAGGGTAACAGCTTCTTCAGCGTGAACATGCGTTTCTCGAAGAACTTCGGCTTCGGCGGCTCGAAGGAAGCAGTCGCAGCAAACGGCGGACAAGCAGGGGGACAGGGCGGCCGGGGAGGTAATCGCGGTGGCGGCGGAGGTCGCGGACCCGGCGGTGGCGGTGGCGGAGGCCAGC
>Ga0157380_10002740_pt1 | contig 11959 bp, 10 predicted proteins | sample S35metaG_FD_119757 | JGI IMG/M metagenome (GOLD analysis project Ga0157380, IMG submission 119757) | Switchgrass rhizosphere microbial communities from Kellogg Biological Station, Michigan, USA - S3-5 metaG | ecosystem: Host-associated > Plants > Roots > Rhizosphere > Soil | place: USA...
ATCTTGCCGTCGCTGTCGCGATCGTTGTAGTCGAACGCTTCGCGCAGCTCGTCAAGCTCTTCCTCGGTGGGTTTGGTCTTCGCCATGCAGTGCGCCTCCTGAAGCGTGGTTCAATCATTGTCGCTGTTTTTCGAGCGCACCGCTTCGTCGGTGCGCCGCGCGGCTGCCGCGGCCGGCTCGTCGCGGTCCTCGCCCTCGTTCGGCGGCCGGCCAATGAAGTCGTAAATGACGCCCACCATTGCGTTCAAGCCCGTGACGCGCAGGACGAGCGCCGGCGCCGACATCTCGCGGCGCGGCTTGCGCAGCTCGCGCACGCGCCGCGCGAGCAGCGTTGCCAGGATGGCGCGTGCGATGCCGGAAATGATGAAGAGATAGAGCAGGTTGCTCAGCGTGGTCGATTCGCCGAACAAGACGCCGCGCGGGGGCAAGACTTGCTCGAGCAGCGCGCCGAGCATCGCACCCCCGAACACCCCTGCCGCGGTCCCGACGTTGTGGAAAGCGACGTAGGCTGCGCGGCGCGTTTGCGGCACGAGCTCGTACAGCAAATTGCCGGCGGACAGCGTGAATCCCGACCAGCTCAGGCCCGACAATGCTTGGAACAGCAGCAACGTCCAGAAGTTGTCGGACAACAGCCACAGCGACGGCACGATCGGCAGCGAGATGCTGGTCACGATCAGGATCAAGCGGTTGCCGTAAACGTCGGCGATGCGGCCCCAAGTCGTGAGCATCAGGAATTGGCAGAGCACGCTCGTGCCCGCCAATGCGGTGAACTCGAGATAGCTCAACTCGAGGTCGCGCAGCATATAAACCGTGAAAAACGGCGACGAGATCCCGACGGCCGCGTTCATCAGGGCTACGTAAACCGAGAAACCGATGGCGCCCGTCGACAGCAGGCTCCGCCACCAGTGCTCGATGTGCATGTCGGGCGCCGTTGTCGTCGGTGCGGGCTCATGGAGGAACGTCAGGTGATAGACCGAGATCGTGCGCGCGACGAACGCGAGCAGGAAGATGAGCACGAAACCGAAGTAGGTGCGGCCTTCGGTGTCGAAGTCATGGAGCAGGAGGCCGCACAGGACGAGGCTGCCGAACGTCGTGATGGTCGTGAGCCGTGTGCGATGGGCGAAGTAGCGGCCGCGCCTGCGCTCGGACACGAGGTCGCGCATGATGCTCGTCCATTGCGGCGCGGACAGGTTGTTCGCGCTGTGATACAGCACGAGCAGGACGAGCAGCGCCGGGATCGCGTAGCCGCTGAAGAGTACGGGCACCAGCAGGATCGGCAACCACAGCAACGCTTGCAGCGTGCATCCCAAGATCACGAGGCGCCGCCGGCCCACGTAGTTGCCGATCCAGGCGGAGAAGATCTGCGCGAACGACGCCAGCAGAAGCGGCAGCGTGCTGACGAGCGCGACCTGCGGAGCCGTTGCTCGCAGGAATAACGCGAACGCCGAGAAGTAAGTCTCGCCGGCGCCGACCTGCGCCGAGTAGGCCATCCCGTCGCGCACGGAGTGACGCAGCGCCTTGTCGACGACAGGATCTTTCGAGAACTGACCCGCGGGCATGCCTCTACGCGAGACGCTTAGGAAGCGTCGGCGACTCCTCGCTGCTGAGCCGACGGCGGGCTGCCGCTGGCTACGGCGGGATTATAGGGTCGGCTGCCGGCGAGAGAACGTGCGGCAGATCAAGCCTTGCCGCCGTCCTCGAGCAAGCTGCGCAACATCCAGGCGTTCTTTTCGTGGACCTGCATGCGCTGCGTCAAGAGGTCGCAGGTCGGCTGATCGTTAGCGGCCTCGGCAGCCGTGAACGCACCGCGCGCCGTTCTCGCCACGGCTTCTTGGCCCGCGACGAGAATGCGGATCATCTCCTTGGCGCCCGGTGTGCCTTCGACCTCCTTGATCGAGGCGAGCTTCACGAACTCCTTATACGTACCCGGCGCCGGCAAGCCTAGCGAGCGGATGCGCTCCGCGATCAGGTCGAGCGCATTCCATTGCTCCGTGTAGTGCTCCATGAACAATACGTGCAGCGTCTGAAACATCGGCCCAGTGACGTTCCAATGGAAGTTGTGCGATTGCAGGTACAGCGTGTAGCTGTCCGCCAAGAGATGGGACAAGCCATCCGCAATCACCTCGCGATCCTTCGCCGAAATGCCGATATCGATCTTCATTGGCTTCGCCATTGGGGTCTCCGATGTCTCGTGCGTCGCTGGTAGTTTACGCTGCGCGCGCCGCCCACCGCTTCAACTCCTCGAGGCCGCCGATGCGTTCGCCGTTGATGAATACCTGCGGCACCGTTTGCGCGCCGGCGATCGCGCCGAGCGCCTTGTTGCGAACCTTGTGCGCGAGCGGAATCTCGACGTATTCGATGCCCCGCTCGTCGAGCAGCGCCTTTGCCTGCGCGCAGTACTGGCAGCCGTCGCGCGTCAGCACGGCGACCTGATCGGGCTTGCGCGCCTGCGGGTTGATGTACGCCAGCATCGTCGCGGCATCCGATACCTCGAACGGGTCGCCGGGCTTGTTGGGCTCGACGAACATTTTGTCGACGATGCCGTTGCGCACGAGCATCGAGTAACGCCAGGAGCGCTTGCCGAAGCCGAGGTCGTTCTTGTCGACCAGTTGGCCCATGCCGGCCGTGAACTCGCCGTTGCCGTCGGGCAGGAACAGCACGTTGTCGGCACCCTGGTTCGCCGCCCACTCGTTCATGACGAACGCGTCGTTGACCGACACGCAAACGATGCGGTCGACGCCGTTGGCGCGGAACGCGGGCGCGAGCTCGTTGTAGCCGGGGACGTGAGTGCTCGAGCACGTCGGCGTGAAAGCGCCGGGCAGCGAAAACACGACCACGGTCTTGCCGTTGAAGATCTCGTCGGTCGACACGTTGCGCCACTCGCTGCCTACGCGCGTGCGGAACGTGATGTTGGGAACTCGTTTTCCTTCCTGGCTCTGGGTCATGACATTCCTCCTGTGGATTGCCCTGCACTGTAGAGGCCTGCCCTGCCCGGCGGCTAATACTTTGTTAGTATCTGATCGATAGGCAAAACCTATTGAACGAACCGCCGCGCTATGACCCTGACCGAGCTCAAGTATTTGATCGCCGTCGCCGACGAACAGCACTTCGGCCGAGCCGCCGAGCGCTCGTTCGTGAGCCAGCCGAGCTTGTCGGCAGCGATCAAGAACGTCGAGCAAGAGCTCGGTGTTCGCGTGTTCGAGCGCAGCAAGCGGGGCGTCGAGCTCACCGAGGTCGGCGCCGAGATCGTCGCGCAGGCCCGCCGCACGCTCGACGAGGCGGCGCGTATCAAGACCGTGGCGAAGCAGGGCAAGGGCCGCCACCGATTGCGCCTCGGTATCATCCACACGATCGCGCCGTACTTGCTGCCGCCGCTAGTCGCGGAGCTCCGGAAGTCCGCCCCCGAGATGTCGCTCGACATCGAGGAGAACATGACCGCGAATCTCGATCGCCTGCTGAAAACGGGTGAGCTGGATGCCGCGATTCTCGCACTGCCTTATGAAGCGCCGGGGATCGAAGTAGAGCCCCTCTACGACGAAGAGTTCCAAGTGGTCGTTCCGCAGGGCCATCCGTTCGCGCGTCGGCGGGCGATTCCCGTGGATGAGCTCGACGCCGGCGAGTTGTTGCTCCTGCCCGTCGGCCACTGCTTGCGCGATCAGGTGCTCGGCGCGTGCACGGAGTTTTCGCGGCCGCCGCCGGCGGGGCGCTTGGGCAACTCGCTCGAGACCTTGCGCAGCATGGTGGCGTCCGGGCTCGGCATCACGGTGTTGCCGACGACCGCGCTGACCGATCGCTACGACACGCCGCTCGTCAAGGCAGTACCGTTCGCGGAGCCGCGGCCGAAACGGCGTGTCGCGATCGCGTGGGCGAAGGCGAGCGGAGCGCGTGCGCGGCTGAACTCCGTGCGCAAGCTCATCGAGGCGATCAGGAGCGTCGACTTGGGCGTAGAGCTACTCGGCGGCGCGGAGTAGCCGCTCCGCACGCGTCGCGAGCCGCGTGTCACGCCCGGTGAGCGTCATGGCTTTGCGCGCCAGGGTTGCGGCCTGCGTGTTGTTACCGGTCTGAAGCTCGAGCTCGCCGAGCTCGAGCCACAGCACGGGATTGTTCGGGTCGAGCCGCAGCGCGCGCTCGAGTGACGCGCGTGCCGCCGGCAGGCTGCCCGCGGCGCGTTGCGCGCGGCTCTGCTCGAGAAGTACGCCACTCGCCCCGCTTGCGTCGCTTTGCGGGCGCGCGGGCGGCACGTCACTGTCGCGCGGGGGCGCGGGCTCGGAACGCGGCGGGGGGCGCGTCGCGGGCGGCGTTGGCGCAGGCGCGCGCGTCGACGGCGTTTCCGCGGTTGGCGGCGCGGGTCGAGGCGCCGGTGTCGTCGGGCCGGGCCGCGGCGGCGCGCCGCCCAGAGTCGTGCACGCTGCAGCCAATACCAAATAGCCAAATAGCACGCCGCGCGCGAGCGGCGCCCCGATCCTTCGGATCATTGCTCGCGGCCGCCGAGCCAAGAGCGAACGCGCGAGCCGAAGCCGGTTTCGCCGTCGCAGCCGAAAGCCCGCGGATAGTAGTCGGTATCCGGCACCGGAACGGGGATCGCGTCGGGGCAGCGCGCGGCCGTCGGGTCGCCCGTCAGGTAATCGATCCAATGCTCGTCGATACCCTCGGGCTCCGGCGCGTTGTAGGAGTTCGCTTCGAGCGAGGACAGCACGCCGGCCCAGATCTTGGCGGCGCCCGTAGAGCCCGTGAGGCCGATCGGCCGATTATCGTCGGCGCCGAGCCAGGTCACGATCAAATGGTCGTTCGTGAAGCCGGCGAACCAACTGTCGCGCAGGTCGTCGGACGTGCCGGTCTTGCCGGCGACGATGAGGTCATCCGGTAATTGCCGGCGCACGCTGCGGCCCGTGCCGCGCTCCATGACTTGGACGAGCGCTTGATTCAGGGCGTAGACGGCGCCGGGCTCCGCAGCTTGCGTGATCTCGATTTCGTAGCGCTGCAAGAGCTCGCCATCCTCGCCGACTACGCTGCGCACGGCGCGCAGCGGCACGCGAAAGCCGCCGTTGGCAAGCGTGTTGTAGATCTGCGCGACCTCGATCGGCGTCAACGCGAGCGACCCGAGCAGCATCGACGGGTACAGCGTCGGCTTCTCCTTCAAGCCCAGGCGCTGCAACGTTTCGGCGATCGGCTCGAGGCCTAGGTCGAGACCGAGCCGAACCGTGGCCATGTTGTAGGACTCGGCCAATGCACGCACGAGCGGCACGAGCCCATGCGCTTGATTGTCGAAGTTGCTGGGCGTCCACGACTTCCGTTTGTCGAGCTGGACCACGATCGGCGCGTCGTCGATCACACTGGCGAGTGAGTAGCGGCCGGATTCGAGCGCCGTGAGGTACACGGCCGGTTTGATCAGCGAGCCGATCGGCCGACGTGCGTCGAGCGCGCGATTGAACCCCTCGTAGCTTGCGTCGCGGCCGCCGACGAGCGCTTTCACTTCGCCCGTGTGCGGGCTCGTCACGACGACGGCGCCCTCGAACTCAGCAGCGTTCTTGCCGAGCGCTTCGATACCGCTATCGAGCGCACGCTCGGCCGCCGCTTGCACGGCTGGATCGAGCGTCGAGAGCACGACGAGCCCGGTGCGTTCGAGGTCGTCGCGCGCATAGTCGGCGGAGAGCTGGCGCCGCACCAATCCCAAGAAGGCCGAATGCGTTGCGCTGCGGCGGTTGTTGCCGACGAGGCCGAGGTCGCGATCGGCCGCTCTTTGTACCTCATCGTTGCTTGCGAGCCCCTCATCGGCCATGCGCTGGAGCACGAAGTTGCGCCGTTCGCGCGCGCGATCGGCGTGACGGCGCGGGTCGTAGTACGTGGGACCCCGCACCACGGCGACGAGCAATGCGAGCTCGTGCAGCTCGAGCTCGCCAAGCGGCTTGCCGAAATAAAACTGGCTCGCGAGCCCGAAGCCGTGCACTGCGCGAGCGCCGTCCTGGCCGAGATAGATCTCGTTGACGTACGCGTGCAGCAAATCGGTCTTGTCGTAGCGCACCTCGAGCGCCACGGCCATGAGCGCTTCGCGGAGCTTGCGGACCCACGTTCGTTCGTTCGATAGAAAGTAGCTGCGCACGAGCTGCTGCGTGAGCGTGCTCGCGCCTTCGCGGATCTCGCCGGCCGAGACGTTGACGAACAGCGCGCGCGCTACGGCGATGGGGTCGACGCCGAAATGGCTGTCGAACCGCCGGTCTTCGACGGCCTTCAGCGTATCGGTCAGGAGCGGCGGAATGTCGCCCGGTGCAACGATGAGTCGGTCTTCGCCGTGCGACGGGAACAAGCTGCCGATCAAGATCGGATTCAGGCGCACGATCGCCGCCGAGCCGCCGCGCGAGTCGCGTAAAGCTGCGATGCGGCCGCCGACGAAACCGATCGAGACGAGCTGCTCGGGCTCGATGTCGCCGGCGAACGAGAAGCCGCGCGTCGCGAGCTCCATGCGGCCGAGTCCCAAGCGGTACGTACCCGGACCCTGGAGGCGCGGGTCCTCGCGATAACCGAGCCGCTTGAGCTCGGCGACCAGATCCTCCGCGGACAATGCTCGGCCGGCATACAGCTCGAGCGGCGCCGCATAGACCTGCGCCGGAATGTCCCAGCGGCGGCCTTCGAACTCGCTGGTCGCCATCCAGGCGAGATACCCTCCGTACGCCACGGCCAGCATGCAGCCGACGGCTGCCAGGCGCAGCACTAACCCGCGGAAGCGGAACGATTTCTTGGGTTTTGCGGTGCGGCGCGAGCGAGCCATGCTCGGCACCTTGCATGAGTTGGCGGCCTACATCAAGCCGGCCCGGCGCTCCGCGTTAGGCGATCAGCCAATTCACGAATGTCTGCCACGGCGCGGTGAAGCCGATCGCGAGCCGCAGCGGCTGCCAGGCGATCAGGAACAAGCCGCCCCACAGCGTCGCTGGATGGATCCGCCCGCGTGTCTTTAAGTCGTACACCGCGAGCGCAACCACGAACGCATCGGTGACGCCGAAGAATGCGACCGGCCCGAGCGTCGAGATGACGGGCCAGCGCGCGACGGCGGCGGTCACGAGCTCGAGTGTCGCGATGATGACGAGCCGCTTGTGCACGTCGGTACGGCGGCGAAACCAAAGCGCGGTTCCGAACAGCGCCGGGAATACGACCAGCGTTGCGAGCGGCAGCGTCAAGACGACCGCCGGCGTGAGCCCGGGAGGCGGCGGGGTCGCGAGGCACGTGCGTGCGCGCGTGATCGCGACGTAAGCGCCCGCCACCATCATGAGCACGCCGAGCAAGGCGCCCACAATGCCGAGCCGTCGGTGCCACGCAATCTTGCTCGCTGCAATCAACGACGTCTGCACGAACAACAGGACCATCCAGCTCGTGAACAACAACCCGTGCACTTGCAGCGACGGAGTCAGCGCCGGCGAGCCGAATGAGTTGCGCAGGAAGTAGGTTGGTGCAAAGCCCACGAACACGAGACCCAAGAGCGCGACGGCGATGCTGCTGAAGAACAACCGTTCGGCGCGCTGCGCGCGGTTGCCCGGTCGGGTGAGCGGGCTAGGGTCGGCAAGGGCTTCGGACGTTGCGGCCACGGCAGCTCCTTTTTTTTTTGAATTTGCCCCGGGGAGGGTACCGCAGAACAGCGGCGGGCGCATGGGAGTACTATCCCGCGAAGGCGCTTCATTCGCCGCACCGTTCTCGCAGCACTCCGGAGGGACGTTGTGACCCATGACCGGCCGCATCAAATCAAAGGCAAAGTCACGAGCGCCGCGATCGTCAAGCGCGTCGATCTGACTCCTGAGCACTTCAAGATCTGGTTGCGCTGCGCCGAGCCATTCCCGTTCGAACCCGGTCAGTACTGCACGGTCGGCGTGGACAGCGTCGAGCGGCCATACTCCATCGTGTCGTCGCCGCGCGAGCCGTTGCTGGAGCTGTTCGTCGAGCTGATCCCGCCGCCCGAAGGGTGTCTCACACCGCTGCTGCATGCGCTCAAGGTCGGCGATACGGTGACGCTGCGGCCGCGCGCCAAAGGCGTGTTCCTGCTGCGGCCGGAGTTCCGCAACCACGTGATGGTCGCGACCGTCACCGGCATCGCGCCATTCGTCAGCATGTTGCGCTATTGGCTCGAGGGTGCCGCCGACGACCGGCGCATGTACGTGCTCGAAGGTGCGAGCTTTCGCGACGAGTTCGGTTACGACGATGAGCTCAAGGCTCTGGCCGAGCGCCACAGCCAAGTGCGCTTCGTGCCGACGTGCTCGCGCCCGAGTGATCCGCGCAACGTGGATTGGAACGGGCAAACCGGGCGCGTGCACACGATCGTCGAGGATTATGTTCGCGAGTGGGCGTTGGCGCCCGCCGAAACCTGCATCTACGCCTGCGGTCACCCGCAAATGATCGAGGATCTGCGCGGCCGCTACGCCGGCACGGGGTTCGCGTTCGAGGAAGAGCGATTCTGGAAGCCTCACTAGATGCAGGTTGCAACGTTCCCGCGGTAGAGTTCCGTATCGAGATCGGGAGCGTCATATGGCGGTGACCTCAAAGGACAGGACGCTGCGCTGCGTCGCGGTTTGCGCCGCGGCAGTCGCGATCGGCGGCTGCGGAGGCGGTGGCGGCGACGATGGCGCACCGGCGACGCCGGCGAGCGGCTGGGTCGCAGGGTCGTTCCTGCCGTCGGCGACCTTCGTCGGCCGCTGCGTCAACCCACGCAGCGGCACGAACCCGGCCACCGGTCAGCCGTACGCCGACATCCGCGGCACCGCGACCGACGAGAACAACTGGCTGCGCTCGTGGAGCAACGAGCTCTACCTTTGGTACAACGAAATCATCGATCGCGATCCAGGTCTGTATGCGACGCCGCAGTACTTCGGCGACATCTTGAGGACGTACGCGACGACGCCGTCCGGCAGCCCCAAAGACCGCTTCCACTTCACCTATCGGACGTCGGACTGGCTCGCGCTCGTGCAATCGGGCACGGAGGCGGGTTACGGCGCCGCCTGGTCCGTCATTGCCAGCACGCCGCCGCGGCGGATCGTCGTTGCCTATACGCATCCGAACTCGCCCGCGACCGCGCCGGCCACCAACCTGCAACGCGGCGAGGAAGTGTTGTTCATCGACGGCGTCGACGTCGTCAACACCAACACGCAAGCCACGGTCGACACGTTCGTCGCAGGGCTCTATCCGGATCAGCCGGGCGAGAATCACACGTTCGTGCTGCGCAATCCTCAGACGGGCTCGCAGCGAACCGTGACGCTGATGTCCGCGAACGTGACGATCGACCCGGTGCAGAACGTCAGCATGATCAGCACGCCGACCGGCAACGTCGGCTACATACAGTTCAACGATCACCTCCCGGCGGCCGAGCAGGAGCTCATCGACGCGTTCGCGCAACTGGCCGTTCAGAACGTCACGGATCTCGTTCTCGACCTGCGCTACAACGGCGGCGGTCTGCTGGCGATCGCCAGCGAGGTCGCCTACATGATCGCCGGCACCGTGCCGACGGCAGGGCAGACGTTCGAGCGCCTGCGCTTCAACGACAAGCACACGGCCATCAACCCGATCACCGGCGGAGCGCTGACGCCGATGCCGTTCTTCGACGATTCGAGCTCCGGGCGACCGCTGCCGACGCTCAACTTACCGCGCGTCTACGTGCTCACGGGCGGGACGACGTGCTCGGCCAGCGAGTCGATCATCAACGGGCTGCGCGGCGTGAACGTGGAAGTGATCCAGATCGGCTCGACGACGTGCGGTAAGCCGTACGGCTTTTATCCGCAGGACAACTGCAGCACGACGTATTTCACGATCCAGACGACCGGTGTCAACGCGATGGGTTTCGGCGACTACGGTGACGGTTTCTCGCCGAACAACGTCGCCGGCGCCGGTGGTGTGCGTCTGCCGGGTTGCTCGGTGCGGGACGACTTCACCCGGTCGCTCGGCGACCCTGTCGAGGCGCGGTTCGCTGCCGCGCTCGAGTTCCGGAGGTCGCAGACCTGCCCCGCGCCGACCGGTAGCGGCGGTCCCGGATTGACGAAGCCGCTCGCTGGCGTTTCCGAGTCGTCGGGCGACGGCCTCGTGCTGAAGTCCCCGTGGCTCATGAACCGCTCGCTCGAGGGCGCATGAGGGCGCGGCGCCGCTGGCTGCTCGGGGCGCCGCTGCTCGTGCCCGCCGCATGCAGTCCGCTGGCGGCGCAAGAGCGGCCAGCGGTCATCCCTGCACCGACGGAGCAGAGCCGCGCGGAGTTACGCAACGTCGTGTCGACCGCCTTCAATGGTCAGCCCGTCACGCTCGCCGACGACGCGCTGACGCGCGACAGCATGCTCACGATCGAGCGGCGCACGCCGCCGGGCCCGCAGGGGCGTGCGGCGACGGGCCGAACGCTCGACGCGCCCGAGCAGTTCAACCTTGTGCTGCGCGGCGCGCGTTGCGTCCTCGTGCACGCCGCGGACGGCCGGGAATGGGAGCTCCGCGAAGCGCGCTGTGTGCCGGTCGAGGCTATTCGCTAAGCCGCAACCTTCAACGCAGTATGCCGCGCAGCCGATCCTTGATTCGGTCTTCCAGCCGCTCCTGGATTTCCTCGCGAATCTGCCGCTGCACGAGCTTGCTGAAGTCAGGCGTGATCGCGGGGGCCGTGACAGTGCCGCGAATGTTGAACGGCAACGAGTCGCCGACGAACTGGTCCATCGTCGCGCAGTTTTCGATGCTGATCGGGGCCGTGAGCTTTGCGTCCATCTGGTAGTCGAGCTCGCCCTCGGCGAGGCGTAACGAGCCTACCCCATACAAGTCCATGAACGACGTGCGCGCCAGCAGGTCGTTGCTCGCTGCCGAGCCGGCGGTGACAACGGCCGAGCCTTTGATCGCTTCATAAGGGGTGAAGAGCGGCTGCTCCGGTGGGGCGGGCGCCCCTTGGGTGACGTTGTACGCCGCGCACAATGTCCGCGCCAAGTTGAAGCCCTTGATCGCGCCGCTGCTCATGTCGAAGTTGACGTTGCCGCCGGCCGTCTGCACGTTCTCGATGACCGTGCGGCCTTTGCCCGCCAGGTTCAAATCGAAGCTGCCGGTGCCGCTGAAGTTCGGCTCCTCGGCCGTCAGCGCCGCGAGCAACGGCTCGATCGCGATGCCGCTCGCGCGCCCGTCGAGCGCGAGCCCCGGGTCGTTGCCCGCGGCGCGCACATGGAAGTTGCCGGCGAACGTGCCGCCGTAGAGCTGGGCGCGAGCGTTCTCGAGCTTCAGGTCGCCGCCGCCGATCAGGATGCGGCCGCCGACGTCCGCGAACTGCATCCCCGCGAGCTTGAGCGCGCCCAAGTGCATCGTGCCGTCGACGTTCATCGTGTTGTTCTGCGGCAGCTCGATGTCGCCGGCCGTCGCCTCGCCCGCTTGTGCGTCGCGCGCCTTCGGCGGCAGATAGCGATCGGCATCGACGCTGTCGACGTCGAGCGCGAAACGGTACGACGGCGCGTCGAAGCCCTGCAGCGCGAAGGTGCCTTTGATCGTGGTGTCGTCCAGCGCGAGCACGAAATTATTCAGCTCCGCTCCGTCCTTCGTGACGGCGAACCTCGTGCCGATCGTCGCGCGCGTGAACGCCTGGGCGTCGGAGGTCGGCTGCGGCGGCAGCCCGAATCGGGTGAGCAACTCCTGCGGCGAGAATTGCGCCACGCTGGCCGTTCCGGTCCAGGTCGCGGCTTGCGAGACGTTACGACCCGTGAGCTCGCCGCTCGCGCGAAGCCCGAACGCCTCGGCGCGCAATGGCGCGACTGTCAGCGTATCCGCGGCCGAGTCGAGCTCGAAGCGAGAGTTCAGCTCGAGCATGCCGAGCTCGCTCGCCGCGAGATTCGGCGGCAGCATGGCCGCGAACGCCGTGGTGAGCGCGTCAGGAGCGAACCGCGACGTTGCGATCTCGCCGCGGAAGATATTGCCGCGTTCGCCGGGCAGGGCCTCGATCGTGCCGCTGATGGTTGCGCCGAGCGCGCGCAGCTCGAGG
>Ga0157380_10002741_pt1 | contig 11958 bp, 7 predicted proteins | sample S35metaG_FD_119757 | JGI IMG/M metagenome (GOLD analysis project Ga0157380, IMG submission 119757) | Switchgrass rhizosphere microbial communities from Kellogg Biological Station, Michigan, USA - S3-5 metaG | ecosystem: Host-associated > Plants > Roots > Rhizosphere > Soil | place: USA: Michigan...
GCCCTGGGCGTGCGCTTCGAAGAGGCTGAGGACCGCACCCGCATCATGGTGAAGGGCGGCGCCCCGCTCGCGGCCTCGGCTTCATCCAGCAGCAACGTATCGAATAAGTCGCTGATATGGATTTTCCTTGCAGCCTTTGCTGGAGGTTTGCTAGCGCTATTGACTCCCTGTGTTTATTCGATGATACCAGTAACAGTAAGTTTTTTTACTAAACGCAGCAAGTCGAAGAAAGAAGGAATCCGCAATGCATTTTACTATGCTATTTCTATTGTAACCATTTTTACATTATTGGGCTTCCTGATCACCTTGATCTTTGGACCGGCAGCTTTAAATAATCTTGCCACCAACTGGATTGCCAATCTATTATTCTTTGTATTGTTCCTGGTTTTTGGAATTTCATTTCTCGGCGCCTTTGATATTAAACTCCCGGCATCATGGACCAATAAATCAGGTTCCAAAGCTGGTGGAAACAGTTTTTGGGGAATTTTTTTCATGGCACTCACCCTTGTTCTTGTTTCATTCTCCTGTACAGGGCCTATTATTGGAAACCTGCTGGTGCTGGCCGCAAAGGGCAATTATTGGGGACCATTAACCGGCATGTTCGGTTTTTCATTAGCATTAGCAATGCCATTTGCCTTGTTTGCATTTTTTCCAAGTAAATTAAATGTTCTTGGTAAAGCCGGGGGTTGGTTGAACGCTGTCAAAGTCACATTGGGTTTTTTAGAACTCGCACTCGCATTAAAGTTTTTATCGAACGCTGATCTTGTTAAAGGTTGGGGATTGTTGGACAGGGAAATATTCATCAGTTTGTGGGTCGTGATTTTTATACTTCTAGGAATCTATTTATTAGGCAAATTGAAATTTCATCATGATGATGAATTACCAAAAAATGATTTTGGTGTTCCTTATCTCTCCGTTACCCGATTATTTTTTTCGATCACTGCCTTTGCATTCGCTGTTTACATGATTCCCGGTCTCTGGGGTGCTCCCTTAAAGGGCATCAGCGCATTTGTGCCACCCATGGGTACGCAGGATTTTATAGCTACCCGTTCAGGAAATGATAAAGAAGCGCATTCGGCATCTTCATCGTTCAATAAAACATTACCACTTCCGGTAAAATACTACGACCGGATGAAGAGGTACGAACCAGAAGTAGTTACTAAATATGGTTTGGTAACTTATTTTGACTACAACGAGGCATTGGCCATAGCCCGTGAACAGAAAAAACCTCTCATGCTGGATTTTACCGGCATCAATTGTGTGAACTGTCGTAAGATGGAGGGACAGGTTTGGAGTGATCCGGAAGTAATGAAAAGACTGAAAGAGGATTTTGTGATCGTATCACTGTATGTAGATGTACAGATGATAGATTTGCAGGAAAATGAAACGTACTATTCAACTGCTTTGGGGAAGAATGTTTCCACACTCGGAGATAAGAATGCGGATATGCAGGTAACAAAATTTGGGGCCAATAGTCAACCGTATTATTTCTTCCTGAATGGAAATGAAAAAAAGCTGGTTGATGAAGGATATGGTTACGATCCCGATATTAAAACTTTTATTGAACTGCTGGACAAGGCAAAACAAGCATTCAGGAATAATAACCAATAATCCCGGTTGATAAGAACTTTTTTAATACTGAACATAATGGTTAATGATTAATAGTTGTAGAAGATGGCATTTGCCGTCTTCTTGTTTTTAGCTAACTTCCCAAAGTAGATAAGCAACAGGGAGTATTAATCTGGTTTTTGTGAATTTGCCCTATTGGAAGAATAGACTCAAAAAGATTACATGAGAGTTATCAGGATACTATTACTGGCAGGTACAATGCCAGGGTTCGCCTTTTCGTCTCAAGCACAAGAGGGTGCGAAATCAACTAAGGCAACAAGGCCAAACGTGATTCTTATTTTAACGGATGACATGGGTTATGGTGATTTGGGCTGTTACGGAGGATTTCCCTATCATACACCAAATATCAACCGACTAGCAAACCAGGGAATGCGATTCACCAATTTCTATGTGTCGCAAGCAGTATGCAGCGCATCACGCTCCTCTTTTTTAACCAGTTGTTATCCCAATCGCATTGGAATTAGTGGCGCATTGAGTCCGGATGCAGGAATTGCTTTGAACCCGGAGGAAGAGACAATTGCAAAGTTGTTGAAGAATAACGGATACAAAACTGGAATGATTGGAAAATGGCACCTCGGCTCAAAGGTTCCTTATCTTCCTTTAAACTATGGATTCGATGAATTTATTGGACTACCCTATTCGCACGACTACTGGCCGGTGAATTATGATGGTAAACCAGCAGACACAAGTACCCAGCGTGGCAAATGGCCCGTGTTGAAACTGATTGAAGGAAATGAAAGAACAAAATCATTAACAACACTTGAAGATGCCGGACAACTTACAAGTTTATACACCGAACGTGCAGTTAGTTTTATTAAGAAAAATAAGAATAATCCATTCTTTCTATACCTGGCGCATAATCTTCCTCATGTTCCATTGGCTGTTTCAAACAAATTCAAAAATAAAAGTGGCGCCGGTTTATATGGCGATGTAATGGAAGAACTCGATTGGTCGGTAGGCGAAATCATGAAAACGCTGGAAGAAAATGGCCTTACAAAAAACACCATTGTTATATTTACCAGCGATAATGGTCCATGGCTCACCTACGGAAATCATGGAGGCAATACCGGAGGTTTTCGTGAAGGAAAAGGTTCTGCCTGGGAAGGCGGTGTTAGAGTTCCATTCATCATTCGTTGGCCCGCGGAAATTGCAGCGGGTTCTATCTGCAGTAATATGGCGGCAAATCTGGATATTCTTCCTACTATTGTGAACATAGCAAAAGCAAAGCAGCCCGTAAAGAAAATTGATGGCGTGGATATTATGCCCTTGTTTAAACAAGTAAAGGACGCAAACCCACGCGATGAACTCGTTTATTATTATGATAGAAATAGTTTAAAATGCATCCGGAAAGGTCAATGGAAATTAACCTTCCCCTGCGTTTCGCAGACTTATAAGAAAATTACAGCAGTTGCGAATGACGGATGGCCGGGTAAATATGCGAGCGATAGCGTGAAATTGGCGTTGTATGATTTGCGAACAGATCCGGGAGAAACATTGGATGTGAAGGATCAACACCCGGAGATTGTACAACAGCTCATGTTGCTTGCCGATAGATACAGAAAAGAATTGGGGGATGATTTGACCAAACAAATTGGCACGGAAGTAAGACCAGCTGCGCGGGTGAGATGACATCTGCCCCCGCAAGTTCTCAGTATTTGAAGCAATTTGAGGGAGCAGATGTCATCTCATAACAACTAGTACGAAGAATAATAAATCGTTTGTATGACTGATAGAATTTTTAGAGGATTGCTCGTGTTGATAGTTTTCTTTTCATTGCCATTAAACTATTTGAATGCGCAATCGAAGCGACCGAATATAATTTATATCATGAGCGATGATCATGCCTACCAGGCAATCAGTGCTTATGGTTATGGATTGAATAACACTCCAAATATTGATAAGCTTGCCGCGAATGGGGTACTATTCAAAAGAGCTTTTGTCACAAATTCTATTTGCGGACCTAGTCGGGCCGTAATGTTAACAGGAAAACATAGCCATATCAACGGCTTTAAAGATAATCACAGCACTTTTGATGGGAGCCAGCAAACCGTTGCAAAAATTTTGCACGACAATGGATATACTACCGCGGTAATTGGTAAATGGCATCTTATTTCTGATCCGCAGGGATTCGATTATTGGAACGTTGTTCCCGGACAAGGGTTTTATAACAACCCCGACTTTATTGAAAATGGTGTGCATAAGCGCATAGAAGGATATGTAACAAACATTACTACCGACTTTGCTATTAATTGGTTAGAGAAAAGAGATAAGAGCAAACCATTCTTCCTGATGTACCAGCAAAAAGCGCCGCATCGGAACTGGATGCCGGAAGAAAAATATTATCATCTGTTCGACAGTGTAAACTTCCCGGTTCCGTCCAATTATTTTGATGACTATTCAACAAGAACACGTGCGGCGCGTGAGCAGGAAATGGAGATTGCTACCCATATGAAAGAGGTATACGATCTTAAACTTGAATTTAATATACCCAAGGAAAAACAGGTTGGATTAGATGCCACATGGCAAAATATATATGACCGATTAAGTACTGCAGAAAAAAAGAAATGGGAAGCCGCTTATGGTCCTTCCAATGAAGCTTTCAGAAAAGCTAATTTAAGCGGTAAAGAACTTGCTATATGGAAATATCAGCATTATATGAAAGACTATCTACGCTGTGTGCAAAGCGTTGATGATAATGTAGGCCGTTTGATGGAATGGCTGAAAGCAAATGGATTGGATAAGAATACAATCATCATCTATACGTCCGATCAGGGATTTTACCTGGGTGAACATGGATGGTTTGATAAACGTTGGATGTATGAAGAATCATTCCGGACTCCGTTGATTATTAGTTGGCCGGGGGTTACAAAGAAATCTGTATCCAATAGTATGGTACAGAACCTGGATAATGCAGAAACCATCCTCGATATGGCTGGCATAAAAATTCCTTCAGATATGCAGGGGAAAAGCATGGTTCCTATTCTTAGGGGAAAACAAAAAGGAAATTTACACGAAGCATTGTATTATCATTTCTATGAAAACCAGGAACACAAAGTGGCTAAGCATGTAGGGGTTCGCACAGATCGTTATAAGCTGATTTATTTTTATGAGAATAAAGATTGGGAACTATATGACCTGGAAAAAGACAAGAAAGAAATGCACAATCTGTATGGTCAGCCTGCTTATGAAAAAGTGCAGGATATGATGAAGCAGAAGCTTAAGCAGTTAATTGCACAATATAAGGATACCGTTTCAATATGAGATGACATCTGTCCCCGTAAATTTCCTAAAATCCAAAGAGCGTGTGGGGGCAGATGTCATCTCTGTTATCTTCTTAAATAATCATCGGTCTTATCTAACCAATCCTGTCTTGGTGGCGACCAGGTATCGATCTCTTCAACTTCACCGATCATCAATGCCTCGTGAGGGAGATTCGAAGGAATAACAACTGTATCGCCAGGATAAAGATCCATTACCTGTTCTTTATTCGTTCCAAACCAGAACCGCATTTGTCCAGAGATACACTGTGTTACCTGTTCATGCACATGATGATGCAAGGGAACAAGAAATCCATCTTTGAATTTCATTTTCGCGATCATGATCTTTTCGCCATAAATGATTTTACGAAACATGGAAGGAGTTACTTCTTCGGTTGGAACATTTTCCCAGTTGATTTTTTGGAGCATATGCAATTGTTTGTGCTTTTCAAAAGTAACAATTACTGAGATGACGTCTGCCCCCACATGCTCTTTGTGTTTGAAAAATTTTGCGAGGGCAGATGTCATCTCACCAAAACGGGCCAAGAGATCATAAATCTTATCCTATATTTACACTTTTATAACTTAAGGGTACTAAAACTCCAACCCATGGTAACAGGTAAGGGCATGATCGCAAAACGATTCTATTCTTATGAAAGCGATTCGGATATCTTGATTTTTGCATCTGGTGTTTCTAATTCAAAAAACAGGGATGAAGCACTCTTTGCCCGTGAACTTGAACTTTTACAAGATACAATCAATAAATATCGGGATAAGGTATTGGTATATTTCAGTACTTGTAGTATGCTTGATCCTGGTGAAGCAAATTCTCCCTATACTTTGCATAAACTTCAGCTAGAAAACATCATTCAGAAAAACGTCGAAAGATATTATATATTCAGGGTATCTCAAATAGTAGGACAGGCTACCAACCCGAATACAGTCCTGAATTTTTTCTATTACCATATCCAAAATCAAATCAATTTCGATATTTGGGTCAATGCTTATCGGAATATTATTGATATTGACCATGTCTTTCTTATCATCGACAGGATATTAAAAACGGGAATTTTGGCAAACCGGGTAATCCATGTAGCCAATCCACAAAATTACAGGGCCACGGATATTGTGGCCGCACTCGAAGAGGTTACCGGTAAGACCGCCTGCTCTATTCCCATAGATAAGGGTTTTAATTTTGAGATAGATATATCCTTAATTTTACCGGTCATTAAAGAATTGAAAATAGATTTTGATCATTCCTACCTTTCGAACCTGGTGAGGAAATACTATCAGCATTCATGACATATAAAGAAGCCGTTTTAAAAAGAAGGATTGAACACATTGCGATACTACCTTTAGTTTGGTTGGGCAAACTGGCGGGAAAGATTTTTCCCCTCAAAACCAAAAACTCTATTTTCTTATTCTTTGCTGCGGCAGACCTTGGCGGAGCGCCGAAAGTGAATTTAGATATCACTGAATGTCTCAAGGAAAACAACCCCTTGATTATTTTCTCAAAAAAACCTAAAAACAACAAGTTCCTCCCAGCCTTTCAAAAAACAGGTGTCAGATTTATCGATTTGAGTAAGAAAATCGACAACAAGCTCTATCACTTTATTAATATATTTTATCGAGGGGTAATTGCATCCTGGATTAACGCTGCTGAGAAACCTGTTGTTTTTGGTGGGGAAACACTTTATTTCTATAAAATCATCCCCCATATTAAGAAAACGGTGAAAGTAGTGGAGTTATGCCACCTTAACACTTGGTTCAATTATTCGCAGGCGTTCATTGATTTGATTGATGCTCGTGTTTTCAGTACACAGAAAATAAAAAGAGATGCAGAAGCTTTGTATAAAAAGAACAATCTTCCCGCTTCCTATTTTGAACGCCTTTTTTTTATCGACAATTCCATCGACATTCCACTTTACCGTACTGTGCAAAATGATATTTTACAAGTTTTGTACGTAGGTAGGGGCGCGCCTCAAAAAAGAGTTCATTTACTTGCACAAATAGTTCAAAAAGCCAGCGAACTCAATTTACCCATTCACTTCACTTTCGTCGGTGATGTTCAGGAATACTTTAAAGGCGTATCGCTGGCTTCCCTGAGTTTATTGGGAGAAATTCCTGATAAGAAAATGCTGGAAGACATTTATTGGAAATCCGATGTGTTGATACTAACCTCCAAATATGAGGGCCTGCCCATCGTTGTAATGGAAATGATGGCAAGAGGAAAATGTGTATTATCTACGGCCGTAGATTCTATTCCCGACTATATTACCCACCTTGAAAACGGATTGTTGATCTCTGCTAATGATGAAGATAAAATTGTAGACGAAGCTATATCATTATTAGAGTTACTGATAAGCAACCCGGATTTGAAAAGAAAGATTGGCGAACAGGCTTATCGCTATGCCAGCGACAAATTCTCCTGGGAACATTTTAAAGAATTTTATGTGAATTTGCTGAGATGACATCTGCCCCTGCCCGCCCTAAGTATTTGAAGAAACTTGCGGGGGCGGATGTCATCTCACAAAAAAAAGGAGAACCTAGAAAGGCTCTCCGATCCAAAACTACTGCTCATGAGAAAAATATAAAAATCGTTTACTTAAGAATCAAAACTGATCACTTCACACTTACCGTGCCTTGCCCTAATGCCTTATCCAAATACTTCTTCAACTCTTCTTTACTCGAAGGTCTCGGACATCTCACTTCAATCCACTTCCCATCCCGATCAATCAATAAAAACCGTGGAATACCAGTAATCCCATACTTCAAAGCAAAGGCTTTGCCCCGGTCGTCAAGCAATTGAAGTCCTGGCAAACCTTCTTTCTTAATGGCATTGACCCACTGCTTACGCGCTGTCGCCATATCGATGCTTACACCCAAAAAGACAATATCTTTATTATTACTATATTCTTCTTCGAGGGCTTTGATATGCGGATATTCTTCTTTACAAGGCCCGCACCAGGTAGCCCAAACGTCGATGAAGACAACTTTGCCTTTGAAATCTTTCATGGAATATATACGGCCGGTGCTATCGGGCAATGTGAAATTGTAAGATGATTTGCCAATGAAGGCTGTGTCGCCGATGAATTCCTGGTACTTTGCCTGGTATTTTCTTTTAACCGTTGCAGGTCCGGTATATTTCTTGAATGGCTCGAATGTAGCCCTGAATTCGGTAAGATTATTTACATCAATCTCAAACATTTGATCCATCAACATATAAGACTTTAATGTGTCGTTGGACATTGTTTTAATCATCCGCTCTACTCTTTCAGCTTGTGTTAATTGCTTCCGCTGATCTTCAGGAAGTGTTGCTATAACAAGCTTAGCATATAAGTTCATGTAGCGTCTCGCTTCACCAATGCTTAGAATTGACGCATCATTGAATTTTCCAGGTTTTATAAAGCGCTGGTAAAAGTCCGGCACACTGGTAAAATTCTTTGGTGTAGAACTAAAGCCATTTGTTTTCCTTGATGTACTATTAAATAAAAATAAGATGGGAGCTAATTCTTTATCTACATCAATTGCCATTCTGAAAAGTTTGCTGAACCCTGAGCCACTATAATTGATACTGTTTCTAAAATTGGTGATTGATGATTCGATATTTTCGTAGGCTTGCTGATACCTATTTAAATCGAATGAATCTGTTCGAATCATTTGTTGATTATACCCATAATCTGTAATTGGGCGGATCAATTCTTGCCATTTTTGTACTAATTGATTTTCTTCAGAACCTTTAATTACTTCATAATATCCAGACGGGCCATCTATAGCCAGTTCCAGATTGTCAACCGGTTTCAGGTAGACACGGAATTTCCAACGTAGTGAGCTGATATAATAAAAACCTTCTTGTTTTACCAGGCAGGGCAACAAAAAAGAAATTTCCTTTGAATTGCTGGTACTATTTATTGTCTCATACGTTCCATCAACCACTCGCTGAATGGTAATATTATTGCCGTACTTCCAATTATCAAATTTTCCGCTTATATAAGCAATGGAAGGTTTACGCACATTTTCTTTTAATTCTAACCCTGTTTTATTTGCGGCATCTAATTTTGAAGGAGTGACTTTTAATAAATGGTTCTGACCCGTTTTTAATACCAATGGCAATGTATACGATTTGTCCACTTCCAATCTCATATGCCCCTGCTTCATAATCTTCACTTCGAAACTATAATTTGATAGTGTATCAGCAGGTAACGCAATAACAAAATCCAGGTTATCCGGACTGATCCTGTAATCGCCAATGCTTTGAACTTTATTATTAAATGTTCTATAAAGACGCAACTCAGCATTTACTTTTTCAGTAAATGTACCGGTCAACACATTAGGATATTGTTGCGCACTGGCAGCATTGATAACCACCAGACTAATAATGACAGCAATAATATTTTTAACTTGCAATTTCATAATCAGCTATTGCTTTTAAGTGCTTGTTCGATCAATAATTTAAAGCCTGGGTCCGACGGCACCGGTGCATTCACAGTAACTATTTTTCCTTTCTTATCGAAGATCATAAAGCGTGGTATGCCTTCTACTTTATAAAACTTCATAATCGATTCTGTATATTCTGAAATCAGCTCAATACCATTCCATCCTTTTCTCTTAACGAAACTTTTCCAAGTGTCTTTTTTCGCCATTCCATCAGTTGAAACGCTTATGAAAACTATTTCGTTATTATTTTTATATTTTTCCTCAACCTTCTGGAAATAAGGTTTTTGCTGCAAGCAAGGTGCACACCACATGGCCCACAAATCCAAAACCACCACTTTTCCCCTGAGACTATTCAACGAAACAACTTTATCATTTATGTCGGTTAAAGAAAAATTATAAGCATCCGCGCCAGTGGCAAAAGGCATCAATTCAGATTTCTTCTTACTATATGATTCTCTGAGTTCCGGTGTAAGAAAATATTTTTCATAAGGCTGAATGTTCAGCGCAAATTCTTCCTGCGTCAAAATTCTTGGCAGGTAACTGATAACCACGGCCCCTTTCAATTCATCGTTACAGATGGGTTCAACCGCCGGGGTTTTGAATGCCGCTTTTTGAAATTCGCTGATACTTTTTGATCCAATAAACCGGTGAACAGCTGTATAAAATTTTAGAAGATCCATTCCGTGGTCTGTATTCAGCAATTGCGCATTACAATATTTACCTTTTTGCAAAACAGGTTGATAAAATTCGCGATGTGACAGGCTGGTATCGCATGCCGAGTTCAATCGTTCGTTGAAATAAAAGAAAGCCGCAGTTCTTGCGTAATCCAAATCAATATCAACTTTCAGTTTCAATAGCTTGTTGAAATAGTTGTTGGATGTATTAACAGTGTTTTTAAACTTTTCAGCTATTGAAACAAAGTCGTTATACATCAAAATGAAATTATCCCGCTGCTTCATATTTCTTCCGGCATTGCACAAAGGGATGAATAAATCGTTCCATTGCTGTAACAAAACTGTTTCCTCGTTCTTATTATTAATTTTGCAACTGTCATAATCTATTGCCAGGCTACTTGAATATAAATTCAATTGAAGAATATCCCCTGGCTTTATATATAAAACATCCTTAAGATCTCCACCTTTAGATGCCCCTTTATCAATAAAAAAAATTGATTCCTTTTCCAATACTAAATCAAAACTGAAACTGCCATCTTTTGCGGGCCAGCGAAATCCCAGTTTCACCGCTTCCCCATTTTCCACTTTATACAAGGCTATCGACTGTGTACCAGCATTGTGAACTTTGCCCCGTACGATTGTAGGAACAGGTTTTGCAAAAGTCAGCTGACTACTGGCCAGTAAGACAAAGAGAGAAAGAAAAAAATATTTTGCTTTGAACAAGGTTTTCATCTCTTTAAAGATTATTATTTAAATTGATTGGCCAGTCTGTTTTTTATTTGCTGCGCGATATAGTTGTAATGATCCTTTGTTTCTTTATCGGTAATTGAAGGGATGACAGCTACGATTTCTGCACGCAATTGCTCAAGATGAAGCGCCAGGAAAGAACCAACATCAGTACCAACTGTAACAGGCAATGCTTCTGCAGCCATTGGCCCACCAAAGAGTAATCCCATATAATGTGTACCCTCTTCCGCTTCTTTAATCGAAGCCAACACATTGGACACATAATTCTTCTGTAAACCCCGACGGTATATATTAACCGGCTTTTTATTGACAAGTTCTGTCCACACTCCAGCTTTAACATCATTCATATATTCAACAATCGAATAGGATTCATTCTTGCCATATCGGTTCTCCATCAACAGTAGTGTATTGAAAACCCTGTCGCTGAGTATTTGATCAAGTACCCTTGTCTGGATATTTGACACAGAACCCATCCTTACCGGGTTACTGATCTTATTCAGAATTTCATTATTGAGTAACCATTCCGGAGTGGTGAATACTTCTTTAGTTAAGAAGGCAACGGCTTCCTTTTGTTTTGCCTTTGGAGAACTCATGTATATATCACCAGGTTGTTCTACTGTTTTCCATGTTTCATATACACTGGCAACATTTGCGGATACATGCAGGCAATAACGCAGGTACTGGGTGGCTACCTGGCGGTACATATTAGTTAAATCGGTATAGAGATCATTGCTTTCTTTGGTCCATTCTGGCAAATGTGCCATAACATATTTCAGGTTCTTAATTCCGTATTCACTTGCTTTCATGCTATTGTCGCCAACATCTTCAGACTGGCAACGTGCATCATTATTAAGCCCTTCGCCACCAAACCATAAACGGGGATTGGCTTTTAAACTATCAACAATCCATTTGGTCACTACTTTGCGATCTTCTTCATCATCGGAAATTCCGGTATAAGTATAACCCCATTTAATCGCCCATTTATCGTAGTCATTAATACGTGGCATAATTCCGGCTTCACCAATACTATCTTCTGGTTGTGCTACATAATTAAAGCGTGCATAGTCCATGATTGAATTGGTATGACCATGCGCCTCCACCCATTTTTTATCCCGCAGATTTTCAACAGGTGTAAGGCTGCTACTTCCCATATTGTGGCGCAGACCTAAAGTGTGTCCCACTTCATGCGAAGAAACAAAACGGATAAGTGTTCC
>Ga0157380_10002742_pt1 | contig 11949 bp, 7 predicted proteins | sample S35metaG_FD_119757 | JGI IMG/M metagenome (GOLD analysis project Ga0157380, IMG submission 119757) | Switchgrass rhizosphere microbial communities from Kellogg Biological Station, Michigan, USA - S3-5 metaG | ecosystem: Host-associated > Plants > Roots > Rhizosphere > Soil | place: USA: Michigan...
GGCATCCAGGAGGCTGAAGACCGCGCTGCTCGTTCCGATACCGAGCGCGAGCGTGAGGACAACGGCCGCGGCGTAGGTGGGTCGGCGCCGGAGGGACCGGATCGCGAAGCGGAAATCGTGAACCACTCGAGGCGGGTAGCGGGTAGCGGGTAGCGGGTAGCGGGTGACGGGTAGCGGGTAGCGGACGCTGAACTCACATGGGCACTCCTGGTGCCACGCATCACACATCCGTCAATCGCAACCTGCAAAACGATTTGCGTTGCGGCGGCCCGGTATCGACCGGCGAGCGATCGTCGCGGAGGCGGACGCAGCGTCCCACTTTCGGACGAGCGCGGCAAGGTGATCTCGTACACGCTGCGGGCGCGACGGCGCGCATCCCGTGAGCGTGCGACGGGACGCAACGCTCGACGACAGGGGGCTGTTATCGTGGGCGGACCGAGTGCAGAACCCCTGAACGGAGCAAGTCGATGCGTGGGACGGCGACGATGGCGGGGCTGGCCGGACTCCTGACGATACTGTCGTTAGGCTCGGCGTGCAGCGGAGACGTGACGGGCACGATGGTGGGTGACACCGTCATCACCGAGGCCAGGAAGGGCGGACCGCTGCCCAGCGGCGGCGGCTCGCTCGGATCCCTCGCGATCTTCCCGGCCGACAACCCGTGGAACACCGACATCTCCGCCCAGCCAGTCGACCCGAGCTCGGCGACGCTCCTCAACAACTGTGGCGGCGCCGGCCGCCGCGTGCACGCCGACTTCGGCACCGTGTGGGACGGCGCCCCGAACGGCATTCCGTACGTGCTGGTCGGTGGGACGCAGCCGAAGGTGGCGGTCTCCTTCGACTATGCCGACGAGAGTGACCCCGGACCGTATCCGATCCCCGCGAACGCGCCAGTCGAGGGCGGGCCTAACGGGACCGGCGACCGTCATGTCATCGTCATCGACACGACCAACAAGCGCCTGTACGAGACGTTCGATTCACGTCCGGTCAATGGCGGCTCGAGCTGGACGGCGGGTTCCGGCGCGACGTGGGACCTGTCATCGAACGCGCTGCGGCCCGCGGGCTGGACGTCGGCGGACGCGGCGGGACTCCCGATCTTCCCCGGCCTCGTGCGTTACGATGAGGCCGTACTCAAGGGCGTGATCAACCACGCGCTGCGCTTCACGTGCCCGACATCGCGCAAGGCGTACCTGTCTCCCGCGCGTCACTGGGCGAGCTCGCAGACAAGCGCGGCCTACCCGCCGATGGGCATGCGCGTGCGCCTCAAGGCCAACGTCGACATCTCGACGTATCCGGCCGAGGTGCGCGTGATTCTCACGGCGTTGAAGAAGTACGGGATGTTCATGGCGGACAACGGCAGCGGCATGTTCATCAGCGGCTCGCCGGACGCGCGCTGGAGCGACGACAACCTCGCCACGCTGGGTCGGTTGACGAATGCGGACTTCGAGGTCGTGCAGATGGGGACGATCGTGACCCCGTAGTCAGGGCTCCAACACCGCCACTCCATCCGGCGTCCCCGCGACCGGCACCGAACGCAGCACCGTCATCGATGGGACATCGATCATTGTCAGTGCCCCGCGCTCGGGATGGGTGACGTAGGCACGGCGACCGTCAGGGCTCAGCGCGATCACCTTCGGTCCCGCCGGCACGATCACCGACGCGACGCGCTGCTTGGTCCGCACGTCGTACGCAGTGACGGTCGAGTCGGCGCCGTGAACGACAAGGGCGGTGCGCCCGTTCGGCGTGAAGATCACGCGACCAGGTTCACGCCCGGCCCGGATCCTGTGGAGCGGGCGACCCGTTGCGACGTCGAAGACCGTGATCGTGTCGTTGCGGAAATTTACGGCCCAGATCTCACGCCCATCGCGCGTCGGCGCGGCATCGATCTCTCCCGCCCTTCCCTCGAGAATCGTCTCGCGCCCGGTCGACGGGTCGAGGAGCGTCACGGCCCCGCCCTCGAGGTTCGCCACGACGAGTGACTGAGGGCGTGCGCCCAGTGCGATCATCCAGCCACCAGGCCGCGTCACGGCGACCCGCCTGCGAACGCGCCCTGTCGTGGCGTCGAGCTCGAGGACGAGATGCCGCTCGGCGGCCACTGCCCAGACGACGCGACCGTCACTGCTCGCGACGACGTCGTGCACGCGGATGGAGTCCGGCAGGAACATCGTCCCCGCGACGCGAGGCGTCGGCGCGGCAGCAATTATCGTGATCGACGTGTCCCCCGCGTTTGCGACGTACGCGCGCGCACCATCGGGCGACGCGGCGATCTCGTGCGGGTTCTTGCCTACGGCGAGCGTGCCCGCGCGCTCGAGCGATTGGGCGTCGAACACGACGACGCTGTCCCTTCCCGACAGCGCCACGGCGACACGGCCGACCGGCTTCAGCGCAAGCGGAACGCTGTAGATGTGCACCGGCTCCATCGTTGCCGGGTCGAGCGTGCCCGCGTTCATGCGATCGATCTGGCTGTTGCCGATGAACACGTAGCGATCACCGGCAACCTCGCCGGTCGTCGACGTGCGACTGTGCGGCGTGTTCCACTCGATCAGCTCGCGTCCCACGACGGCGCGGTGCGCACCGTCCAGCCGGTAGCGGGCGACACGCCAGAACGCCAACGGATGATGCGCGATGAGCGCGCCGTCGTGGTACGCGAGGCCGTCGATGTAGGCAATGTTGACGCTGTCGGGGACGGCAAGGCGCCACGTCGCGCCGTCGGAGAGCGACACGACCTGGACGCGATCGCCATCGGCGACGAACAGATAGCGTCCGTCAGGCGACGCCGTGATCCCGTTAGGCGCGTCGACGGCGACGGCATCGAAGCGCTCGAGTGCCGGCGCACCCGGCCGGAGCCGCCAGACCGCGCCCGCCCCCGTATCGGTCAGGTACACGGCCCCGTCACGTCCTGTGGTGATGTCGTTCAGGAAGTGCGGTCCCTGTCCCGGCGCCGGATACCGTGCCTTGAACGCGCCGGTGCGCGCGTCGAGCGCGAACAGCGCGGCGCGGGTGGTGTCGGTCGCGCGATCGTAGCGCGCGTTGCTCGCGACCCAGAGCACGTTGCGTGCGGCGTCGACGTGGATTCCGACGATGGACGCGATGCCGTGCGCGCCCTGCGCCACACGGTCGGACACGGAGCCGTCGGGCGCGATCGCGACGATCTTGTTCTTGTTGAGACTCCCGACGAGCACGGCGCGCGTGGCCGGATCCCACGCCGTGCCCTCCGGCACCAGATCACGCTCGGCCAGCACGGCGAACACCCGCGCTCGCGCGACCGGCACCTCGGACCGCTCTGCCAGCCGCGCGACCTCGGGGCCGAGCCGCTCGCGGAGCGGAGCGAGCGCGGAGTCTTGGAGCGCGCTCCGCGCGTACCGCCCATCCCAACGTCCGAGCTGCCGAACGACACCCTCGGCTTCATCGAGCCGTCCGGCGGCACCGAGCGCCCGGGCGCGAGCGAAGAGGGCGTTGGGCAGGTGAGGGTAGAGGGCGACGACCGAGTCGACGATGCGGAGCGCCGTCGTGTTATCACCGGCAGCGCTCGCGCGCCTCGCCTCCTGCAGACGAGGCGCGAGGGAGGCGGGCTGCGCGTGCGCCGTACGTACGGCGAGCCCGACGGCGGCAACGCTCCAGATCGTTGGAAGAAATCGGCCCATGGTCGCTCGGCAGCTCGGGGACTTCACGACGGCCACGGCAGAGCGCCGTCGCGCACGACCGGAGAACATGCGGTGCGCGATACGGCAGTGCCTTGGAAATCCTTGCCGCCCGATAGTGCTTCGACGCCGCTGTCCTTCCGAGCGGAGCCCGCGCGAAGCGCAGGCGGAGGCGAGGAATCGCCGGGGATTGTCATTCCGAGCGGAGGCGAGGAATCGCCGGGGATTGTCATTCCGAGCGGAGGCGCGAAGCGCCGCAGGCGAGGAATCGCCATCCTCCCAGTAGAGGGGCCTCCCGGCCGGGACGAGTGCGATTCCTCGCCTCCGCGCCTTCGGCGCTCCGCTCGGAATGACACGGTGCGGCGCTGGACCGCTCGGCTCGGAATGACATGCTCCACTAGTGCGGCACGCTCCCCGTGCCGTCGCGGAACATGAAGTACACCGCCCCCACGATGCACAGCGCGGCCCACAGGTAATCCCACTTGAGCGGCTGCCGCATGTAGAACACCGCGAACGGCACGAACACGCCTAACGTGACGACTTCCTGAAGGATCTTGAGCTGGGCGAGGCTGAGCTGCGTGTAGCCAAGGCGGTTCGCCGGCACCTGCAGCAGGTACTCGAACAGCGCGATCCCCCAGCTCACGATCGCCGCGACGTACCACGGCCGGGCACTCAGGTTTCGAAGGTGCGCATACCACGCGAACGTCATGAAGACGTTCGAGCAGACCAGCAGCAGCGTGGTGCGGAGGACGACGGACGAGGCAATGACAGGCATTGATGTGCAGTTGTTTCCTGTGATGTGAGAACGCATTACCGCACGGACAACTTAGGCGGCCCGGGCAGAGATCTGCTTGCCGTTTTATGCTAACGTTGTATTCTTTACCAATGACACATCAGGGCCTCGGCGAGTTCGAGCAGATGGTGCTCCTCGCCATCGCGCATCTGCGGGGGGAGGCGTACGGTATCCCCATCGTCGAGGAGATCGACCGTCGCACGGGACGGAGCGTCGCCCGTGCCGCGGTCTACGTCACCCTGCGCCGGCTCGAGGAGAAGGGCTTCGTCTCGTCGTGGATGAGCGACCCGACCCCCGAGCGCGGTGGCAAGCCACGCCGATACGTGAAGCTCACGTCCGACGGCGCGCGAGCGCTGCGCGAGGCGCGGCAGGTCGCCGAGCGGATGTGGAATGGGCTCGACCCCGCGTCGCTGAGAGCGCGATGAGCGCGCCCTCTCGTCCGCCGCGCCTCCCGCGCATCCTGCTCCGCCACGCCCTCCCCGAGGACACGCGCGACGTCGTCGATGGCGACCTTCACGAGCTGTATATGACGCGCCGCGCTACTTCGGGCGCTGCCGCAGCCGCCACCTGGTACTGGCTCCAGACCCTCTCCTTCACCATGCGCTTCACTCTCGATCGCGTCGCCCGCGTCATTCGCAGCCTCGCCGGCGGCGACGCCACGCCGTCCGGGCTCGATCTCAAGCTTGGCGCGCGGATGCTCGCCAAGTCCCCGGGACTTACCCTCGTCGGCGGGTTCGGCATGGCCATTGGGGTCGCGCTCGCTGCCGGCGCCTACGCGTTCTTCAACTCGTACTTCTACCCCGAGCTGCCACTGCACGAGGGCGACCGCATCGTCGCGCTCGGCAAGTTCGACCCGAAGCGGCAGCGCGAAGACGAGCAGCTGCTCCACGACTTCCGGGTATGGCAGCGCGAGCTCCGCTCGGTCGTGGACCTCGGCGCGTTCCTCACGATCCAGCGCAACCTCGTCTCGGAGACTGGACAAGGCGAGCCGATCAAGATCGCCGAAATGACCGCATCCGGCTTCCGCCTGACGCGGGTGCCCCCGCTCCTCGGCCGAACGCTGATCGACGCCGACGAACGGTCCGGCGCGCCCCGGGTGGTCGTGATTGGCTACGACGTCTGGCAATCGCAGTTCGCCGGCGACCAGGCGATCGTCGGACGCGAGATTCGCATTGGCCGGGACGCGCACACCATCGTCGGCGTCATGCCGCGAGGGTTTCGCTTTCCGATCAACCATCAGTATTGGATCCCGCTTCGGTTCGATCCGCGCGTGCCAGTTGCGCCCGGGACCGGGCCGAATCTCGACGTGTTCGGCCGCCTTGCCCGCGGCGTGACGAGGGAGGCAGCGCAGGCAGAGCTGAGCGCGATCGGCCGCCACCTCGCCGCCGAGGGGCCGAAGGAGCTCGCGCACCTCGAACCGCGCGTCGTCCCTTACGTCGACATCTTCGTGAACGCCGAGGCGGAGAACGAATCCACCGTCTACGCGCTCATGCGCTTCCTGATCGCGTTCCTCCTCGTCGTCGTGGCCATGAACGTGGCCGTGCTGGTGTACGCGCGCACGGTCACCCGTACCGGGGAGATTGCCGTACGCACGGCCCTCGGGGCAACGCGCGGACGCATCGTCTCGCAGCTCTTCGCCGAGGCGTTCGTCCTCTCGGGGATCTCGGCGGCCGTCGGCCTGGGGATCGTCGCCATCGGCCTCCGCATGTTCGATGACTACATTGCCAGCTCCGGCGGCGGCCCGTTCTGGATCGACGCGGGAATCTCGTTAGGCACCATCCTCTACACCGTCATGCTGGCCGTGCTCGGTGCGGTGATCGTCGGCGTGTTCCCCGCGCTGCGGGCCACCGGCGCGCAGCTCCGAGAAGCAATCGGAAGCATGGGGAGCGGCACGAAGGCGCGGCTCGGGCCGACGTGGACGGCGCTCATCATCGCGCAGGTCGCGATTGCGGTGGCCATCCTCCCCCCGGCGCTGCTCAAGGGCGGCCAGATGGTCCAGCTGGCCTTGCAGAAGCCGGGGTTCGCGACAGGCGAGTACCTCTCGACACAATTCCTCGTCGATCGCGACGTGGAGGCGAGCACCGACTCGATCGCGGCTCGTGCGGCGATGGACAGCTCACGGGCGATCGTGAAAAAACTGGTGGAGCGAATCGCGATCGAGCCGGGTGTCGTCGGCGTGACCGTCACGAGCAGCGATCCGTGGGGTGGGGGCCATGACCGGGTGGAGGTGGACCGCGCCGATGGGCCTTCGGAGAGGGTCGGCTATTCCACGGTGGACACGAGCTACTTCCGCCTGTTCGGCGTGCGCGTGCTTGCGGGGCGCGGCTTCGGGGCGGCCGACGCCGCGCTCCCCGGGAACCAACGCCCGGTGATCGTGAATCGGAGCTTCGTCACGGAGCTCATCGGAGGCGGCGACCCGATCGGCCGTCGCATCCGCTACCTGAGCGACGGCGACGAGGTGAATCCGTGGCACACCATCGTCGGCGTGGTCGAGGACTTCCCCGCCGGCATCGTGAACCCCGCAGAGAGGAGCGTGCGGGGGATGTACCACCTCGCGATGCCAGGCGAGTGGGACCGTGCCAAGCTCACGATCCGGCTGCGCGGGCAGACCCCTGAAGCGTTTGCGCCGACGTTGCGCCGCACTGCGATGTCGATCGACCCGATGTTGCAGCTCAATGGAACGACCTCTCTCTACGCGACGTACCGCGAGAATACGCGGGCGGCCGCACAGTTGGCGCTCGTCATTGCGCTCATCAGCGGAAGCGTGCTGCTCCTCTCGGCAGCCGGCATTCATGCGCTCATGTCCTTCACGGTAAACCAGCGTCGGCGCGAGATCGGGATCCGCTCGGCGCTCGGCGGGTCGACACGCCGCATCCTAACGAGCGTGCTTGCGCGTGCGACGCGGCAGCTCACGCTCGGCGTCGGCATCGGCCTAACGATGGCAGTCGTGCTCGACCTAGCGGCCGGCGGCGAGCTGATGAACGGCACCGGGTTGCTGCTCGTCCCCGGGACCGCTGCGTTCATGCTGGTCGTAGGCCTCATCGCCGCCGCCGGCCCGGCACGACGAGGGCTCCGGGTGCAGCCAACCGAGGCGCTGCGGGCGGAGTAGACGGACAGCAGCAACGGGGTGGTTGCCGCACACGTTGCGGGCGCGACGGCGCGCATCCCGCGAGCGTGCGACGGGACGCAACGCTCGACGACAGGGGGCTGTTATCGTGGGCGGACCGCGTGGAGAAGCCCTCGCCTTCGTGCGGCTCGAGTCAGCGACGCGCTGAGCCCCGACTCACCTCACGCTGCGGTCTCGCCCCCGAACCGCGGTTTCGTCGTGCTGGACCAGTCGCCTAACGCTGGCGGCGCATGGCGGTTCCGATGGCACGCGCTGACCCTGAGCACGGTCAACCCTATTCCGTCCGCTTTCGCCGACGCCAGCGCCCCAGCCGGCCGCCGTACATATCCGGGTTAGGTTGGCCGCCGAATATATTGGTGGTGTTGACGAAAACACCACCCAGGCGCTCGACGCTTTACCGTACTCCATGAACTTCGACGACGCGCTCCGGCGCCTCGCGCTCGTTGTGGGCCTCGCCGCCGCGATCCCGCTTCGTTCCGGCGATATGAGGTCTCACCCCAGCCCCGCCGCAGATTACGGGTCGGCAGTCGAGCGCGTGAACCGCCGCCAGGCTGCCGACGACCGAGTGGTCGCGCCGAGCGGCCGCACGGTTCTGCTGACGCACGGCGTACGAACCCCGCGCGTCGATATCCTCCTTCACGGCTTCACCGATTCTCCCAACCAGTTCGCCGAGCTCGCCGACTCGCTGTTCCAGGGCGGCGACAACGTGTACGTGCCGCGGCTGCCCCACCACGGCGAGCGCTCCGGCGACGCTCGCGCCCTTGCCGAGCTTACCGCCGTACAACTCCGACGGACCGCGGACTCCGCCGTGGACGTCGCCGCCGCACTGGGTGACACCGTCGTCGTCGTGGGACTCAGCGTCGGCGGAACGATGGCCGCGTGGATAGGGCAACATCGCCGGGAGGTGCGCCGCGTGGTGATGATCGCGCCGGCGTTCGAGGCGGGACGCGTACCTTCGCGACTCGACAGCTACCTGATCAACCTCACCGAGCGGCTACCTAACGTCACGAGACGCGCGGCACCGGATACCGCGCGTCCCGACCGAACGCCTGGCTTCGCGACGCATGCGCTCGCTGAAGTGCTGCGGCTGGGCGCAGCGGTCCATTCGGAGGCGGAGCGAAAACCGCCGAAGTCCGCCGAGTTCGTACTGCTGTTGAACGACCGCGATCGCACGGTGAAGTCGGCCGCCGCGCTGCGACTTGCAAGGGCGTGGGAGGCGCACGGCGCTCGGGTATCGGTGTATGTCTTCCCCGCCTCCCTCGGCCTACCGCATAACGTGCTGGACGGACGCGGAATGAGCGGGCAACCGGAGATCGTTCTGCCGTCGCTCGTCGCGCTCGCACACGGAGAGCCGCCTCGCGAGCCGCTCCAGCAACGACCCCGGCGTGTCGCGGCGAAATGCCCCTCGTGAGAAGCCCCCCACCGTGGAGGAAGGGGACGATCGCGAGCCCACTCCCGAACACCACCGCCCGGCTTTCGCGAAGAACCAGCCGCGCTGGACGTGACAATGTCGCCAAAACCAGCGAATCGTTGGGACCGACGGTGGCGAGCAGCGGGTCGAGCGACGGCGTGAAGCGCGGACTTCTCGTGGCCCTCCTCGCCGTGCGCCTCCTCGCGCCAATTACTCTACGGGCGCAGGCTAAGTCGACGTCGTGCGTGGCCACGCCAGGCTCGATGACTCCGTCATCATGGACATCCTCGCCCCCGCGAACCGGACGGGCCGCATCGACCGCGGCTCCGCTCGCGCTCGTGGCAGACGTGCCGCTCCCCGGTCCGGCGAAGCGGTTCGACTACCAGAGCTTCGACTCGACGACCGGGCGGCTCTACATCTCGCACATGCGCGGCGATCGGCTCGTGGTGTTCGACACCCGTACGCAGAAGTTGGTCGCAAGCAACGAAGGATTCCCGGGCGCGACCGGGGTCCTGGCGGTCCCCGAGCTCCATCGCGTCTATGTGGCCGTGACTGGCCGCCACGAGGTGGCAGTCGTCGACGACCGGTCACTTGCAGTGGTGGCGCGGGTGAGCGGCGCGCGCTTCCCCGACGGAATCGCGTTCGCGCCTGCTGAACAGAAGGTCTTCGTCTCCGACGAGTCTGGCGAGGCCGACCTCATCATCGACGCACGCTCGAACGTCAAAGCAGGCCGCATCGAGCTTGGCGGCGAGGCCGGCAACACGCACTACGACGCGGTGTCGCACTGCATCGTCGTCGCCGTCCAGACGAAGAACGAGCTCGTCGCCATCGACCCGGCCAGCGAACGCATCGTCGCGCGGTACTCAATGGGGTGTGATCACCCGCACGGGTTCCTGATCGATGAGCCCAACCGCCTGGCGTTCGTTACGTGCGAAGGGGACGCGAAGCTGCTGATCGTCGATCTGCGCACGATGCGGACGACGGCCACGCTGAAAACGGCGGGCGACCCCGACGTCCTCGCGCTCGACCCCGGATTGGGCCGGTTGTACGTCGGAAGCGAAGCCGGAGCGGTGTCGGTCTTCGAAGAGCAGTTCAGCGACGGACACGGGACCCTCGCCCCGCTCGGGGAGTACCGTGCGCCACACGCGCACAGCGTGTCCGTCGATCCCACGACACACCGCGTGTACGTGCCGCTGCAGGATGTGAACGGCAAGCCGACGCTGCGCATTCTCGAAGCTCGTCCGTAGCTTATCTGCATGAACGGACTTCACACGCGGCGGCTCGCCCTCGCGTTTTTCGCGCTTTCCATCAGGGGAACCGTCGCACTCGCGCAAACTGGCGTCGCCGCCGACCGCCTTGCGATTCGGGTCGGTGCATCGAGTCAGGGAATACGGCTCGATGGCGAGCTGCGCGAGGCCGCATGGCACGCCGCGGACTCCGTCGCGGCCCTCACGCAGGTCGAGCCTCGTCAAGGCGACGCGCCGAGCGCGCGCACCGTGATCCGGGTCGTCACCACAGCCGACGCGATCGTGTTCGGCGTTCGCGCCGAGAACCCACCTGGAGTCGGGTCGGTGGCGTTCGCGCGGCAACGTGATGCGGTGCTCGACAGCGAAGACTACGTGAAGATCGTGCTCGATACGTACCTCGACGGCCGGTCGGGTTATGTGTTCGCCGTGAACCCGCACGGCGCGCGCTACGACGCGCTGGTCGCGAATCAGGGCGAAGGAGAGGACAGCAACTGGGACGCCGTCTGGGAAGCGGCGACGTCCCGCACGCCTGACGGATGGTCGGCCGAGATCCGCATCCCGCTCAAGAGTCTGCTCTTCCGGCGCGGCTTGGCACAGTGGGGCTTCAACGTCCAGCGCCGCATTCAACGCCTCCAGGAGACGGACCGGTGGGCGGGGGCCGAGCGTAACTACAAGGTCACCCACGTCGGCCGCGCGGGCCTGCTGACCGGTATCCCGCCGTTCGACCTCGGCGCCGGGCTCAGCGTGCGGCCCGCCGTCACGGCGAGCACCGGTAAGCCATCGCCTAGCGCCGCGACCGACGGAGACGCCGACGCCAGCCTGGACGTGACGCAGCGACTCGGCGGAACCACGCTCGCGTCGCTGACGATCAACACCGACTTCGCCGAGACCGAGGTCGACACGCGGCGGACGAACCTGACTCGGTTTCCGCTCATCTTCCCGGAAAAGCGCACGTTCTTTCTCGAGGGTTCCGACATCTACGCGTTCGGGCTCGGAACGGGCGACGATGTGCGCCCATTCTTCAGCCGGCGCATTGGGCTGTTGAACAACCTGGAGGTACCACTCAACGCGGGGCTCAAGGTGAACGGGCGCGAGCACGGGACAAATTTCAGCGCGCTCGTCGTCCGCACGGGGAATGCGGACGCCCCGGGAATCGATACGCTGCCCACCGCGAACCTGATGGGTGTGGTTCGCATCGAGCAGAACGTCCTGCGTGAATCGTCGATCGGTGTGATCGCCACCCTCGGCGACCCAGTGGGACGGGGCAACGCGTGGCTCGTTGGTCCAGACGTGACGTACCAGACCTCCGGCTTTCGCGGCGACAAGAATCTTCTCGTCGGTGTGTGGGGCCTTGCGATGGATCGCCAGGAGCTGACCGGGCAGAAGCGAGCATGGGGCGGGAAGATCGACTACCCCAACGATCGGTGGGACATCGCCCTGACGTACAAATGGCTCGGCGATGGGTTCGATCCGTCGTTAGGGATCGTGCCGCGGCCGAACGTACAGATCGTCAACTTCAACGCGAACTTCCAGCCGCGGCCCGCGCACCCCATCCTCGGTCTCCATGTCCGGCAGATGTTCAACGAGTTCGAGCCCACGCTCCTGGCGGACCTGAACGGAAAATGGGAGAGCTACCGGATCTTCATGGCACCGGTAAATTGGCGCTTCCGCAGCGGCGATCGGTTCGAGTTGAATGCGAATCCAACCGGCGAACGACTGACGGAACCATTCGA
>Ga0157380_10002746_pt1 | contig 11946 bp, 18 predicted proteins | sample S35metaG_FD_119757 | JGI IMG/M metagenome (GOLD analysis project Ga0157380, IMG submission 119757) | Switchgrass rhizosphere microbial communities from Kellogg Biological Station, Michigan, USA - S3-5 metaG | ecosystem: Host-associated > Plants > Roots > Rhizosphere > Soil | place: USA...
AGCTGTGTCGCGAGTGTTACTTCGCGCCGAGAACCCTCATCACCAGGGTCGCCTCCCAAACGCGCGTGCATGTCACGCACTCTCGCTTCGAGGGCGCGCCTGAGAACGCCTGATTGTTCTCGATCCAGCTAGGTTTGCGTTCCACAATGGCGATCGTTTCTGCCATGATGTTGAGGCTCCGGGCCAGCTGAGGCAGTGTCGGCAGCATGGTGAATGGGGCAAGTGCGTTGAGTGTCATGAAGGCTGCGACGAGGGCAATGAAGCCCTCGGTCGGGGATTACCGGAAGGCATGACCTGCCCGACCTTGCCCATCCCGATGGTGCTGATCTGCATCGCAATCTCCTGACCATTCCGTCGGGATAGGATGCTGCCGACGTGAGAGCCAGAACCGACAGAAAGGCAAGTTTCGCACCTTTCCGGGAGCGGCAGGATGAAAGTCGATGCGGATTCGTCGCATCTTCACGATTGGCCGGCTTCAGTATTTGACCTCCCAGCCAGTTAACCATGAAGTGACAGCGCCGTAGACGGGACTGCCGACGCTGATCAACATGGCTCCTGAGCATGCGACAGGGCTGGGGATCACCGGGGGCACTGTCATGTTTCGTCCCGTATGGCTGCTCGTGGCGGCAGGTCTTTGTTTGAGCTTGGAGGGGTGCTCCAACGAAGTTCCTCGCACCGTGGCGGCTGTCGGGCAGACCACGGCCGCGGTTCCCCAGCACGCCCCGCCCGCTTCAAAAGCTACGTCCCGGCCGGCCGTGGTATCGCAGCAGGCCACGGTACCGACACGCGAGAAGTCCCCGTTCATCGTCCTTGCGGGTGGCGACGGGCTTGCCGATGACCATCTCGTCGCCAACCTTGCCACAGCCCTTGAGCGCAATCGGCTCCACCTCCGGCTGGAGAGGAGCAAGGGACCTGAGCGAGACCTTCTCACGCTCCTCAACAATCCCAGCATAGACGTCGCGCTTATTCCAACGGATGCCATCGAGTCCCTGCCTCGCCAAGTGCGAGCAGGTGCTCATGAGCGCCTGCGCTACCTTTTCCGGGTTCCGAGCCAGCGACTGCACATCTTGGCCCGAATTGACATCACGAACATTTATGACCTCAACGGGCGTAAGATCGACATAGGCCAGCCAGGCAGCGGCAGCTATCTGACGGCGCGCCTCATCTTCGACAAGCTTGGGATCAAACCGGAATTCACGACCTCCGATCAGGCCACGGCGTTTCAGCACCTCCGTTCGAACACGATCCAGGGGATGGTTCTTCTCACCTCGGAAACGTCGAAGGAGGTTCTCGCATTTGAACCCGGTGGAGCCTATCACCTCGTACCCATCTCGTTTGAGACGATCGCTTCTCCGTTGGAAGAGCTTATTGTCCATTATGCTCCAAGCCAGTTTACGGCCGAGGAATATCCTAATCTTGTCGACCACGGCCACCCGACCGACACCATCGCGGTCAGTCGTGTGCTTGCACTCCGCAACTGGCCTGAGGGAAACGCCCATTACGAGCGTCTCGCTGATTTCAACGAGGCTCTTTCGACCTATTTGTTCGAAGGGCTTCTGAAGTCAGCCGACAGCGGAACCAATCCGGCCGAGCAGGCGCTTGGTTGGAAACGTTTCCGGCCGACCGAGATCCTGCTCGCGCGTAGAGCTCAACAGGCTGAAGAGCATCGTGCGTTTGAGGAGTTTACGGGGGCACAAGGCGCTTGTCCCCTACCGGATGCAGCAGCGCGCGAACGCCTGTATAACGACTTTCTAGCGTGGCGTAAGGCCCGCGGACAAGATCAGGAACCCACTGGTTCTGGTTTGAATTGAGCGGTAGCCGATCGTCATCGATCCGCACGCTTGCACTTATGAGAAAATCGATCAAGGAGCTTCGCGCTCGACAATTTCTGACTGCGAATTCACGGCTTAGCTCGGACTGACCAACGACCAAACGTAGAAACCTTGTTTGCTCCTGGGCGTTAATCAGGTCTTACGACAGGCAGGAGCAATTCGATGGATTGGAACCGAGTTGAGGGCAACTGGAAGCAGGTCAAAGGCAAGGTCAAGGAGCAGTGGGGCCAGCTCACTGACGATGACCTCGATGTCATCAACGGCCAGCGCGATCAGCTCGAAGGCAAGATCCAGGAGCGCTATGGGCTTGAAAAGGATCGCGTACGCCAGGATGTAGACGATTGGTACGGACGCCAGACCTGGTAATGACAAAACAAAAAGCCCCATACAGGACCTTTCATACCTTTAACGGTGAGCTGATCAGCGCTTCCAACGTCCCTCATACTTGAACTCGGGGGCTGTCTTGAGCTGGTCCTTGGTGGCGTTCATCACCGCATGCCACTTGTTGTCGTTCTCGGTGTAGCTGACCTTAACGGCACTCGGACGGACAATGACATAACGCTCCCCCAAGCCCAGGAAGCCTCCGACCGAGACGATGTAGCCACTGAGATCGCCCTGCGAGAGGATCAGATCCTTGATCTCACCAATCGTCTCGTTGGCCTGGTTAGTGACGTTGAGACCCATCAAATTGTTGCTCAGCACGTCTGTAGGCTTGGCTTTGACGAACGTTTCCGTTGTCGTTGTCACGGCCGTCTGAGCGATGGCGGCGCCGGCCAATAGTGTGGTAGCGGCTACGGTAATGAGGATACGGCGCATTTTTCACTCCGTGGAAACGCATTGGACATTAAGGAATGCGCCCAAAATGTGAGAGTTCCGCGGCTCCGATTCATGGCCCGAACTCCCCGAACTGCCGACAGCTAAGGGTGAAAATCGGCCACGGTCGCCGCCCAGTTCGGACTTTACGCAGCCATCGGGCTGCTCACGAGGCGGGGTGGCGACGTCATGGCCTGGAAACGGAACGCCAAATGGCGGCATTGAACCGTGGCGGTTTTCGCTAGAGGCCGTCGAGTAGGGAACTGGTGCGGTCGACCGGTAGGCCGTATGTCCTAGTTCCATGAACGGGCATTGCCCGAAAGGGAAGATAGCCATTACGCGCGCTCGCCTTCTCGCATGGACTCAGCCATCGTACTCCAAACACAGGAGAGCTCTTCGATGCGTCTTCTCACTCTCGGAACTGCGCTGGCACTCACGGCGATCTCACAGGTGACGCTCGCCGCCGAAAGGAAGGCATCGGAACAGCCTGCGAGACCAGCGTCGTCCGAAGCTTATTCGGCCGAGAAGGCGGCTGCCCGCGGTGACGAGGTGCGAAGGAAAGACGAGGCGCGGCAGCAGGCCTGGGAAAAGAAAATCAAAAGCATCACCCGCGGCATCTGCAACGGCTGTTGAAGCGCCGGCTGCCGTTAAGCTGACCGACGTGCGTTAACCTCCCCCACGAACCGCTCAGCGCCGTGGTCGGGGCTTGCCATCGGCTCGGGCGCACCCTGTCTGCTACGCGGTCTAATCCATCTCAAAAAACGGACCTACCCGGTGCAGTTCACGGATTTACTTAGAACATGATCGAGGCTGCGACCCAGTAAAAGAACGCCGAGATGATCGCGGAGGCTGGGATCGTCACGAACCAGGCCATCACGATGCCCTTGGCAACTCCCCACCGCACCGCAGAGGTTCTTCGGGCGGCTCCGACCCCAATGATCGCTCCGGTGATCGTGTGGGTCGTAGAGACCGGGATGCCGAGCCAGGTGGCCATGAACAATGTGATCGCTCCTCCCGTCTCGGCAGAGAAGCCCTGCATGGGAGTCAGCCGCGTAATCTTCGATCCCATCGTGTGCACGATCCGCCAGCCGCCCATCAGGGTGCCCAATGCCATGGCCGCCTGACAGGAAATGACGACCCAGAACGGGACGTAGAACTCACTGCCGAGATGGCCCTGTGAGAACAAGAGCACTGCGATGATGCCCATGGTCTTCTGGGCATCATTTCCGCCATGCCCGAGGGAATAGAGGGCTGCCGACAGGAACTGGAGACCGCGAAATGTCTGATCCGCCGCAAAAGGGGAGGACCGGGATGCGGACCAGCTTGTGATGAGCACCAGAAGCAGCGCAAGGCCAAATCCGATCAGGGGCGACAGAACGATCGCCAGAAGAGTGGGGCCGAGGCCAATCCAGACGACAGATCCAAGGCCCGCTTTGGCCAGGCCCGCGCCCACGAGGCCGCCAACCAGGGCATGGGAGCTGCTAGAGGGAATGCCGCCCGCCCAAGTGATGACGTTCCAGATGATCGCCCCCATCAGCGCGCCGAAAATGACCGCGGCATCGATGATGGCGGCCGAAACGATGCCACTGCCCAAGGTATTTGCAACATGCAGCCCGAAGAACAGGAAAGCGATGAAATTGAAGAACGCGGCCCAAACCACGGCGAATTGCGGCCTCAGGACCCGGGTTGAGACAATGGTCGCGATGGAATTGGCGGCGTCGTGAAGGCCGTTGATGAAGTCGAACAGCAACGCCACGATGACGAGGCCCACGAGCAGCGGCAGGGAGACGGAGGCGGCATCCATTCGGCGTCACTCCTCAGACGTGCTCGATTACGATGCTGTGGACCTCGTGAACCACATCCTCCAGGCGATCCATGACGTGTTCAAGATGATCAAGGATCTCGGACGCGACCCAGAAGTCGAGAGCGTGAGCGGATCCCATCGCCTGGAACATGCGGGCGCGGGCAGAGTCGTGGAGGTCATCCGTCTCTCCTTCGATCTGCGTGATGCGCTCCGACAGGGTACTGATCCGCCCCGCATTGGTGCCGACCGAGCGCAGCATCGGGATGACCTCCTGCACGATATGCGCACCTTGGACGATGCAGTCCGCCATCAGGACCATCTCAGGCTCGAACCGAGTGACCTTGAAGAGAGCGACCGATTTGACCGTCTTGCGCATCTGATCGATCGCATCGTCCATTGACGTGATGAGATCCTTGATGTCGCCCCGGTCGAAGGGAGTGATGAAGGATCGGCGGATGGCCGTAAGCACCTCGCCTGTGATCTTGTCCGCGTCATCCTCACGGTTCATGACGGTCGTGATGTGCCGATCGATATCGGGTCCGCCCGCCAAGGCAGCCCGAAGGGCTTCTGCGCCGGCTAGGACCGTTCTTGAATGTTCCTCGAACAGCTCGAAGAACTGATCTTCCTTGGGCATCAGGGCGCGGAACCATCGAAGCATGTGTTATCTCCTCGTGGGACACGGCACGCACCTCCCGGTCCAGTCCAAACACGGAGGCAATGCCAGAGCGCCAGAGGAACTCGTGAAGGGGATGTTCGGTTGACCCCGCAAGTGCTCCACCTCTGCCCATCCTCTATCAACCCGAGCGGATCCACTGTGTTGCCGGCTATATGCGAAGGAACTTGGCTGTTGAAGGGATGTTCCAGGCAAATATCACAACTGCGGAGCGTCTATTCGGTCGAGCAAGGCCATTTCACGGCAAAAGCAGGATATTTCCCGTGCCTCAAGCGGCGGTATTCATGATCGCTCCTTGCGCTTGAACAAGGAGCGTAGCCCTGAGGTGAGTTATCCTTGTGGTAAGTGTTCCAACCGAGAGGATACGTCCAGGGGATCGGGAGCGCCGCAGAGGCCGATGCCGCGTGCGCGGTCAATGGCCGAGGAGCCGATGGGTGGAGCGGCAAGCCAGCCTGTTCGGCCGGATGATGGAGAGGGTGGGAGCAGATCCCGGCGCAACGGCACGGGATAGGTTCGATGGCGGGTTCTCGGCCGCGTGCCGTCGGTGCCTGGCCTGCCAGAACGCGACCGACTGCGGACGCTGGCTTGAGGGTGGTGGTGCCGACGAACCGCCGCTCTTCTGCGCCAACGCCGCCTTCCGGAACTGCGTGCGGGCATCGGGTACGGCCTGATCTGCCGGCTGAAATGGCGACGGCGTTGGCCAAACCGATCGCGCCTCGGCCATCGCTCGTTCGCTCTGCAAAAGAGCTCAGTCAGCGGCCTCGTATTTGAACGATAGCTTCAGCTTAACGCGGTAGAATTCCACTTTTCCGTCGTTGATGCTGAGGTCCTGCTCAACGACCTCTGCGACACGAAGATCACGCAAAGTCTCGGCCGCCCGCTCTACGGCTGCGCTCGCGGCTTTTTCCCAGGATTCGGTGCTTGTGCCAACAAGTTCGATGACCTTGTAAACACTTTCTGCCATCTAATTCCTCCCTCTCTGGAAAGCGCAAAACGCCAATTGCGCTTTGCGCCGCTGCAACCCATGTTCATGACGAATTGAATGTCGGAACTTCCCGTGCGGCCCTGACTCGAGCCCATCGGAATTAGTGGTCCGATTTCGCGCATATAGGGTTTGAGGCGGAGGCCTATCGGCGATCCTCGTCCGCCGCCAGCTCCTCCAGTTGCTGGGCCGCCTCAAACAGGTGAAACTTGGCTTCGAGGAGTGAGACCAGCTCTGCAAAGCTGCGGATCTGCACAGCCTGCTGGCGATACTCGGCCGCTTTATCGCGGCTGAACGCGTCCATAATTCATACCTCCTACGGAGTTCCTCGCCTACCAACGGCCCAAAGGGACCATGGTTCACCGTTCCATCAACGGCGTTCCGCGAAATTCCATCCGCCTATGATCCGAGAATGTCTTTTGCTTCTTCGACCTGAACCTGGGCAGTCCCTTGAGAAAAGCAGCAGAGCAGCAAGAGCAGTGCAATATCCTGGGTTGTCCCTGACCTGGCTCTTGCAGGTCCAAAGCGGCCGATAAGACGGCCGCGCTGTTTCAGGCTAAACGTCGCTTCTCCTGAAGAAGACGACGTTGTTGCTGGTCTCGAGCACCTTCTGTAGCTGAGACAGCTCGATGAGTGCGCGGGCCCGATACAGCTTCCACATCGGGCTGACCACCGACTGGAAGGGGATTTCCAGGTTGGACGTCCGCCAGGAATCCCACTCCTCGGCAGTGAAATCGTCCCCATACGCGTGCGTCACGCCCTGGTCCGGGTCGAAGCCGTCCTCGACGCAGAGAGCCTTTGCCTTGGCCCTTATCTGGCTGTCCACGATGTCGGGTGTCGCCCGTGCCTGCGCGTGCAACATGATCAGTCCTCGATCGGCTTGGATGGCGGGAGAGGTTGGCTGTGCTGCTCCATGCTGCGTGCCGGCTCCTGGACGACCCAGCGTCTGGCCTGGCGTTTTGAGGATCGCGTCATGGTGACCTCCTGCATGTCACCAGGATCGCTCGAAACAACCCATCCTTCCGTGATCGATGCCACACAGGCCTTGTGTGACTTGGATCACGGTAGTGCGGTGAAGAAGGGGCTAGATAGAATGGATCCTCATGGCCCTCCCCGACTTGGCGCCTCGGAAAACAACCGAGGCGCTTTTTTTGTCGGAATCACCCACCTATCGCATCTGAAGCCCCATCAGTTTGAAGAACCCGGTGCGGGACCTTGGGATGGGTCTCGGGAATGGATGCCGCTCCCCCTAAATTAACACCATGGCCGCGTTCTACATGGTCTGCGACCGGCTTGTAGAACGGAAACCGTTTCTGATGATGGATTTTCGTTCCAGCCAGTTCTTCTTCGACGATGACTGGGATGGCTGCATCGACGCGACCAGGACACTGGCACTGGCGGAGATTGATCCGGCGGATTTCCTGCCTGCTGTTGATGGAGCCGAAGATCTCTGTAACGAGGACCTCATCCGCCAAAGCCAGCTCAAAAACTTGGTCGCTGCCCCATACTGATGATTATGCGAAATTGCGGGTAGTCATCTCAACCGGTAAGAAGCGGCTTCCACCCCCTGATCTGCCGATCGGAGCAGAGGCGCGGCGGATCTCCGACCAGAGGCCAATAGCCGATACCAGCCTTGGGATTCAGCGTCCAAAACCCCACGGACAGCGGAACCTCGGGTAGGGTCTCGTCCTCGAGCATCCAGAGGACCAAGGGCGTGCCGTCGCGCGGCGCAGTGGCGACCGAGGCCCTCCCGCCGCTTATGGTCGTTCTCGCCATCGTGCGCTGGATCTCGGACGTGACTGCGGCGTTTGTATACCGTCTACGGATATAGCTTGTGGGTGGCTGAATGAGTGTTTCTGAGGCTGAACGTCGGGCTTGGTTCGAGGACAGTCAGGCTGAGCCCGACCGGTTCGAGAACCAGGCTACCGCCATCCTGGCCCTCGTTCTGACGCTTACCGGCGTGAGCTATGCGATCCTGATACAAGTGCTCCTCTAGGACGCTGGCCTTGTGCGTCCTCCATCGGGTTTACCGGAAATTGGTGGCCGGAACGCCTCCACCACGAGGGCTTTTCTTTCAACCGTCTGCTGGTCAGCTCTGAGAAGACCCCATGCCTCAATTCTTGTTCCACATCCGCCGCAATGGTCGAGGGGTGAGTTACGACGAGTCCGGCCTCGATTACCCGGATGTGGGGTCTGCCTGGAGCGCCGTGGTGCGGGCTGCCCAGGACCTCAAACAAGTGTTCGCAACCAGAGGCCAGGATCCGCGGGACTATACCATTGAGATCGCAGATGCGACAGGTGAGGTAGTTTTCCGTCTGGCGTTCTCCGAAAACCTGAGGCCGCCTTTGCCGCGAACTCACGCCGCCTACAAAATCGTCGGCAACACTCTTGGCTGGCTGATTTATTGCGACGATGAGTTTGTCTGCGGCTTCGCACAGCGGTCCTCGGCTGACTTGTTCGTGCTGGAGAGGGTTGAGACCCGATGCGCAGAGCACAAGGCGTCTCAAGTGCTGATTGAAAACGAGGTTTCCTGCGAGACCTACCGTTGCCGCTGCTTCAAGGAAGTGCCTCCCGGAACCTTGCTGTCTTAAGTCAATGATCCCGCCGGCCACGTGGACCGGGCAGGTTCATTCCATGCCGAATCTTATCCGAAATGGCAGGGGGACTGGTATCGCGCGCACGGAGGTTGGGGCGGCCTATGGACGATCCTTGTCTGCCGCCAGCTCCCCTAGACGCTAAGCGGACCTCCGCTTGAGATCCGAGGCTAAACGATAGGCCAATGGAGAAGGCGCATTTTGAACAGACGGCTAGCCACGGAGGCAATGCCCAAGCGGAAGTACGTCATCAGGAAGCCGCGAGAGCCGAGGGGCAGTACGGAATTCTAGATCTTACAAAGCGCTGACGGCCCAGTAGATAGCACCCGCAATCAAAGCCAGCGAGATGAGCAGGCCGGCAAACCGAACCAGGAAGTGCGGCTCCTTTCGTATGAGGTTCTCATCATCAACACGAAGGACCTCATTCTTGACTTCGGGTTCGGCCATCATGAACTCCAGGCAACCAACAGGTCTTCGGTGCTGAACGGCGAGTAGCGGTTCCTTTATCCTTTGGCACCGTCGCGCACAACTCGCATCGTCCCGCCGCTGGGGGGCCCGCTCTGGGACACGGCTTGTTTATCGTGTTGGATCAGGATCATCGAATCGGTCTTGACACGAAACATCTCGATCCGGTGCGGAGTATCGCCCCACTCCGTAGGCGCCGTGGTTGAGGGTCAAGACAGCGCTCAGCCAGGGCGTTTCTTACCTCACACCCCATCCGAATGCTCAGGGCAGCACTTATGGGATTAGATGCCACGCCTAATGAGACATTGAGCATCAGCTAAAGCAACTTATCCTCTTAAGCTTGGCCTTCCCTTACCCCCCGTGTGAAAGCCACAGGCGTTCCGGTTGAGGTATCTAGCCCTTCGCGGCTCTGTTGCATTAACTTCACGAGGCACAATCTGTAGCGTGCTTGCCACGCGCGATCGCCACTACATCCTGTGGCTTGACAGGTTAATGCAACAGAGCCCTCGAAGGTGCGCTGGCCATGGGTCGGCGGGCGGACGAGCTTGCGCCGGAGCACGTCGGAATCAGGCTGGATGCTGTGCAAAGGGACGCAGCGACGGCCACGTCGGTGTCCACCCTTCCCGCGCTCTTTCACATCGGGATCGGGTTTGCCCCTGTTCTTTAAGAGCAACGCCGGGCTTGGTTCGACCAGCAAGACAGAGCTAAGGGGGTTGTCGCAAACTTTCTGTTTCAGAATGACGCATCGAAGGTTTTAGTGTGGCCGGGTCTCTGGCATTGCAACCAACACCAGAACGAGGGGGATGAAGGCCACTCCAGCCAACATCAGAAACGCCGCCTCATAGCCGGCCCACGTCACTGCCAATCCTCCTACCGCCTGGCTGAGGGAGCCGCCAATTCCCTGAACAGTACCAACGAGGCCGCGAGCCACATTGTACCGCCCCGTGTCACGCATGATATCGGCCAGAATAAGAGGCAAGAGTGCATCGAAGAGGCCAATCCCGACGCCATCAAGCACTTGGACTGCGATCAACCAAGCCGCATTTCCAGAAAGCGTGAAGAGAATACCACGCAGCACCAAGGCAGCTAAGGCAATAAGCAGAAGTGATTTGCGCCCAGTGTGATCGGCGCGCGCCACGAGCAACGAGGTCGGGATCATCACGAGTTGCCCCACAATTATCGCGCCTGCTGTGAGGGCCACCTCCTGGCCTGGATGACCGAGCGCGAGTTTCTGGCTGACCAAGGGAAGCATTGCCGCATTGGCTAAATGAAAGATCGCCGCGACTGCGGCGAGAACTAGGAGGGATTTGTCCGTCAGGAGCGTACCCCAGCGACTAGGTTGGTGTTGACGAACTGTCATCGAGGGCACCCAACCGCGGGCACGATGATGATCGATCGCGTGGCTTGGGATCGCGAGCACAATCCACACCGTCCACACGCCGAAGAAGGGGACCAAGTAAAACACCGCCCGTTGGCCCCAGGCCGTACCAACAGCGCCCGCCACGGCAGCGATAAACAGGTTTCCGGCCCGATCGAAGGCAGCATTGCGCCCGAGGCGAGCAGCTAATTTGTCTCGGTCGACGAGGCCCAGTGTGATCGCCGCAACGACTGGTGCGAAGACGGCGCCCAAGATTGCCATTGCTACATCGGCCGCAAACACAATGGGGACGATCGGGCGCCATGCAATAGCGATCGCGCAGGCCGACAGGGCAACGACGCCCACCACGATAAGGCTGCGCTTGGCCTGGGTTGCGTCGATCAGGGCTCCGATGGGAGCGTGCATAGAGATCCCGATCAGGCCGCTGATCGTTAGGACCAGACCGATTGTAGCTTGGTCCCACCCTGCCTCCGTGAGCAGGAATACGCTGACATAAGGTCCCAGCCCGCCCCTTACGTCGGCCAGCAGGAAGTTGAGCCAATCCAGCGCTGCAGGATGGGACATGATCACAGCTTAACAGGCGCGTATGAGCTTGGAACCCCCTTCACCAACATGGGTTAACCTCGGGAACCCGATACCTCAATTGCTGGAAACATCTTGATGCGGATTGCGCAGGTTGCCCCATTGGCCGAGGCCGTTCCGCCCAAGCTTTATGGCGGCACCGAGCGAGTGGTCTCCTGGCTCACTGAGGAGTTGATGCGTCAGGGCCATGACGTTACCTTGTTCGCCAGCGGTGATTCAACAACGTCTGCAAAGCTCGTGCCCTGTGTTCCGAAAGGGCTCAGACTTGCCGGCATTCGCGATCACATTGCCAGCCATCTCGTCATGCTGAACGAGGTCCGCTCCCGAGCTGATCAGTTCGACATCATCCATTTCCATGTTGACCTGCTGCAACATGTGCTCTTCCGCGATCTGGCTCATAAGTGCCTGACAACCTTGCATGGCAGGCTCGACCTGCCCGACTTTATGCCAGTGTACCAAACCTTCCAAGAAATGCCCCTGGTCTCGATTTCCAACAGTCAGCGCGCTCCGATGCCTCCTCATGTGAACTGGCTCGCAACGGTTCACCATGGATTGCCCGCGAGTGTTTGTCCGTTCAATGAGCAAGGTGGGGGCTATCTTGCATTTCTTGGTCGCATCGCCCCGGAAAAGCGTCCTGATCGCGCCGTTGAGATTGCCAAACGAGCTGGCATTGCGTTGAAGATCGCTGCCAAGGTTGATCCGACCGATAAGGCGTATTTCGACGAGGTCATTGAACCACTTCTTGATCACCCGTTAATCGAGTTTGTGGGTGAGATTGATGAGGAAGCCAAGTGCGACTTTCTCGGGCATGCTTTGGCGCTGC
>Ga0157380_10002747_pt1 | contig 11946 bp, 9 predicted proteins | sample S35metaG_FD_119757 | JGI IMG/M metagenome (GOLD analysis project Ga0157380, IMG submission 119757) | Switchgrass rhizosphere microbial communities from Kellogg Biological Station, Michigan, USA - S3-5 metaG | ecosystem: Host-associated > Plants > Roots > Rhizosphere > Soil | place: USA: Michigan...
CACCTCGACTGGTACTCCTTCGATATTGACGCGCAGAACCAGCTCGAGGACTTACCTGGGGCGGAATTTCCTACAAACAGTTTTGAGGTGCGGACGCCACTGGCCTTTTTGCCCACTCAGATCGAATTCAACGGCATGCCGAATGTTCGTCTCTGGGAGTTTGAGGATCGACGAACGGACTTCGGAAGCATTCGAGCGGCAACGACGGACATTCCTCTGTTGCTTCTTGCCGAGTTTGGGTTGATCTATGGCAACGACTGGACGGTAGTGCCGTACAACCTTGACGTAGGCACGCTTGCCGACATCAAGGGAATCATCGTGAATGACGTGTTCGGCGTTCGAACCTTCATTCGCGCCGCGGGACAGGGTCAGCGCATGGACTGGCAGAAGTGGGCTATGTACAACCTGAAATCATTGGCTGGCCGCCATCCGGTAGACAATCGATTGTTTTTGCCGCCTTCCACTCCCAAGATTCAGGAAAGCGACCCGATCGAAAAAGTCTTACTGGCCCGGGATGAAATGACGAACATTGTTTGGGGAGTTGAAGAGAGAATCCCGGGACTACTAGGCCTGGGAACCGATGGTTTTGAAGCAGCCACCGCACTGTCGAATTATTTTTCGCAGCATGCGCCGGAGGACACCAGTCATCCTGCGCCGAACGAGGCAAAGATTCGTTATGTTCTCGGCACGGGGGTTCCGGAAAACTGGATTCCGTTCATTGCGCGCCACAAGCCGGGTTCAAACCGGCAGATTCGCTTGCAGCGAGCTGCGATGCCACGGCTGACGGATCAGATTGCCGGCAGCCACGTGGAGCCGCGCGGCCGGATACTTAGGACAGGGCTGGATCTAGTTGCCCCCGACAGTGATGAACCGGATCCACAACCACCAGACAGGCGATACTTCCTACACGAAGAGGAAGTGCCTCGGTGTGGCGTGATCGTAACGCGCAGTTTCCAACGCACCCGCGGACGGAATGGAACCGTTTTCACTTGGCTTGGACGACGGAAGGAAACGGGACGCGGAGAAGGCTCAAGCGGTTTGGTGTTCGATCGAATCGTACCCAAGGACCAAGCTCCGGGTGGCTGAGTAGACGTTACAGAACCGGAGCGATAGCGACGGGATCACTGGTTCGACTTAGCAAAGTGCGACGGGTTGCTTCGACTTTCATGAACCCTGTGTCTAGCATCCCGTCGCTATCGCTCCGGGTTCCATATTGAAGGATGCGACCATACCATTCCAGCTTTTCGTTTTCTGAAACCACAAACCGTCTTAGAGAATAGGACCTGTTGGCGTTGGAGGAATCGCCGGCGTATCAACCAACGGCAGCGGGACGGACTCTCTACCTTCATCCGGGTCCTTGCTTAATGTGCCCAAGTTCCATCTTGGGAGATGCACAACCGGCACCACAAATTCCACCAGCTCCTTATCCTCAGCGTCGCTCAGCCCAAAAAGAAACAGTCGATCAGGTAACCACGCATCTTTACCCTTGATGCTCAGCACAATCGACTCGTCGTTCAACTCAGGCAAGTTGAATGTGATGTCGACTGGAACGAAGTAGAAGTTTGCTTCTCCTTGTTCCAGGTCATCCTGCAACGTGTCTTTGAAGTCGTGATCCACGACGACGCGTCCATCAATCGTAGTGATCTTCAGGTTGATTAGATCGTCCGTCCCGGCGTCGTCTTCATCCGCTGTTGATAGCAACATCATCATGCGACGAATGATGATTAGACTTGAGCCAAGTTGGACTCGCGGGATGGGAACAGAAACTCGGGCTTCATCGACGTCGGTACTAAGGATAAAGCTGCTCAACACGCCGGGCCCGCTTTGACGTCCGGTGACAAGTCCAAGCGGAACTATGAGTCCATCCCGAGCTTCTCCCCAAACGAAAAAGCTACCGACTTCCCATTGGTCACTTCCACGAATAGCGAGGCGAATCGAAGACAGGTTCAATTTCAGATGATCGAATACGCGTCCTCCGCGTTGGGCGAAGTCCTCTTCTTTGATCTCGTAAAGATTGGCCTGGTTTGCCTCTTGATCACTTTGGCCCGTGTCAGGGAAGGTGAATTGAACTACGTCGGCGGGCGCAGATGGTTCATTGATAATCAACACGATGGAGCTGTCTGTACCCGAATCGGCGGTTATCATTCCAGCCCAAAGGGTTTCAATAGTTGCCATGATTTATTCCTCTCTTTCGTGAGTGCACGAGGGTGTTTGTGTTTTGCGAGGGAACAAATTGATTTTAGCACCGCTCTCGAAAATCCGTCCTAATCGCTTACTATCAGGATGTGTTCTAACTTCATTGCGGGCGTCACTCTGTGGGCACCCTCTTTGGAATGCTTCGGGCTTTCACGGGTGACGAGCCTACAAGTTCGTCTGAATCAGGACTGTTATTTCTGAATGAACAACAAACTATACGATTGCATTGTCGTCGGCGCAGGACCCGCCGGCCTGTCTGCCTCACTCTTCCTGGCTCGCTACCGCCACTCCACGCTGACGTTTCATCACAACAACCCGCGCAACGAATACGCGCACGGGATCCATGGCTTTCTCGGTCATCATGGAATACCCCCGGCAGAACTGTTAGCGAGGGGACGCGAGGAAGTACTTGAGCATGGCGGCCTAGTAGTTCAGGCACGCGTAACGGGTGTTGAGCAGATTTCCGCTGATCGTTTCCGCATTTCTGCCGACCAGGGAAACCAAAAGGAACAAACATTCGAGTCGAAGCGACTCTTGCTGGCAACTGGACTGCGGGACTTGACGCCCGACTGTCGCGGGTTTCGCGAGTTCTACGGCGTCAGTGTTCATCATTGTCCGGACTGCGATGGTTACGAGTGCCGGGATCAGCGGGTAGCGGTGCTCGGTAGTGGTAGCAAGACTGCAGGATTCGCCCTGGGGTTATTGACCTGGACGGACAGGGTAACACTCATAACAGGCGGCGATGCCGGCGACATGACTGCAGGCGAGCGCGCAAAGCTCGCCTCCTTAAATATTGAAGTGCGCGATCAAAGTATCGCTGCGTTGGAAGGCGACCTGGAGTCAAAACAGTTAAGCCGCGTGCTGTTCACGGACGGTGACACGCTCGAGTGTGACGCACTCTTTTTCAATCTCGGCACTGAGCTGGCGTGCGACCTGCATGAGGCGCTTGGCTGCAAGTTGGATAAGGAGTCAGGTTTGGTGTGGGTAGACCAAACACAACAGACGAGCGTTGAAGGCGTTTACGCCGCCGGCGACGTCACGCCAAATTCTCAGTTGGCGATCGTGGCAGCTGCTGAAGGAGCGATGGCAGCGATTCATATGCATCAGTCGCTGATCCCTGCCGAGCGGAAGTTATGACTGAGTTGGCTGCTTCAGTGACGAGAGACCTAGGCGTGCGTAAACGACCACTTCGGTTATTCCAAAAAATCCTTCTGCTATTAGGCGGCCTCGCGATTGCACTGGTGCTGGCTGAAGTTGGCCTGCGCATTGTCGGCTTCTCACATTTCAATCCCTACAGCGCTGACGGCGAACTAGGCTTTGCACTCAAACCCAACGCTGAGGGTTGGTGGCGAAGAGAAGGAGCGACCTACGTCACGATCAACAGCCATGGTCTTCGCGATCATGAACGTGCGATCGCGAAACCACAGGATGTCATCAGAATCGCAGTGTTGGGGGACTCGTTTGCGGAAGCTTTCCAGGTTCCCATGGAGCAGGCGTTCTGGACAGTCATTGAGCAAAAGCTTTCGCTTTGTGCAGCAAGTACCGGTAGGAAGATCGAAGCGCTGAATTTTGGCGTTTCTGGGTTCTCGACAGCGCGCGAATTGGTTTTGCTTCGGCAACGAGTTTGGCAATACAACCCGGACATTGTTCTGTTGTTGGTCACCACGAGGAACGACGTGCGTGACAATTCTCCCTTATTGAACCGTTATGGAAATTCACCGTTGCCCTACTTCGTTTACCAGGAAGGTTCCTTAAAGCTGGACGATTCCCGTCTCAAGGCGAGAAACGACTCGCTTTTCTTTCGCGTGCAGCAATCGTTCATTGGCAGGTCATTCGATTGGTTAAGGACGCATTCACGTGTGATGGGATTGCTTGATGCCACGCGTGACGCGTACCTCTGGCGACAGGAGCAGACGGGTAACAAAGACGGTGATGGTGCGGAGGTGGGTCTGGACGACGAGGTTTTCAGTCCGCCATCAAACTCTGGTTGGCACGAAGCCTGGGACATTACCGAAAAACTGATCGTGCAAATGCGCGACGATGTAAAAGCCAAAGGGGCGAAGTTTTTGGTAGTCACTGGGAGCTCCAGCATTCAGGTGAATTTCGACGCCGCGCTACGAAATGAGTATATGAAGAGATTGAACGTGGACACACTGTTCTACCCTGACTTGCGCATCAAGGGTTTGGGTGAGCGTGAGGGTTTTGAGGTTCTAACTCTGGCGCCGTCACTCCTGGACTACGCCACTCGCAACCAGGTTCTTCTGCATGGGTCGAAGGAAACAAGCGGAAAAGGACACTGGAATCAGACGGGCCATCGTCTTGTCGGTGAATTGATCGCTGAGAAGCTCTGCGAACCTGGTTGGCTCAAGGGGCCGTGAAGTTCAGCTGTTGCCTCAGTCTACTAACTGCTCGACGCCAACGAGGAACGGAGGGGCGGGGCCAGATATCAACGGAACTTGAGATGTGTACTTGAACATAATTGCGCGGCGCTCGCTGGGCAGTGATTGCCGAAACCGAATGATAAGAATTTGCACCGCAGGGAAAAGCCACCATCAGATTGTGGCGCGGTGTGATGCGCAAGATTGAAGAACTGTTGCTCGACTTGCCCGAGTGAAGAAAGAGTTCGCCACCCTTCATCTCATTTTCATCCGCATCGCACAAATAGATCAGCATCGACATCAGTCGCCGCGCGTGATCCAAATGCACCGGGCGATCGTAGCCCATAGGTCCCTGGTGGATATCCATGCGCACCCAAAGCTCGTGCGGTTCGTGCACAACGTGGCGGAGTTGTGCGCGCTCCTTATCAATGCGGTCTTCGCAATAGGGCACATAACGCGCTTCGGATAGTTTGATCTTGCAGCCTTCGCGTTCCCACACCTCAACGAATTGTTCGCGACACCAGTCAATGAAGCGCTGACTATGAAACGTCTCGAACAGCTCGCGCCATGCAGGCTCCGTGTCGAGCAGTTGTTGATAGCCTTCGTCGCCCCAGTAAAGTGAAAAGCCGGTCGGTCCAATCTTTGGCGGGCAAGAGGGAAACGTTTCGCAGATGCTTAAGTAGCGATCTGAATCGATGAATTGCTGACTGAGCACGTGAGGAAACGGTTCCAGGTTCATCTCTCTACGAGAAAAGTCACAAACCGCGCTCTGAATTACTTCACTCATTTGTTGCCTTAATCGGAATGCTATTAAGAACTCAAACTACATGTCATGTAATTACAATTTGTACCTGTTTCTGGCAAGGGCAATCAGACGTGCCGGGCCTTTTTCTGGATCGAATCTAAGGCTTCGTGAAGAAGACTTATGGCCACACTCTCCATCTGGTTCCTTCTTTCGATGAGAGATTGCCAATTCGCGTACTCATCGCCTCGTAACAATCTTGATGCTTGATCGCTGAGCCGCTCAGCGATGCCGGGATCTGAAGCGTTCACTGCCCACCGCTCAAGCTGATAAGTTTTCACAAACCCATTGGTGCGTCCGTCGACATCGATTAGCAGGAAAGGGATGCCCAGCGAAAAGGCTACAACGGCGGTATGTAGACGACCGGAGATGACGGCGCGCGATTCTGAAAGAAGTTGAAAATATTCTTCGGGAGCCTGCGGACAAATAACACCATTAGGTAACCAACCAGCAAAGAACTGCTGAGCGAGTGGCAGATCGTTCGGGTCGTTACACACAACGATGACTTTCTGACCGTGCTGGAGCAGCTGCCGGGTAATTCCGGCCAACGCTCGAAACACTGCGCCACCTCGAGTGTGCGCTTTCCATGGTTGCCGTTTGCTACTGGCGATACGACTCGGAGCCATGACTACAAGAACGTGGCCCGAGTTTTTGTCCTGCAGAGGGCGATTAAAAACAAATGTAGCCGGATCCCCCATCAGCTTTGCGTTCGTCACGCCTAACTCTTTGAGCCAATCAAGAGTAGCTACATCGCGTGCGCCAGATAGAGTGGCAAGCTCATTGAGCAAGGTGATTTCGCGCTTTGCGCGAGTGGATGGCTTATGAAGCGCCGATGCGAATCTTGAACCGGTGCCAATGCCAAGCAGAAACAGCGGCACGCGTAGTTGTGTGAGCGCAGCAGGATCGAGATGCACACCCCACGGCCAACCGAAACCACCTTCGTACAAATTTGAACCGCCGACGATGACCAGGTCTGCCTCATCATTTGCTCGTTCGATGGCTGATTGGGTAAGGCCGTAAGCGGATTTGTCCCGGCCGCGACTATTCACGTCGAAGAGTTGAAAGGTCGCATCGGGAACGAGGCGGCGGATCATCGCGCTAATGCCGCGCTGCACGAAGTGATCGCCGATGTTTTGCGTGCGAGGGTAAAAGTGATGAATCAGCATTTGGCTCAACCTGAAAGCGAGACAGCAGCGGGTTTTCTTTCTCGCAATCTCTTCCACACCAAAATGCTAAACGCGAGCCGGAGAATTGCTGCTTCAGCCAATTGAACATAGGCCATGGTTAACGCATTTAGCTTTCCTGCGATGATCAAACCAGCTACCACAACGGCGCTAATGAACAGCGCGAGATTGTGCCACTTCAATAAGTCTAGACTCACCGCCAGAGGGCGGAAAACCAGCAGGACGAGTAACAGCCATGCGGCAATCACCAGACAGTAGAAAACCGGCAACGCTGATGCGTAATTCGCGCTGAAGAAATGCAGCAGTAGCAGTCGCCCAAGCAAGAGTGTACCCAGCAACAAGAGTCCACCAACTGCGAGGGCCGACTTGACGTAGCGCGCCACCAGGCGCTGGAGCTGTTGCAGATGAAGCTTGGCGACAAGGGTCGTTATTTCGGGCACAACTGCAGTTTGTATCGTGGTCTGTAGGAAGGTGAGGGGAGCAACCAGTCTTTGGGCCAGTCCGTATAAAGCGACTTGCGTGGGTGAGGAAAAGACACCCAATAGGAAAATGTCGCCGGGATCGATCGCAAACTTCAGATAGCCGGAGAGGTTGCTATTGAACAGACATCGAAAGAACTCGCGCCGGTATTTTGTCTGTTCTGGAACAACGCTACTGACCTTCACAGGAACGAGAAGCGGTCGCACAAGGAGCAAAGCCTTCACGAATGGGGGAATGACCTGCACCAAAAGGCCAACGGCTAATGCCGTTACGACCACCCTGAGATCATATGCCGCCGGTTTTGTCGCGAAGTAGATCGAGAGTGCGAGGAGAGTTAAAGCACTGCCAAGTATTTGCGGTACGACGACTGCTGAGAAGCGGTCGAAAATTCTAAGTATTGGCTCATACACTCCGCTGAACGCGGAAACAAGTAAAGTGCAGCCGTAGATGTTGAAAAGAGTTGAGAGCGAGGCGTGCGAATATAGATGGCCGGCCAGCCACGACGAAATGACTAGCACAACTCCATAGATTAACAACCCAGAAGCGAGACAACTTCCCAAACAGAACAACAACAGGTACCGAAGGCCGCGCTCGTCTCCCTCGTGCTTTAACGGAGGGAAAAAGCGATACATCAAGTCACTAACTCGCAACCCGAAGAAGGAATTAAGAAAGACAAAAAGATTTAGAACGATCAGGACGCGGCCATAGTCATCTATTTCCAGAAAACGAGTTAATAGAACTGTCTGTGCTAACCTGATCGCGACGAATACTGCTGAACCGAGCGCGCTGATGGACACATTGCGTTTTAGTCGTTTCCAGATTGACTGGTCATCGGCGTCAATCTTTGCGAAGTATGAAAGCCGTTTCACCTGTCAATCCCTTTCACTGGTGCCCGCTCGCTTCCACGGCTGGAATCATAAACAACATAAAGAACGTAACAGAAAACTGTGTACTGCATTGCCTCGACAGTAAGCCATGTTAGGTTCGGCTTTGCCGCCGGAGGTGAGGCGGGGGCTCTGCCCCGCCGTAGACGTGCCTTTTATATCTTGGGGCTATGCCCTTGCGTGCGGCCTCTGGCCCAATAGATCCCAAGGGCCAAGCCCGAACCAGGGGCAGAGCCCCGGAAATCTAGCTGTTGTCGGCGCGGCAAGCCGCGCTTCACATCCGGCGGCACAGCCGTAGCGGGGACAGCGCGGACTTTTAGAGCAACGCCGCTGCATACTCAACGAATGAACATCGAGCGAGCAGGCAGTTTGTCACGGTGCTTGGCTTTCGTCGATACAATGGCCACTGAATCAAATCGTTCATCATCACTTGCCCCCGTGCGCGTCTGTTTCGTCAGCCTGCAGGCGCGTGGCGCATTCGTGGGTGGCTCGGGCGCTAAGCTCGGTGGCACTGAAACGCAGATCCGAATCCTGGCTGAGTATCTCTCGAAGACCACAACTTGCGATGTTCATCTTTTGGTCGAGGATTCGGGGCAGCCGCCCGTGGAGGTTATTCACGGTGTGACGCTGCACAAGGTTGAGCAGCCTGATAAGGGATCGGGACTGGCCGGCGTGCGGCGCAAGGTCGTGTCCACGCGCAACCTATTCGATAAGGCAGTCCAAGTGAATGCCGACGTCTACGTTCAGCAATGTTCGGGCGTCGAGACTGCGCTGACGGCGCGTGCTGCGCGGCGGGCTAACGCAGGGTTCGTTTATATGATGGCGAGCGACAGCGAAGTAGTGCCGCCCTGGAGTCGTGGCGGAGGCCTTACCGAGCGCTCATTCCGTTGGGGACTACGTCGCGCTGATGTGGTCACTGTGCAGCATGCGGAGCAGCTGGCGAACGTTGCCCGGATATTCGGACGTTCGGCGATTGAGATGCCGAATGTGTTTGAGTTTTCAGAGAGTACGAACGAATCGGAAGGAATTGCGCGCTCAGGTGCGCTGTGGGTTGGACGTGCGCGGCGGCTAAAAGGGCCTCACCATTTCCTGGAGTTGGCGCGACGACTGCCGCAGTTTCAGTTCACTCTGGTTGCGCTGCCGACAGAAACAGAGCCTGACTTTGCACGCGAGCTCGAAGCGCAAGCCAACAGTCTGTCGAATGTTGAGTTTTATCCGGGACTCGATCCAAAACAACTTGTATCGATTTATTGGCGGCGGGCCGTACTTGTGAATACTTCCGACTATGAAGGACTGCCAAACACTTTCATCGAAGCGGCAGCTAACGGCCTGGCGCTCGCTTCGCTGCGGGTTGATCCCGGCGGGATGTTTGCGCAGGAGCGTGCGGGGGTCGCTGCCGATGGCGACATGGATAGGCTTACTAATCTGTTGCGCGAATTATTGATGGACGAAGTCGGCCGAACTCGCTGGGCAGAGCGGGCTCGAGAGTTTCTGAAGTCGCGGCATAACCTGCAGGAAGTAGGGCCACGATTTATTGAGTTGCTGCGGCTTGCCGCGCGCATCCGCGAGTGACCGTAAGTGAACGTGCGCGCGTTTAGCGCCAGCCAGCTAATACAGAGATAAAACGATTAACAGCTGACTAGGGAATGAGGTCGCGTGGGTCGGGATCAATACTAAAAACGCAGGAAGGGGAGACAAACAGGTTACCAATAATTGCTCCATTGATCGCCGCGCACAGGTCGCTCGCCATTCGCGACTTCACGACGTAGCCTAGCGCTCCCGTTCTAAGTGCGGCGCGAACGAAATCGGAGTCCTCATTGACCGTCAAGAAGACAATTTTGGCCAGAGAACCGTTCTCCCTCAGCTTAATAGCGGCGTCGATTCCGCTCATGTGAGGCATCGAAATGTCGATGACACAAACATCCGGCTTCAGTTGCGCGAAAGCCCGGACGAGCGCATTGCCGTCCCCCACCGTTCCCACAACCTCGAATTCCGGCTCAAGCAGGCGAACTGCACGTTCACGAATCTCTTTATGGTCATCTGCCAATAAAATGCGAGCGCGCGCCACGTTGCCTCCCCATGGTGCCTCGCCAATGAGACAGCCGCATACCCCACAGTCGGCAGAATCCGCATTGGTTTCCCGTTACGTCGTTGCGCAGGCATCCTAGGTGAAGTGTGCTCGCAAGAATACTGGTAAAAGTGACAGGCTTTCCGACTACAGGTGTCGGGTTATGAAAGGCAAACGGGTAGGTCTGGAACTCAATTGAAAGACCGTGGATACCCTCGAAACCAAGGTCTGACGGGCTGTTTGCCCGCCTGACCGAACACCTAGGCGGCCACGAGCGCGGTCTTCATCGCGTACTGGATTAACTCAGCGCTGCTCTTGAGCTCCAACTGATCCATCATGGTGTACTTGTGGAAGGCAACCGTACGCGGCGTGACATTTAGGCGGTAGGCCACCTCTTTCATAGAGCGCCCTTCAGCTAAGAGCTGGAGGACCTCTCTTTGACGCAGTGTTAGGTCGTGGGGAGCCTTCCGCCGCTTCAGGTTTTGAATAAAGGATCCCACCATCCCCTTGGTCATTAGAGGAGTGATGTAAGACCGGGCGAGCATGACTTCATTGATCGCATGAACCAGTTCTGATGCGGCCGAACTCTTGAGCAGATATCCCGACGCGCCCAGCCGAAACGCCTCGGCGGCGACGTCCGGATCTTGATTCATTGTAAGGTAGACAAGTTTCACCCGAGGCAATACCTGTTTTAGCCTCTGCCCGGCGATCAAACCATTCATGATCGGCATGCCAACGTCGAGGACAATCACGTCGGGCGCCAAGGCTGGCGCATCCTGGACGAGGCGCTGTCCATCGGCAAACGTCGCGACCACGTCAAAGTGGGGTTCAAGAAAAGCCTTGAAGGTATCAACTAGAATGTTGTGATCGTCTGCCAGAATGATTCGTGGTCGTTTCATGATGTCCTCTCCGCTTTCGTAAGATCCTCGTCCTTATTAACGCGTTCACTGAACGCGATCCGTGACCTCACTGATTGGTTCCAGCATCAGTGCCGCTTCTGATCTGGGTTTTGCAGCGCCGATTGGAACTGACACGTCGATTCTTGTCCCGCAGGTAGTCGAATGGATTGAAATCTCTCCGCCAACAAGGCGAAGGCGCTCTCTCATGCTAATCAAGCCCAGCCCACCCTTCGCTACATTCGACCCGGCGTCAAAGCCACGACCGGTGTCGGAAATAGTTAAGTGCACTCCATTTTCCGAGCCGGCGAGCGTAACGGTTGCCTCATGCGCTCCGCTATGCTTGATTACATTCCGCAGCGATTCCTGGACGATCCTAAACAGGCAAAGCGTCACTTCTTTTGGCAGCACCTCGTGATTTCCCGTCTCCCGAAATCCGATCTTAATCTGATGGTACGTGCCGAGTTCGTTACAAACGCTCTTGACAGCAGCTAGCAGGCCAAGGTGATCCAACTTTGAAGGGTGAAGTTGATAAGAGACGCGTTGGATCTCAGAAGAAATCTCCTGAGCTCTGGCCCACACATTCTGGATGGACTGACGAGTGTTGGCTTGGTCCGACGGAGTTCTCTGGGCTAGTTGCTCCAGTTCGATCGACAGCAAAGCCATTCTCTGATTCAGATCATCGTGAAGTTCTCGAGCGACGCGACTTCGCTCTTCCTCCTGGGCAGTTATTAGCCGGCCACCGAGGTCCCGTACTGCTTTTTCTGCTTCTCGGGTTCTTGTTGTGTCCTCGCTGTTGACCAATACGCGGAAGTCACCAATCGAACCAGGCAGCTCATGACGGGTTGCATGGATGACGAAGAACCTCGATCCGGTGGGCGTAGGGCACCAGTACGCGTTGTGAAATTCCGTGACCCTGCCGATAAGGATGTCCTGAATATCTTCAGCGAGGGCAGATCCCTTGTCGGACCCGGAGTTCGCTCTGTCCCACCTCTCCAGGTAGTTTAGATCCAACGAGCCGCCTGTCTGACAATCCTCTTCCATCGAAAAGCGCCAGG
>Ga0157380_10002748_pt1 | contig 11943 bp, 10 predicted proteins | sample S35metaG_FD_119757 | JGI IMG/M metagenome (GOLD analysis project Ga0157380, IMG submission 119757) | Switchgrass rhizosphere microbial communities from Kellogg Biological Station, Michigan, USA - S3-5 metaG | ecosystem: Host-associated > Plants > Roots > Rhizosphere > Soil | place: USA...
ACTGGTATCAGTGCCTGTATTCAAAACCCTTACTCACCTTCCACCCTATATTGGAATGCTTTTTGGCCTGGGAATTTTATGGGTCGTTTCAGAACTTATACATCCCGAGTTGGATGAAGCCGTGAAAAAGAATTACACTGCAGCCGGCGCGCTTGCAAGAATTGATGTTCCAAGCGTCTTATTCTTCCTGGGAATTTTGCTCGCGGTCGGCGCGCTTGAATCCATGCTTACACTGCATCATTTTGCCGAGTATCTAGCCCATACGATAGGCGACAACAGAATCATCATTACTTTAATTGGTCTGCTCTCAGCGGTAGTGGATAATGTTCCGTTAGTGGCCGCAAGCATGGGTATGTACAGTCTCGATGTATATCCTATGGATCACCTCATCTGGGAATATCTCGCGTATTGTGCTGGAACAGGCGGAAGCATTTTGATTATTGGTTCAGCAGCAGGCGTTGCTGTCATGGGCATGGAAAAAATTGATTTCATGTGGTACACCAAAAGAATCAGTCTTATCGCCATGATGGGATATTTTGGCGGCGCAGCAGCCTACCTGTTTATTGAGCATTTACTGGGGAAAAACTAGGCAACCTCTGATTTTCTAAATTCTTTTTGCGTTAAACGAGCTGCTGTAGCGCTAGTTCGAATGACGCTTGCGCGATTCCGGTCCGATAAGGATTAAGCGCATGGGTTTTGCGCAAGGATTCTTGAATCGTTTGAGCGATATCATTAAATACGGGCTCGTCAGTCGCAGGCACTGGATTCTCCATAAAATACGCACTTGCCCTAGCCCTTCCACAATTGGCGATAAAGTCTGGAATGACCGAAAATTTTTCATCCGCGTATAGACCTATCGGGCCCAGAAAAATTTCCGGGTCAAAAAAAGGAACATGTGCTGCGCAGGGGAATACTTCAATTTTCGAAGAAATCATCCGGTCGATCTGATCTTTGATAATCAACCTGGATGTAGCCGCCGGTACAAAAATTTCAAATTCAAGGTCCCATATTTTTTGATTGACCATAAAAAACGGAAGCATACTCTTCGATACCAGCTTGTTTCCGTTCCTGCTTGTCACTAAAGTCTTTATTTCATCCAACGAAAATCCTTGTTGATTAATTAGCCCGCCCTCGTGACTAACAATGCCAACGATTTTTACACCCATTTGCGCCAGGTAAAATCCCACGGCAGCGCCCACGTTTCCCCATCCCTGAATAACAGCCCGCTTCTTTTTGATATCACCACCCCACAGCTCGTAATAATTTTTTACGGATTGTGCGACACCAAACCCTGTGCACATATTTTCAATGGTGTACTTTTTTTCCAGCGAAGGCGTATAACGTTCATCCTCAATCACTTTGCTCATGCCTCGACGCAGTTGATTGATGCGATTGACTTTTTGTTCTTCGTTGGATTTATAATGGCCTGCAAAAACACCTTCCTGAGAGTGTAAAACACCAAGTCTTTCTATCGTGGGAATTATTTCTGCAAGCTCGTCAACATTAACATCGCCGCCAGTACCGTAGTAGTACTTTAGGAAAGGAGTGACGGCACTGTACCACCGTTCTAACACACCAGCCTTTCGTGGGTCGTTGGGATTAAAGTTGATGCCTGAGTACGCACCGCCGATCGAAGGCCCTGACACCGTAAACCTTACTTCCATTGTCTTAGCCATCGATTCAACTTCATGTTTGTCCAAACCTTTACGCATACGCGTTGCTCCACCGGCTGCACCTCCGCGCAAGGAGTTAATCACGACCCAGCCTTCCGCTTCGGTTTCAGGATCTTTCCATTCAAATACAATTTCGGGGCGAGTATTTTCGAATTTTGAGAGGATCAGTTTCATTTCAATTTCAAATTAGCATGTAGCCACGAGGAGTTCATTGGTAACAGGAATAATAATTTATTTCGACTACAATCCAACCAGCTCCACCACTGACTGTCCTCCGGAATAACTTAACACCGCGTTATCACCACAATGCGTCTCTTACAAATGAAACAAAAAAGGAGTTAAAGTTTCCTCTTTAAGTGCAAAGAACTTAGTCATTTTTTTTCGTCAACGATTACAGATCAGATCGAACAACTGATTCAATAAACCTTTGACAACCCCTGCGCTTTAAAAGTATTCGTTGAATACATACTTTTGGCTTCCCAAAAGAAAGGGGCTAAGCTAAAGAAACAAAAAATACGATTGAGGATTTACCGAAAATGAATTTAGTTCTTGATTACGGAAACTCGTTTGCTAAAGTTGGCGTCTTCGAGAAGCACCAGTTGAAACAGAGCCTTTCGTTTTCGAATGCCGACGAATTGAAATTTTTTTTACAAAACTTTTCTGCTGAAAACTTCATCCTCAGTTCTGTAACACATGAAGCCGCGCCAACGCTCGCATGGGTTAGTCATATAAAAAGAAAACTTGTCTTGACTCCTTCCTTACCCTTGCCCATACAAAACCTGTATGACACTCCACTAACACTAGGTGTAGACCGTATTGCTGGCGTTTGTGGGGCTCACCAACAATTCCCCGGACTTCATTGCCTCGTAATTGACGCAGGAACGTGTGTTACCTATGATTTTCTGGACAAAGAAGGGAATTATCGGGGTGGAGGTATATCGCCAGGATTAAAAATGCGATTTCAGGCGATGAATGCTTTCACCGCCAAATTGCCCTTGGCGGATATAACGGAAGACCCTCCACTAATTGGAACCAGCACAGAAACCTGCCTGCAGAGTGGCGCCATCAACGGAATGATAGAAGAAATTAATGGTATAATTATGCGCTATCGAGGTGAATTCAGGGATTTACAGGTGATTTTATGTGGCGGGGATGCGCGATTTTTTGAAAACAAACTGAAAGCGCCCATATTTGCGCTCCCTGAACTAGTGCTCAGCGGATTAAACAGCATTTTGATTTATAATGTCGGTGGTTAAAAAGTGTTTTTTAGGAATTGCTGTTGTGCTTTTCGCAGCAAAGGTATGGGGACAGGCAGCACCATCTCCTTTTACAGATTTTGGTATTGGGGAGGCCTACGGTAATAGTTTAATCCATAACCAAGGATCCGGGGGAATTGGCGTGAGCCAACCACAACTTTGGTATATGAATAACCAGAACCCCGCTTTGTTGGTTTTTAATCCGTTAACTGTATTTGAAGTCGGTATGCTTTATGAATCCCGAACAGCCAAGGCTGATACCATAAATGAAAAGAACTCCGGAGGAAATCTAAACTATCTTGCGGTGGCCTTTCCTATAAAAATCAACAGATGGTCAACGGGTATAGGATTGATGCCCTATACCAATGTTAATTTTAGCTTTAAATTTCCCCAGGACGTGAGGGATGAAAATGGCCAATTGGTTGACACCGTTACTGCATCTCAAACAGGGAGCGGCGGACTCACGCAATTATATTGGTCCAACGGCGTACGGGTGGCGAAGTATATGAGTGTTGGCGTTAAGGCCACTTACCTGTTTGGCCCCATAGATAATATATCTTCCAACTTTTTGGACAATAGTGAAAACGGTGCTTCTCCGTATGTCATCAACGTCGCAGAAAAAACCAATGTCAACGGGTTCAATTTTGGCCTTGGATATTCTTTCAGCAAAGATTCTGTAGGACGCAGGAATGACCGCCGGTTTAGTGTGGGTGCTGTCTACAATTTTAGCAGTAAGCTAAAAGGCAAAATCAACCGGCAAATCATCAGGACCACTCTTTCAGAGGATACCGTAGAACGTTATACGCTCTCGGTAATCAATGGTAAAGTAGAGGTGCCTGCGTCGTTCACAGTGGGAGTATCATACTCGAAGAGTAATAGGTGGATGGTGGGTACGGAATTTTTCTACCAGGACTGGTCCTCATTTAAGAGCGTTAACCAGGACGATGAAGGCTTGGGACAGTCCTGGAGGTATTCTTTAGGGGGAGACTATACCGTTGATCCGAATGCTGTAGAAAATTATTTAAAGCGTGTTACCTTTAGAGCTGGGTTAAATCTGTCGCGTTACCCATATTTGGCGAATAATAAGCCGGTTAATGATTTTGGCATTAATTTTGGCCTGTCGCTACCTGCCGGGCGTTCAAGTGTGGACTTGGCCTTCAAGTGGGGTAAGCGCGGCAATAAAGACGAAAATATTTTGGAGGAAAGCTACTTTAAAATTTATTTAGGGTTGACCTTTAACGATCAATGGTTCATTAAAAGAAAGTTCGATTAGAAATGAAAAGAATTATGAAAAATTCGATTTTGGCCGGTGTAATGCTACTGGCAATTCTCTTTACCTCGACTGCTTCCTGGGCGCAATGCAAAGATGTGGTGTGGCCTACGGACCCCACGCAGAAAGCAAAAGCTGAAGAAAGTAAAGTATTATATGAGGACGCCAAAAACTCTAAACAATACAAACAGGCTGTGGTGCCTCTAAACTGGCTGCTGGCAAATGTTCCACAATTCCACTCAAGCCTTTACATAAACGGCGCTGATATTTATGACGAGCTAGCTACGGCGGAAAAGAACCCAGCGAGAAAAAAAATATATGTTGACTCCTTGATGATCATTTATGATATGCGGTTGAAAAACTGTGGCGATGATCCAGTGGTCTTCAATAGAAAAGCTTTATCCTATTTAAAATATAACTCTGCTGACCAGCCAGCTGAAGCATTGAAAATGCTTGACGAGGCTTTTAAAAGAAGCGGCAATAACGTCATGGATGCAACCCTGGTACCTTATTTTCAAGTTGTCAGGTTGAACGTTGCCAAATTTAAGAATATGACCGATATCCAGATCCTTGAGCGTTATGACAAACTCATGGCTGTTATCGATGCGAAAATCCAAAAAGCTCAAAGCGAAGGGAAACCGGTTGACAAATACAAAAAGTATAAAGACGATATCGATGCCATGCTTATCACCATGGTAAAAGTAGATTGCGATTTTGTCAGGGCTAACCTTGCTCCCAAATTCAAACAGAATCCTAACGATATTGCTTTAGCCAAAAAAATATTCTCATTCATGTTGCAAGGAAAATGCACAGATGATCCACTTTGGTTGCAGGCTGCTGAAACGGTTCACAAAGATCCTAACGGACAAAAGGACTGTGGCTTGGCTAAAAATCTTGGTATCATCTATATGTCAAAGGATGAGCTAGACAAAGCTGAGTCATTTTTGAAAGAAGCACAAGGCATTTGTACCGATGGGCAAGACAAAGCTGAGGTGTTGCTGTACCTTGGAACCCTTACTTCGAAAAAAGGTAACAAAAGCGGTGCACGTGAACTATATCGCCAGGCGGCGGCCGCGAATGCTACGGTAGCGAAAGAAGCTTATGAAAAAATTGGAGACCTTTACTACAATAGCGCAACTGAATGCAGCAAAAAAGTAAATCAAGCCGATGACCGTTTGGTGTTTTTGCTGGCTGCGGACTACTATCAACGCGCTGGAAATGGTAAAAAAGTTGCCCAAGCAAAGGATGCCTTCCCTTCTAAGGAAGATATCTTCCTGGTAAACTACCAGCCAGGCGATAAGAAAAATGTTGAGTGCTGGATTAACGAATCCACGACCATCAGAACCAGAGACTAGAATAACTAAAAAACTTTTATAAAAGGCCATAGCTCCTCTATGGCCTTTTTCATTTAGCATGATCCGATTGCAACTCATTATTCTTTGCTTTTTGGCCATTGGCTGCACGCAAAGCGATTTAAAAGAACCGCTGCAGTATACAGGACCGTTGCGCGAAGTGGAGAATGTAGAGCTTTATAACAGCGAAGATGAACAGATCAAATCAAAATTGACCGCCGACCTTTTTTATGAATATGCAAATGGTGATCGTGAATTTCCCAAAGGCGTCTATATTGAAATGTATAATGAGTTCGGAAGGCTAGAATCGACGCTCCGGGCGAATTATGCAAAGTATATCAAGGAAGAGGACCATTGGCATGGACAGGGAAAAGTGGAAGTAAAGAACGTTGAAAAGAATGAACAGTTGAATACCGAAGAACTTTTCTGGAACCCGAAGACAAAAAAAATTTTCACAAGTAAATTTGTTACGATTCGTCAACAGGGCGATGTCCTTTATGGTACCGGACTCGATGCGATGCAAGATCTAAGCGATTATGAGATCAGGAATCCGGAAGGCATATTAGATTACAAGGAATAATTTCGTTCCGATCCCTCAAGAAAATATTGATTATTTTTACGGGAACATGAAATTGGCTGATGTTCTTGTACTTTCTGTTGCAATAGCATTTTTGATTATTGGCATCCATCAAACGATGGTACTCGGCTTTGAAAAAGCCTATTGGGCACTGATGTTAGCGCTCATCTTATATTTTGTATATAACTTGAGAAAGAAGAAATAAAATGGATTCTCCCTTTCTTTTTGGTGTTGGTATAACACTGTTCTTTTCGTTTTTCTTTACCTGTTTTGAAGTAGGCTACCTCATGGCCGACAAATCGCAAATGGCGCGCAATGCTAATGAGGCTGGCCTTAATTCGAAGATTTTGGCTTACTTCATTCAGCGACCATCTTTCTTGGTTGGCACGACACGCGTTGGCTATTGTACGGCGCTTGTTTTTTTTAATTATTTCACGATGCATCTGTTGTTGCCCATCGTAAATGAAATGTTCCCCACAGTATTCGATCAGTCCCTGGTGACAGCCTTTGTTCAAATCATTTTTTCAACGCTTCTGATCTTACTGACGGCACAATTCCTGCCCAAAGTTTTGGGAAATTTCTACCCAAACAAGATGCTGCTGTCGACAGCTACATTGTTTGGGATTTCATTCCTCATTTTATTTCCGCTTACCCGTTTAATTCTGACTATTTCGCGACTTGTCATGGTCCGGATGTTTCATCTCCCGTACGATGAATCTCATCCGCTCTTTGGAATCACCAACCTTAATCAATACTTCAAGAATATTTATAATGTCAACCAGGAAAATGTCGATCTCGAATTAGACAAAAAAATACTCCACAATGCTTTGGAGTTCAAAACCGTTAAAATTCGTGAATGTATGATCCCTCGAAATGAAATTTCTGCAATTGACATACAAGAGGGTATTGAAAAATTGCAACAAGTTTTCGTGGAAAGCGGTCACTCCAAAATCATAATCTATCGAAACAGTCTGGACGACATTATCGGTTATTGTCATTCGTCATTTCTTTTTACGATGCCTCAAAAAATCGAGGACATATTAACGTCTGTGATCACAGTACCGGAATCTTCGATGGCAAGTGACCTAATGCGGCGCTTCATTACTGAAAAGAAGAGCCTTGCCGTTGTGATGGACGAATTTGGCGGCACTTCCGGCATTGTGAGTCGGGAAGATGTGATAGAGGAAATTTTCGGTGATATCGAAGATGAATATGACGAGGATAATTTAATAGAACAAAAACTCGATGAGTTCAACTACCTGCTCAGCGCCCGTCTGGAAATTGACTATTTGAATGAAAAATACAAATGGCAGCTTCCGATAGGAGAATACGAAACTTTAGGGGGTTTAATCCTGGCTTACGCGGAAGATCTTCCGAATCCTGGAGAAACCGTGACGATCGCACCCTATACCTTTTCCATCCAGGCAACCCATAATAATAGGATTGATACTATAAAAATTACGCTTGAACCTGCCACCCAGGAGCTCTGACAGCGCATTTTTACCTGCTCAAACCCCTATAAACCGTCAATTTTGAATATTTAATCACACCTCGATAGTCTTTTTCAGGACGGTATTTTTCTAATTAAGAATCCGGGTTAAATTTGCGGCTCTTTAAAAAATACTTTATGGCATTGATTGGGACATTGCGCAACAAAATGGGTACCTGGGTTGTGGTATTCGTGTTTGTAGCGATATCAGCATTTATTCTGGGCGATATTTTTAGCGGAAATTCTTCTATTCTTAACTGGGGAAGAAATACCGTCGGGGAAATTGCCGGCAGAGACGTCTCATACGACGAATTCCAGTCTGTAATTCGTGAACGGGAAGCGAACTATATGCTTCAATTGGGCCGTGAGCCCGGTGAGCGCGAGATGCCCGCTGTTCGTCAACAGGCTTGGGATTTATTGATCGCACGCCATGCTATTCAATCCGAGTTTGCAAAGGTCGGAATAGAAGTTACGGACGATGAACTGGTCGATATGATATCAGGAACAAACCTTGATGAAAGTATAAAACAAGCGTTTACGAATCCTGAAACAGGCCAATTTGATAGGACCAGACTCGGTACATACATCAATCAGTTGAAGACCATGCCTCCGAATTCAGATGCCCGAGTTCGTTGGGAAATTTTTCAACGCGATCTAAGGCCCGGCCGCGAGCGCATCAAATATGAAAATCTGCTTATTAAGAGTAACTATATCACTACAGCTGAAGCCGAGCGCGAATATCATTTGCAAAATGACGTTGCCGAAATTAAATACTTATATGTACCCTATTATGCCGTGAGCGATTCGGCAATTACTGTCACGGAAGACGATCTCAAGGCTTATTACAACAAGAATATCGAACGTTATAAAACGGAAGAAAGCCGCGATATCAAATACATCAGCATACCCGTTGAGCCAACCTCCGACGATTCCCTTGCTGCACGAGAAGAACTTACACGATATGCTGCGGAGCTTCGAACTAGCCAGGACGATTCTACCTATGCTGCCGCGAATTCGGAAGGTCAAAATCCATATTCAAAATATACTCCTGCTACATTGCCGGTCTTTGTTAGTCCTGACAGCGTGATTCAGGGAAAAGTATTTGGTCCCTTTTTGGATGGAAACACTTACAAAGTGGTTAAGATTTCAAAAATTTTTAAGGATACTGTTTACAGCGCTCGCGCCAAACACATCCTAATTAAATGGAACGATACCAGTGAAGCTTCCAAAAAAGAAGCTAGGGAGAAGGCACAAAACATTCTAAAAGACATCAGAGGAGGTGCCGACTTTGGATCAAAAGCCCGCGAATTTGGAACTGATGGAACGGCTTCGCGCGGTGGGGATTTGGGCTGGTTTTCCAGCGGCCAAATGGTAAAGCCTTTTGAAACTGCCGTTTTCGGTGCAACCAGGCCCGGGTTATTAAATAACCTTGTAGAAACTGAGTATGGCTATCACCTCATAGACGTAACTAATGTAAAGGACAACACAGCTTATAACATTGCTGTCATCGAACGGGCAATCACACCAAGCGACGCTACGCTTAATGAAGCCTTCCGTAAAGCTGAAGCATTTTCCAGTAACCTTTCTGATCAAAAAGATTTTGAAGCGAGGGCAAAAGAACAAGGGCTGGTGGTCTTAGAAGCGAAAAATATTCTGGCGGGAGAAAGAAGAATTGGTACCATTGGTGAAGCTCGCCAGGTAGTGCAATGGTTATTCCGGGACGCCTCTAATGGTAAAGTATCACAAGTATTCGATTTGCAGGATCAAAATGTAGTGGCTGTGATGACAGGCGCGGTGCAGAAGGGATATAGGCCACTCACTTCGGTGAAAGATGAGATTACACCAGCAGTGCGAAACGAATTGAAAGGAAAAGTGATCATCGAAAAAATAAAAGGATTGAAAGGATCGCTCGACGAAATGAAAACTGCTTACGGCCCTGACGCCAATGTTTATTCCACGAGTGATTTAAAGTTGAACAGTAATTCATTGCCCACTGTCGGATTTGATCCGATAGCTGTGGGCAGGGCGTTTCCCCTTGAAAGCGGAAAGAAGTCTGAACCGCTCGCCGGCGAGAATGGCGTAGTGGTGATTGAATTAACAAACAAGACGATTGCTCCAGCAATGACTGACTACAGTGTCTATAAAACTCAACTAGACCAAGGCAATATAAACCGCAGCAGCATGGGTGTTGCTGAAGCCATCAAGGAACATGCAGATATTGTAGACGAGCGCTACAAATTTTATTAAGGCTTTTTTGCTTTTGGCCACACCGCTCGCAGACCGCGGGAGGTGTGGCTATTTAACTTATGGACGAGAACTGGATCAATTCTTTTCGAGAAAAGCTAGACCAGCACTATACCTGGCCCTCCTTATACGTCTTTAAGTTTATTGTTCCCGCCGGAAAAGAAGATGAGGTAAAACAGCTCTTCCCATTTCATACCACCCTCGAGAAATCCTCGAAGCAAGGAAATTATAAGAGTGTGACGGCTGAAATGATGATGCCTTCGGGAGACGCCGTGCTTAGCATTTACATCCAAGCTTCCAAAATTGAAGGTATCGTAGCGCTTTAACACGTCACCTGGTTAGACGGATGATTTGTGCGGAAAAAATGTAATGGTTTTGGTAAACATGGCATAGGTAAAAAAAGTTGTAACTAGTACGCCGTAGCAAAAATAACCGTACATTCCTGATAAGCCATTTGGCCGTTTTGATTCTACTGTACGGTTATTTTGCGCTGGCGTAGTAGTATGAACTTTAAACTAAGCATATGAAATGGACAACTGAACAGAACAAGCTGAAGAAAACTTTTACGTTCAAGGATTTTCCAGAGGCTTTCGGTTTCATGACCAAGGTTGCTATTATAGCTGAAAAAATGAATCATCATCCCACCTGGACGAATACCTGGAATAAAGTGACCTTTGAACTCTCCACACATGATGCCGGCGACATTGTCACTGAAAAAGACCGAAAGCTGGCCGAGGAGATCGACAAACTAGAGTAATGCCTGCTTTTTGAATGGAAAAACTTGATATGATCTACGGCACGCGTGCCGTTATTGAAGCTATTGCCGCGGGCAAAGAGATAGACAAAGTAATGATCCAATCCGGGCTTAGCAATGACCTGGTGAAGGAACTCATAAATGTTGCCCGTAACAATAATGTTCCGATAACATTTGTCCCGGCAGAAAAACTAAAAAGGATATCGACTAAAAATCATCAGGGCGTTATTTGCCTGCTTTCGGTTGTCTCGTTTGCATCTGTTGACGATCTCATCTATCGAGCATATAACGAAGGGCGCGAGCCGTTTTTTCTCATCCTCGATCGGGTCACGGATGTCCGGAATTTTGGAGCGATTGTCCGAACGGCCGAATGTGCGGGTGTTGACGGAATCATCCTTCCTGACAAAGGAAGCGTGCCCATCACAAGTGACGCCATGAAGACATCTGCGGGAGCTTTAAACCATTTGCCTATTTGCCGTGAGAAAGATTTAAAGAAGACGATTCAGCTACTACACGACAATGGCATTCGTGTGGTTGCCTGTACTGAAAAGACGGAGCGAAGTATTTACCAGCTGAATCTTACTGGTCCTGTCACGATCATTTTAGGTTCCGAAGAGGATGGCATCTCCGATGTCCTCCTGCGCCAGGCTGACGACCTTGCCCAAATTCCATTAAAAGGAAAGATTGGTTCGCTTAACGTGTCCGTTGCGGCTGGGATTGCGCTTTACGAAGTAGTTCGCCAAAAGGGACTCTAACATGCACTACTCCCTCGTCCGCCTGGCGGATTTAGATTGACCTTTAGAACTTTTCCGAACTTGCCGATTCAAACGACATCTTGTAACGTTCTGGCACCGGCGTGGTCAACATAGAACTTACAGGGATAGAGGGATAAATTTCTTCCAGCGTTTTAACTTCATTCATAAAAACCCTTCGAGTAATTTGATGTCGATTCAATTTTGCAGGGCTGTCAATTCCAGACGCCGCCATCAGCTCGACAAAACTTTCGATCGTATTCTTATGGTAGTTGGCCACGCGCACTTTTTTATCTTCTATAACGAGTCCGGAAACTAATGAAGGGTCTTGCGTAGCCACACCCGTCGGACAAGTATTTCTGTTACACTCCAGGGCTTGAATACATCCTAACGCCATCATCATCGCCCGGGCACTGTTGCACATATCCGCGCCAAGCGCAATTGCTCTGACAATTTGAAAACCAGTCAAAATCTTTCCGGATGCGCATACCTTAATATGATGTCTTATTCCAAATCCCTTCAGCATATTGTCAACGAAAGCAAGTCCGTCCAACAATGGCATCCCCACAAAGTTGG
>Ga0157380_10002750_pt1 | contig 11940 bp, 9 predicted proteins | sample S35metaG_FD_119757 | JGI IMG/M metagenome (GOLD analysis project Ga0157380, IMG submission 119757) | Switchgrass rhizosphere microbial communities from Kellogg Biological Station, Michigan, USA - S3-5 metaG | ecosystem: Host-associated > Plants > Roots > Rhizosphere > Soil | place: USA: Michigan...
CGTAATAAGCGATGGTCGGCAAAAGGAAATCCTGAACGACGGCGCGCAGGGTGACGTTAGGACTGAATTTCTCCGGATGTTCCAGAGCGAGCGTCGAAAGTTCTGCGACGGTGTAAGCCTGGTCGGAGTTTTTCGCCGCGTACTTTCCGTCATCAGAACGGGTGAGGGCGTATCTCGCTCCAGTCTCGTCGTGCATGAAAAGCGGAAACGAGTTTTCGGAAGGGGTGACCTGCGCGTGATAACCCGCAGCCTCCAGTTCCCTGCTGCGTTCCATGATCGCACTTGCAATCTCCGGCGCCCGTGAAGCTGCCTTGGAATAAAGGGGCGCCGCAAGGGACTTCAGACGCGGATCCAGTGGATCGAGAAAAATGAGACCATGCCTGCCGAGGAGCGCGGTCATCATGGAAGCGAACGCTTCGCCATAGCCTCGTCCGGATTTCCAAGTGTCTCGCAGAAGTTGCTCGAGATCCGGCGTGAACTCAGAAGCAGGAAGTAGCTCAAGCAGCTCGATGATTGTCGCGTCGATTGATTCATCCAGGACAACGTCGCCAACCGGATGACCTTCCCGATGTAGCTGAACCGGGACCTCTACATCCTTCAGGCGACAGTCACGGCCGATGAATCTTGCTTTCGCGACTTCGGCAAAATCGTGATCCTCAGTTGCGATCCAGAAAACTGGAACTGCTTTGGTGTCGCGCTGACTCAGACAGCCGGCGAGTTTCACGGCCGAGAGCGCTTTGTAGATCGTGTAGAGAGGCCCGGTAAACAAGCCTGCCTGTTGCCCAGACATCACAGCCACGCAGTCTGGGTCGCGTAGTCGCTCGATGTTCGTCATCGTTTCAGCGCCTGCGCCCCACCGAGCATTCATTTCTGAAAGTGCATCACACAGCAACTGGCGATCGGTGGTATAGGCAGCAAGGACCTCGGGCGCGCGGGCTGAGAGTTCGTGATGAAAGCGAATTGCCGAAGGGTAGAAGCGGCGGAGCGCGATTGGGTCTTGCAGATAGTCGAGGAACAGGCGCGACTGCTGCGGAATCCGGTCGAAGGGCAATGTCTCAACGCGCAGGCCGGACTCTTCGGGAGTGCTGTAACACGCGGTTTCTGTGGCGCTCAACTTCTGGTTACTCCTGACGAAAGCATTTCAACCGCATTCTACGCACGAATGTCCGGCTTGCGCCAGCGGGCTGCCGGCGGGGTCCTAATTCTGTAGGGGCGTCACGCCCCTACAGCCACATTAATCGTCCGCTGCGCTGACTAGTGGTGACGATTCGCCCAACGCCTGCTCAGCTTCCTCAAGGCATCGGCGGATCTCTTCCCGGGCCTCATCTTCTGCAGACAGCAATGGCGATCTTACCTGGCCGCCCACGAAACCCTTGAGCTCAAGGGCAGCTTTCAATCCTCCGATGCCAAAGCGCGTGGTTACGGCTGCGGCGAGCGGAGTCAGCCTGGCCTGCAACGTCTTTGCTCGATCTACTTCTCCCGCATCAACCGCACGAAAAATTTCGATGCAAATGGCCGTCGCAACACAGCCGACAGCAAGAATTCCACCGCGCGCTCCGGCACTCAGCGCTTCAAAGAGGACGGTGCCGTTTCCAGTCAGCACCGCAAAACCGTCGTCAGTCACGTTGATGGTTTCCGTTAGCTTCGGTACGTCTGGAGAGCTGTCTTTGATGCCGAAGATGTTTTGATGTTCGCTGAGTTGCGCGGCGGTCTCTGGTTCAATCTGGATCCCTGTCAGGGCTGGCATGCTGTAGAGCACAACCGGGACGGGAGACGCGTCCGCCGCAGCGCGATAGTGATCGATGAGCGCTTCCTGCGTAATCGCCGTGCGATAGAAGTGAGGGGTGATCACCAGGACAGCATCAGCACCCGCGTCAGCAGCTCGTTTAATATCAGCAATCGTCCCGCGTCTGCTTTCCTGACCGGCGCCCACAATGAAACTCAGTTGCGTTGGCGTTTCCGCCCGGGCAGTTTCAATTACCTGCCGGCATTCGCTCTCATCGAGGTTGACGCGTTCTCCGGTGGAACCAAGCACCACATAACCTCCGATACCAGACTCATTCCACTTGCGAATGTTCGCCTGGAGTCCACGGACGTCAATCTCTTCGTCGCGTGTGAACGGAGTTGTGATTGGAAGGAGGATGCCTCGCAGGTTTGTTTCGGTGATGTGATTCAACGAGGGGATTATACAACGATGAATGGACTTTGGTCTCTGGGCTTGGCCTTTGGTCTTTGGTCTTAGGCCTTTGGTCAGCGTTTCGACAAAGACCAAAGCCCAAAGACCCAAGACCATTGATCAAGGCTGAATCACCGCCACCTCGAAATGCATTCCATCGAGCTTGTTGCCGAAGTGTCCGCCCCAGTAGAACCCGTGCTGATGCGCAAGACCTACCAGTTCGCGCACGCAACCCTTCTTGCCCAACAAAGCCGGTTGCGCCCCCCGCGCATTCCAGGTCGCGTTGATATCGAAAGCTGTACCAAACGCGTGGTTGCTAAGAACCGAGCTGCTCCCGCGCACGAATCGCGGAACGAAAGATCCTTCCCAGGTCAGAATGCGGTCGATGAGATTCGCGTCGTCCCAGGCCTGCCATAGCGCACGCAGTTGATTCGCTGCGCTGCGATGAAAGCGCACACCGCCATCGTGTGGTGCCCCTTGCACACCGACCAGCTGAGGAATAGGTATGCGAACGATGTTCTGTTGTTCCCAGCCACCGAGGATACGAATGTTCTCCCGATTGTTTGCGAGAGGTGCAGACACAAATTGAAACGCGCCGAAGAGTTGTTGTCGCTGTGCGGTTGAAACAAGAGGTTGGAAGTCAGGGCGTCCCGGCCAATTCGGACCTGTCTCCGCCGTGTTGTCATCTTCTTCAAGCGGATTAAACCCGAGCAACATGGCGCGGCCGAGTGTGTCATGCCCAGCCTTGCCATCGACTTCAAGATTATTCTCTTCCTGAAACTTCCTCGTCGCTTGGTAAGTATCCTCATCAAAGTTGCGATTAACTTCGAGTTGCTGCCCCTGACCAATCAGGAATTGTTGCCAGCGTTCGACGTCGTCGCCAGTTAATCCTCTTTTTAGAACTCGCATCGAGACTCTCCTTCAAAATAATTCTTTGTGTTCGTTCCCAAGCTTGACCGTTGACCTGCGTGCGGCAGGTGCAGTAAGCGAACAAAGTACAAAGACCAAAGACCCAAGTACAAAACCGCCAACAGTCGAATTAAGCGGCTTTTAGGATGGCGGCTTTGGTTTCGAATAACTTAAGTGGGTCGATGTCCCTTAAAAGTGTATCTGCGGCTTTGAGATCACCCAGTAAGTAGTAGATTCGCATGAGCTCGTATTTAGCTATCCTCACAAGTCTCGCCTGGATTGCGCTATCCAATTCTCGTTCGCCGTATACACGGAGAAAATTCTTCCAGCGTACTCGAGCGGTTCGGACGCTGGGTGAGTCAGCCGCCCAAATGAAATCACCCTGCAACGTGCCACGTGCGTCTTTTTCAGTCGGCTTGAATTGCTGAGCGTAAACCGGAGAGTACTTGCGTGCCCTACTGGGGATCGCTGACACAGTCAGAACTGGAAAGACGAGCAAGACAGTCAGGGAGATGATTAGAACCCTATGGTTAGTCATGATATGCACCCGTTCCATAGTTTAGGATTGAGGACTCAACACTTGAGAGTTTACCGCTGACTGACTTCGAAGTCTTCTCACGCTGTTCGCGGCTGGGAACGGATATCAAACTGACCTGACGGCTCTGCGGGCTTCGCTTTACGGGTCAATCAAGTCTTTGATGATGGCCTCCGCGATCGCCTTTGCAATGCTAGTCCGTACCTGATTAGCGTTGGGTCCAGTATTTAGCAACACGTCAACCTTCGGGACATCGAGAAACTCGACCTCAAGCAAACAAGCCCGGACCTTGCCCCCGGTCGTATTACCCAGTGCAACGTCATTCAGGACGCCGAACTTCTCTGCTTTTACACCTCGATCATTTGTACCCGGATCAAAGCCCTCGATCACGTCAAACACCGCGCTCTGAATTCTGCCAGCGAAGCGCTTGTCGTCAGCGAAGTTAACGTTGTCGTGAGGACGACGTACGTATGTTTCAACGCCCCGGGTCACCTTGTTGAAGCCGTTGAGATGAATGCTCACGAATCTATCGGCGTGATTTGTCCGCGCAACACCGGCCCGATCCGCGAGGCTCAGGTTCACATCGGTGGTTCGGGTCATGATGATGTTTAGAGTAAAACCCGCCGTGGTCGCCGCGGTTTCCAATGCAGTCTTCGTCAAATTTGCAAGAATCAATGTCAGATCCTTTTCCTTGACGCCGCTGGGACTGACGGCATGATTGCCATCCGAACCGCCAATCGAGCCCGTTCCGCCATGTCCAGGGTCAATTACAATAGTAGCAGTAGCCATTTTTCATCTCCTTTTAGTTGATCAAACTGATGCCGATATGCTTGAGCTTCCAGGGGATTCCGAGCGCCGTCCATGTTAGGAGCAACAACTCCATCGGCGTCGTGGCCATTAACAAGGCTGTCTAAATTCCGCAGCAATGTCGGACGGGTTTGCATGAAGACCGTTTTCCACAAGCGTTCCGTTGATTCGCGGTTAGATTCAGTTCGCAAAATCAGAAGAGCTTCTCGAATACCATGCGAATGTTGAAGTTTCCGCGTTCGTCTCCCGGCATCCGGCGCACAGTGCGGACATAGCCAACTTCGAATTTGGCAACCACAACATTGAACTGTAGACCCCCTCCTAACGCTAAGCGTGTACGCTGACCAGGAATGTTTCTGTCAGAGATGCGGGCTGCATCGAAGATTATGAGCGGCCTGATTGCATAGAGATTGGCGTGATCTGCGATGTATTCAATTGTTGGCGTAATTCGTTTCCAGATTCTGTCAGCTTCGGGAATGACTTCCTGGCGTTTTTCCTCGAACACTCTATCTGCAGCAGCCAGACGAACCTGCTCTTCAGGCGTTAGCGGGTTGTCGGGATCGTCGGGGTCAAGGGCTAAATCCTCGCGTTGCTCTGGGGTCATCTTTCGAACCGCCATGGCGTCGATGAATATGTTCCTTTCCCCAGCAATCTGATTCTTCAGGGCATCCTTCAGCGAGGTGCAACCTGAACATGAGAGATGGTTGGAATCGTCCGACAAGGCGGTCACCAGCTCGGCTGGAATCAGCGGGCGGGACAATTTTCTTAGTGGAATCGCCAATGACATGTTGTAGTGCCAGTACGAAGTTCCACCCTGATGATTATTCAAATTGTTTCTCGTGCCAGCCTTGTTACGACCAAAGCTACGAATCAGCGGGCCATTGGGCATGTCTACCGGAGCGGCTTCATTGATCGCGTCGTAGAGGAAGTTGCCGGCTGAGTTCCCACCGTAGAAGCGCGCATACTCCGGAACGTTTCCCGAAGCCCGCCCTGCCCCGAACAAAATCTCGACACCGAAAGCCGATGCGTTCGTGGACGGGAATTCACAAGTTTCCTTTTCGTTGATTAAGACGATGCGGCACTTGGAACCGGACAAGATAAACTCTTTCGCGTAACCGACTGTCGTTGCCACTCTCCGGTAAGATCCCAAGCCGCGTTCTCGCGACGCTCCGTCAAACCAGACTGCGCCACGAAAAAACCCTCTGGCAATTTTTCCGTCCACCAATGCGCGAGACTCAAATGCATGCTCCGCGTTGTGCTCTGCCAACAACCCCACGCTGTCGTAGAGACGATTATTCGCGTGCCGATAATTCAACGCCAGACTGATCTTACTAAACGCGCGCTCCGGAAATTGGAGAATTGCGGTCGCCCCCACGCGAGCCGAGTTGATCAGCTTGAGATTTTCACCCTGAGGCTGCTCGCTTGCCGAAAAGCTCGCGTTAACGCCGAGGGCTGAGAGGGTGTCTAGCGGGGCGGTGTGGGCAACTGTTAAGACTGAGCTCGTGTCGTAGAATCGGTTTTGCAGCGACTTGCGCCCGGCGATAGCCAAATGAACCTGCGTACTCCTCACCGGATCCTTCTCGTCGCCATTTGGAGCCACTAATTCGCGAATGTCAGTAACGCTATTCACGACCGCGCTCGTTCCGTAATCGCGATCATAATCAACCCAAAAAGTCGGATTGAAGATACGCAGGCCTTTGGGCAGTTCACGATAGAACCTGAGTTTGTTCGAGCGGGCCAGGTCGAGCAGGTTCGCGCTCAAACTCTCAGTGTTAAAGGGCACTACCTTGATTTTGACGGTGATGTCCAGACACTTTTGAACCGGACGTCCTTCGGCATCTTTAACTTCGGCCTCACATTCCGCGACTGGAACAAGTTTTACGCAATCACTGGCGTAAGTAGCGCGGAGGTATAGCGCATTCTGATTGTTTATTCCGGCACGCCTGTCCTGGTTCACAACCGACTGGTCCTCAGAAAAGAAAGCCTTGACCTCATTTATGTAACGGTTGCGTGAAAGTCCGGTGCTGGCAGTTCCGGTCGTAATGAGATCTTCGTCAACACTGGTGTTGTACTTCTCACCCCGATGCTTTGCTAGAGTCTCTTTAAGTTCCGGCGGCGCACTGCCAAACAGAGTCGCCACCTTGACATTGCGAACGAGATAGCCGTCGCCCGTGGTGACATCGTTGCCGGTGCATTGTGCCAGGACCGATACCGTCCAGACACAAACCACCGCCAGAATTGACGGAGCAATCAGACAAATGCGGCAGACCTTGGGAGTCGGCATCTTCATATCTTCCGAACCTAATTCACCGCTGCGGCGCGCAGGCGGTGACGACTAGAACGCCAGGTCGACCGTCTTGCTCATTCCGCCCTTCACTTTCTGTTTCAGCTTTTCCTGTTCGGCAGGAGGCAGGGCGCCTATGTTCTCGGCGGCTTTGACTGCCGGATGCACCTTGGTAATGAGTTGTCTTGACTGCGCCTGATTGACACCGTTGGCGCTTGTGGCCTGAACCTTCTTCTCTTGCTGGGTATTTTCGGCAGTGTAAGACACGTGTACGATCTTATCGAAGTCCGAACCGGTGGCTTTCTTCTTGTAAAGATCGAAAACGAGTTTCCACTTGACCTTCAAGGGGTCGGTCGCAGTCGCCTTGATGCAGCTCTTTTCGATCGAAACCTCGAATTTGAAGCCGTCGCCCGGGTTAAAAACCATGACCTCAAGCAAAAAAGGATCGCAGGATGTTGCGGTAACGGGAACTACGCTGATGTTATCTGGCATGTTGACACCTCAAAAAGTGGTAAAGCCTTCAATCCGTGCGAGCGAAATCAAGAATCATCTGGCCCGGCGAAACTCTTCAAATTTCTCGCACGAAATGAAAGTGGTGAAATTACTAATTACAGTCAATCGACTGTGAACAAGTTCAAAGATCTTCGCCCCAAGCTTACGTAGTTCGCTGCCTGTAACATGATCTTGCGTCCTCCAACTGTGGCCGCGGCCTTTATGGCATCGCGAACCAAGAAGCCGAACCTAAGTTATGTTCTCAGTTCTACTTCTGAAAGGCTGCGCGAATTGAACTCATCGCCTGCTCGTTCGCTAGTCCTTCGACTTCTCTTCCGGACTCTTCTCATGAGGTTTCACTGCTGAGCGAATCACGATGAACTTGTTGAGCAGGTCAAACCAGAAGGGCGCGCCGAGTGAGATCGCGAGCGCCGTCAGCAGCCAGCCGAGCCAATGCCAATAGATCTGATAGAACCATCCGTCGGCGGCCTTGAAATTCAAGCCAGGCCATTTGTGTTTAGGGTCGTCCAGTGCGTCCCACCCAATTGGCAAACCGAGCGATTCAAGCTGCTGCTGATTGCTCAGATATTTACACTTGGGAGATTCGGGATCTGCGCAAGCAGCCTGAACAGCCTTCGCACGCCTGCACTCGACGGAATTCGCATCTTCCAAACATGCTTGCGGTGGAACCACATTGGGCGGCGTTGTCGGCGTAGTGGCTGAGGTGGCATTGGCTTTCGCGTAGGCATCTGACGCTGCAACAAGCGATTCACGCATCGCCTTATCAGTGGACAGCCGCTTCGCAATCGTTATCGTGTCCACATTGACCGCGATCGCGACAAACAATCCGAGAATCAGGATCGTCAGTTGCGCACGTCTCTTGTACCAACTCGAAACTCGATCCATCGAGCTGTTGTACCAGTTCTCAATATTTTCCCGCGCCTTCGCGACGTCGTTGCCCGCAGCATCCAGCAACATGATCAACGCTCGCTGAGAAACCGCCGGAAGAAGCGGGCTACTGGTAATCGCATCGCGCAACGGCGTCAGCGCGTTCTCGGGCGTACCGGGTGCAGGTGGTGGCGTAGTCTCCCTGGCTGCTCTGGGAGACATTGAAACTCCTGCTTCGTCACCTTTCGGAATGTTGATTACAACACCACCCGAAACATCGGGGAGCGGAGGTGTCACCGTCGCGCCTGCGGCGCCTGAAACCGGTTGTGTGGTTGTCGAATCTGCCGGACCTGCGCCGGCCCTTGCTGCTGAGGCCGGAACCGTTCCCACAAGATCCATCAGGGCGAGTGCGAAGCTACGCGCGGGAATGTATGAGGGCAACTGTGTGCGCATCACCCTACGGAGTCGGCTTCCGATGCGTGATTGTTCGTAGGTGCGTCCAAAGAGATTATTTACAGCGGCGTGGTTGTAGAGTTTTTGAACAATGTCTGCCGTGCCTGACTTACTGCCAGGAACGAGTAACTCACGAATGCCTCGCTCAAGATCAATGGCGCGCTTCTTCAGCATTAATTCGATGATTTCGTTTGCGGACGAGCACATCAGGCTGAGTAGGAGGTAGATGAAGATCATTCCAATCGCTACATCGATGATGGTTGAGTTGAACATGAAGTGGGTTCCTCCCGATTAGGGGTGACGAAATTAAGTGGGCATCGAAACGACTAATGGATAAGCGAGGGCGGGGCTAGTTCGGGAATCGTTAAACCTGGACGAATCAACCGCAGGCGATCAAAAATCGAGAGGCGCCAATGCGATCATCAGCCGCTCTGTGGCGTTACACTTGTATCTTGCGCAAGGACACGCGCCTTATACTCCCCTCCAAAAGTCCTGTCAATTGGAAATCTTTTCGTGTCTCTACTGCTGCAGAGAGCATCTGCGAACCGACGAATTCATTGACAACGATCCAGCCGCAGATTATCGTGCGGCTCGTTTATCAAGGAGGGGCAAACCTGACAATCCTCGTTCAATCAGATGCGCCCTAAATTGACGGGTGATATCTCCGACTCCTTCTCACATAAGCAATCAGGCGCGCGCATTTTCAGCCCAGTCTCGCGCACCGACAACTAGTTTGGTGTAGCGTTTTCCAAGGAGTAGACATGCCGGGCTCTTCGACACTCCCACTCTATCTCTTCCAGGTTTTGGAAGAAGAGTTCATTAGTCTGCATTCGACTACTCCGCTCAAAATAGAGGTTGTTTCTCTTCCGCCCTCAAAGGGATCTGAAACACCGCGCAACGTTATCGCTGATCTCACTTTCTGGTTTGATGTTAGCCATATCAAGAGTGTTGATGCATTCATCTCCGAATTGCTGCTAGACCCCAGTCTAAAAACATCCGGAGCGTTTATCTCGGCCATCTCGAGTGTTCCCGGTCAGGACTGGACACGGGTGAGCTTGATACGAGAATTGCGGAATGCTTTTGATCAAGCTGCCTTGGCAAAGCTTCGCGACTTCAATGCCGCTACTCCTACGGTTAGCCTCAGGCGCGAAAGAGACTTCCGCGATGCGAAGGCACAAACAACTGAACCGATATCAGGTCCGCCCCCTGCTCGCCCCCCGACAAAGGAGGAGATCTGTGCAGAGATTACGAAGGCCCTCAATATTGTGCTGACGAGCCGTGAACTCTATCAACCTGATCGTTTCTCGCCTCATTGGTTCACTCCGACAACACGTCGCATCGTATCGTCTGATCCAGATCCGGGCGCCCTATCGGAAGAAGATCTGATTCATTTCAATCGCTTGTTGCTGGAAGATTCGTTTCCTGAAACGTTCGAAAGGATTCACGAGATTCGCTTGGCAGCTATGTACCAGCGACTGCATGCGAACCAACAGAGTGCTATCTGTCTATCTGGAGGCGGCATTCGCAGCGGCACCTTTGCGCTCGGACTACTCCAGGGCCTGGCGCGACACAACCTGCTCAAGCAATTCAAGTATTTATCAACAGTTTCTGGCGGGGGATATATCGGAAGCTGGCTGACAGCGTGGATTCATCGTCACCCGGAAGGCTTGGCAGGAGTAACTCGGAGTCTTGCGAACAAGACTCCTGAATCGAAGGTCGACCCCGATGCGCCTCCAATTCGTTTTCTGCGGACCTACAGCAATTTCATCACGCCACAGGTAGGACTACTTAGTGCGGACACCTGGACGTTCATTGGCATCTATATCCGAAACCTCTTTCTGAATTGGACTGTCTTCATTCCCCTCCTCTTCGCCGTGCTGGTGATTCCGCGGATAAATGTGGCGACGATTCTCAGCTTTCCGCCTAACAACGTTCGGCTGGACTGGGCCTTGTCGACCTTCAACGTGGACATGAACGTCCTGGGGCGCTATGGGTTGCTCGTCCTGGGTTGGCTATTGGGTTCATGGGCGCTTGCTTACGTAACTTTCAATCGTCCTAGCGTGCGAGAAGAATTGCGTCGCCGACGCTCATTCTGGCGGGTGCGCTCAGACCAGCGGAGTTTCCTGATCTTCTGTCTCTTGCCACTGCTAAGCGCGGCCTTCTGTTTGACGACTTACTGGGCCTGGTCAGGTGAAGCCTCCAGAACGAAGTCAATGCTGACGCTTTCCCCAGCATTGGGGAGTTTGCTGATGGGCGGTTTCGGGTTGGTTCTGACTTTGACCGCATGGTTCATCTCAACGGCAGTTCTCGATCGCTTTGGTCTGACTAAACTTCTCGGTCGCTTTCGTCTGGCTAAACTTAAGGAGATTGAGCTCTCTAAGATTGAGAATTCTAAGATCGACCTTTCTGAGTTGGGTGTGCTGATATTTGCCGGCTTCGTTGGTGGTTGCTTATTGTCCCTGGGATCTTTGGTTAGTGCATTCGGACAGCCCGCGACCCGGTTGACTGCGGCAACCGCCATTGCGTTTCCCCACTGGTTGTCCTGGAATGAAGATTCTTACCTGAACGTGCTGGCGTGGCGTGCTGAACTGTACGCCTGTTTCGCCGTTCCAGTTTTTCTAACGATTTTTCTGCTGGCTGCTACCATCTTTGTAGGTGTCTCCAGCCGCAGCCCCAAAGTTGAAGACGAAGACCGCGAATGGTGGGCCAGGTTTGGAGGTTGGGTTCTTATAGCTATGGGAGCTTGGATCGCGGCGAACGCCCTGGTGATTTTTGGTCCCATCGCTCTGTTGTCGGCTCCGAAAACCCTTGTTTCAATCGGCGGCATCTCCGGCCTTGTTTCGATCCTCGTCGCTCGCAGCGCGAAAACGCCGGCTAACGAAGCGCCCTCGGAGATGACGACGACAACTGGTCTAATCGGTTCATTGGTTACCAAATCACTGCCTCTGCTGGGGATGATTTTCCTTGCCGCGTTTCTCTCAAGTCTTTCGCTCGCGACGACGGGAATCTTTCAGGGACTGGCACTGCTCAATGACAGCTGGCCCAGGATGAACCTGGTGAGCATCCTGGCTCTTGTAATGAGGATCAGTCCGGTAGGTCTCGCCTTCTTCGCAGGCACTTCTCTTCCCACCGGTCCCATTCAACCTGTTAGTCAAGCAGTAAGCGGATTCTCGTCCCTCTCACCTTTTGTCCCGGCAGCATGCCGAAAAATTGCCATTTGGTTTGCAACCGCAGGTCAGTTCACTCCTGCAGGTCCAGTGTTTTTTGCCTTCAACTCAACCTTTCCCCGAGGTCCGGCCCAGTTAGTGATCCAGGCGTGTAGCTGGTTGACGCCACTTTCCCCCATGGCCGCCGCCGTCGGCCGGGAAATCGCCTCCACCGCGACAATCGCTCAAC
>Ga0157380_10002751_pt1 | contig 11939 bp, 4 predicted proteins | sample S35metaG_FD_119757 | JGI IMG/M metagenome (GOLD analysis project Ga0157380, IMG submission 119757) | Switchgrass rhizosphere microbial communities from Kellogg Biological Station, Michigan, USA - S3-5 metaG | ecosystem: Host-associated > Plants > Roots > Rhizosphere > Soil | place: USA: Michigan...
ACACGCGCCGGAGCCATCGAATTGGGCGATTGTTCGATTGTTCGAATATCTTTCTGACGCGGCCGTTACTGATCGCCGGCAGCGCCGTTCCCAGGACCCGCCCGCAGGCCATGTTGCCATGGTCGCCCTCTGCCGGACGTTGGTCTGGTAGACCGGATTGTCTTTGTTTGAGTGTTGGGGGTCAACTGAATTGTCGTTAATTCCAACAGCGCTTTCGCATAGTCCACGCGCTGCGGGTTAGCTGATCGCTATGCGGCCGGATCGATTCCGAGGAGAGACACCGCAAGGTGCCGGATGGTGTCCGCCATGGGCTGCGAGCCGACGAAGCCGCTTGCATCCAGCTTGCGGAGGGCGTCGCGCTCGGTGGGGGCGAGTTTGACCGCCGGGTACATTCGACCCTCGGACAATTCCTGACCCGGGGGATCCATTCGCCGGCCCAGGGCGGCGAGCGTCCGGTCCCGCTCGTTCCGCAGGCGCTCGAGGATCCGCTCTCTCTCCCGCAACTCCTCGCGGGACCACGGGTCGGTGCTCGCGGCATCGGTGTCTTCGGCGAACACCGCGTCGCACTTTGCGTGGTAGCAGGCCCAGATTTCATCCTCGCGGGTCCGCCTGGCTTCCTCCAAAGCCTCATGGGGGGCTAGGGCGTTCGGCCGGGCGCGCTGGCGGGCGATCGCCAGCTTGATCTTGGCGTCGAGCGCGGAATTGATCTCGGTCCAGGTCATCTGCCCGGTACCCACCAGGGCGGCCAGCTGCACGGCGTCGCCGAACGATAGGCGGCCGATCAAGTGGCTGCTGTTGTGCGGCAGGCCGAGCGCCAGCCATTCCTTCCGTCGCCTCTGCTCGGCCACGGAAGCCTGCCAGGCAGAAATTGCCCGCGCCGACGTTTTGGCATTGGCTCGCTCTCCGGCCGGATCCGAACGCGCTGGCCGTGACTTTAGTCCTGTGCTTTCAAAAGCCTGCGGATAGAGCGGGTGCACATTGCCCGCGCCGAGCGCGGTCTGAGGCGGGCAGCATCCTGGCATTTTTCTTCCCCTTTGACGCGATCCCCAGCGGTATCGCCGCAAACCGCGTGCCAGGAATCGATGCCCTGCCGGGCGGCGCTTGGCGCTTTGCCGCAATTCCGTCATAACGGCCGCTAGAATGGGACTGTCACAGGGGAGTCGCCGAGCCACCATGGCGCGCAAGCTGTTCGGGACCGATGGAGTCAGGGGCCAAGCCAATAGCGAGCCGATCACGGCGGCGACGGCGTTGACGCTGGCGCTGGCAGCGGGGGCGCATTTCCGGCGCGGCGACCATCGCCACCGCGTCATCATCGGCAAGGATACGCGGCTGTCCGGCTACATGCTGGAGACCGCGCTCACCTCCGGGTTCCTCTCCATGGGCATGGACGTGATGCTGCTGGGGCCGCTGCCGACGCCCGCCATCGCGATGCTGACGCGCGTGATGCGCGGTGATCTCGGGGTCATGATCTCGGCCTCGCACAATCCGTACGAAGACAACGGCATCAAGCTGTTCGGGCCGGACGGCTACAAGCTGTCCGATGCGATCGAGCTGGAGATCGAGCGGCGCATGGCGCGCAACGATTTCTCCAAATTGCTCTCGCCCTCGGCCGAACTTGGCCGTGCCAGGCGCATCGACGATGCGCCGGGGCGCTACATCGAGTTCGTGAAATCGTCGTTCCCCAAGGGCCGCAGCCTGAGCGGCCTCAAGATCGTGGTCGATTGCGCCCACGGCGCCGCCTACAAGGTCGCGCCGACGGTGCTGTGGGAGCTGGGAGCCGAAGTCATCCCGGTCGCCTGCGAGCCCGACGGCACCAACATCAACAAGCAGTGCGGCGCCGTCCATCCGCAGACCATGCAGAGCCAGGTGGTGGCGCACGGCGCCGATCTCGGAATCGCGCTCGACGGCGATGCCGACCGGCTGATCGTCGCAGACGAAAAGGGCGCGGTCCTGGACGGCGACCAGCTGATGGCGCTCATTGCGCTGTCCTGGCATGCCGGCCAGAAGCTGAAGGCCGGCGGCATCTGCGCGACCGTCATGTCCAATCTGGGACTGGAGCGAACGCTGGCGGGGCAGGGGCTGAAGCTGTGGCGCGCCCCGGTCGGCGACCGCTACGTGCTCGAAGAGATGCGCAAGAGCGGCTGCAACGTCGGCGGCGAGCAGTCGGGCCACATCATCCTCAGCGATTTCGCCACCACCGGCGACGGGCTGCTGGCGGCGCTGCAGGTGCTGGCGGTGCTGGCGGAGAAGCAGCGGCCGCTGAGCGAGGTCGGCCGCGTGTTCACGCCGCTGCCGCAGATCCTCAAGAGCGTGCGCTTCGATGCGCGCAGCGGCCAGCCGCTGGACAATGCGACGGTGAAGGCCGCGATCGCGTCCGGCGAAGCGGCACTCAACGGCAAGGGCCGGCTGCTGATCCGCAAGTCCGGCACCGAGCCCTTGATCCGCGTGATTGGCGAGGGCGAGGACGAGGCCCTGGTGGCGCGCGTGGTCGCGGACATCGTCGCGGCGGTTCAAGCCGCAGCGTAGCGGCCGAGGCGCTCAGTCGTTAACCTTCCAACTTCTTCCCGCCTGAGACACTCCGGTGTGCAGCGATGCATGCACGTATGGCGGGTGAATTAAACGCGACAGCCTAGTTCCATACCGTCACGAATCGGTGGCAGCATTCCCCTGTTTTCCTCACTTCAACGACTGGGGATAAAGATGTCGAATTCAATGAAAGGTATGAGCCTGATCACGCTCGAGGAATTTTCGCCCGAGCAAGTGCAAGCGTTGCTGTCGCAAGCAATCGAGTTGAAGCGCAAGAAGCAGGCGCGCATTTTTCCGCGCGCGCTGGTCAACCGGAACTTCTGCCTGATCTTTCAGCGCCCGTCCTGCCGCACGCGCACGGCCTTCGCGATCGCCGCGGCGGACGAAGGCGCGCAGGCGCACGCGATGTCGCCGCAGGAGATCCGCTTCGGCAGCGGCGAGAGCATCAAGGACATTGCGCGCGTGCTGGGGCGCATGTTCGACGGCATTGCGATCCGCACCTACGAGACGCCGCTGATCGAGGAGGTGGCGGAGCATGCCGGGGTGCCGGTGTGGAACGCGCTGACCGAGCAGCATCATCCGACACAGGCCCTGGCCGATTTCATGACGCTGCAGGAGAACGGCATCGCGCTGCCCGGCGCCAAGATGGCCTATGTGGGCGAGGGCAAGGCGAACGTCGTGACCTCGCTGATGGTGGCGGCGGCGAAGCTCGGCGTCGCATTGCGCGTGGTGACTCCGAAGGGGCACCATCCGGAGCCGAGCCTGGTCGACCGGCTGCTCGGCTGGCGCCACAACGACCGGGCCAAGATCATCGTCACTTCCGACATGCGTGAGGGGCTGCTGGGTGCCGATGCCGTGTACGCCGACATGTGGGTGCCGATGGAAGGGAACTGCGACATCCCGGCGATGGCGCGCGACTTCCACGGCTATCAGATCAACCGCGAGGCGATGGCGATGACCGAGAATCCGCGTGCGCTATTCCTGCACTGCATGCCGGCGCAGCACAACCTGCACACCGATTTCGCGCGGAAATTTCCGGAAGCAATCGAGGCGACGGACGAGGTGTTCGACGGCCCCTTGAGCCGCGCCATCGACCAGGCCGAGAACCGCATGCACACCATCAAGGCGCTGATGGTTTCGACCGTGTGAAAGGGCGGGGCAAGGGGTGAGTTGGCGGCTGCCCGGCGCGGCAGGGCAGCCGCCATTCTCTACGGCTGAGCGGTGATCAGGTCGTCGGTGGTGACGTTCGTGACATTGTTGAGCGTCGCCAGGGTGATGAAGCTGTCGCCGCCTCCGTTCCGGTCGAACAGGATGTTGGTGTCGAGGCCCACCACCTCGATCTTAAGAAAGCCGCCGCCGACCGGATCGGCAGTATTGATATTGAATTGATCGAACAGGTCGCTGAGGTCGATCTTGTCCTCGCCATGCTCAAATCCGCTGATGACGTCGCCGCCCAGGTTGGCCAGCTCGGCAGTAGAGTTGATGGCGTAGCGGACCCGGTCGCTGGCATCGTCTTCGAGGAAAGTGATGGTGTCCTGGCCCTGGCCGCCATCGATCAGGTCGCTTCCCGATCCATCAGACAGCGTGTCGTTGCCTGCGCCGCCGAGCAGCGTATCGTTGCCTAGGTTGCCGTCGAGCGAGTCATCACCGGTGCTGCCATCCAGGAGATTGTTCCCGGTATTGCCGGAGATAGAATTGCGAAGCGCATTGCCGGTGCCGTTGGTGTTCGCGACACCCAGCAGATCAAGACTTTCCAGATTCGCACCCAGGGTGAAGCTGACGGTGCTTCGCACCAGGTCGAATCCCTGGTCGGCTGCTTCGATCACGATGTCCTTGGTGCTATCGACCACATAGATGTCATTGCCACCCTCGCCGATCATCCGATCGTCACCGGTCCCGCCGTTCAGCAGGTCGCTGCCGTCTCCGTCTCCACCTTTCAGCGTGTCGTTGCCGCCGAAGCCGAACAGGTCGTTCAGGGCGCTATTGCCAATGATGACATTATTGAGCTCGTTGCCACTGCCGCTGATGGGGTTGGTACCGAGCAGAACGAGGTTCTCGAAGTTGGCGCCCAGCGTGAAGGCGATGACCGTGCTGTGCACGGTGTCGATACCCTCGTTGGCGTTCTCGGCGAGGTCCTCGTCGACGTTGTTGACGATGTAGAGATCGTTGCCGGCGCCGCCACGCATGATGTCGGCGCCAACCTTGCCGTCGAGGATGTCATTGCCGCCGCCGCCGGTCAGGACATTGACGCTGGCATTGCCGATGATGACGTTGTTGAGGGCATTGCCGGTGACGTTGAGATTGCCGCCGTCCTTGAGGTTGACATTCTCGACATTGGCAATCTGCGACAGGTCGATATCGACGGAGCTGATGATGAGGTCGGTGCCTTGGCCCGCCAGTTCGACGATCCTGTCGCCGGGGTTGTCGACGACATAGGTGTCGTTGCCCATACCGCCCTGCATGGTGTCGTTGCCGACGCCGCCGTTCAGCGCATCGTCGCCCGCGCCGCCGATCAGGGTATCGTCGCCACCAACCGGGCCGATCTCGCCGGTGATGGTATCGTTGCCGGCGCCGCCCACCAGCCTGTTGCTGCCCCGGCTGCCGATGATGTCGTTATTGAGGCCGTTGCCGGTCCCGTTCAGGTTGGCGTCGCCCACCAGGACCAGGATCTCCAGATTGGCGCCAAGGGTATAGTTGATGGTGCTCTGCACCGTGTCGGAGGTCCCCTGGTTGGCGCCCTCGATCACGATGTCCTTGGTGCTGTCGACCCGGTAGACGTCGTTGCCGGCCCCACCGGTCATCTTGTCGTTGCCGATACCGCCCTCCAGGAGATCGTCACCGGCGCCGCCATTCAGCGCGTCGTTGCCCGCGCCGCCGTCAAGGATGTCGAGGTCGCCGGCGCCGCCGTTGATGGTGTCGTTGCCGTCAAGGCCGATGAGGATGTTGCTGCCGCCGTTTCCGGTGATGATGTTGGCAAGCTCGTTGCCGGCTCCGTTGATGTCGTCGGCCCCGAGCAGGGTCAGGTTTTCGACGTTGGCGCCAAGAGCGAACTCGTTGACGGTCGTCTGCACTGTGTCGATACCTTTATTGAGGTCCTCAGTAATGGTGTCCAGGTCATCCGTCACAATATAAGTATCGTTTCCGGCTCCTCCGATGAGCTTGTCGCTGCCGTTCCCGCCCTCAAGCGTGTCGTTGCCGTTGCCGCCATCCAGCACGTCGTCGCCATTGTCGCCGCGCAGGATATCGTCCCCGTTGCCGCCGTTGAGAGTATCCGCGGCGACAAAACCAAAGCCGCCGGAAAGGACATTGTTGAGGTCGTTGCCGGTGATCGCGACATCGAGCCCAGTCCCAACCACCACGTTCTCGATGTTCGCGCCGAGGGTCATGCTGAAGAATGTGACGATCGTATCCGTACCGCTATTGGCGGCTTCCACGACTTTGTCGCCAGCGCTGGTGACGAAATAGGTATCGTCTCCGGCGCCGCCGGCCGCGACGTCGTCACCTGTTCCACCGTCGAGCACGTCATTGCCCGCCCCGCCGTTCAGGCTATCGTTGCCGGAATCTCCGAGGAGGAGATCGCGGCCGGCTCCGCCGAGCAGCGTGTCATCGCCGCCGAAACCTTCGATGTCATCATCGCCGCTCTGGCCGCTCAGTTTGTTGGCGAAGCTATTGCCAAGGAGCTGATTGTCGAGAGCATTGCCGGTGCCGATCGCCGCCCCAGCGGTCTCTTCAAACAACAAGAAATCCATATTGGCGCCCAGGGTCAATGTCCCGAGCGTGGTGCGAACCTGGTCGAAGCCTTCATTGGCGTTCTCGACGATGGTGTCCTTGGCGCTATCGACGATGTAGATATCACCGTCCTCGCCGCCGACCATCTTGTCGTTTCCGGTCCCGCCATCGAGCGTGTCGCTGCCGCCGCTGCCGATGAGGGTGTCGTTCCCACCCAGGCCGAAAAGCTTGTTGTCGCCGTTGTTGCCAGTGATGACGTTGTTGAGTTCATTGCCGGTGCCGTTGATCGAATCGTTATTAGCGAGTGCAAGGTTCTCGATGTTGTCCCCGAGCTTGAAGCTGATCGTGCTGGCGATTGTATCGATACCGCCGTTGACGTCTTCGACAAACGTATCGACGTCGTCGTCCGCCGCATACACATCGTTGCCCAGACCGCCACGCAACGTGTCCTTGCCGGCGCCGCCGACGAGCAGATCGTTGCCGGCGCCACCGTCGAGCGAGTCATCGCCGCCGCCAGCGAAAATGAAGTTATCGCGATCGTTGCCGATCAGGACAGCGCTACCCTTGCCATTGAAGAACAGTTGCTCGACATTGGCTCCGTTGGTGGCGAGGTTGAAGGAGACGGCCGTGATGACCGAGTCGAAGCCCTGGCCAGCACTTTCGATCACCTTGTCGTTTTCGGAGCTCACAAAATAGGTGTCGTTGCCGGCGCCGCCATCGAGCGTGTTGTCGCCTTCGTTGCCGGTGAGCGTGTCATCGCCGGCGCCACCTTGCAGGGTATCGTTTCCTTTTCCGCCGGAAGCGGAGTCGTTGCCCGCGCCGCCGAGCAGCAGATCATCGCCGGCAAAGTCGATCAGAACGTCGTTGGCGGCACCGCCGTCCAGGCGATTTTGGCCGTCATTGCCTTGCATGAAATTGCGGAGGCTGTTGCCGGTGCCGTTGATATCGGCGTTGCCATCCAAGAAAAGGTCTTCGACATTGGCGCCGAGTGCATAGCTGATGGTGCTGCGCACTTCGTCGCGGCCCTGGTTAGCGGCCTCGCTGACGATGTCTTTGGCGGTGTCGACGATATAGGTGTCGTCGTCTTTCCCGCCGGCCATCCGGTCGTTGCCGGTGCCGCCATCCAGCGTGTCGTTGCCGGCTGCGCCGTTCAGCGTATCGTTGCCGGCCAAGCCTGAAATCGTATCGTCTTCGCCGGTGCCGTTCAGAGTATCGTTGCCGGGGGTTCCGGGAATATCCGCCATCTTGACCCTCCATGGACATGACTCCACGATCGGCGCGCAGCCTGCCGCCGTTCGTGTGCTCTGCCGCCAGCCCAGCGGGTTAGATGGATGCCTGTCTCATATAGACAGACACGTCACGCCCTGTGTCTTGAAGCGAACGCGACGTGCAAGGAAAGATGGGCGGTGCGGCGCCTGTGATCCAGGCAATTCGAATCACAAAAGCGCGGGCACTTTCGCGATGTGGCGATGCTTCCATCACGGTTGGAAGGGAGCTGATCGTGCCACGCCCCGATTCCGCTTGATCGATTGGGAGGAGTGGCCCGCCCAAAATGACTTGGCGGGTCGCGCTCCGTGGCGGGTGAATCTCGAGGAGAGAGAGTTCCTCCCCGTCACGGCCGGCGTTGTGCCAGCCATCCACGAGCGTCTGCGCGGCTAACTCGTGGATGCCCGGACCCAAGGGCCCGGACATGACGGGGAGAGAGTGGCGCGCCGTGGGCTGACAAGCGCGCCACCCAAGCTCACTCGATTGAACTCGACGGATAGATCAGGTCTGCCAGCGTGACGTTGGTGACGCCTTGCAGCGTCGCCAGCGTCACGAAGCTGTCGGCGCCGCCATCCTTGTCGAACTGCAGCAGCGTGTCACCGTTGCTAACTTCGAGGCGGAGGACACCCTCGCCGAGCACGTCATCCACCTCGATCTCGAAATCGACGAACAGGTCGTAGAGATCGATCTTGTCCTTGCCGGCCTCGAAGCCGGTGATGACGTCACCCCCGAGGGTGTTGAGGTTCGCTGGGTTCTCCAGGGCATAGCGGAACAGGTCGCTGCCGGCGCCGCCATCCAGCTTGTCGGCGCCGAGGCCGCCTTCGATCACGTCGTCGCCGGCGCCGCCCTCTAGGATGTCGGCGTCGCCATAGCCGGTCAGCACATCCGAACCATCCTTCCCTTGGAGCTTGTCCACGCCGGTCGAACCGCCGATGAGATTGTTGAGCGCATTGCCACCGATCGTTAGCCCGCCGATCTCGGCGTAGGCATTCTCGATGGTGGCGCCGAGGTCGAGACTGATCTTGGTGCTGATGGTGTCGATGCCGCCGTTCGCCGCTTCCTGGACAATGTCGTCGGCGTCGTCGACCAAATAGGTATCGTTCCCGGCGCCGCCGATCATCAGATCCTTGCCGGATCCGCCGTCGAGCGTGTCGCTGCCGGCGCCGCCGTTCAGCGTGTCATTGCCGGTCGAGCCATTGAACTGGTCGTTGCCGTCGCCGCCGATGAGCGAATCGTCGCCACTCTCACCGTCGATGAAGTCGTTTCCGGCTTTGCCGTCGAGCTTGTCGTTGCCCCCGCCACCGTAGATGGTGTTGTCGAGCTCGTTGCCAATGCCGACGACACTCTTGGTCCCGACCTCGAAGCCGAGCTGTTCGACGTTCTTGCCCAGCGTGTAGCTCGTGAGGGTCGTGAGAACAGAGTCGAGAAACCCTTCGCCTTTATTCTCGATGACCTGGTCGCCTAGGTCGTCGACATAGTAGTAATCGCTGCCCTGGCCGCCGCGCATGGTGTCCTTGCCGGCTGAGCCGATCAGCGTGTCGTCGCCGGCGCCGGCGATGAGCAGGTCGTTTCCCTCATTGCCATCCAGCTGGTTGTGGTAGCCATTGCCGGTGATGACGTTCGCCAGCTTGTTGCCACTGCCATTGTAGTCGCCGTCGCCGGCCAGGATGAGATTCTCGACGTTGTCATTGAGGGTAAAGGTGTCGTTCACGATGACGGTATCGATGCCCTGACCCTCGATTTCCCCGATTTCGTCGCCGTCGAGGTAATAGTAGGTGTCGTTGCCTTTGCCGCCGTACATGACGTCGTTGCCGAGTCCACCGACCAGCGTATCGTTGCCGTCGCCGCCCTCCAGCCAATCGTCGCCGTCGCCACCAAGCAGGCTGTCGTGCCCGGCACCGCCGTAGAGGCTGTCCTGGCCGACATCGCCGATCAGGGTGTCATTGCCGGCCCGGCCATCGAGAGTGTCGTCCCCGGCCTCGGCGGCGGTGATGACGTTGTTGAGGCTGTTGCCGATCAGCGTGTAGTTCTTCGGATTGTAGGCCTTCAGGTTCTCGACATTGGCCCCTTCGATCGACAGGTCGAAGGACCGCGAGGTCAAGATGGTGTCGATGCCTTGCCCCGCCAGCTCTTTGACTTTGTCGTCGGTGTCATCGATATAGTAGGTGTCGTTGCCGGCGCCACCGCTCATCGTGTCGTTGCCGGTGCTGCCGGCGAGTTCGTCGTTGCCGGCGCCACCGATCAGCGAGTCATCGCCGCCGGCGCCATACAGCGTGTCGTTGCCGGCCGCGCCATCCAGCTTGTTCTTGCCGTCGTTGCCTTCGATGGAGTTCGCGAGAGCGTTGCCGGTGCCTTTCGCATCGCCGGTGCCTTCGATGAAAAGCTGTTCGACGTTGGCGCCGAGCGTGTAGCTGATCGCGCTGTAGACCGTGTCGATGCCCTGGTTCTTGCTCTCGACGACGGTGTCCTTTGCGCTGTCGACATAGTAGAAGTCGTTGTCCGCGCCGCCGATCATCTTGTCGTTGCCGGCTTCGCCATACAGAAAATCTTCGCCGGCTCCGCCGAGCAGGGTGTCGTTGCCGTCGCCGCCGCGAAGCGAGTTGACGTCGTCGTTGCCTTTGATGACGTTGGCGAGGGTATTGCCGGTGCCGTTGATGGAATCGGAGCCGGTCAGGGTCAGGTTCTCGACATTCGCCAGAAGGGCGAGGGACGAGGTCTTGTCCGCTCTGACCTCGTCGATGCCGGCTTTGGCGTTTTCCTCGATGGTGTCGGTACCACCACTCACGATGTAGATGTCGTTGCCGAGACCGCCCTTGAGGTAGTTGAAGCCGCCGCCGCCATCCAGGACGTCATCGCCGGCCTCGCCATTGAGAGCGTCGTCGTTGTCTCCGCCGAACAGCGTGTCCCGGCCGTCAAAGCCGAGCAGTTCGTCATTGCCCGCGCCACCCAACAGGAGGTCGTCTCCGAAGAGGCCGTCAAGGGAGTCGTTGCCCGCGGCTCCATCGAGCCGGTCGTTTCCCGCCCCACCATTGATGACGTTGTCGCCGCTGTTGCCGGTGATGGCGTTCGCGAGGGCGTTGCCGCCGGCGGTGAGATTGCCGACGCCCTGGAGCGCCAGGTTCTCGATACTCAGGAAGGCCTTGTCAGAGAGGTTGAGGCTGATGTCGGAGAAGATCAGGTCGATGCCCTGTCCGGAAAGCTCGGTGATCTTGTCGTCCTTGCTGTCGACATAGTAGATGTCGTTGCCTTTGCCGCCGGTCATGACGTCGTTGCCGTCGCCGCCATACAGCAGGTCGCCGCCATCGCCGCCGATCAGCGTGTCGTTGCCTTCATAGCCGTACACGTAGTCGTCTCCGGCCTTGCCATCGAGCACATCGTTGCCGGCACTGCCGTAGATGTTGTTGGCGAGCGCATTTCCGGTGCCATTGACGCCAGGGGTAGTATCGAATTCCAAGTTCTCGATATTGGCGGCCAGTACATAGGTGGAGAGAATACTGCGAACAGTATCGAAGCCTTCGCCCGCCTTCTCCTCGACCTTGTCGCCAAGGTCGTCGACGACATAGTGGTCGTCGCCCACGCCGCCGGACATCTTGTCTTCGCCACCGCCGCCGAAGAGCCAATCGGCTCCCGCGCCGCCGGAGAGCGTATCGTCCCCCAGCGCGCCAAACAGGTCGTTGTCGTTGTCATTACCAGTGATGACGTTGCTGAAGCCGTTGCCGCGGCCCTCCGCCGCCGCATTGCCATTCAGGACCAGGTTCTCGATATTGACCAGGTCACCGAGTGCGAGGTTGGTGTTTTCGTCGTTGATGACCGTGTCGATGCCCTCATCGGCGTTCTCCACGATGACGTTGGTGCCCAGGGCAATCAGATAGGTGTCGTTGCCGATCCCGCCTTCGAGCGTGTTGGTGTCAAGAAAGCCGTCGAGCGTATCGTTGCCCGCGCCACCCTTGAGCGTGTCGTCACCATCGCTGCCATTGAGGTTGTCGTCGCCGTCGTGGCCCTGGAGCACGTTCTTGCCGGTACCGCCGAGGATGACGTTGTTGAGAGCGTTGCCTTCGCCGTCCACGGTGCCGCCGGTGGAACCCAGCGACAGGTTCTCGAGATTGGCGCCGAGCTTGTAACTGATGCTGGAGTAGACGGTGTCGATGCCTTGATTGGCTTCCTCGTTCACCACGTCGCTAGCGGTGTCCACATAGTATTCGTCGTTGCCCTTGCCACCGCTCATGGTGTCGGCGCCGTTGTTGCCCTGCAGGTAGTCGTCGCCATCGCCGCCCACGATGCTGTCGTTGCCGTCGCCGCCGTACAACCGGTCGTCGCCTGCGCTGCCGTGCAAGGGGTCGTTGCCGTCGCCGCCTTCGATGTTGTCATTGCCGGCCGCACCGTCGAGGACATTGTTGCCGCTGCCGGCGCTGATCAAA
>Ga0157380_10002752_pt1 | contig 11938 bp, 7 predicted proteins | sample S35metaG_FD_119757 | JGI IMG/M metagenome (GOLD analysis project Ga0157380, IMG submission 119757) | Switchgrass rhizosphere microbial communities from Kellogg Biological Station, Michigan, USA - S3-5 metaG | ecosystem: Host-associated > Plants > Roots > Rhizosphere > Soil | place: USA: Michigan...
CGACAGCAACGAAGAAATCAGTCCGCGCGGCGCGCTCATCGGCAGCATGACGTGGGGGGACACTTTCGGCGTCCTGGTAGGCGTGTCCGGTGTCAGGACCAAGACACGTATCGATGGATTCGAATCCATCGGCTGGACCGACGGCAATGTCGCCTGTGCCGGATGCAATACCGGCAACGACACGGGCAACGGTTTTTCCTATGCCTCGGTGGTTCCCAACAATACTGGTTTCGGACTGACTCCGGGCGCGCCTGTCGATCTGGCGGCGACATCCGGTCTGCCGCTTCAGACGATCAGCCAGGCTTTGATTCCCCGGCTCGGCCGCAATAGCTACACGGTCGGTACGCGTTCGCGCATCTCCGGGCTGGTGTCCATGGAATATCGTCCGAGCGACACGCTGCAGTTCGCTCTCGACAGCATCTACGCCGAGTCCGATCGCGACTACCAGCGATTGAACATGAACTGGTACGTGAGAAATTCGGGTCCGGGGACTTCGCCGACTTCGACCGGCGGCATGGTGCCGATCAACATCAAGGTGGACCAGAACAACGTGGTCACGTCCGGCACTTTTGCGAACTCCAGTTTCTTCCTGGAAAACGACGTGTTCGACCAGACCACCGATTTCTACAACATCAATCCGAACATGCAGTGGCATGCGACCGACAACCTGCTGGTCGATGCACAACTGAATTACGGCCACAGCACGTTCTTCCGCGAGCAGCCGCAGTTCGATTTCCAGACGGCGAGAGAGTCGGGCGTCAACGTGTTCCTGAACAATGGCGGCGGCGACCAGTCCGTCATCAACACCAACGTGAACCTCAACGATCCGAACCTGGGTTGGCGCTGGTACCGCGTCAACGTCCAGAACGTCAAGCGTGCAACGACGACGAAGGGTGCGCACGTCGACCTGCTGTTCGGCAACAACGCGGTGAACTTCAAGACCGGCGTGGCCTATGACAAGGCCGATCGCACTATTCGCGCGTACGACAACAGCATCGCGTTCCAGACTGCGGTCTGCGGTGCTACTTGCGACGGCCTGACAGGCTCGGTGTTGAACACGCAGGTCGGCCAGTACCTGCGGCCCATGGACGTGAGCAACTTCGGTCACCTCGCGAGCGGCGGCGTCGGCTACAGCAGCTACATCATGACCAACCTGCGGGCATTGGAACGGGCAACGAACTATGCTTCGTTCCGGGACAGCGCCCCGGAAACTCGTGGTGCTGTCACGGGCGGCGCGACCGGCGACATCTCCGAGGAGACAGCAGGCGCCTATGTCGAGGCCAATTCGACGGTGCCGTTCCTGGATCGCGACCTGCACGTGAACTTCGGCATCCGCTACTTCCACACGGACCAGACGGTGACGAGTCCGATCCAGGTGGCCTCCGGCCTGATCGACCAGACACTCTCCGCCGGCTACGACGACTACCTGCCATCGTTCAACACCACCTACGATGTGATGGACAATTTGAAACTACGCCTTTCGGCTTCGCGAAGCATCACACGCGCTGACGCCAGCCAGTTGCTTCCAGGCACTACGTTCTCCGATCCTTCCGCGCAGATCGCGACCGCGGGCAATCCGGATCTCAAGCCCTACTCGTCCAACAACATAGACATCGGCGGCGAGTACTACACCGGTGGCATCGGCTATGTCGGCGTCGCGTTGTTTCGCAAGGATGTCGACGGATTCACCGTGACGACGCAGACGACCGTTCCCTTCACTGCGCTGGGTATCAACTTCGCCGACCTGAACACGACGCAACAGCAGGCACTCAATCTGCGTGGCGGACCGGCGGCAGCCCTGGTCACTCTCAATCGACCGGTGAACCTGAACACGCTGGAGCTCAAGGGAGCGGAGCTGACCTGGGTGCAGCCGCTGGACTTCCTGCTGCAGGGACTGGGTTTCTCGGCCAATGGCACCAAGATCTCCCAGAGTTCGTCGACGGGATTGTTCGCACCGGGCATCGCGCCTTACAGCTACAACCTGCAGGCATTCTACGAGCAGCATGGTTTCTCGATCAGCCTGAACTACATCTGGAACGACGAGTCCGTCTCCCTCAACGCTCCGCAGAACAACATCAATGTGCCGTTGAAGGCGGACGCTCGCGGACAGCTCGATCTGTCTGCTGGCTACCAGCTGCCGTTCTTCGGTGAATCGATGCGTGTAACGCTCGATGCTCTTAACCTCACGAACGAACCGCTGCGGACCACGTTCGGCTACGACAACGCTCCTTACTCGACCTACTATCCCGGGCGCCAGGTCCTGCTGGGATTGCGGGCGAGCTTCTAGGACCGGCGATGAGGTAGTAGTAGTTCTCGCGCTTGAAATCGAGTTGCGATGGCCGATCGATCGCATTGCCGACCTGCAGCTGCCGTGCGCAGAAGTTCCAGGCAGCCGCAGTGACGTGCTTGCTAGAGGAAATGGAACGCGGCGTAGACGCCGAGCGAGATGCCTACATAGCTGCGTTCGACGACTTTCCGCTTCGATTCATCGGCACGTGCGCCGCTGATGTCCAGCACCGCTTGCCAGAGCAGGAATGTATACAGGACGTAGTACAGGAACGGGATGACGTGAACGTACCAGGGATAGCTGCCTGCGGTCTTGCCGAACAACGACAATAGCCAATCGATCTGGCTGTAGATGCCGAAGATGCCGAGTGCGGCGTTGATCGCCATCCATTGGACTTCCTCCTTGCCGAAAATAGCCAGGTAGAAGACCAGGTAGATGGCTATCGCAAAGCCACCGTGCATGTAGAGAAAGCCCACGGGCGCGCCGTTGTCATGGTAAGCCATGAAAAAGCCGGACCCGCCGAACATCAGCATGTGGAACAGGAAGAACGGATAGACCGCGGTCCAGGAAATTTCGTCGCCGGCGCGGTGAAGCTTGCCGTTGATGGTCAGGTCGCTGTTGAGTTTCACGCTCACAACTCGTCGCTGCCGGGGGCACTACGCTGGGTCACAACTCTGGGTCACAACTCTGAGTCACAGCTCTGGGGTCACTACTGTGGGTTACTACCCTGGGGTTGTTGTCTGCTGGCCCGATCCACCAGGTTTCTAGCCCATCGATGGGATAGCCCGTGTTGAACCGAGTCGCATATCGCGATGAGACCGCCGCGCGGATTGAGTATGCTGCGCACGGGTCGTCGCGTTGCTTGTGCCGATTCGAGAAGCTGGTATGGTTCGTACCGGTGAATTATCTGGTTACATGCCCGGAAATCGAGACAGGCGTATGCAGAACGAGGTGGTCGATGTCGTGGTCGTCGGTGCGGGCTTGTCCGGCATCGGTGCCGCCGGCTGGCTCGGCCTGAAGCTGCCACGTAAAAGCTATGTGGTCCTCGAAGGACGCGATGACGTAGGCGGCACCTGGGATCTGTTTCGCTATCCGGGCGTTCGTTCGGACAGCGACATGCACACGCTCGGCTTCAGCTTTCATCCCTGGAAGGATCGCGACGCCATCGCGGCGGCCGGCAAGATCAAGCGGTACATCGTCGACACCATCGATAAATTCGGCGTGCGGCCCAATCTGCGATTGGGGCACAAGGTCGTGTCCGCCAGGTGGTCGACGGATCGCGCCCGCTGGCGCATCGTTGCCGAGCGCAAGGACGGTGTGACTGTTTCATTCGATGCGCGATTCCTGTTCATGGGCTCGGGGTACTACAACTACGCTGCTGGATACGCGCCGCGCTTCGAGGGACAGGAGCAGTTCACGGGGAAGATCGTGCATCCGCAGTCCTGGCCCGAGGATCTCGATTACCAGGGCAAGCGCGTCGTGGTCATCGGTTCCGGCGCGACCGCCGTGACGCTGATTCCGGCGCTGGCGCAGGATGTCGAGCACATCACCATGTTGCAGCGTTCGCCCACTTATATCCTTGCGGCCCCGAGCCAGGACAGGATCGCGAATTTCTTCAAGTCATGGTTCCCTGCGAGCGCGGCGTACCTGGTGGCGCGATGGAAAAATGTGCTCATTGGCCGGGCGCTGCGTTGGTACCTGACACGCGATCCCCGCAAGATGCGTCCTTTCATGCTCGGGCTGATGCACAAGTCATTGCCAGATCATTGCGACAAGGCCGACTTCACGCCGCGCCACGAACCGACGCAACAGCGTGTGTGTCTGGCGCCCGACGGCGACTTCTTCAACGCCCTGCGCAGCCGACAGGCTTCCGTGGTGACAGGTGAGATCGATCGCCTGGTGTCCGATGGCGTCCTGCTGAAGTCAGGCGAGAAACTCGCTGCCGACATCATCGTGACCGCGACCGGCCTCAAGTTGCAGCGTGGTGGCAACGTAGACATCAGCGTCGATGGCGAACCGCTGAATTTTGTCCGCACGGTCATCTACAAGGGCGCGATGTACTCCAACGTACCCAACTTCATGCTCGCGTTCGGTTATACGGGAGCATCCTGGACATTGAAGGCGGACCTGGTCGCGCGTTATCTCATTCGAGTGCTCAGGCAAATGGATGCTGCGGGCGCCGATATCGCCGTACCGGTCGCCGATGTCGATGCGATGAAGACTACGTGGATGATCCCGCACTTCACCTCGGGCTATATCGTTCGTGCTCGCGAGCACATGCCGCGCCAGGGATTCGAGCTTCCGTGGCAAGTGCACCAGGAATATCTCAAGGACCGCAAGATCATGCTGCGCCAACGCGTGGACGATGGCGTGCTAAAGCTGTTGAAAGCGGGACAGCCGTGGCGGCTTGCAGCTGGGCCACTGTCCGAGAGTGAAATCAAGACAGCAGTCGCCGCTGCGCAGTAGTTGGATATCGCGAACTCTCAAGACTCAATCGGTTTGCTGCTGTCCTCTACTCCCAAGCAGGACGCGCAAACTGGATTCATATCCGCGGCACGCATGGTCTTGAAGCCTCGGCGCAGATTCGCGTAGGACTTGCCTCGCCAGATACTTGTCTACCTCACACACGCGTATTTGCCGGCACCGCTCTCATGTCCGCAGCTCGATCCACGCCGGTGCGTGATCGCTGGCCTTCTCCCAGCCGCGGACATTTCTATCGACGCCGGCGCTCTCCAGTCGTTGGGTGGCGCTCGCATTGAGTAGCAAGTGATCGATGCGCAAGCCTGCATCGCGCTCATATGCGTTGCGAAAGTAATCCCAATAGGTATTCATCTGCGCCTCGGGGTGCAGGCTGCGGATTGCATCGGTCCATCCCTGGCCGACCAGCTGGGCGAATGCTTCGCGCGTCTCGATGCGAAAGAGCGCGTCGTTGATCCAGCGCTCGGGTTTGTAGACATCGCGCTCCGTGGGTATGACGTTGTAGTCGCCGGCGAGGACGACAGGAGCATCGCGTGTCACGAGTTCGGCGGCGTGTTGCGTCAGGCGGTCCAGCCAACGCAGTTTGTAATGGAACTTTGGGCCGGGAGCTGGATTGCCATTGGGCAGATAGAGGCAACCGATCACGATGCCGTGCACGGTGGCTTCGATGTAGCGACTGTGCTCGTCCTCCGGATCTCCGGGAAGTGCTCGCCGAATCTCGACCGGTTGCGCATCGCGAGCGAGGACGGCAACGCCGTTATAGCTCTTCTGCCCGTGCCAGATCGCTCCGTAACCCGCATCCCGCAGGGCAGTCTCCGGGAATTTATCCTGGGGAGCCTTGAGCTCCTGCAGGCAGACGATGTCCGGCGTCGTTTCCTGCAGCCAGCGCAGCAGGTTGGGAAGGCGGGCGTTGATGCTGTTGACGTTGTAAGTGACGATTCGCATCCGGCCATTGTAGCAATGTTGCGGCCGGGGACACGGAACTGTCAGGTTATGTCCGCCCGCGTATGCTGCAACGGAATTCCCAGCCGCTTGCAGCGACGGTAAAGCGTGTTGCGACTCACGCCAAGCCGCTCGGCGACGCGGGACATGTTGCCCTCGCACTCGCGGATACATTGCATGAGCGGTTCCCGTTCGGCCGAGGCCTGCCGGACGGACGGCGGAGAGCTGCCATTGCACTGCGCACCCTGGCGGACCTCGCCGCATCGAACCTCATCGCATCGAACCTCGCTGGGCAGGTCTTCGAGCCGCACTACGCCACCGTCGCAGATCGCCAGTGCGGTTCGGATCACATTGCGCAGTTCGCGAACGTTGCCGGGCCAGCCGTAGTCGAGCAACTGCCGGAAGGCGTCCATTTCGATGGCGGCGGGTTGTCCATCGCCGGTCCCGGCCGCGAGAAATTCGCGAATCAGGCGTTCCTTGTCGGTACGCCGCGCGAGGGGCGGCAGCTCGAGCGTGATGCCGTTGAGGCGATAGTAAAGGTCCTCGCGAAATTCGCCGCGCGCTATCATCGCTCTTAGATTTTGGTGCGAAGCGCAGATGACTCGCAGGTCGACTTTCAGAGCCGTCTCCGTACCGAGCGGCATGACTTCCTGCTCTTCGAGTACACGCAGCAAGCGAGTCTGCAGGGACAGCTGCATGTCTCCGATCTCGTCGAGGAACAGCGTGCCGCCCGAGGATTGCAGGATCTTGCCTTTCATTCCTTCCTTGCGCGCACCGGTGAAGGCGCCCGATCGATAGCCGAACAGTTCGCTTTCGATCAGCGATTCTGGAATGGCCGCGCAATTGAGGGCCACGAAGGGACGCGTAGCCCGATCGCTCGCCGCGTGCAGCGCACGGGCAAACACTTCCTTGCCTGCACCAGTAGGGCCTTGGATCATCACTGGCACGCGAGAAGCGGCGATGCGCCGCGCACTGCGTATATTGCGGCGCATCTGGGGATCTTCTCCCGCCAGTTCCTCGAGCGTGAGTGGAGATTTGCCGCCCGCCGGCGGCACGAATTCCAACACACGCTGCGATGAGGTGGGGGAAGGCAAGGCTCTCGACGACCTCGTATCGGTTGTGCCGTGGTCCAGGCTCGAGAAGAAGCGTCTGCCCAGCAGAACATCTCGCACCGGCCGTAGCGCCGTTTGCGTGCCGCCTGCGGGATCGATCCCCGCGGGGTCGATCAATGCTTCTGCACTGACTTCGAAGATATCATCGATGCGTCGTCCGATCAGGGCGGCGCGATTCTTCGCGCGCAGTAGCCATAAAGCCGTCTCGTCGACGGCAAGAACGGTGGCGTCGCGCGCCAAGGCGATGGTGCCGCTGTGCTCCAGGTTGACGAACTCCGGCCGGGCGTGGAAGAGGAACACCACCTCTCGCTGGAAGTGATCGAGAAACAGGCGTTTCTCGATCAGCCGCGCCGACAGGCTCACCAGCGCCATGGTTTGCGCTACGCTGGCACGGGTATCCCGTGAGCTCAGCGTGGATGCGTCCAGCACGGCTATGAGTGCGCCAGAGGGATCGCGGATCGGTGCGCCCGAACAGGACAATCCGATATGGCAGGAACGAAAGTGTTCTTCCCGGTGGACGATCATCGGCTGTTTCTCGGCTATGCAGGTGCCGATGCCATTGGTGCCCTCCTGGCGCTCGCTCCAGTCGGCGCCCGCCATGAGTCCGGCGGCATGGAAGACTTCAACGAGCGTTGGATCCGTCTTCTCGTATAGAACGACACCGCTCGCGTCCGTCAGCACCAGCGCGTAGCCCGGCTCGGCTATGCATTCGTAGAGCCAATCGATCTCGGCGGCGGCGATCCGGATCAGGTCCACGTACTGACTGCGCCGGCGTTTGAGTGCCGGCGCGTCCATGACGACGGGGGCATGGTGCTGGTGTCCCGGATCCAGCGAGTATTCGATTGCACAGCGACGCCACGACCCTGCGATGGCGTCGTTCAGGATCGACTGATGTCCCGCAACCTGGGCTCGTTGTCCGCTGACGAACTCGAGCACGTCCCCGGTATGCAGCGTTGCAATCGCGTCCATCGGTTCTCCTGTGGCAATTCCTTCGCCTTGTCCATGCGCGTCGGAACGCACGCATGACTGTATCACTGTGTCATGTGTGTCGGAACAGTGTCACGCAAGTTAGTCCCGTGACACAGCATCGTTGTAGGCAAGCGCCGACCGATGACTTGTCTATGCTTGTCTACAAAGGGGGTGTTGGTCATCGCCGCCGTTTTCCGGCAACCGCAGGCAGCGGTTTCTACCGGGACAACGAGGATTGTGGCATACGCCTTGCTTTACTCCTCGCCAGCAGCGCCACAACGCCATTGACCAACAATCGAGCAAGGCGGGGAGAGACCGATGGCAATCAACAGGCGGCGATATACACCGTGGCAGCCGCTTTGTGCCATGACCGCAGGCATGCTGTTCAGCTAGGCGGCGCTCGCCGTGGATATTGCCGCCGGCGATTGGAAGTTCTCCGCGAACGGCAATGTGAATGTCCACTACATCGGTTCGAAATGCGAAGAAGAGACGACGTTGCCGGTTGCGGGCGGCCTCGCGTGCCGAGGCAGCGCCGGTGAGGATCGCAGCTCGTCGATCAGCAATGGATTGCTGCCCGCGGCCTTGGCCCTGGGCGTGTCGACGCAGCAGAGCGGGTACGACATCGCTGCTACGTTCGGTTTCTATCCGGGCATCAGCACCAACGACGGCAGCCCGAATCTGCAACAGGGCGCGGCGGAACGCAACACGGCGCTCGGTACCACCGGCCTGGATATCCGCCAAGTGTTCATGACCATCGGCAACGACCGCATGGGGCAGGTCATGCTTGGCCGCAACATAGGATTGTTCGGCGCCGATGCGATCCTGAACGATATGACGCTACCCGGCGTGGGCGCAGGCAACGGCAACTACGCGACGCCTGCCAATACGTCGCTCGGTTCGATCGGCCTCGGCTATATCTATACGGACTGGCTCGCGCAGATCAACTACACCTCGCCGGATCTGAACGGTCTCAAACTGACGATCGGCATCTTCGATCCACTCGAACCCATAGCGCAGCCCGTAGCGACTCCCAAGAGCAGCCCTGGTTTTCATGGTAAGGCTGCATACAAGCACGGCCCGGTGTATCTATCGGCGACGTTCATCAGCCAGAAACAACAGGGTGCGACCGACGCGGCGGATTTCGACAGCTTCGGCTTCGATGTCGGCGGCAAGGTCACCTTCGGAGCCGCCGAATTCCTTGCCTGGTATTACCAGGGCAAAGGACTGGGCACTACGGCGCTGTTCTTCGGCAGCGACGATGGCGCCGGACACAGGCGCAAGAGCGACGGCTTCCTCGCGCAGGTCACTTACAAGTTCGGTGCGTTGAAACTTGGGGCCAACTACGGCGAGAGCAATCTCGACCGGGCCTCCGGCGAGGTTGTATCCAATCTCGTCGCAACCAACAAGAAATACACGGTCGGCGCCTATTACTCGCTGACCGCGAACTTCACCCTGCTGGCCGAGTTCACCGATACCACGGCAGAGGCGCACAACGGCCTCGAGAACGACAGCAACAACTTCAATGTCGGCGGGTATCTGTCGTTCTGATGAATACAAGTCCGGTAAGTGCGAGCACGGGATTGCTCGTGTCGGTTCGTGGCCGCAGGATCGCATCGCTACTCGCATGCCTCTGCGGCGCGTTCTGCTCCCTGGCATTCGCCGACCGGGCATACGTATCGAACGAAGACGGCCATACGGTCTCGGTTGTGGACACCGAGACCGGCGCAGTCATTGCGACGATCGAGGTCGGTAAGCGGCCCCGCGGCCTGAAATTGAGCCATGACGGCTCGCGCCTGTTCGTCGCCGTGAGCGGATTGCCGAAGTGTCCACCCAGCATGCCGGATGCGGCGTGCGCCAAGCTCGAGCGCGATCTGCAAGCCGACGGCATCGCGGTTGTCGATACGACGGCGCGCAAAGTTATCCAGGTCCTGCCCGCTGGGTCGGATCCCGAGCAGTTCGCGTTGAGTCCGGATGGCAAATGGCTCTACGTTGCCAACGAGGACTCGGCCACCGCGTCCGTCGTCGATATCCACGGCGGGGCGGTCGTACAGCGTATTCCGGTCGGTAGCGAACCCGAAGGCGTCGGCATGACGCCGAACGGCCGCTGGGTGCTGGTGAGCAACGAGTCCGACGATTCCATCTCGATCATCGATGCAACGACCCGCAAAGTGGTGAAGTCGGTGCCGGTCGGCAAACGCCCTCGCGACATGGCGTTCACGCCGGACAGCAGCACAGCGTATGTGTCCGGTGAGTTCGATGCATCGCTGTATCGCATCACGCTGCAAGGCGACGGGCCTGCCGTGCGAATGCTGCAACTCCGTCAGGAGGCGCGGCCGATGTCCGTAATATTCGATGCGCGGCGCAACCGTTTGTATGTCAGTACCGGACGCGGCGGCACCGTTGCGGTGATCGATGTGGTCGGTCCGGAACACGCAGTCAAGCTGGTCGCCGAGATCCCGGTCGGGACGCGGCCGTGGGGCATGGCGCTGACTGCGGATGGCCGTTTTCTCTACACCGCCAACGGACCCTCCAACGATGTGAGCGTGGTTGACACCACAACGCTGTCGGAGGTCAAGCGGATTGGCGTTGGCCGCTCGCCCTGGGGCGTAGCGCTGGGTCCCAAACCGCGATGATGCTCAAAATCGCCTACAGGTGCATTCCCTCTCCCGGTCTCCAGTGATGGGAGTGTTAGGGTGGCGGCGTCACGCCGCAGGTGCGGAAGGCCGCCTTCTCCAGTTCGCGGTACATCTTCGCTGTCTGTTTCGCCTCGTCCGAGTCGCGAAAGACCGCGCCGCCTTCTCCGGGCAGTCCTGAGTACCTGGCAAACGTTATCGCCGCGACGAAGTCGTCGTAGCTCAGCCGGTCGGCGATCCGGTCGATGGCGCACGAACATTGATACACGTTCGCCAGGCTGTTGCCGTGATTCGCGATGCATTCGTTCACGAACTCGACGCGTGCCTGTGTCGGATAGTCGTGCACGGGCGGTGCGGCGCGGACTGCGGTGGTCGGCCATAGCAAGGCCACGGTCAACACGACCAGCGACCGGCCCAGCGACCAGTGGGGGTGCTCATGGCACAGGCGTTGCATTGTCATCGGTGTCTCTCGGTGGTGATCGATTGGTAAGCGACAGGCAGGCGCCGAAGCCTGCATGCCGCGAGCCAATTGTGCACCGGATAACAACTTCTCGTCGTGGCTCATGTGGGGGTCGAGTATGAAACGTCAGCATCGCTTCGTTCTGCCGTTAGCGGTAATAACTATTGCGGCAGCAACCCTGGCCACTGCAGCTGCCATTGCTGCAACGGCGGGGTCGACCGATCTCGAGCAGGCCATGGCCAAGCCGTCGAACTGGGCTGCGCAGGCCGGCGACTATGCCAATCATCGCTACAGCGACCTCAAGCAGGTCAATGCGAACAACGTGGCCCAGTTGCAGGTGGCGTGGACCATGTCGACCGGGGTGTTGCGCGGACATGAAGGTTCACCCCTGGTGATCGGCGATACCATGTATATCCACACGCCGTTCCCCAACAACCTGTACGCGATCAACCTGAAAGACCAGACGTACAAGTGGAAGTACGAGCCGAAGCAGGATACTTCCGTGGTGCCGGTGATGTGTTGCGATACGGTGAACCGTGGTCCGGCTTACGGCGACGGGAAGATCCTGCTGCAACAGGCTGATACGACGCTGGTCGCGTTGGATGCCAATTCCGGCAAAGTGGTGTGGCAGGCCAAGAACGGCGATCCCAAGATCGGCGAGACCAACACCAACGCGCCGCATGTCTTCAAGGACGTCGTCGTCACCGGCATCTCCGGCGGTGAGTTCGGAGTGCGCGGCCGGTTGATCGCCTATGACTTGAAGACCGGCAAGAAACTGTGGACGGCATGGAGCACCGGTCCCGACAAGGAGCTGCTGGTCGATCCGGCGAAGACGATGACCTGGACCAACGGCAAGCTCGCGCCGATCGGCAAGGACTCCTCGATCAAGACGTGGAAGGGCGATCAGTGGAAGCTCGGCGGCGGCACGACCTGGGGCTGGTACAGCTACGACAAGGCGCTGAACCTGATGTACTACGGCACCGGCAACCCTTCAACCTGGAACCCGGCGCAACGCCCCGGCGACAACAAGTGGTCGATGACCATCTTCGCGCGTGAC
>Ga0157380_10002753_pt1 | contig 11937 bp, 16 predicted proteins | sample S35metaG_FD_119757 | JGI IMG/M metagenome (GOLD analysis project Ga0157380, IMG submission 119757) | Switchgrass rhizosphere microbial communities from Kellogg Biological Station, Michigan, USA - S3-5 metaG | ecosystem: Host-associated > Plants > Roots > Rhizosphere > Soil | place: USA...
TGCAATGGATGACGGCCATGCTGGCCGGCGGCGAGGGTATCCTGCTCGCGACTCCGGCGCACATTGGCGGCTTCATCGCCGGCATGCTGCTGCAGCGGCCGCTGCTGCTGTGGCGCTATCGGAAGGCTTAGGCCTTCACGTCCTTCGGCCGCGCAATCCCCTCCGGCTCAAGCAAGCGGTGGAGATGGACCACGACATATTTCATCTCGGCGTCGTCGACCGATCGCTGCGCCGCGCCGCGCCAGGCTTCCTCGGCCGCGGCATAGCTGTCGAACAGGCCGACCAGGTCGATATGATCGAGGTCGGTGAATTCCAGGCCTTGCGGATCCTTGACCCGCCCGCCGAAGACGAGGTGAAGTTTGCTCATGACGGGCGCGCTAGCACCAAAGGCGGCGTCGGTTCAATCAGCCCTTGGTGCGGACGGCGTCGACCGCCGCCTGGCCGCTCGACCGGGCGGCTTTGCCCAGTCCGTCGATCAACGACTGGACCGCGCTGGCGCCGGCGTCCTTGGTAATGTTGAGCTCGGTCAGCCGCTCGCGTCCGGCCTCCTTGGCGGCGTCGAACGCATCGCGGGCGCTGGTGGTGATCCGGCTGCCGACCTTTCCCATCAGCCGCTCCTCCGCCTTGGATTTGGGCAGTAGCGCGGCGACCAGCGCGCCTAGCGCCAGCCCGCCGCCGAGCGCCAGCAGCGGCGAGCCGCCGACCTGGTCGCGGGCCTGTTCGCGGGCGCTTTCATAAGCATCGATCGCCCGTTCGCGGGCGCTTGGGGTCGAACTGTTCGGCTGCCGGGCCATCATGCTTTCTCCGTCTTCTTCTGTCCCGCGCGCCGCGGGGCCCGTGAGCTCCGCTTGGCGGTAGCCCGAGCGGGCTTGGCGGCGCGCTTCTCCTTCAACGCCACGGACTTGGTCCTGGGCTCAAACAATGGCGTCACGGCGTCATAAAATTTGACTGTCGCCTTCTTGAGCGGTTCGCGGGCGAGAAACATCGCCAATGCGGCGACCACCCCGCCAACCGCGACAGGCCGCTTCGCGACCGCGTCGACCGCGTCCTCGGCCAGGTCGGCGCCCTTGTCCTTGGCCTTCTCCCACGCGTCGTTGACCAGGGCCTTGGGCTGCAGCCGCTGCTGCAGCTCGCGAACCGTGTCGAGCAGCGCGGCCCTGGTCTTTTCGACCTCGATCCGGGCCGCGGCGATCTGTGGGCTGTCGGTCACTTGAGCTTCCCGGCTTCCTGCCTGGCCAGCAGGAACAGGCCGTAGGCGATCCCAAAAGTGATCAAGGCGGCGATCAGCCCGCCGGCCAGCGGTCCGACCAACGTCGCCAGCGCCAGCGCCAGCGTCATGCTTAGGACGACGACGCCGGCGATCAGGAAGAGCAAGGCTGCCGCACCATATAAGGCCGGTTTCTTCGCCGCGTCCGCCTTGGCCTCGGCACTGGCCTTGGCCAGGCCGAGCTCGGCCTTGGCATAGGCCTTGCCCTCGTCGATCAGCTGCCCGAACAGCTCGCCGATCGGCTTTTCATCGTCGTCGTCGCCCCCGCTTGCCATGGGCTTACTCGTCGTCGTCCTTGCGGCCCTGGTCGAGGCCGGACTTGACCAGCCGGACCAGCGCGAACCCGATGATCGCCGCGCCGGCCAGCGCCACGCCCGGGCTCTTGCGGACGAATTCGCGGGTATCGTCGATCAGTTCGTCCGGGTCCTTGGCGCTGAGCTTGTTGGCGGCGTCTTCGAGGGCGCCGGCGGCCTTGCGGGCATATTCGCCATATTCCTCGCCGAGCCGTTCATCCAAACCAGCAGCAGTATCGCCGACCAGCTTGGAGACGTTGGCCAGCGCTTCGCCGCCACGTTCCAGCCCCTGGCCGATCAGCCCGCGCGCCTTGTCGGCCGCTTGGCCGGACAGCTTGCCGGTGCCGCTTTTGATCTTGTCGAGCGCCTTGTCGCGAGCAGTCGGTTCCCGCACGATCATTGCCTCCTCATTTTCACTCGATGCGCCGGCGACGATCGTGTCGGTCCCTTCCGGCAGTTCGTCTTTCGGGTCAGGCATGGCTTGTCCTCCTTTTGCCTCAAAACCCGGCACGCCCGCTCATCGTTCCGGTAACCGCGATAAGTTGCACCCTTTGCCGCGCGACGTATAGGGGCCGCAACGAGCTTCCATCGAAAAAGGCAACCTGATGACCGCGATCGTCGACATCCACGCCCGGCAGATCCTCGACAGCCGGGGCAATCCGACCGTCGAGGTCGATGTCACGCTGGAAGACGGGTCGCTGGGCCGCGCGGCGGTGCCCTCGGGCGCCTCGACGGGTGCGCATGAAGCGGTCGAGAAGCGCGACGGCGACAAGGCGCGCTGGGGCGGCAAGGGGGTTAGCGAGGCGGTCCAGGCGGTCAACGGCACGATCGCCGACGCGATCGTCGGCTATGAGGCCGAGGACCAGGCCGAGGTCGACGCGGCGATGATCGATCTTGACGGCACGCCCAATAAGGCACGGCTGGGCGCCAATGCGATCCTCGGCGTCAGCTTGGGCGTTGCGCGGGCCGCGGCGGAGGCACGGGGCCTGCCGCTCTATCGCTATGTCGGTGGGACCGGGGCGACGCTGCTGCCGGTCCCGATGATGAATATCCTCAACGGCGGCGCCCATGCCGACAATCCGATCGACTTCCAGGAATTCATGGTGATGCCGGTGGGCGCCCCCAATTTTTCCGAGGCGCTGCGCTGCGGGGCGGAGATTTTCCACGCGCTGAAGGCGGCGCTCCACGCCAAGGGGCTGAGCACGGCGGTCGGCGACGAGGGCGGTTTCGCGCCCAACATCGCGTCGGCCCGGGCAGCGCTGGATTTCATCGGCGAGGCGACCGGGGCGGCCGGCTATAAGCTCGGCAGCGACGTGCTGATCGCGCTCGACTGCGCCTCGACCGAATTTTTCAAGGATGGCGCCTACGTGATGGAAGGTGAGGGCCGCAGCCTGTCGCCCGATGAAATGGCGGCCTATCTCGCCGAGCTGGCCGATGCCTATCCGATCGCCTCGATTGAGGATGGCATGGGCGAGGACGACATGGCCGGCTGGAAGGCTCTGACCGAACGGCTCGGCAATCGAGTCCAGCTGGTCGGCGACGATTTGTTCGTGACCAACGAGGCGCGCCTCGCCCAAGGCATCGAGGACGGCATCGCCAATTCGATCCTGGTCAAGGTCAACCAGATCGGGACTCTGACCGAGACCGCCAATGCGGTGCGGCTCGCCCAATCGGCGGGCTACACGGCGGTCATGTCGCACCGTTCAGGCGAGACCGAGGATTCGACGATTGCCGACCTGGCGGTCGCGCTCAACTGCGGCCAGATTAAGACCGGCAGCCTGGCCCGCTCCGACCGCACCGCCAAATACAACCAGCTGCTGCGCATCGAGGAAGAGCTGGGCGACACGGCGGGTTATCCCGGCGCCGCCGCGATCAAGGCTTACCGCGCCAACTGAGTCTCCAAAGTCACAGACGCGAGTCACAGAGAAAATTTCTGTGAATCAATGCCATGAAAGCGCTTGCCTTCATGGCGTCTTTCTGATTCTTCTAACTTTATGACGGTCAAGCGTCCCAAGAGCATCGGATTGATCCGCCGCGCCGCGATGCCGGCGCTGGCGCTGATCGTCGTCGGGACCTTCGCCAGCCATGCCATTGCCGGGCCAAACGGCCTGTTCGCCTGGCGCGGCTATGCCCAGCAGCTCGAAGTGCGCAAGATCGAACTGGCCGCGCTTCAAGCCGAACGTGCCGAGCTCAAGCACAAGTCGGTGCTGCTCGACCCGCGTCGGGCGGATCCTGACCTCGCCGACGAAATGGTCCGCAAGGATCTCGGCTTGGTCCGAACCGACGAGGTTGTCGTCCCCCTCGAAAACTAATCCGACAATAGCTGACGCTACGGATTGCCCTTTCGGGTCTGCCGCTCCTATAGCGCGCGCTTGTCGATGATTGACTGGAGAGGTCCGTGGCGAAAACCGCGCGCAAAACCGCTGCCGCACCGGCAGTCCCCGGCAAACCCAATCGAGAGCGGCCGAAGGAACCGCAGCGCTACAAGGCGACGAAGGACGAGCTGCTCGGCTTTTATAAGCAGATGCTGCTCATCCGCCGCTTCGAGGAGCGGGCCGGCCAGCTTTACGGGCTAGGGCTGATCGGCGGCTTCTGCCACCTCTATATCGGCCAGGAAGCGGTCGCCGTCGGGCTGCAGTCGGCGATGAAGGTCGGCCGCGATAGCGTCATCACCGGATACCGCGACCATGGCCACATGCTCGCTTATGGCATCGACCCAAAAGTGATCATGGCCGAGCTCACCGGCCGCGAGGCCGGCATTTCCAAGGGCAAGGGCGGCTCGATGCACATGTTCAGCGTCGAGCATGGCTTCTACGGCGGTCATGGCATCGTCGGCGCGCAGGTCGCGCTCGGCACCGGCCTCGCCTTCAAGCACCAATATTCGAAGGATGGCGGCACCTGCCTCGCTTACTTCGGCGACGGCGCGGCCAACCAGGGCCAGGTCTACGAGAGCTTCAACATGGCAAAGCTGTGGGACCTGCCGGTGATCTACGCGATTGAGAACAACCGTTACGCGATGGGCACGGCGGTCGAACGCTCGGCATCGGAGCCCGACTTCTACAAGCGTGGAGAAAGCTTCCGAATCCCTGGCATCCAGGTCGACGGAATGGACGTGCTGGCGGTCCGCGGAGCGGCTGAGGAGGCCATGGCCTGGACCCAGGCGGGGAAGGGGCCGATCATCCTCGAGCTGCTGACCTACCGCTACCGCGGCCATTCGATGTCCGACCCGGCCAAGTACCGCACGCGCGAGGAAGTGCAGGACTACCGCGAGCATCGCGACCCGATCGACCATGCCGCCAAGGCCCTTGAGAAGCTCGGCATTAAAGAAGAAGAACTCAAGGCAATCGACAAGGAAATCAAAGAGATCGTTGTCGAAGCTGCGAAATTTGCTGAAGATGCGCCGGAGCCGTCTGCGGCCGAACTGTACACCGACGTTCTGGTGGAGAGCTACTGATGGCGCTGGAACTGAAAATGCCCGCGCTCTCGCCGACCATGGAAGAGGGCACGCTCGCCAAATGGCTGGTCAAGGAGGGCGACAACGTTGCCTCGGGCGACATCCTTGCCGAGATCGAGACCGACAAGGCGACGATGGAGTTTGAGGCGGTCGATGAGGGAACGATCAGCAAGATATTGGTCGCTGAGGGTACCGATGGCGTGAAGGTCGGCACCGTCATCGCCCTGATGGGCGGTGAGGGCGAAGCGGCTGCTCCCAAGGCCGACGAGCCCAAATCATCCGCGCCGGAACCCGCCGCGGCTCCGGTGCCGGCCCCGGAGTCCGGATCTCCCACCCCCCATCAGATGGAGACCGCGGCGCGCGACCTGGTCGCCGATGTCGCCGCAACCCGCGATGAGCCCGACGTGCCCGACGGCACGCCGCTTAAGGAAATGACGGTTCGCGAGGCCCTGCGCGACGCCATGGCCGAGGAAATGCGCAAGGATGACCGGGTGTTCGTGATGGGCGAGGAGGTCGCCCAGTATCAGGGCGCCTACAAGGTCACCCAAGGCCTGCTCGACGAGTTCGGTCCGCGCCGCGTGGTCGATACGCCGATCACCGAATATGGCTTCGCCGGCCTCGGTTCGGGAGCGGCGATGGGCGGCCTCAAGCCGATCGTCGAATTCATGACCTTCAACTTCGCGATGCAGGCGATCGACCACATCATCAACTCGGCGGCCAAGACCAATTATATGTCGGGCGGCCAGATGCGTTGCCCGATCGTGTTCCGCGGGCCGAACGGCGCCGCGGCGCGGGTTGGCGCCCAGCACAGCCAGAATTACGGACCCTGGTATGCCAGCGTCCCCGGGCTGGTGGTGATCGCGCCTTACAGCGCGGCCGATGCCAAGGGATTGCTCAAGGCCGCGATTCGCAGCGAGGATCCGGTCGTGTTCCTCGAGAATGAGCTGCTCTACGGCCAGAGCTTCGACGTGCCGGAGGTGGAGGATTATGTCCTGCCCATCGGCAAGGCGAAGGTGGTCCGGCCCGGCAAGGACGTCACGCTGGTCAGCTATTCGATCGGCGTCGGAGTTGCCCTTCAAGCCGCCGAGCAGCTGATGCACGATGGGATCAGTGCTGAGGTGATCGACCTTCGCACCCTGCGTCCGCTCGACAAACAGGCGGTGCTGACCTCACTGGCCAAGACCAACCGACTGGTGGTGGTCGAGGAAGGGTGGCCGACCTGTTCGATCGCGAGCGAGATCATGGCGATCTGCATGGAGGAAGGCTTCGACAATCTCGACGCGCCAGTCATGCGGGTGACCAACATCGATGTGCCGCTGCCCTATGCCGCCAACCTCGAGAAACTGGCGCTGATCAAGGCGGATGACGTGGTGGCGGCAGCCAAGGCGGTCTCCTATCGTTGAACTGACGGACCGCGATCTCGTCCGGCTCTACTGGCCGGCCGAATTGAGGCCAGCGTTCGATGCATTGTTCGCCATCGACGATGCGCTCGCCGAGGTGGTGACGTCATCGACCGAGCCGGCGCTCGGGGCGATCCGTCTAGCCTGGTGGCGGGAAGCGCTGCAGCGCCTTGACGCCAATCCGCCACCGCCGGAGCCGCGGTTGCGGGCGGCCGCGGCGGAGCTGCTGCCGCGCGGCGTGACCGGCGCGATGCTTGCCAGCCTGGAAGATGGCTGGGCGACCCTGCTTGACGAGGAACCTGACATCGATCGGGTCGCTGCGCGGGGCGAGCAGCTTTTCGAGATCGGCGCCAGGCTGCTTGGCGGGTCTGACGAATTGGTACCCGACGCCGGGCGGCTGCACGGCTACGCGACGGCGTGCCGGCGAGGTCAATTTCCGCGGCGCTGGCCGATGGAGGCGATGCAGCGGCTCGGCGGCCATCGGTTCGCCCGCGTCTTGAGGCCGTTGACCGCTTTGGCCAAGTTGGCGGCGCGCGACGCCAATATGTCACCGGCGATCGAGCCGGAAGCGACCCCTGGACGAGCCGCCGCCTTGTTGTCGCACCGCTTGTTCGGGACCATTGCCTAGGCGGATTGTTTTTCTACCGTAACGATCTTATTCAATTCCCTGCCGGATCGCCCCTTGTTGGAGGGCTCTATGGTCCGTTGGATCGCCGGCATTGCTGCCGTTCTGCTTCTCGTCACCGGCACGGTCGTCGCGCTGCAAAGCCGCGCCGAAGAAACTGATATGCCATCGGCCCCGCAGCCGCGTCTGGCCGCGGCGCCGTCCCGCCTGTCGCCGATTCCCAACGCGCCCGAGGCCGATGAGCGGAGCAAGGAACAGAAGCGCTTTACCCGAGCCGACAAGGACGAGGACGGGCGGATCACCCTCGCCGAGATGGTCGAGCCGCGCCGCAAGAGCTTTGCCAAGCTCGACCTGGACCGCGATGGCAAGCTGAGCTTCGAGGAGTGGGCGGTCCGGACGATCGGCAAATTCGGCGAAGCCGATGCCGACCACAGCAAGGCGCTGACCCCCGCCGAATACGCCACCACCGCGCCAAAGCCGCGCCCGAAAAAACCAGCCTGCGCGTGCGGTTAAATTCCTCCCCAGCTCGGCTGGGGAGGGGAACCATCGAAGATGGTGGAGGGGTAGATGCCGCCGCGACGGGAAAAGAATAATGTGGTCCTTCGGGCCCGGGAACTGAGGCGCAACATGACCCCGCCAGAGGGCCTGCTTTGGCAGGTACTGCGCGACCGACCCGGCGGGCTGAAATTTAGGCGCCAGCACCCAATCGGAAGATGCATCGTCGATTTCTACTGCCCGGCGGTCCGCCTGATCGTCGAAGTCGACGGGATGAGCCATGAAATGGGCTCGACGGCGAGCCGTGACCTCCGCCGTGATGCTTGGCTGGCTAGCCAAGGGTTGCACATCGTTCGATTCCGAGCAGCGGACGTGTTGCGAGACGTGAACCTGGTGATTTCGGCGATACTGGCAGCTGCCCGGGAATTACCCCTCCACCAAGCTGCGCTTGGTTCCCCTCCCCACGACTTCGCCGCGGGGAGGAACTAGTTGCAGCCACTCCTTGAGCGCTCCCCGCGCCCGGTCGGTGTAGAGCCGCTTGCGGTCGGCTTTCTTTGCCTTGGGCCCTTCGATTGGGGGCATTAGGCCGAAGTTGATGTTCATCGGCTGATAGGTCTCGGCATCCGCACCGCCGGTGATGTGGCCGAGCAGCGCGCCTAGCGCGGTCTCGGCGGGAGGGGCGGCAAGGCCGCGACCCTGCGCTTCCGCCGCCGCGAACCGCGCCGCAAGCAGTCCGATGCCCGCGCTTTCGACATAGCCTTCGCAGCCGGTGATCTGCCCGGCGAAACGGATGTGCGGCATCGCCTTCAACCGCAGCTCATGGTCGAGCAGCTCGGGCGAGCGGATGAAACTGTTGCGATGGATCCCGCCCAGCCGCGCGAACTCGGCCTGCTCCAGGCCCGGGATGGTGCGGAAGATGCGCACCTGCTCGCCATGCTTCAGCTTGGTCTGGAAGCCGACCATGTTCCACAGCGTGCCAAGCGCATTGTCCTGCCGCAACTGGACACAGGCATAGGGCCAGCGCCCGGTCTTTGGATCGTCAAGGCCGACGCCTTTCATCGGCCCGTAGCGCAGCGTCTCCACGCCGCGCGCCGCCATCACCTCGATCGGCATGCAGCCCTCGAAATAGGGCGTGTCCTTCTCCCATTCCTTGAATTCGGTCTTCTCGCCGTCGTTCAATGCGGCGACGAACGTCTCATACTGCTCCCTGGTCATCGGGCAGTTGATGTAGTCCTTGCCGCCCTTGTCCCACCGCGCTGCCATCCAGCAGACGGACATGTCGATGCTGTCCTTGTGGACGATCGGCGCAATCGCGTCGAAAAAGGCGAGGGCGTCGCTGCCGGTGACGTTGGCGATGGCGATGGCGAGCCCGGGCGCCGTCAGCGGGCCGGTGGCGATGATGGTTGAGCCGGACTTGGGGAGGTCGTCGATCCGTTCGCGCACCACCTCGATATTGGGATGGGCGGCGATGCATGACGTCACTTCGGCGGCAAAGCATTCGCGGTCGACCGCCAGGGCCGATCCGGCCGGAACGCGATGCTTATCCGCCGCAGCCATGATCAACGAATTCAGGGCCCGCATTTCCTGGTGGAGCAGCCCGACCGCATTATTTTCGGCATCGTCGGAACGGAAGCTGTTGGAACAGACCATCTCGGCCAGCCGGTCGCTCTCATGCGCCGGCGTCATGTCGCCGCCGCCGCGCATCTCGCTCAGGCGGACCCTCAAGCCCGCCTCGGCCAGCTGCCACGCCGCCTCTGACCCGGCCAGCCCGCCGCCGATGATGTGAACCTCGTAATTCATGCGCGCGTTCGTTAGTCCTGCTTGGCTCAGGGAGGAAGACCATGATCGACCATGTCGGGTTCGCTGTCACCGACGCCGAGCGCTCCAAGCGTTTCTACGAACAGGCACTGGCGCCGCTTGGGATTGCGCTGATCATGTCGGTCGGGCCGGACAAGACTGAATCCGGCGGGACCGCGCACGGGTTCGGATCCGGCGGCAAGCCCTATTTCTGGGTTGGCGACAACGACCGGGTCGGGGAGGGCACGCATGTCGCCTTCGCCGTCGATTCGCGAGCCAAGGTCGACGCCTTTTACCAGGCCGCCCTGGCCGCGGGAGGCCGCGACAATGGCGCGCCCGGGTTAAGGCCGCACTATCACCCCGACTATTATGGCGCCTTCGTGTTCGATCCCGACGGCAATAATATCGAGGCGGTCAGCCACCGGCCCGAATGATGCATATTTTCACCATTGGCTATGAAGCGACGACCATGGCCGAGTTTCTGGCTGCGCTGAATGATGCCGGCGTGAAGCGGGTGATCGACGTCCGCGCGCTACCCCTGTCGCGGCGGCCCGGTTTTTCCAAGTCACCGCTCCGGGCCGCGCTGGCCGAAGCCGGAGTTGACTATGTTCACCTGAAGGCGCTGGGCACTCCAAGCGACGGCCGTGCTGCCGCGCGGGCCGGGAAGCAGGAGGATCTGGAACGCATTTACGCCGGCCAGCTGGATCTTCCCGAGGCGATCGTTCAGGCCGAGCAGATGAAGGAGCTCGCCGCGGACATGCCAAGCGCCTTGCTCTGCTTTGAGCGCGACCCAACCCAATGCCATCGCTCGCTGCTGCTAAGCGCGGTCGCCAGCGACGCCAAAGTCACCCACTTATTCCCCTAGAATGCGGCGGGGGCCTCGGCCTGCGTTTCTCCGACGATCAGCGCCTCAATGTCGGGGATCGGCCGCCTGGTCATCTCCTTGGGAATTTCGCACAGAAGCCGCCGCTCGGCCTCCTTGTGCAGCTTCTTGCGGATATGCCCCAGCGTCTTGGGCGGAGCGACGATCACCAGCTGTTCGAAATTATTCTGAAGGACGCGCTTGTTGACCTGCTCCGCGGCCGCCACCGCCCACCGATCTTCCTCTTGCTGGTGGAAGTCGGTTTCCTCATAGGCCACCCGCCCGCTGTAGCCGCCCGATTGCGCATTGGTTCCTGGCGCGTCGGACTTGAGGTCGTGGTCCTTGGCATCTTCCCGCTCGTCGAAATCTTCGATTCGAAGGTCGATCTGGTTTTCATCGCCTTCGTTGCGGAAGAAGAGCGTCTTGCGGCCATCGGTGACCAGGACAAGGGCGTTGTTGGCTAGCGGCATCATGGTCTCCTGCGGTTCAAAACTCTCCCCAGACCAACGCGTCCCCGGACGCCCTCGTTCCTCTATTGGCCGTCGTCCGGACCGGCGGCGAGGTCTTCCGACGTATCGCCGCCACTTTCCGGCGCGATCTCGTCGCCGCCCTCCAGTTCGACCTCTTCCTCTTCGCTCTCGTCAATCTGAGCAACCGAGACGACTTTCTCATTCTCGGCGACGTTGAAGATGGTAACGCCCTGAGTGTTGCGGCCCGCAATCCGGATATCCCCTACCGTCGTGCGGATCATCTTGCCCTGGTCGGTGACCAGCATCAGCTGCTCGCCCGGCTTGACCGGGAAACTGGCAACCACGCCGCCGTTCCGTTCCGATGTAACGATATTGATGATTCCCTGCCTGCCGCGGTTGGTGCGGCGATACTCATAGGTCGACGAGCGCTTGCCATACCCATTCTCGGTGATGGTCAGCAGGAATTGCTCGCCTTCGGCCAGTTCGGCGTAGCGCTCGGGCGACAGCGAGCAATCGTCGGTGTCCTTCTCGCGCCAGGCGGGGCATTTGAGATAGGCCTCGCGTTCCTCCACCGTGGTGCCGACCCGGCGCAGGATCGACATGGAGATGACCTGGTCGTCGCCCTGCAGGCGGACGCCGCGGACGCCCATCGAGGCGCGGCTCTGAAACTCACGCACGTCGGTCGACAGAAAGCGGATCGCCTTGCCGTTGCGGGTAGCTAGCAGGACATCGTCGTCTTCGGTGAGCAGTTCGACGCCGATGATCCGGTCAAGGCTGTCCTCTTCCTCCTCGCCCTCTTCGGACGTGCCGAACTTCATCGCGATCTTGCCGGCGGTCGGGATGTTGGTGAAGGCATCCATCGAATTGCGCCGGACCGTGCCCTTGGCGGTCGCGAACATGATGTGAAGCCCGCCCCATTCCGCTTCGTCCTGGGGCAACGGCAGCACGGTGGCTATCGTCTCGCCCTCGGCCAAAGGCAGCAGATTGACCATCGGCCGCCCCTTGGCGGTTGGCCCGCCCTCCGGCAGCCGCCATACCTTCATTCGATAAACCCGGCCGATGTTGGAGAAGAACAGCACCGGATTGTGGGTCGAGGTGACGAACAGCTCGGTGACGATATCCTCGTCCTTGGTGCTCATCCCCGAGCGGCCCTTGCCGCCGCGCTTTTGCTCTCGGAACAGGGCGAGGGGAGTGCGCTTGATGTAGCCGGTCATGGTCACGGTCACGACCATGTCCTCAACCTCGATCAGATCCTCATCTTCCAGGCCGTCGAA
>Ga0157380_10002754_pt1 | contig 11934 bp, 8 predicted proteins | sample S35metaG_FD_119757 | JGI IMG/M metagenome (GOLD analysis project Ga0157380, IMG submission 119757) | Switchgrass rhizosphere microbial communities from Kellogg Biological Station, Michigan, USA - S3-5 metaG | ecosystem: Host-associated > Plants > Roots > Rhizosphere > Soil | place: USA: Michigan...
AAGCTGGTCGGTATCACGCTCGCTGGTCCGGGCTCGAGCAAAGCGATCGACGTCGCCGCCTGGTAACCGATGCGCACGCTTCTCAACACTATCGCAGGTGCCGGATTGGCTGTGGTGCTGGCCGCTCACCCTGCGCACGGCGGCGATCTCCGCGATCTGCATTTCGGAGAGGCGCTGTACTACTCGTATCAAGGCCAGTACCTGGAAGCGCTCGAGCGTCTCGACGCCGAGCTCGGTCAATACCACGATCTGGATGAACCGCAGCTCGATACGCTGCATTTACATATCGGCGAGGCGGAATTCTCGGTCGGCGATTTCGAGCTCAACTATCGAATGCACCATCGCGCAGGCCGGGCGATCAAGGCGGTGCTCGAGAGCAATGTCGATGAGGCCGTTCGCAACGAGGCCGCGTTCCGGCTGGCTCGTATCCATCTCCAGAAAGACCAGCTCGAAGAGGCGTTGCATGCGCTCGACCGCATCAGCGGTCGCATCCCGGACGGCATCAAGAACGAAATCGAATTCCTGCGGGCGAATGTCTGTCTTGCGAGCGGGCGGCCAGGCGATGCCGTGGGCGTGTTGAAGCGATTGCAGGGCGCCGAAGGCCTGGCGGGCTTTGCCGAATACAATCTCGGCATTGCCTTGTTGCAAGACAAACGCGCGGGAGACGCAGTCGACCAGCTGGACCGCGCAGGGAAAATCAAGGTCGACGCCGAAGCGGGACGAATCAATGTCGACGCTGAAGCGTCGCAGGCGATCCGGGACAAGTCGAACCTGATCCTCGGCGATCTTTTATTCGAATCGAAAGAGTTCGACCGCGCGCAAGCGTCATTCGATCGCGTGCGGCTCACAGGGCCGTTCTCCAACCAGGCGCTGCTGCGCGCGGGCTGGTCTGCGATGTCTGCGGAGAAGTACGACAGGGCGGTCGTGCCGTGGAGTCTGTTGATCGATCGCGACGTGACCGATGGCGCCGTTCAGGAAGCTTTGCTTGCCCTTCCCTATGCGTACGGCAAGTTGAACGTGCATGGGCGAGCAGCGCTGCTGTACGGCCGCGCGCTGGAAACGTTCAGCAAGGAGCGCGTACGCGTCGACGCCTCGATCGAAAGCATTCGTGCAGGAAAGTTTCTGAAGGCCCTCGTGCGCGAGGAGATCAGGCAGGACAAGGATTGGGTCATTCGGCTGCGCACCCTGCCGGAAACACCCGAAACGTTCTACCTGGCCCCTCTCATGTCATCGCATGATTTCCAGACCGCGCTCCAGAACTACCTGGACCTGGAAGATGTGCGCAGGAAGCTCGAAACCTGGCAGAGCAGCTTCACTGCCTTCGAGGACGTCATCGAGCGGCGGCGTGGCAATTACGAGCCGTTGCTGCCCGAGATCGATGCGAAATTTCGTGAGCTCGATTCGCAGATCCGCCTGCGTCAGGAACAGCGTGCGAACATCGAGAAGCGCTTGCACGGGATGTTGACGATGCCGCGTCCGGATCACCTGGCGACTGCGGATGAGCGCGTCGTTCGCGAGCGGCTCAATGCCATCGAGCGTGCACTGAAGGCACAGCCGGGCCCCGAGGTGGAGCCGCTGCAGCGGCGCGTCCAGCGTCTCAACGGTTTTCTGACCTGGAACCTGCGCACGCAGTACGACGAGCGGCTGACACAGGCTTACAAAGATCTGGAAGCGCTGAATGCCGACATCGCGAACATGACGGCGCGGTACGAGTCGTTCGTTCACGCTCGCCAGGCGGCGATGCACAGCTACGTCGGGTACGACGTTCCGATCACGCGGTTGCGACAGCGTGTGAGCGATGAGCTGGGAGAGGTCGCGCAGGTGATGGCGCGCCAGGGGCGGGTACTCGAAATCGTGGCGATCACCGAGCTCGGTCAACGTCGCGATCGATTGGAATCGTACGAGAGCCAGGCTCGGTATGCCGTTGCGGATAGCTATGACCGAGCCACGCGAGCCCAGGCGGATGTGGGAGCACGGCAATGAAGCGTCCGTTGCGCCTCGCACTGATTCTCTCTCCGGTCCTTGCAGCTGGCTGCGCACCGACGCCTGAGCGGCAGACACTCGCCGAGTTGCGCAAGGTCGCGGCAGACACATCGGATGTGCGCGTCGAGCAGGGTCTCGACAAGGCGATGGAAAGCTACCAGCGCTACCTGGTGGAGACGCCGAAGACGGCTTTGACGCCGGAAGCGATGCGACGCCTCGCCGATCTCAAGGTCGAGAAGCAGTTCGGAATTCTGGGCGACGGGAAGTTGGTGGAGCTGGAAGCGCCCGAGCCGCCGCCCGCGCCTGCGATGACGAGCCCAGCAGCATCCAATCATGCGCGCCCGCAGGCTGCTGGCATCGCCGACCTTTCCGAATCGCAACGGGACTTCGAGCAACGTGCGATGGGACCAACACAGCTCGCGGCGAGTGGGCAAGGGTTCCGGGTGACCGCGCCCGGCGGCCAGGCCGAACGGTCCGCGATGGACAGGAGTCCGAATGCCGTGGGCGCCCACAAGGAATTCCCGCTGGTCACGGGAGCGCAGGAACAGCCTTCAGGACCGCTGGAGGCGATTGCGCTCTACGATCAATTGCTCGCGGAGTATCCGAACTACGAGCACAACGACGAAGTGCTGTATCAGAAATCGCGCGCCTACGACGAATTGGGTCGCACTGAAGAGGCGATGCAGACGATGGAGCGCCTGATCACCCAGTATCCAGCGTCCGGATATCTCGACGAGGTGCAGTTCCGTCGCGCGGAGTTTTTCTTCACGCGTCGCAAATTCCGCGAGGCCGAAGGTGCTTACTCCGCGATCATCAACCTCGGTGCGCGTTCGGAGTACTACGAGCTCGCGCTGTACAAGCTAGGCTGGACGCTCTACAAGCAGGAATTCTACGAAGAGGCGCTGCACCGTTACATCGCGCTGCTCGATCACAAGGTAGCGATCGGCTACGACTTCGACGCGAAGAATGAAGAGGGCGATGAGCGACGCGTCGCCGACACGTTCCGCGTCATCAGCCTCAGCTTCTCGAATCTCGGCGGTTCGGAAATCGTCGGCGAATATTTCGCATCGAACGGCAAGCGCCCGTACGAGGATCGCATCTACAGCAATCTCGGCGAGTACTATCTCACCAAGCTGCGCTATCACGATGCGGCAGGTGCGTACAAAGCCTTCGTCGGTCTGTATCCATTCCATCGGACCTCGCCACATTTCAGCATGCGTGTGGTCGAGATTTATGCGAAGGGCGGCTTCCAGAAGCTCGTGCTGGATTCCAGGAAGGAATTCGCCAGGACCTACGGCTTGAGCGGCGAGTACTGGCGTCACTTCGCAGTCGAGCAAACGCCTGAGGTGCTCAGTTACCTGAAGAGCAACCTCAAGGATCTGGGAAATCACTATCACGCACAGTATCAGCGGACGGATCTGCGCGATGAGAAGCCTGCGAACTTTTCCGAGGCAGCGCAGTGGTATCGGGAGTTCCTCACATCGTTCCCGAAAGATGCCGAGTCGCCGCCGATCAATTATCAGCTGGCCGACTTGCTGCTCGAGGAGAAGAACTTCGGCGAGGCGGCGCGCGAATACGAGCGGACGGCGTACGATTATCCGGTGCACGAGAAGGCCGCCGCCGCCGGTTACGCCGCGATCGTCGCGCACCGTGAGAATCTGAAATCGGCCGATGAAGCGCAGCGGGCTGCTATCGATCGGGATGCGATCAAGCGGGATGCCATTGCGAGTTCGCTGAAGTTCGCGGATACGTTTCCGCAACACGAGCAGGCGCCGAAAGTGCTGAGTGCCGCCGCCGACGATCTCTATGGACTGAAGGATTTCAGGCCCGCGCTCGCCGCAGCCCAGAAGCTGATCGAGCGTTATCCGACGACCGAGCTGCCGATCTTGCGTTCGGCGTGGACCGTTGCCGCGCATGCATCGTTCGAACTCGCGGAATATCGGTCGGCGGAACTCTCCTACACCCGCGTTCTCGAACTGGTCGCCGGCGACGACGAGAAGCGCCCGGCGCTCATCGAGAATCTTGCTGCGTCGATCTACAAACAGGGCGAACAGGCGAACGACGCGCAGGACTATCGCGCGGCGGCGGACAATTTCCTGCGCGTCAAGCAGGCGGCGCCGACATCGCAGATACGTGCGGCCGCGGAATACGATGCCGGCTCAGCGCTGGTTCGACTGGAAGACTGGATTGCTGCGGCTGAAGTGCTCGACGCTTTCCGGCGAACCTATCCGCAGCACGAGCTCCAGCGCGAAGCGACGAAGCAGATCGCATTCGTGTATCGCCAGAGCGGGCAGGTGGCGCGAGCGGCGGGCGAGTACGAGCGCATCGCCGCGGAGGCCGACAAGCCCGAATTGCGCGGCGAAGCATTGCTGCTCGCGGGCGACCTGCACGAACAGGTGAAAAGCACGGACCGAGCGCTCGCCGTCTATCTCACCTACGTCAAAGAATTCCCCAGACCCATCGATCTAAGCCTGGAGACGCGCTTCAAGATCGCGGCAATCTACCTGGGAATACACGATGAGGCTCGTTACCACGAGCAGCTGCAGCAGATCGTCGGCATCGACGCGACTGCAGGCAAAGAGAGAACGAGCCGCACGCGCACTCTGGCAGCACGATCGGCGCTCGTGCTCGCGGAAAAGAGTTACGAGCAGTTTGCCCAAGTGCGTCTGGCGCAGCCGTTCGAAAAGAGTCTGCAGGAAAAGCAGCGGCGCATGGACGCCGCTATGAAGTCGTTCGGCGCGCTCGTCGACTACCAGGTCGGCGACGTGACAGCGGCCGCGACGTACTACATGGCCGAGGTGTACTACGGCTTCAATCGTGCGCTCATGGAGTCGGAGCGGCCGAGCAGCATGCAGGGCGCGCAACTGCAGAAGTATGAGCTCGAGTTGGAAGAAGCCGCGTTCCCGTTCGAGGAGAAGTCCATCGGCGTGCACGAAAAGAATATCGAGCTGATCCGTTCCGGCATCTACAACGTGTGGATCGAAAAGAGCCTCACGAAGCTTACGCAACTGATGCCGTCGCGCTATGCGAAAGCCGAGATCAGCAGCGGTTTCCTGGGATCGATCGATCGGTACGCGTACCGCTCACCGTCCGCTCCACCGCTGGATAGCGGCGTTGCGCAGCAACGCGGCGTCGCAACGCCCAATATCGCAACGACGCAGGCGCTGAGCGAAGCGTTGCCGGTCATGGCTGCAGGAGTCGCCAATGCGGCCGCTCACTAGTTCATTGGAAAAAAGTCGCCGAGGCGCTTTTTTCAGACAGCGCTCCGTCGACCGCTGGCAAAAAACGTGGCTTTTGCCAGCTGCCTTTCGGCATCGAAGCGCTTCGGTAGTGCTAACAGGCCCTGGCACGTTCTTCGCGGCCGCCTGCCGTACTGCACTGATCGCAGCCGTTGTGTGTGCGGTTGGATGCGCGGCCCCGTCAGTGCGAGAAAAATCTACATCGACGCAGAAAGTGAAATCGGTGCAGCCGGCGCGCGTTGATATTCAGCAGGACGCGACTGGCTTCACGATCCTGGAAGACGTTCGCGTCAGCGCGGAGGTGCGCTCGGAGTATGAGAACGCCGTGCGCATGTTCGAGCAGCAGCAGCATGAGCAGGGTATTGCCGCGCTGCTCAATGTGATCGAGCGTGCACCGAACGTGACGGCTGCTCACATCGATCTGGGTATCGCCTACGCACGTACCGGTGATCTGGGTAAAGCCGAAGAGAGCTTCAAGCAGGCGTTGCAGCTCAATCCGCGGCACCCTATCGCATACAACGAGCTTGGCATGGTCTATCGCCGCCAGGGCAAGTTCAGCGAGGCGCGCGCCAGTTACGAGAAGGCGCTCGCTCAGTTTCCTCAGTTTCATTTCGCGCAGCGCAATCTCGCGATCCTGTGCGACATCTATCTCGCCGACCTCAGCTGCGCACGGCAGCACTATGAGGCGTATCAGCAAGCAGTGCCCGGGGACGGTGAGACCGCGAAATGGCTTGCGGACTTGAATGCCAGAGCGAAGCGCCAGGAGTAGCCCATGTTCAAGAGATTCGTCATTCCCGCTTGTTCGCTGCTGGCAACCGTCGCAATCGCCGCGGACCAACCAGCGCCAACAGCCAAGGCGACCGCAACCAAAACTGAGAGCACGAGCGCGTCGACGGCGAACGCCGCTGACGCGAAGGCGCTCTCGGGTATGTCGATCCTGGGAAACCAGGAGGCGCCCAAGGCGCTGGTGATCGTGCCGTGGAAGAGCTCGCAACTGGGCGACACGCTCGGTATCGCGAAGAACCTGGACGATGGCCGCGAGCCCGTCGACAAAGAAGTTTTCATGCGACAGCTCAGCTACTACGCGATCAGGGCGAATTCGCAATAGGGTTCTCATCTTGTCGGATCTGTGTCGATTCATCGTTAGCTCAAGAGGCTTACAACCGTGGAAATCTTCTATTCGATCGTGAATTTCTTCGTCCGGGGCGGTGTATTCATGTACCCGATCCTGTTCGTAGCGGCTCTGGCGACCGCGATAGCGGTCGAGCGTTACGTCACGCTGACGCGGCTTGCGATCAAGAATCGTGGTGCATGGAACCGCATCGAGCCGGTGCTGACGGAAGGCGACTTCGACAAGGCGCGCGAAGCCACAGCGAAGGACACCACGGCAGTCGCGCAACTTCTGGCCGTAGGCCTGGCTCGCCAGGGCGCGGTCCGTCGCGTGGATGACGTCGAAAAGGCGATGCGCACGAATCTCATGGAGGTGATTCCGCGGTTCGAGAAGCGCACTCACTATCTCGGTACATTCGCGAATCTTGCGACTCTGCTCGGCCTGCTGGGCACGGTGAGCGGCCTCATTCACGCGTTCACGGCGGTCGCGTCGGCGAATCCCGCCGAGAAGGCCAACCTGCTCGCGGCCAGCATCTCCGAGTCGATGAACTGTACGGCGTTCGGCCTCATGGTCGCCGCGCCGTTGCTGGTCATCCACGCGTTCCTGCAGACGAAGACCAGCGACCTCATCGGCAGCCTCGAGACAGCGGCGATGAAGTTCCTCACGCTGGTCGGCGATAAGCAGTCGGCGCGAATGCAGACTCGTCTCGAACTCGCGCAGCTGCCCAAAGACCAGACCAGAGACCAGTCCAGGGCGGCGTGAGGCTCTGTCATGCAATCCAACTACACCCGATCGTTCGCCTATGACGGCCCGCTCATGCAGTCGAGCTACAAGACTCGCATGCGCAAGCCCGTCGAGCTGTTGCTCGTGCCGATGATCGACATCTTCACGGTGCTGGTCACGTTCCTGCTGATGACGGCCGTGTTTTCGCGCATCACGATCCTGCAGCTCGATCTGCCGAGTTCGAATGCGGTCAGTTCGGGTACGCCGCCGGCGTTCCGCCTGGAAGTGATCGTCCGTCACGAGGGCTTCGAGCTGACGAACGGGACCGAGCTCATCGGAACGATTCCGAAACTTGACGGCAAGTACGACTTCAAGTCGCTCACTGACATGGCGGTGTCGCTCAAGCGCCAGTACCCGGATGCGAATGATGCATCGGTGCTGGTGGAAGGGGACGTCCAGTACGACTACCTGGTCCAGTCGATGGATGCGGTTCGTACCGCCGAAGTGGTGCAGCTTGCTGGCGCGACGACTCCGGGCGCGCCAGCGGGTGCCGCAACGAAGATGGACTTGTTCGCGAACATCGCCGTTGGCGAGGCGCCCCGTTGAAGAACGACAGCGAGCCAATGTCAGAGGAGGGCAGCTCATGAGTCTCTTGAATCGTTCGAGGCGCCGCGAAGACGCGGAGCTCAATCTGATTCCGCTGATCGACATCATGTCGGTCCTGGTCGCCTTTCTGCTCATCTACTCCACCGAGGTGGAGAGCGTGCAGAACTCGAAGGGAATCGAGATTCCGCAGTCGACGGCGGAAGTGAAGCCGAAGAGTGCGGTCGTCGTGATGATCACGAGAGAGTACGTGTTCGTGCAGGGCGAGCCCGTGGCAACGATCGCGGAGGTTCAGGGTGCGGCGACCCCGCTCGTCGAGCCGTTGCGTGCAGTGCTCGAGCGGCCGATGCTTGCAGGCGCAGGCAGCACTGACGCGATGGCTTCGAGAGAGGTCACCGTGATTGCCGACAAGAGCTTGCCGTTCGATGTCGTGAAGCGAGTGATGGCCACGTGCAGCGCTTCCACGTACGGGAAGATTTCGCTGGCCGTGTTGCAGAAGGAGAAGGCTGCCAATGCGAGCTGAAGCCGACCTCGATCTGTTCGAACCGCAAGCGACGGTACTTACCCTCTCCGGGGCACCCGATGCCGATGCATCCGACGTCGCCTCCACGCCGGATGCGGAGCCCGCATCGGCTGAACAAGACCGAGCGGCGCTTGCGGCCGAACTCGCACAAGCGCGTAAGGCGGTCGACGCGCTGACGAACGATCTGCGCGGTATTGACGACGAACTCGAAAGGCTTGCACCGGAACGCCTGCGCCACGCATTGGCCCTCGACATCGTGAGCTCGCTCGACAAGCTTGCTGAGATCGGCGGCGCCGCGATTTTCTGGGGCGAGGACGGAGACGACGGCGGCGCAACTGCGAGTCACCTGCGTCGCGTGCGCCGCAGGGTCGATGAGTTCAATGAAGGTCTCGGTGAGATCGAAGGCCGCCGCGCGGCTGCGGTCGATCGCATCAGGCAGCACCAGAGTCACACCGAGTTCATGGAAGACTTGCTCTTCGAGGCATTGGAAGAAGAAGAGCGGCTCAAGCAGGAATGGATCGTCGAGCGAGAGATCAGCAAGCTGCCTGCGTACCAGGCGTTCATGCCCTGGAGCCCTGGTGGCGAGGACGACCGGCGCTTTCGCAAGACAGTGGGCACGGCCCTGTTGTTGTGCCTCATTTTCGCGATCGTGTTGCCGTTCATCGAGCTGCCTCAAAGCATCCTGAAACCGGAGGCGGTAGTGCCGGAGCGGATCGTGCGGCTGTTGCTCGAGTCGCAGCCGAAGCCGCCGACGCCGGTGCGCGAGCTGCCGAAGCCAAAGCCCGAAGAGAAGCTCGCGGAGAAGAAGCCGACGGAGGAAGTTCCGAAGGTCGCGACCGCGAAACCGGATAAGAAGGTCAAAGAGCCTGCTGCGACTGAACAACCGCAGGCCCCGACGGAGCAGGGACTTCTCGCCTTCCGCGAGAAGCTCACCGGCTTGCAGGAAGATCAGGCGCTTTCGCGACTGGGCTCGCAAGCGCAGATCAACAGCGCGAGCGATTCCGGCCCGGTGCAGCGAGCGATGTTGACGACGAACGCGCCGGGATCGAGCGGCGGCATCAATCTCGCTTCGCTCAGCCGCAACGTGAGCGGCAGTGGCGGAACAGGCGGAATGGCGCGTGTTGCCATCACGCATGTGACCAGCGCAATAGGCGGCATCGGCAAACCCGGCGCGGATCGCCCGCTGAGTGGCGAGAGCGTCGCGAATGCGCGCACCGACGAAGAGATTCAGATCGTGTTCGACCGTTACAAGGCGTCGCTCTATCGTCTCTACAACCGCGAGTTGCGCAAGGACCCGACTTTGCGCGGACAGATGGTGCTGAAGCTCACGATCGAACCGGATGGCAGCGTGTCCCTGTGTCAGCTGCAATCTTCCGACATGAATGCGCCGGAGTTGTCGCAGCAGGTCGTCGAGCGCGTAACGACGATCAACTTCGGCCCGAAGGACGTTGCCGCCATCACGATTCTCTATCCGATCGATTTCCTCCCCGCCGCTTGAGAACAGCAACAACATGAGCGAGCGACTATGTGCGAACTGCGATTCGAGTTTCTCAAGCGGGTGAAGCTGGATCTTTAGTAAGCAATCGACCAAGGCAAAGCCACCGAAAGGTGGCGACGCAAAGTTACCGGTCTAAAGAGCGCTCGCTCGCGAGCGCTCCATGACAGCGGGATCGCCGGAATCCGCACCCGACGTGCGGGCACTCCCTCGGTCCATTCGTGACTCGCGTCACTGCAAGAGGAAAGAGGGTGTATGAGATCAAGGGTCACAGTCGGTCAGAGTGAAAGTGTCTGTCCGAGAGGAATGGGCAGCTGGATCGCGATTCTGCTGTTGGCATTGGTCGCTCTGGCTGTGACCGAACGCTCGTCGGCGGCTCAAGTCACCTATCAATCCGTTACTGGCATCTGGCATGACGCTCTGGACGATCTCCCGGGAAGCCAGCCGGGTGATCCCGTTATCGCGAACGGCGTTCCGACCTCGATCATCGCCTGGGGCACGACGATCGATCCGCAAAGCAGTTACGAGTTCACGCGAGCGATTCCACCCCCTTTGTCGTTGCCCGGGCCCATCCCGTTTTTTTCTCTGGGTTCATTCACGCATCGGAATTTCACGGTCGATAAACCTTGGCTGACTTCAGTTCAGCTCGACGTCGTGCTCGCAATCAGTGTGGACGGCGCTCCACGCGCTCCGATGACCTTCACCTTTACGTTCAATCATGAGGAAACGCCGAACAATCAGAACCCTTGCCCCTATCCGACACCGGTCGGAGAGGGCTGTACCGACCGTGTGACGATCGTCGCGTCACCCCAGCCCACGACGTTCCAGGTCGATGGCGTGGATTACACGTTGAATCTGCGGTTCCTCGTCAACGGCAATCCGACGGACGAATACATCACGAGAGAAGGCGGCATCTCCAACAGCTCGGGCCTGGTCGGAGAATTCACGCAGCCGCCGATACCCCCCGGCACGCCGACGCTCATCGTAGACAAGTCGGGCCCGGCGACGATGAATCCGTCGGAGTTCGGCACGTTTGGCATTGACGTGCGAAATGCGGGAACCGTCCCCGCGTTCAACGTGACGCTCCTCGATCGCCTTCCCAACGGCCCGACGGGTGGGATGTGCGACACCACGCCTCAGATCACGAGCGCGCGCGTCTTCGAGGCGGACGGCGCGACGCCTGTAGCTGGCAAGGATCCTCTGGTGCAAGGGACGGACTACTCGCTCGTCTACAACGGGCCTACGTGCGAACTTACGTTTCGCGCGCTGACGGCGCCTTCGGTGATCGGCGTCGGCGAACGTCTCGTGATCGCGTACCGCGCGCAGCTCGATGCCGATTTTCAGTTTGGCACGACGCTGACCAACGTTGCCGGCGCGACCCAGTGGTACAACGCCGCAGCATCGAATCCGGGCCGTACCTCTTACACGCGCACTTTGACCAACGGCACGGTGGGTGTCCTGGACCACGAAGATGCGCACACCGTCAGGGTCGTGCCGCTGCTGTACGCCGACAAGGCTGCCGCGCTGCAAGTCGATTCCATGTCGCCCGGCATCGTCGACCCGGGCGACGTGCTGCGCTACACGATCAGGATCTACAACAACGGCAAGCTGCCGATTACGCAAACCGTGCTGCGCGACTCGGTGCCCGCAAACACGACGTACGTCGCCGACTCGTTGACCGTGAACGGACAGCCCGCGGGCCGTCCTGACGGTGGCGTGTCGCCGCTCATCGCGGGCGTCGGCGTGAGATCTTCGGACCTGCCGCCGCCAGTGCCAGGCACTCTGTCTCCCGGCGAGTCCGCCATCGTGCAATTCGATCTGCGCGTCAACGACGCCGCGCGGCCCGGCACTGTGATCACGAACCAGGCGGTTGTCGACACTGCGGAGAGGCCGGACCTGTTGACAGACGGCGACGGCAACCCCGCGACAGGGCCAGAGCCAACCGTCGTCGTTGTCGGCAACTTGCAGGATCTGAGGATCACGAAGAACGTCAGTGTCGTCGGGAATGGGCCGGCCAATGGCTCAATAAGTGCGGGCGCGACGCTCGAGTACATCGTGCAGGTCACGAACGTAGCGGTCGTGCCGGCCTATGCCGTCGTGATCCGCGACGACATCGCGGTGCCGATGCCGGGGTATCTCACGTTCGTGGACCAGTCGTGGACGCTGAACGGCGCGACCGCCGGGATCACCGTCGCGGGCTCGCTGCTCACCGCCGACTACTCGACGACCTATGGTGCCCTGCAGCCAGGCCGCACGA
>Ga0157380_10002756_pt1 | contig 11931 bp, 17 predicted proteins | sample S35metaG_FD_119757 | JGI IMG/M metagenome (GOLD analysis project Ga0157380, IMG submission 119757) | Switchgrass rhizosphere microbial communities from Kellogg Biological Station, Michigan, USA - S3-5 metaG | ecosystem: Host-associated > Plants > Roots > Rhizosphere > Soil | place: USA...
AGACCCCAGGTCGCCTCGTCGAACGCTTCGCCATCGATGTTGCTCAGCACCCGAACTTCGAACCGGTCGGCATCGCGGCCGAGCGCGTCGATTACCAGGTCCGGTCCCAAGGCCGACCCGCCGATGCCGATGTGCAGGATCGAATCGATCTCGCCGAACGCACCGCCCTCGATCGCATCGACCAGGCTGCGCATGCGCTGATGGCGCTCGACGGCAAGATAATTGTCTTCGGGCTTGCCTTCGCCCCGCTCGGCGACATGGGTCGCCGGTCGATTTTCGGTCAGATTGACGATATCGCCCGCGAACAGGCAGTCCCTCGCGCCATAATAATCGACCGCATAGGCCAGCACCGCAAAGGCGCCGAGCAGCTCTTCGTCCAGGTGCGTCTTGGACCAATCGAAATGGATCGAGGCGACATCCCGGCTGAGGCTCTCCACTCGCTGCGCGTCGGCCGCGAACAATTCGGTCAGCTTAGAAGGCCGGGAGGCCTTGATCGTGCGCCAAGCAGCCTTGCAGTCCAGAATCGCCATGGACCAGCGTCCTAGAGCCTGATCGCCCGGCGTGGAAGCTACCCGCTTCAAGCCGGGCGCGAATCAGTCTCTCGTCAAATAGGCGGCCATCCCCGCTTGACCTTGGCCGCCTAGCCTTCGAAAGCGGCGCCATATGGCTTTTCCCCTGTTCCGCCGCCGCCAATATGCCGATCCGCCGTCCGAAAAGACGAAAGAAACGCCCGGCAGCTTGCTTAAATCACTGCTGATCATCGCCTTCGCCGCGTGGGTGTTGCGAAGCCTTATCGTCGCGCCGTTCAGCATTCCGTCCGGATCGATGCTGCCAACGATGATGATCGGCGATTATCTGTTCGTGTCGAAGTGGCCCTACGGCTATTCCAGCGCCAGCTTCCCGTTTGAATTCCCGCCGTTCAAGGGACGCATCCTCCGCTCCTCGCCAAAGCGCGGCGACATTGTCGTGTTCGAAGGCCCGGAAGGGGCCGATGTGGTCAAGCGGGTGATTGGCCTGCCGGGCGATACCATTGCGGTGGCGGGCGGACAGCTGATCCTCAACGGCCGGCCGGTGCCGCGCCAGCAGGCCGACGATTTTGTCATGCCCCTCTCGGCTAACAGCCCCTGCCGGGTAGTGCCCCCTGCGATCGCCATGACGCGGCCAACAGCGGACGGCGGCGAGGGTTGCGTTTATCCTGCCTATCGCGAGACGCTGCCGGGTGGACTCAGCTATGTCGTGCTCGACCAGACCGACCAAAGCATCGCCGACAATTTCGGGCCGGTGACCATTCCGCAGGACGGCATCTTCGTCATGGGCGATAATCGCGACGACAGCCTGGACAGCCGTTATTCCGTCCTGGCGGGCGGCATGGGCATCGTTCCGATCGACCGGGTCGTCGGTCGAGCTGAGCGGGCCTTCTGGTCGACCGATGGAAGCGCCTCCTGGGTCAATCCGATCAGCTGGTTCACCGCGCTGAGGACCGACCGGCTCGGCCAGGATTACCATCCATGAGCGGATTGCCTCCCTTCATCGCCGAGGCGCTGGGGCGTGAGCCCCGCAAAGCCAACATGTTCGAGCGGGCGCTGACCCACGGCAGCCACGGCCGCGAGACCTATGAGCGGCTCGAGTTTCTTGGCGACCGCGTGCTGGGCCTGATCATCGCCAGTTGGCTCTATGAGCGGTTTCCAAGCGAGCCTGAAGGAAAGATGAGCCGCCGATATAATGTGCTGGTGGCGCGAGAGACGTGCGCCGAGATCGGCCGCACGCTCGACCTGCCGCGCCACATCAAGCTGGGCAAGCAGGCTCGGGACGACCATGCCAATTTCAGCGACAATGTCGTGGGCGACGTGGTCGAGGCAGTGATTGGCGCAATCTATCTGGACGGAGGCCTGGGGCGGGCCGAGGCGTTCGTACGATCGAATTGGGCGCAATTCCTCGAGGGTCAGCGTAAGGCGCCGGAGCACCCCAAATCAGCGCTGCAAGAGTTGGCCGCGGAGAAGAAGCTGGGCGTCCCGGCCTATGAGTTGCTGGCCCGCTTCGGTCCGCACCACGCTCCGCGCTTCCGGGTCAAGGTCAGCCTCGGCCGTCATGGCCAGGCCGAAGCCGAAGGCGATTCCAAGCAGGAAGCAGAAACGGCTGCCGCCGCTGAATTGCTGGAGCAACTTACATGACCACGCGCTGCGGCCTGGTCGCCGTTCTGGGCGCCCCCAACGCCGGCAAGTCGACGCTGGTGAATGCGCTGGTCGGGCAGAAGGTGGCGATCGTCAGCCCCAAAGCGCAGACCACCCGCGCCCGGCTGATGGGCATTGCGATCGAGGAGAAGAGCCAGATACTGCTGGTCGACACGCCGGGCATCTTTGCTCCTAATCGGCGGCTCGATCGGGCGATGGTCAAGGCGGCTTGGGAAGGCGCCGAAGACGCCGACCGGGTCGTCATGATGATCGACGCCGCGGCCAAGACCGGCGGCAAGGTCGAACAGATGATCGAAGGCGTCGAGGCCCGCCCCGAACCGCGGATTCTGGTCCTCAACAAAGTTGATATTGCGAAAAAGGACGCCCTGCTCGTCTTGGCCGCGCGGCTGTCCGAACGGCTGAAGCCCGAGGCGGTGTTCATGATTTCCGCCACCACCGGAGACGGGGTGGCCGCGGTGAAATCCCACCTTGCCGGAGCAATGCCGGAAGGCCCGTGGCATTTTCCCGAAGACCAGCTGACCGACGTCACCGACCGGATGGTTGCCGCCGAGCTGACCCGGGAACAACTCTACCACCAGCTTCACGCTGAGCTTCCCTATGCCAGCGCCGTGGCGACCGAGAAATGGGAAGACCGCAAGGACGGGTCGACCGCCATTCACCAGCAGATTCTGGTCGAGCGCGACAGCCAGAAGGCTATCGTTGTCGGGAAGGGCGGAGCGCGATTGAAAGCCATCGGCCAGGCGGCACGCGCCGAGATCGCGGAGCACCTAGGCCGCAAGGTGCACCTGTTCCTGCACGTCAAGGTCAACCCGCGCTGGGGCGAGGACCGCGGGCTTTACGAAGATATCGGCTTGGACTGGGCCGAGTGAAACTTGCCTTTTTCGCGAATTCCAGCGGTGCGCAGCGCCTCGACCATGTCCTCATAAGCGCCTGCTGGTAGTGCGCGGCGCGGCAGGGGAAAGAACATCGCGGAATCACGGTAGAGCAAAAGGCTGGTGCTAGACCCCATCCAACAGAAGAAGTCCTGCCACGGATAAACCGCGTGGCTGAGGTCCGTGTCGAAAGTGATCGCCCGATCGTCCCAGCTGAGGCGGATCGGCGTTCGCATCTTCAATGATTGCCGGAACTGCCGGCGGATCGCCCAGTCGCGCGCCAGCCAGTCCCAAGCGAGGAAGAGCAGCCAGGCGAATACGCAAGACCAACCGGCAAGATCTTGGGAAATGGATATGCCCGCCCACCAATCGACTCCGAAGCTGATCAGCGCCAGGAGCAGAAACAGCCACGCCAGCTTGCCAGCAAGCTTGCCGGTATGGGTATTGACCGCATCAACATTGTCCTGCGCGGTCATCTCATAGGCGGCGCGGCCGTTCATTCTGCGCCCTCAAGCATCTCTTCGACCCATTTCGGCACCTCGATTCCGGCGGGGCCGTAGCGGCGCTCGTCGAAGAACAGGCTGCCCTGGCTCGGCTCAAGGTTGATCTCCAGAGTGTGGGCGCCGCAATAGCGCGCGGTCTGGACGAAGCCTGCGGCAGGATAGACCGCTCCCGACGTGCCGATCGACACAAACAAGTCGCAGCTCGCCAACGCCTGGTCGATCCGGTCCATTTCGTAAGGCATCTCCCCGAACCAGACGATGTCAGGCCGCACCCTCCCGGCAACTTGGCAGACCGGGCAGGCCGCGCCCTCGCCCATTGGACCTTCCCACGCAAACCGGTCGTCACAGGCAAGGCACCAGCCGCTGGTCAGTTCGCCATGCATGTGCAGCAACCGTTTGGCCCCGGCGCGTTCGTGAAGATCGTCGACATTCTGGGTGACGATCAGCAGGTCTCCCGTCCATTCTGCGTCGAGCTTGGCCAGCGCACGATGGGCGTCATTTGGCTCGACCTCGATCAGCCGCGCGCGCCTTGCATCGTAGAATTGATGGACCAGGGCTGGATCGCGAACATAAGCCTCGGGCGTTGCCACGTCCTCGACCCGGTGCCCCTCCCATAGCCCGTCCGCGCCTCGAAAGGTGTTGAGACCGCTCTCCGCGCTGATCCCCGCGCCGGTGAGGACGACGATGTCGGTCAAGCTGGCTCCCGCATCCGGCGCAGATGATAACGGCTGCGAAGCACGATGATCGCAATGAGCAATATCCAAGCGCCAATAAAAACAGCCCAAGCCGCTCGCGAAGTCGGGTCCTTCAGCGCAAGCCAGAGGCCCGACGACACGGCCACCGCCAGGCCCAGCATTCGCCACGGCCGCAAATAGGCCCGGAGCTCACGCCGATAGGCTTTCAGCGTTTCGGGATTACGCAGGTCCGGTCTCGCCATTGCCGCATCCTATCGCAATTCAAGGCGAAGTCAGCCGGTAACGATATTGACACAATTGTCAGCGAAGCTCACTGGGAGGTAATAGTGAGCGCCGCTTATCATCACCCGATCGGCATCCATGCCGAGGACATCGATCACATGGGTCATGTCAACAACAGCGTCTATCTCAAATGGGTGCAGGAAGCGGTGGTCCGTTATTGGGAGAAGGTCGCTCCGCCGGAAGCGGTGACCGGGCACCTGTGGATCGCGCTTAGCCATGAGATCAAATACCGCCGGCCGACCTTTCTCGAGGATCTGGTCGTGGCCGACGTGATCGCGGACAAGGTCGAGGGCGCGAGGGCATTCTTCACCACCGTCATCAAGCGCCGCGGGGAAGTGCTTGCCGAGGTCAAAAGCATCTGGTGCTGCCTCGACTCTGCCTCCCGCCGCCCTTCCCGCCTGGCCCGCGACATAGCCCAGCGCTTCCTGTCGCAGGAATAATCCTGCTTGCGCCGCCGAGCGGACCGGCGTTGTTTCCCCTCGCACCGACTCGTGAGGGAGGAAGCAGACGATGAAAGCAGCATCTTTGTGGCTGGTCGCCGCCGCGTTGGCGGTACCGGCCTGCAAGCCGATGGAAGATAAGACCGCAAAGGTCGACATTGCGGCCGTAGAACAGGCCATTCGCGCCAAGGAAAGCGGTTGGATGGACGCTTATAACAAACACGATGCCAAGGGGCTCGCCGGTCAGTATGAAGCTGATGCGTCTCTTGCCAGCTCAGGCGCCGCGCTGATGACCGATGCCGGCTCGCGCGATGCCTTCCTCAAGGGTTTCGCATCGGACCCGGCGCTAAAGGTCGACTTCGCCAGTGACCGGATCATCGTTGCCACCTCGGGCGAACTGGCATCGAGCAGGGGTCATTATTCAATGACCTTTACCGACCCGGCGACGAAGGTGGTTAGGACGGAGACGGGCAGTTACTTAACCGTCTACCGAAAGGCGGCAGACGGCAGCTGGAAAGCTGTTGAGGACTTTACCACGCCTGGGCCGGCCGTCGCACCGGCAAGCGCGGCGCAATAGACCGCCTTCCCTGCCAACCGCCGGTATCGATGTGCGCAGCCCGATAATCCGCGTCGGCATCGGCGGCTGGACCTATGAGCCCTGGCGCGGAAGCTTCTATCCCGACGACCTGCCGCAGAAGCGGGAGCTGGAATATGCGGCGCGCGCACTGGGTGCGATCGAGATCAATGCGACCTTCTACGGCCGCCAAAGCCGCAAGAGCTGGGAGAATTGGGCCGAGGCCGTGCCCGACGGCTTCCAGTTCAGCATCAAGGGCTCGCGCTACGTGGTCACCCGGCCCCAGCTGGCCGACGCCGGCGAAGGGATCGGCAATTTCCTAGCGCAAGGGCTGAGCGCGCTGGGCAGCAAGCTCGGCCCGATCCTATGGATGCTGGCGGCCCGCCGCAAATTCGATCGTGATGACGTGGCCGCCTTCCTGAAATTGCTGCCGGCCAAGCATGCTGGAATCCTGCTTCGCCACGTGATCGAGCCGCGCCACGAAAGTTTTCGCGACGTGGCCTTCTTCGACCTTTGCCGCGACCACAATGTCGCGGTCGTCCATGGCGATGACGACGAGTTTCCGTTGATCGAGGCCGATACGGCCGACTTTCACTACGCGCGGCTGCAGCGCATGACCGAAAGCGAGCCGACCGGCTATGGTGCCAAGGCGCTCGGCGGCTTCGTCAAGCTGATCGAGGGATGGGACAAGGACAGCTATATCTTCATGATCAACGGTGCCAAGGTCCGCGCTCCGGCCGCCGCAATGGCGCTCCAACAACGGCTGGGCATTGCGAAGGTGTGACGCTTCGGCCATCACCCGGCCATGCGCACCGACCAGCAGCCCGTCCGCATCGCCCTGTTTGCGCCCGAGGGGCGAATGGGCAAGGCGATCCGGGCCGCCATCGCTGACGATCCGCACGTAGAGTTCGACGATGACAATGGCGAGGTGCTGGTCGATTTTTCAGCGCCCGATGCTCTCCGAGCCAGCCTCGACCGGGCTATTTCTGCCGGCGTGCCGCTTCTGATCGGCACCACCGGCCTGATCGACGAACATGAGGCGCTCATCGGTGAGGCAGCCAAGTCCATCCCGATCCTGCGCGCGCCCAATACCTCTCTCGGTGTGGCACTGCTCGCCGATCTCGTAGAGCGGGCGGCGCGAGTGTTGGGCCCCGAGCATTGGGATATTGAGATTGTTGAGGCCCACCACAACAAGAAAGCCGACGCGCCCTCAGGCACGGCGCTCCATCTCGGCGCCGCCGCGGACGCCGGTCGAGGCGGCGGCTCGCCGGATGATCGTGGGCGCGATGGGATCGGCCTCAAGCGCAAGCAGGGCGCCATCGGATATTCGGCGATCCGCGGCGGCACCATTGCCGGCGATCATGACGTAATGTTCTTGGGCCCCGAAGAACGATTGATTCTGGCGCATCGCGCCGAAAGCCGGGCAATCTTTGCCCGGGGAGCCCTCGCCGCAGCACGCTTCCTCAAGGGCAAGCCGGCCGGTCTCTATTCCATGCGCGACGTTATCAGCGCCGGATGAAGAAGGCCGACGTTTTCGAATTCTACCGTCGGCTGGCGGAGTCCAACCCGGCGCCGGAGACCGAGCTCGAATATGTGAACCCATATACGCTGCTGGTCGCGGTGGCGCTGTCGGCCCAGGCGACCGATGTCGGAGTCAACAAGGCGACCCGTAGGCTGTTCGCCGAAGTGACGACTCCCGAAGCGATGCTTGCGCTTGGGGAGGAAGGGCTGAAGCAGCACATCAAGACCATCGGCCTTTACAATATGAAGGCCAAGAATGTGATCGCCGCGGCGCAAATCCTGGCCGGAGAGTTTGGCGGCGAGGTCCCACAAGAACGCGAAAAGCTCGAGCGGCTACCGGGGGTCGGCCGCAAGACCGCCAATGTCGTGCTCAACGTCGCCTTCGGCCAGCCGACCATCGCCGTCGATACGCACATCTTCCGCGTTGCCAACCGCACCGGCCTGGCACCGGGCAAAGACCCGCTGGCGGTGGAATTGAAGCTGGAGAAGGTGACGCCCGAGCCGTTCCTTACCCACGCCCACCATTGGCTGATTCTGCATGGCCGCTACATTTGCAAGGCGCGGACGCCCGAATGCTGGCACTGCCCAGTGGCCGATCTTTGCGCCTACAAACCGAAGACGCCGGCACCGAAGGTTAAAGCCAGCGCCGCTCCAGCCGGTCGCTGAGCCCGGTCAGCAGCTCATATTGCGACAGGCCTGAGGCCTCGGCTGCGGCGGGCAGATCATAATCGAGCGTCACCCAATCGCCTTCACGCAAGTCCGGCGCAGCGGTCACGTCGAGCGAAATCAGGTCCATCGACACGCGGCCGATCAACGGCAGGGACTTGCCATCGACGCTGGCCGATCCCTTTCCGGCAAAGCAGCGCAGATAGCCGTCGGCATAGCCGATGTTGACGATTGCGGCTTCCGTGTCGGCCGAAGCGGTCCACGTCGCGCCATAGCCGCACGTCTCACCGGCCTTGATGGTTCGGCGTTGGACCACTTCGGCTTCGGGAAAGGCCACCTGAGCGATGTGCCCCACCGCTTCGTCGCGCGGAACGCCGCCGTAGAGCGCAAGCCCGGGCCGAACCAGATCGAAGCTGTAATCGCTGCCAAGGCAGATGCCGGCGCTGTTCGCCAAGCTGTAGCGGCGCGCCTTGATCGTCGCTGCCACTGCCGCAAAGCGATCGCGCTGCACCGCATTCATCACATTGTTCTCGTCGGCGCAGGCGAGATGGCTGTGCAGTGTGTGGATCTCCAGGCCGTCCAGCACGGCGAGTTCGTCGGCCCGTAACCCGAGCCGGTTCATGCCGGTGTCAACCATCACGTCGCAGGCCCGGCCCGGCGCAGCTTCCTTCCAGCGGGCGACCTGCTCGGGCGCGTTGAGCACCGGCCGGGCATTGCCGACGAGCGCTGCCGCAAGATCGTCGGGGCCGATACCATGCAGCACGCAGAGGTCCGCACCGGCGGGCAATGCTCCAAGCGCCTCAACCTCGGCCCAAGTCGAAACGAAGAAGTCGCGGCATCCCGCTTCGGCGAGCAATCGCGTAGCTTCGAATGCTCCGAGCCCGTAGCCGTCGGCCTTGACCGCAGCGCCAGCAGCCACCCCAGCGGTGCGCTGGAGCCAGCGCCAATTGTTCTGGAGGGACTGTGAATCGAGCCGGAGGCGAAGCGCGTGATGGGTCACGCGCCCTGCCCTAGCCAGCAGCGTCATTCTCGTCGAGGGCGGCTTTCGCCTGCTCCCAGTGCCTGCCGTCGAATATTTCGATCGCCAGTTCGACCGGCCGATCGAGGCAATTGGCGTTGATGCTCCAGGCGTCGGGATGGCTGCGCGGCTGGTAGAAGCTCTTTACGCCACAGATGGCGCAAAACAGATGTTCGGCGGCGCCCGTCCCGAAGCGGTAGCTGGTTAAAGCATCGCGGCCGGTGACCAGCTCGAACTGATCGTGCGGCACCATGATGTGGAGGAAACCGGTCATCGAGCAGACCGAGCAATTGCAGTCGAGCGCGGGTACGGGTGGGTCGGGCATTTCCGCCCGGAAACGAACCGCGCCGCAATGGCATCCGCCTGACACATGGATCATGCACTGCCTATTGCGGCGGGGTCATTCGATAATCAACGGGCAGCAACCTCGATCGGGCTTCCGGAAGCTGCGGCGATTCGCTGATCGCGCTCGGCCGTGAGGCGGGCGAGCGTGTCGACGCGGCAACGCCGGATCTCGTTCTGGCCGGCAAGGTCAGCTGGCGATCCGGTGCCGCAGACCTCCTTGACCGCCTGGCCGAGGCGCAGGTCGAGGACCCGTTGGCCCTTAGCGGTCGAGAGGTCGAGATCGGCGGTCTGGACGGTGCTGTTTGCAACGACTGGCGGCTGGGCAAGAGCCGGGGTCGCGCTGAAAGCCAACAGTGTGGCGAGGAAAAATTTGGTCATGTCGCATCCCCTTGTTCGGGGCCGGTCAATTCCGGCGCGACCCATCATCTATACCCATGAATCAGTTTTCATAAGCAACGATGTTGTGCTATCATTCTGCAAAATCGCAGAATGCCAAGGGTGAAGACGAGGCTAAGATGGTCGCGATGCTCGATTGGAACGACCTTCGCTATTTTCTCGCCGTCGCCGATGGCGGCAGCACGTTGGCGGCCGGCAGGGCGATGAGGGTGAGCCAGACCACGGTCGCCCGGCGGGTCGCCGCGCTCGAGGAGGCCCTAGGCCTGCAATTGTTCGAGAAGCGGCAGGCCGGCTACACGCTGACGCCCGCCGGCGAGGATCTGCTCGGGCGGGCCCGCCAAGTCGAAACTGCGGCGAGCGGATTCGCCGAAGCCGCCGCCGCCGAGGTTCGCGATACCAGTGGAACGGTGCGGATCACGACGCAGGAGATTTTCGTGACCTTGTTGTCGCCGATGCTGCGCGAGTTGCACGAGCGCCACCCTGAAGTCCTGATCGAACTGGACGACAGTCAGAATTTCCGCGATCTCGGCGAGGGGGAGGCCGATATCGCCCTGCGCAGCGCCTACGGCGACCTCGGGTCGGGCGTTGTCGGGCGCAGGCTCGGACCCGACGATTGGACGCTCTACTGCAGTCGTGATTATGCCGCGCAGCACGGGGTCCCTACCACCCGTGCGCAGCTCAAGAAGCATGCCTTTATCGGCGGCGGCGGGCCTAAGTTGTGGCACGCCTATTCGGCCTGGCTGCACGAGCTTGGACTGGACGACCGGGTGATCATGCACCACGCCTCGGCGATGGGGATGATGTCGGCGATCCGATCGGGCCTGGGTATTGCCGTGTTGCCGTGCATCGTCGCCGATGCGGATCCGGATTTGATCCAGTGCGTGCCGCCAAAGGCCGGTCATGGCCGGGTGATGTGGCTAGTGACGCATGAGCGGGTGCGGCACACGCCGCGAGTTCGGGCAGTAATCGACTTCCTTTACGAACGGCTGTCGAAGCACATGAAAATGCTCGAAGCTCGGCGCGAAGCAGCTGCGGCCTAGCCTACCGGGCCGCCTCGCCAGTCCGGCTGTGGCCGCTCTCCAATCGCGACCTCGACCGCGGCGGCGGCCAGCAGCCGCGTTGAGTCGAGGATCGGCAATGGCGATACCTCCTGGCTGATCAGCAGCGGGATTTCAGTGCAGACCAACGCCACCGAATCGCAACCGTCCGCCTCCAGCTTTTCAATGATTTCGACATATTTGTTGCGCGCGTCGTCGGAGAAGCGGCCGAGACATAGCTCGTCGAAGATGATGTCATCGACGACCTTCCGGTCGGATTCATCCGGAACCGCCCACTCAATGTCCCGGCGTCCCAGCGCGCCCGGGTAAACCGGCCCGGTCATCGTGAATCTCGTGCCGAGGATGCCGACTTTCTTGCGGCCTGCGTGCAACGCATGGTCCGCGACGACTTCGCCGATGTTCAGGCCGGGGATCGGAAACGGTTCGCCCTCGCTTTCCATCGCGATGTGCGCGGTGTTGTCGGGCAGGACGAAGAAATCGCAGCCGGCAGCCGCCAGCTTCTTCGCATCCTCCATGAAGAAGCCGCGCAGCTTCGCATTGTCGCCGCGGTCCCAGGCGTCGAGCACCAACGCCATCGGACTGCAGGTCATGGTGATCTCGGGATGCATATGCGGCCCAAGCCGTTTCACGCCCTCGAGGCACGCGGTCCGGAAGCACAACGTAGCCCCTTCGAAGCTGTGGGCGAGGATACCGATATGCTTCATTCGACGGTGACGGATTTGGCCAAATTGCGTGGCTGGTCGACGTCGGTGCCCTTGGCCACCGCGACATGATAGGCGAGCAGTTGCACCGGCACGGCATAGACCAGCGGCGCGATCAGCGGGTGGACCTCCGGCATCTCGATCGTCGCCATGCTGCCCTCGCCCGCCTGGGCCAAACCCTTGGCGTCGGAGATGAGGATAATCTTGCCGCCGCGAGCGCGGACTTCCTGCATGTTGCTGACGGTCTTCTCAAACAACGGGCCCGAAGGTGCGATGACGATTACCGGCACCAAATCATCGATCAGCGCGATCGGGCCATGCTTCATCTCACCGGCGGCATAGCCTTCGGCGTGGATGTAGCTGATTTCCTTGAGCTTAAGCGCACCTTCCAGCGCCATCGGATAGTCCGGTCCGCGGCCTAGGTAGAGCACGTCTCGCGCCGGCGCGACGAGGTGCGCCATCGCCGCGATCTCGTCGTCATGACCGAGCGCCTGGTTCATCGCCTCGGGCGCTTCGCGGAGGTGCTCGACAATGTCCCGGTCATCGTCCTCGCGCCGTCAGGGCCGCTTTTTGAGAAGACCGTCAGCAACATGCAGGAAGTCCGCGCTCGCGGCGGCAAGATCGTCCTCATCAGCGACGCGCACGGCATCGCTGAGGCGGGCGAGGGG
>Ga0157380_10002757_pt1 | contig 11931 bp, 11 predicted proteins | sample S35metaG_FD_119757 | JGI IMG/M metagenome (GOLD analysis project Ga0157380, IMG submission 119757) | Switchgrass rhizosphere microbial communities from Kellogg Biological Station, Michigan, USA - S3-5 metaG | ecosystem: Host-associated > Plants > Roots > Rhizosphere > Soil | place: USA...
CGCTGTAGTTGTTCAGGATCGTCGTCTGCGGCTTGACCGGGAAGTTGACGTAACTGGCTTGGATGTTCTGGTGCCGGTACGAGCCGTACCACCACAGGCGATCCTTGATCACATACCCGCCGAGGCCCACGTTCGAATCCTGGTACTGATTGAGGCGATTGACGTCCTCGGGATCGAGAAGGCCGCCGCCCTGGAGCCCGCGTGCAATCTGATCGGCGTCGATGTTGAACGCCTGCCACTTCTCCGGCGAGTAGCCGCCGAAGAACGTGCCGCGGAACTGGTTGCCGCCGGACTTGCTGATGAACTGCGTCTGCACGCCGGGCGTCGACGCCTCGGCCGTGTGCGCTGCGGTGTTCATCTGCACTTCTTCCATGCCACCGACGTCGGGGTAGTTGCCGAAGGCGTTCTGCCCTTCCGTTGCGTTAATACCCTCGAAGATCACGCGGACCTGGCCGCTGGTGCCATACACCACGAAGCCTTGCTGCGTGCCGTTGGTACTGCCGCCCACGTCGATGCGCGCCATCTGCACGGCCGGCGACTGCGCCAGCAGCGAAAAATAGTCGCGTGACGTCGGCAGCGCCGACAGCTGCTTGGCGTCGAAGACGGTGCCGACCGCCGTGGCCGACGTGTCGACCACCGGCGACTGGCCGGTGACGGTGACCGACTCCTGCAGCGACGCCACCTTCAGCTCCGCGTTCACAGTCGCGGTGAAGCCCAGGCTCACGCGGATGCCTTCGTTGCGGACCGTGGAGAAGCCGGCCAGCTCGAACACGAGCGTGTAGTCGCCGGGCGTGACTGCGGTGAAGCGATAGGTGCCATCGGAGTCAGTGACCGCCGACCGCGTGCCCATCTGCTGCGGGCTCGTCAGCGTGACGGTGACGCCCGGCATCACCGCGTCCGACGCATCGGTGACCTTGCCGTTAATCGCGCCCGTGCCTGACGTAACGGCCTGGGCAAAGGTGAGGGATGCAGAGAAGAGAAGCGAACACAAGGCAAGCGGAAACGAACGACGCATGGGTACCCTCCAGGAGTGAGGTTACGGCCGATGGACGAACGAACAAGGCCCGCGCCCGACGAAATGAAACCCTTCGACTCAGGACGCAACCGTCCTGCGCTCAGGGCAAGCAGAAATTACACGAGGCGTATCCTACGCTCTTTTTGGCGACGCTGTTATGCGTTTTGCATTAGTAAGCCATGACGTAGCTGTCTCGACTGGGGCTGACGCCGCCCATCAGCACGCCGGTTCTGGGGTGAACCACGATCGCCTTCACCGATCCGACACCGCGGACGTTGCGAATGTCGAGTTTGTGGCCCATTGCCGCCAGTTCATCCAGTACGTGCTTTGGTAGCGTGGCCGGCACCTGCAGTTTCCCCTCGGCATCGTGCGGGTAGTAGGAGCTCTTGAACGACGTGCTGACGACGTAATCCTGCTCGAGCGCCTGCTGCACGTTCATGCCGAACTCGGCGACGTTGAGGAAAAACTGCAGCTGCGCCTGCGGCTGCGTGTCAGCGCCGGGAGTGCCGAAGACCATGTAGGGCTTGCCGTCCTTAAGAGCAAGCGCCGGATTGATCGTCTGCCGAACGCGTTTGCCCGGCTTGAGCACGTTGACGTCGCTTTCGTCGAGGCCGTAGTAGGCCATGCGGTTATTGAGCACGAAACCGGCGCCTTTGACGACATGGCCGCTGCCGAACACGCTGAGCAGCGACGAGGTCACCGACACCATGTTGCGATCCTTGTCGACGACAGCGAGATAAGTAGTGTGGCCGTTTTCCTCGCCGGTAATAACCTGCGTGAAGTCCGGCGGCGGCTGCGGATCTGCGTAGATGAGCCCGCCTCGACGAAGCGGAGCGGAGTCGGGCCGAAGCTCCGCGAAGGCGGGCTGCGATGAGGTTGTCGGCGCACGCGGATTGCCGAACGGCGCTTCACCGGCGATCGCCTTGTCCGGATCGATCAGCGCGCGGCGGATCGCCGCGTATTCCTTCGACAGCATCTCGCGCATCGGAATGTCCGGCGTGAATTTCGGATCGGCCACGTACTTGTTGCGATCGGCGAAAGCGAGTTTCAGGGATTCGGTGACTGCGTGGAGGTATGGCGCGCTGTTATGGCGCATGTAGCGCACGTTCATGCCTTCGAGAATGTTCAGGGCCTGGAGCATCACGAAGCCCTGCGAGTTTGGCGGGCACTCGAACACGTCGATGCCCTTGTAGTTGATCTTGACGGGCGTGTCTTCGTTGGCCTTGATGCCGGCGAGATCCTTCTGATCGATCAAGCCGCCTTCGGCCCTCATGTAGGCCGCGAACTTGTCGGCGACCGGACCTTGATAGAAGGCCGCGCTGCCTTTCGCGCCGATCTCGCGCAGCGTCGCGGCCAGATCCTTCTGAATCACGCGATCGCCGAAGCCAAGCGGGGTGCTGCCGTTGAACCAGATCTCCTTGGCCGACGGCGAGAGCTTCTCGCGGCTGCCGCGGATCGCGCCGGCGAGCGATTCGCTGATTGGGAAGCCGCGATCGGCGAGCTCGATCGCGGGCGCGAGCAGCTCGGCGAGCGGCTTGGTTCCGTAGGTCTTCGCGGCGAGCTCGGCGCCGGCGACCGATCCAGGCACGCTGACCGAGAGGATGCCTGCGTCGGGAATGCCGCCCTTGCTCTTGTAGAAATCAACGGTGGCCGCCATCGGTGCGACGCCGGTCCCGTTGATGAACTTCACCTCGCCGGTCTTCGCGAGGTAGATCAGCATGAACATGTCGCCGCCGAGTCCGGTCATCTCCGGCTCGGTGAGTCCCTGCACGGCCCACGCCGCCACCGCGGCATCGATCGCGTTGCCGCCTGATTTCAGGACGCGAATCCCCGCGTCAGACGCGAGCGCGTGGCCCGACGCGATCATGCCGGTGTCGGACAGGACCACCGGGCGCCAGGTTGATGTTTGTGCGTGCGGAGCGGAGGCGAGAGCGAGGACGGTCAGCGTGGCGACAAACGCGATCCGGCGCATTGGGGCACCTCTCTGCCCGCGCACTCTGCGCCGATTTTCGTGAAAATGCAAGCTGTCTTGACAGCTGCGCTGGTGCGTGACAGCATCGGCGAATCGTGTTCGCTGTACGTGTAAGAAAGAACGCCGGCGCGTGTTGTTGCCCCGAGGCCGCAGCCTCCGACGCCGCGCTCTGTACGCGATCGTGATTCCGTAGCTCCCACACACGACCATTTCAGAACGAGGCCCGGAAGGCGAAAGCGCTTTCCGGGCCTTCGTCGTTTCCGGCGCAGTCCCCGCAAAGAGCTCCACCTTCCACAGCAGTACTGGGGATCGAGCATGGCAACCGCAAGACCGATCGGCATCTATTACGAACATCCGGACTGGTTCCGCCCGCTCTTCAACGAGCTCGATCGTCGAGGCGTGGCATACGAGGCGCTGAACGCCGATCGTCACGCGTACGATGCGACCAACGGCGACGGCTCGCAGTATGGGCTCGTCTTCAATCGCATGAGCCCGTCGGCCCACCTGCGCGGCCGGGGTCACAGCATCCTCTACACGCTGAATTACCTCGCCCACCTCGAGCAGTTGGGCGTGCGCGTCGTCAACGGTCTGACGGCGTTTCGCACCGAGACCTCGAAGGCGCTGCAGTTGTCGCTCTTGAAGTCGCTCGATCTACCGTTTCCGGCGGCGCGCGTAATCCACCATCCCGACTCGGCGCCCGCGGCAGCAAAGGGACTGCGTTTTCCAATTGTCGTCAAGGCGAACATCGGCGGAAGCGGCGCCGGGATCGTCCGATTCGACACGCCTGAAGACCTCGAGCGCGCCGTTGCCGACGGGCGCGTGCAGCTCGGGCTCGATGGCACGGCGCTGGTGCAGGAATTCATTCCAGCTCGAGGCGGCCGCATCACCCGCGTCGAGGTGCTCGGCTACGAGTATCTCTACGCGATCAACGTCTACAGCAGCGGCGAGAGCTTCAACCTGTGCCCGGCTGACATCTGCCAGACGAGCGACGGCGTCGAGCTGGCGCGCGGGGCGTGCCCGGTCGATGCGCCGAAGAACAACCTTCGCGTCGAGCGCGCGGATCCGGAGCCGGAGGTGATCGCGGACGTCGAACGCATCATGCGCGCCGCCGACATCGAGATCGGCGGCGTCGAATACATGATCGACGACCGCGATGGCCGACGCTATTACTACGACATCAACGCACTCTCGAACTTCGTCGCCGACGCGCCGCGGGTCATCGGCTTCGATCCGTTCCAGAGGCTTGCCGATTATCTCGAGAAGGAGGCGCGCTGATGCGGTTCGGATACCGGCTGCGGTTTGGCAAACGGTGATTGATCCGGATCACTGACCTTAGGTGATCCGGATCACCGACTTTCGGTCGTGACTCACGTCATATAGCTCGGGGCGCGTTCGGTGCCATGATTCTTGCAAGCGGCGCGTCCACGAATGCGAGACCACTTCCTGTCATCGGCGAAAAACGGCTGGTGCAGCCTGGCCATCGAGCGCACCGGAGAAACGTTCGTGTCGGATGTCGAGATTGCACGCGACAGCGCATCTCGACGACGCGGACTTCTCGGACGCGAGTCGATGGGTCCCGGTCAGGCGTTTGTCATCGCGCCGAGTCAGGGCGTACACACGTTCGGAATGCGCTTCGCGATCGACATCATTGCGGTGGCTCGCGACGGGCGCGTGATCAAGGTGCGCTCGCGGGTATCGCCGCGCCGCGTCGTTCTTGTTTGGTCCGCATTTGCGATTGTGGAGCTCGCTGCGGGTGCGCTCGATTGCTCGGATCTTCGTAAGGGCGATTACCTCGTTTGTCAGCCAAAAAGAGTCTAAAAGGGAGACTCTTGTCAACCTAGACCGGGTTTTTACCTCAGCTGACAGTTCCGTAATTGCTTAGGACTTTAGAGATCTTCGACTGTTTTTAGGCCCTACAGCGCGGTACGTCGTATGCACTACGGTTCAGCAACTCCCGGTTACGGTTTTGGTCAACGCAGTCGGCCACCTGGGGCGGTCGACTGTTCTTAAATAAGCCCCTGTCGATACGGAGAGAGTGACATGAAGACGTTATTGAAGAAGTTGGTTTGCGATGAGCAGGGTCAGGACGTGATTGAGTACGCATTGCTGGCGGCCGCCATTTCGATCGTCGTGATTCCGACGGTTCCGGCCATTGGCACCGCAGTCAACGACGCGTACAAGAAGATTCAGACCGAGGCGGAGAAGATCGTCTGAGGCGTCATCACCGGAAGGACGTCTGCGCCCCGCGCGCAGACGTCCTTTCACTACTGACCTTTGAATTGTTATGACTTTATGGTGGCGGCGTTTGTTGCGCGATGAAGACGGCCAGGACGTCATCGAGTACGCCTTGTTGACGGCGAGCATCGGCCTCGCGGGCATTGCCACGTGGCCGCTGATCACCACCGCCATCGGTGTCACGTATCGGCGGCTCGATACGAAAACGCAGGATATCTGGCAAGTGCGCGACCCGGGATCGAACTGATGACTACCGCTGAAGGATTTGCCGTGCTGACGGTGCTCGCGGCGTGTGTGTCCGACGTCTCGACGTCGAAGATTCCAAACGTGTTGACGTTCGCCGCCGCAGCGTTGGCGCTCGTGTTTCACGCGGCAGCGCCGGCGGGGCTCGGCGTCACGCACGCCGTGATCGGCTTGACCGTCGGCCTCGCGGTGTTCTTTCCGCTGTTTGCGCTGGGCGCGATGGGAGCGGGGGACGTCAAGTTGATGGCCGCGCTCGGCGCCTGGGTGGGCTGGCAACCGGTCATTTTCGTCGCCCTCTACGGGTCGTTGGCCGGCGGCGTGCTCGCGCTCATCGTCGCGGCTCGAAGCCGTTATCTCAAGAAAGCGTTTTCAAACATCAAGATGCTCGCAATGTATTGGTGGGTGAGCGGCGTCAAACCGCTTCCGGAGCTCACGCTGGAATCGAAGGATAGTGTGCGGCTTCCGTACGCGGTCCCGATTGCGGCCGGATTGGCGGTGACATTATGGCGCGCGTGATTTCGCATTTTCGACGGAAGGAAGACGGCGCGGAACTGATCGAAATGGCGATCGTTACGCCGCTGCTTCTCCTGCTGATCCTGGGCATCGTCGATTTTGGCTTTATGTTCCAGCGGTATGTCGTCTTGACTAATGCCGCTGCCGAGGGCGCGCGCGTGTCGAGCCTTCCTGGGTACGGGGATGGGGACGTCAGAACTCGCGTCGCCGAGTACGCCACCAATGGCGGCATCACCGGTGTGGTCACAGTGGACCCGATTGCCGTGAACTTGCCGGGTGCCGGCGGCGTCGGCTCCTGGCCTGGCAGGCAGGTCACCGTCACCTACGTTTACACCTTCAACTATATCGGTCCCATCGCCGCGTTCTTCGGAAGCGGTCCGGGCGGCACTGTGACCCTGAGGTCGCGCGCCACCATGCGCAGGCAAGTGCCTTAAAAGAGGAAACATGAATCGCAGGAACCGCACACTCGTTGTCTTGATCGTTGCGATCGCCGTCGCGTCCGGCGCTAGCTATTTCGTCTATCGCGCGGTCACCAACATCCCGGTGCGCGAAGTCGAGGTGAGGAGCTACTACGTCGCGGTGGCAGCCAAGTCGCTACCCGTCGGCACCATGATCGCCCAGAGAGACGTCAAATTAGTGCCGTGGCATGCGGCGAGCCCGGTGGCAGGCGGCTACTCGAAGGTCGAAGAGGTCGTGAATCGCGGCCTGATCTCGTCGGTGGTCGAGAACGAGCCGCTGACGTCGACGAAGCTTGCCGTGATCGAGGCCGGCGCCGGACTCCCGCCGACGATTGCGACCGGCATGCGGGCGATTTCGGTCAAGGTCAACGAAGTGATTGGCGTCGCCGGCTTCGTGGTGCCTGGCACGCGCGTCGACCTCGTAGTCACGATCGAAAAGAAAGATGGCGAGAGTGTGTCGCGTGTCATCGTGAGTAACGCGCAAGTGCTCACGGCGGGCACGAAATACGATCAGGATCAAGCGAAAGACGGCAAGCCCATGCCGGCGACGGTCGTCACCTTGCTGGTGACGCCGACGGACGCGGAACGCATCGCGCTGGCGTCCGCGCAAGGCTCGATCATGCTGGCGCTCCGCAACCCGCTCGATTCGACGCCGACCGAGACCAGCGGCACGCGGCTCGCCTCACTGCTGGGCGCGCCCGAGGCCCCGCCGGTGATTCGCGTGTCGAAAGGTGTGCCGCGCGCGGTGCCGCCGCCGCCTCCGCCACCGGCTCCGGCCATCTATCAGGTCGAGACGATTCGTGCCGCGAAGCGTGTGAACGAGGTGGTTAAATGAGCCTCCGCCAGCAATGCGCGGCCGTCGTGATCGGCCTCGTGACGCTCGCGGCTCCGGGCTCGCTGCTGCGCGCGCAAGTGCCGCAGCCGGGTGCGGCCCCAGGCGCCGTCGAGCAGATCAACATAACGGCCGGCCGGTCGACCGTGGTCATGACGGACTTCGACATCACCCGGATTGCGGTGACCAATCCATTGATCGCCGACGCGGTGGTGGTCAGGCCGCGTGAAGTCCTGGTCGACGGTAAGGCGTCGGGCACCGTCAGCCTGATCGTCTGGGGCGACGCCACCCGCAAGCACTACGACGTCGTCGTCGATGCCGGCGTCAGCCTGCTGCAGCAGAACTTCCAGGATTTGTTTCGTGGCGAGGACGTCAACGTGGCGGTGACCGAAAACTCGGTCATCCTCTCGGGATCGGTCTCGAACAACGACGTCATGCTGCGCGCCGCTGAAATTGCCCGCGCGGCGTTTCCGAAGAGCTCGATCGTCAACATGTTGCAACTGCCCGGTGGATCGCCGAGCAACCAGGTGATGTTGCAGGTGCGATTCGCGGAAGTGAACCGCAACGCGTTTCTGCAGGCAGGCCTGAACCTGTTTGCCGCCCACGATTCGTTCGCGGCGCGCTCGACGACGCAGCAGTTTGCGGGGCCGCAATTCGACAATGAGAGCCAAAGCCTGCTCGAATTTACCGATTACCTGAACCTGTTCTTCTTTCATAGAGGATCGGGCATCGGCGCGGTGTTGAAGGCGTTACAGGGCCGCGGCCAGCTTCAGAGCCTGGCGGAGCCGAACCTGATCGCGTATAACGGCCAGGAAGCGAGCTTTCTCGCCGGCGGCGAAATTCCGATCCCGGTGGTCCAGGGATTGACCGGCAACATCAGCATCGTCTACAAAGAATTCGGCGTGCGCTTGAACTTCACCCCGACCATTGCCGGCGACGTGATTCGCCTGAAATTACGACCGGAAGTCAGCTCGCTCGACTACAACAACGGCATCATCATTTCCGGGTTTCGCATCCCTGCCCTGCTCACTCGCAGGGCCGAGACCGATGTCGAGCTTCGCGATGGCCAGTCGTTCGCCATCGCAGGGCTGATGAATAACATCTCGCAAGCGGACAACCAGGCGATTCCGGTGCTGAGCAAGCTGCCGATCATCGGCAACCTGTTCAAGAGCCGCTCCGACAAGGCGGAACAGACCGAGTTGATGGTGCTGATTACGCCGCGGCTGGTGCGCCCGCTCGATCCCGACGAAGTGCCGCCGCTGCCGACCGAGCCCGGCAAGTTCATCAAGCCCGAAGGCGAAGGCGCGGAGCCCGGCAAGGAATTGATGGATGCGCCGGAAGCGCCGAAGCCGGTGCCCGGCGCGGTGAAGAAGCCCAAAGGAAAGCTGTAGGACGTCATGACCACGAACAGGTTTCAATCGCATTTGGCATCCGAGCGCGGCGCCGTGATCGTGCAGGTCGCGATCGCGCTGCTCGGCCTCCTGGCGATGAGCACGTTTGTGATTGATTACGGCGTGCTGTGGGCCTCGCGCCGCCAGGCGCAGAACGCCGCGGATGCGGCAGCGCTGGCCGGAGCGATCTCGCTCGCGTACGTCGACTTTGACAATCGCCCGATGGCCCAACAGAGCGCGCTCGATGTGGCCGGCCTGAACAAGGTTTGGGGTGCTGTGCCTAGCGTCACCCTCGGCGACGTGACGTTCCCGCCGTGCCCGCCGGGTTCACCAGGGGTGGGGACCGATTCGTGTATTCGCGTCGATCTGTTTCGCAACCAGGCGAGGGGGAACCCGCTGCCGACGTTTTTCGGTCAGCTCGTCGGCGTCCTGGACCAGGGCGTCCGCGCCACCGCGACGGCGGAAGCGCTGTTTGGCGACTCAACCGATTGCGTCAAGCCGTTCGCGATCCCGGACCGGTGGACGGAGGGGCTCAATACTGTCGCACCCCCAGATTGGAGCGAAGAAGACACGTTTGAGCGCTACGACAAGAAAGGGAACCTGCTGCCAGGTCCCGTCGACTCGTATGGGCCAGGCGACGGCTTCACGCCAGATTCAGTAGGCCTTGGCGGGGGCGACTACGGCCGATTAGTCGTGCTCAAATCTGGTGGTCCCAACGACGCGATTGCGCCGGGTTGGTATCACCCCGTCGTGCTCACTTGCACTGGTGGCAACTGTTATCGCGATGCTATCGCGACATGCGATAAAAGAGTCATCCATCCCGGTGACGTGCTGGACGTTGAGCCGGGCAACATGGTAGGTCCGACCAAACAGGGCATGCAGGATCTGATTGACAAGGATCGGGGCGCCGTGTGGGACAAGACTCTCAACGACGGCCGGGGCGGTATCAAGGGCGGTTGCATGGAGGCCGGCACCTGCGACCTGAGCCCACGGGTGGTTGCGATTCCCGTCTACGACCCCGATGCCTACGATGTTGGCCGGGCCAGCGGACGAATCGAGATTCACATCACGAAGGTCGTTGGTTTCTTCGTGAATGAGATGCTCAAGGGCGAGGTCAACGGTTACATCATGACCTACCCATCCGCACCAAAGGCCGGTATGGGCGGAGTGCCTGGCAATAATTTTATCGTTAGCGTCGCGTTGGTGAGGTAATGCGTTGAAAGTGCTGTTGACCGGTTCACAAGATCAGAGCGTGCTCGCGGGTTTGCGCGAGCGGCAGGTGCACGCGATGCCGATCGACATCGCGGACGTCGAGAAGGCGACCGGCGCCGGCCCCGACGCGATCGTCATCGACATCCGGCAGTTGCCGCGATTGCCGGGCGAGATCGCGGCGATCCGCCGCCGCTTTCCCCAAACCGGTGTTGTCATCCTCGCCAAGACGCTCGATTCCGCGGAACTGCTCGCCGCGATGCGCATGGGCGCCAACGAATGGGTCTCCGAACCACTCGTCCACGATGAGTTGATTGCGGCGATCCGCCGTGTCGCCAGAGTGCCTGACGCGCGCGTCGTCGGCAAGATGTTCGCGATTGTCGGCGCCAAGGGCGGCGTCGGCAGCACCACGGTCGCGGTGAACCTGGCGACGTCGATGACGCTGGTCGCGAAGGAGCCGGCGTTACTGATCGACCTGCATCACGCCTACGGCGATGCCGCCGTCTTTCTTGGCGTCGATCCGCGGTTTTCTGTCCTCGATGCGCTCGAGAACATCGATCGCCTCGATGAGATGTACTTGCGCGGCTTGATCTCCCCGACTCCGTCCGGTGCCGACCTGCTGGCGTCCGGTCATCGCCTGGCTGGAGCGGTGTTCGAGGTCCGGCGGCTCCGGCGGCTGCTCGACGTCGCGACGTCGATGTATCGATTCGTGGTGCTTGATTGTCCACGCGCGGAGTCGTCCGTGCTCGAGGCCATCGATGCCGCGTCCCAGATCGTCGTGGTCGCCAATCAGGAGCTGACGACGCTCAGAACCGCAACGCGGATCGTCAGCAACTTCCGGCAACGAGTCGGACCCGATCGCGTCAAGGTCGCGATGACACGCTTCGATCCGAAAGCCGATCTCGATCAGGCCGACATTGAAAAGGTGCTCGGCGGCGCCGTGCACTATCGATTCCCGAACGATTACCAGACGTCGGTTGGCGCCATCACCCGCGGCGAGCCGCTCATCGTCAGCAATCACAGCCGGCTGGCGAGTTCGATGGTTGAATTCGCGCGGCAGCTTGGCGGCTTTCAAGCGGCCAAGAAGGATGCGCCGAAAACGGGGCTCTTCGGTCGCTTTGGAGGCCGTCGATGACGGCCGCAGGCGACGTCCGAAACAGCCAGTATCAGGAACTCAAGGAGCGTATTCATCGCGCCCTCCTCAATCGCCTCAACCTCGATCGATTGAATCGGGTCGGCCGATCAGAGGCGGAACCCGAGCTGCGCGGTCTGATCATCGGCCTGCTCGATGCGGAAAAAGAGACCACACCGCTGAGCCTGGCGGAGCGCGAGTCGCTCATCACCGATGTCTTTCACGAACTGTTTGGGCTGGGCCCGCTCGAAGCGCTGCTCGCGGATGATTCGGTGTCGGACATCCTCGTCAACCGCTCGAACCAGATTTATGTCGAGCGCAACGGCAAGCTCGAAGAGACATCCCTGACGTTCAAGGACGATCAGCATCTGCTTCGCATTATCGAGCGCATCGTCAGCTCGGTCGGGCGGCGCGTCGATGAATCGAGTCCGATGGTCGATGCGCGGTTGCTTGACGGCTCCCGCGTCAACGCCGTGATTCCGCCCCTCGCGCTCGATGGACCGGTCCTGTCGATTCGGCGCTTTCGCACCGATCGCCTCGGCGCGAGCGATCTCGTCGAGCGCCTGTCGCTCACGCAGCCGATGCTGGACCTGCTCAAGTACGCCGTCGCCGCGAGGTTGAACATCCTGGTGTCGGGCGGCACTGGCGCCGGCAAGACGACGTTCCTCAACGTGCTCTCCAGCTTCATCTCCGATCGCGAGCGCATCGTGACGATCGAGGACGCCGCCGAATTGGTGCTGCGCCAGCGTCACGTCGTGCGCCTCGAAACGCGGCCGTCGAACATCGAGGGCAAGGGCGCGGTCAAACAGCGGCAGCTGGTCATCAATGCCTTGCGCATGCGGCCGGATCGCATCGTCGTCGGCGAGGTCCGCGGTGAAGAGGCCCTCGACATGTTGCAGGCGATGAACACGGGTCACGACGGCAGCATGAC
>Ga0157380_10002758_pt1 | contig 11928 bp, 13 predicted proteins | sample S35metaG_FD_119757 | JGI IMG/M metagenome (GOLD analysis project Ga0157380, IMG submission 119757) | Switchgrass rhizosphere microbial communities from Kellogg Biological Station, Michigan, USA - S3-5 metaG | ecosystem: Host-associated > Plants > Roots > Rhizosphere > Soil | place: USA...
GGCCAAGGGCCTCCTGGAGCGCACGGTCATCCTCAAGCATGCAATGCGGAACGCCCTCACCCCCGTCATCACCCTGGGCGCGCTCGAATTCGGGACCTTGTTGTCCGGCGCCGTACTAACCGAGCAGATCTTCACGATCCCCGGTTTCGGCAAGCTGATCATCGACGCCGTCTTCAACCGGGACTACGCCGTGGTGCAAGGCGTCGTGCTGGTGACGGCGACAGTCTATATCGCGCTTAACCTGCTGGCCGACATCGCCTACGTCCTTGTCAATCCGCGGCTGCGCACCTGACGAACATGGTCGACATCGCTGTCAACGCAAAGCTGTCCTCAACAAGCGAGAGTGTCGAAACACCCTTGCGACGCGCGCTACGCCGGCTTTTTCGCCGCAAAAGCGCGGTCTTCGGCCTGGCCTTTGTTGTGTTTTTTGTCGCGCTCGCCGTCTTCGCGCCCCTGCTGTCGCCATACGATCCTACGGCGCAGAGTTGGACCTTGGTGCGCAATGAACCCTCCGCGTTGCACTGGTTCGGCACCGACGATCTTGGCCGCGACATCCTTGCACGCGTCATCTTTGGCACACGCGCGTCATTGTTGGCCGGCGTCATTTCCGTCGGGATCGCGCTCTCGATCGGCGTGCCGCTTGGCCTGGCGGCCGGCTATCTGGGCGGCCTGCTCGATGCGCTTATCAGTCGCATGACCGACGCGATGCTGGCGTGCCCATTTCTGATCTTGGCAATCGCATTGGCGGCCTTCCTCGGTCCAAGTCTCAGCAACGCCATGATCGCCATCGGAGTGACGGCGACGCCGATTTTCGTGCGATTGACGCGCGGACAGGTCCTGGCGGTCAAAATGGAGGATTACGTCGAGGCCGCGCGCGCTGTGGGAAATCCGCGCTGGCGCATCGTATTCGTGCATATTCTACCGAACATCATGCCGGCTTTGCTTGTTCAGGCGACTTTGTCCATCGCCGCAGCCATCATCGCCGAGGCCGCACTCTCTTTTCTTGGGCTGGGGCAGCAACCGCCGGCTCCTTCATGGGGCAGCATGCTGAATTCGGCGCAGCGTTTTCTGATCAACGCACCCTGGATGGCGGTCTGGCCGGGACTTGCGATTTTTCTCACGGTGCTGTCGTTCAACCTGGTCGGCGATGGCCTGCGCGATGCACTCGACCCGCGCGACAGCGGCCGAGGTTAGTTGGCGATGCCAATAATTTGGGGGAGGACGTCATGACATTTACACGTCGCACGCTTTTGCTTGCTGGCATTGCCGCGCCCTTGGCCGGCTCATTGGCGCGAGCCCAATCCTGGCCGTCCGGTCCTGTGCGCATTGTCGTCGCTTATCCGCCAGGCGGGTCGACGGACGCGATGATGCGACTGGTCCAGCCGGGGCTTCAGCAGCGCCTTGGCGTCACAGTCGTGATCGAAAACCGGTCAGGCGCGTCCGGCAGCGTTGGCACCGCCGCAGTGGTGAAATCGCCGCCTGACGGCAATAGCTGGCTGGTGGTGTTCGACAACCATGCCGCCAACCCATTTGTCCTGCCGAGCCTGCCCTATGACAGCGAGAAGGATCTCGACCCGGTACTTCTGATTGGCACCGCGCCTTACCTGATCACGACGGCGAAGGCGAAACCTTACAAAACGCTTGCTGACGTCATCGCCTTCGCCAAGGAAAATCCGGGCAAGGTCAGCTATGCCTCGGTCGGCAGCGGCAGCGTTGGGCATCTGGCGATGGCGTTGCTGTCACAGCGCGCTGGCGTGAAGTTGACGCACGTGCCTTATCGCGGCGGCGGCCCGGCGATGAATGATGCGGTCGCTGGCCACGTTGAGCTTCTGGTCGGCAGCACCGCGTTGTCGATGCCGCAGGTCGACGCCGGGACCATTCGGCCGATCGTGCAGACCGGGAAAGAGCGCAATCAGTTTATCGCCCAAGTGCCGACCGTTGCCGAGAGCGGCTTCCCCGGCTTCGAAGCCTACGCCTGGTGGGGCATCTTCGCGCCGGCTGGCACGCCGAAGCCGGTCATCGAGCGTTTCAGCAATGAGATGGCTGCGGTCCTGCGTGAGGAGCGTATCGCAAAGCAATTGGTGGAAACCCAGCAGGTCGCGCTTACCCTCGGTGGTCCTGACGCAATGCGCACCTTCGTTTCAAATCAGATGCAGACCTGGGGCAAGGTCGTAAAGGATAACAACATCAAGGCCGACCAAAACTAACTAAACGTCTGCTCAAGCCTTACCTCCTGCGCGACCTCTCGGCTGCTATCGTGCCGCGCCGGAAGCCGGATGACGTCATCCCGCTTCGCGGCCGGTCAGGCCCGTAGAAATAGCCGTTTCGCGCAACGGCCACCCGGGTCCCGTGACGTTGCGAGTCGCCGCATGCGGATCTCAACACTTGATATCTCGGGCACCACCACCACTGTCCGGCGCCACGAAGCGCTGCTGCGCTTCGCGCGCTATCTGCTCGTCTATAATCTCGCGATTATTTCGTGGGTCGTCATCTCAAAGCTCTCCCAGATGCCATCGTTCGAGGGATTACTCGAATGGCTAACGGGCCCGACATGGAAATTCGCGGCCTTGGTGCTGGGTAGCGTGGGCGCAAGTTATCTCATTCTCGCACACCGGCTTTGGTGGGCATACGCCGTGATCATGCTGGCTCAGGTCGTCTACTTTTTTTCCGCGGGCTCAGCTGAATTAGCCGTCATGCGCGCTTCAGTCCTGTTCGCATATGGCGTCATCACCCTGCCTCCCATGCGCCCGCTCGCACCGCTCGCGACCGATATTGCGGTGATGGTAATCTGCTTCTGTTACATCATGATCGTTTTGTGCCTTTACAGCGCCGCGTGGGTCGCGAGCGGTGGACGCGTCCCGCAGGGTGCTTACGGCCGGCGCCCGACCCCGCTTGAGCCATTACGTCCCTCTCGCCTGCTCGATACTTTTCTGCCGGGTCATCGATCGCAGGACGTCACGCTTTGGGAAGGCGCGGTTTTCGCGCTTTCGTCGTTGCTGTTCGTGGCGGCCTCGATGGCCCCCTTTTACGGCATTCGCAGAGTGCAGAATGCGTTCCAGTCGACGTTCGCAACGCAGGTCCAGCAGGTATGTCCGGCGCAACCTCCCGAAGCGATGATCGCCTGTTGGGCGCAATTTTATCCCTGGAGCCGGGTTGCGATCGACCTCGGAGCGCCCATCGTCATTGCCGTTATCTGCCTCGTACTCGCGAACCGCCTGCGCCACTTCGGCAGGCAACATTTCATAAATCGGCTTGCAGAGCTGAAAGTATTACCGGCAGCATCGACCCTGTTTCTGCGTGCGTTTCGCGACGACCAGGTGCGCATTCGCCGGGCAAGCCGAAACCTGTTCTCATCCGTATTTGATCTCGGGCGCGTGCCTGCCACGCTTGACGAACTGATGCTTGAGCGCCTCGATGGACGCGGCGATCTGATTGCCATCGGCAATCCGCAGGATCGCAAAGGCGCTGCACGCCAATCCCCCTGGGGTGCACAACGCCTGTATGTGGACGATGCTCACTGGCAAGAGACCGTCACCATGCTTGCGCGTGATGCAGATCGTATTGTCCTGTGTATCGATGCGAGTGACGGGGTGCGGTGGGAGATCGCGCACGTATTGCAAAGCGGCCACGCCGGCAAGACCCTGTTCTTCCTCAATCCCTCCACCGATGTCCAGACTCGCAAACGGCAGTTGCAGGAGGATTTTGGCGTTTCCGCCGCAGATCTTGCATCCATCGATGTCGACCGTGTCCTGGCGCTCCGCACGACTTCAACCGATCAGTTGATCTTGATGGTGTGCGACAAGCCGGAGCGCGATGCCTATTTGGTTGCAGCGCGCTTGGCCTTCGAGGGTCGGGCGGGAAACCTGACGATGTCGGCCAAGGGCCGATAGGCGACATGACGAACTCGTTCTAAAAGGAGGTGGCGGAGGGAGTGGCTTCCTTAAATTGAAATTTCCATCGAATGGATCGGACAAAGAGAAAGACCGCCTCGTGACGGTTTCTCCAAAATCAGATCAGTTTGTTGATCAGACGCCGTTTGCGGGTAGGCGACTCGCACTGCTGTGGCATTCCTATAGCGCAAGTTCGTATTCAGCCACCAAAACCGCCCATAAAGCCGAAACCTGTTAGGGGCCTGAAGGAAATAATGACATGCGGCTCAAATGTTCAGGACCGAAATAAAAAGCCCGGAGGGTTGGCGTCAGCGTGAGATGGCAGGGACTGTCAAAGTTCGATCACGATGAAAGGCCTGGGAAAAGCCAAAGAGTTCTGGGCTGGCGTGATTACATTAATTTTTGTCCAGCATAAAAGCCACAACCGAAAACCAATTTCGTGCGACCATTAGGCTTAATTTTATAAAGAAACCGATTCAGATCGCCCCCCAAGTAAAAATCCGAAACTGCCGATCTACTGTCGGAGTAGGGCTGCACTGGGGGATGTTACGCGTGCCGGTCGAATGCAATCGATAGTCGACATTCTAAGACACTCACTAAAGGACACTCGCGGCTCAGCCGATGTTCGGTTCGAGCGTTTCGCGGGTAGCTGGATCGAGCGTCCTATCTTTGAGCGATTCGAATATACCGTCGCGCGCTACGGGAATAAGATCGCCGTGGATGACGGTGTCCGGTGCCTCACCTATCGTGAGTTGATGCGCGTGTGCATGGACCTTGCCTCGCGTATCGACGCGCAGGTTCCTCCGCGGGCTCCGGTGGGCGTGATGCTTCCCAACTGCGCGCTCGTGCCCATTGCAGCGTTGGCTTGTTTGGCTGTCGGCCGGCCCCGCAACGAGAAAATTATGGCGGAGTCTGGGGTGAAGGCCCTGCTGGTCGATCATGCCAGCATGGAAACGGCGAAGCTTGACGTGGATATCCCGCAAATCGACATCACGATCGCACCTGATAATGGAATCGAGAACATAAAGATCGCGGAGATTTGGTGCAACTGCGCGAGGACGGCCTTGTTGAGATTACCGGTCGCAAAGACCGGCAAGTTAAAATCGGCGGCTTGCAGGTCAATCCGCGCGAGGTCGAAGACGCATTGTGCCGCTGTAGCAACGTTGCGGAGGCTGCGGTGGTCGCCCGCAACGATGACGAGGGTGTCACTGCGCTTGTTGCCTACGTGGTTCCGATCCGACCGGCTGCTGCGTCCTTCCTCGCAGATCTAAAGGCAGCAATTGCCAGTCAATTGCCCAGACATTCTCATCCGGCACACATTCACCTCGTTAGCAAGATTCCTTTGTTGCCGAATTTCAAGCCGGACGTCGCCGCACTTGAAACGCTGGCGGCGCCTTTCAAAGACGAAGCGCGTCGGGCGGCATTCCGCGCGCCGTCCGATGACCGCGAGCGTGAGCTTCTTGCAATTTGGCAAGAGGTTTTGAAACTCCCCACGATCGGGGTCGACGACGATTTTTTTTGAGCTTGGCGGAACATCACTGCAGGCTCTTATGGTGTTTGCGAGAATTGAGACACGACTGGGCTACAGCCTGTCGCCAACGACCATCATGCAGGCGCCGACGGTTGCGCGCCTTGCGGAATTTATCCGAGCGACCACAGGCGCTGCTGCGTCTCAATCACTGGTGCCGCTTCGCACCTCCGGAACAGGCTCGCCCCTTTTCCTCGTGCATAACCTTTATTGCTTCGTGGTGTATTACCGCCATTTGCTCAGCGCTCTTAAGAGCGACCGTCCGGTGTTTGGCCTTCAACCACCGCCGTTGGATGGCAAGCATCGCATCGTTCGCACAATCGAAGAGATGGCTGCCGATTACGTCCGACAAATCCGACGTGTGCAGCCCCATGGCCCCTATTTTCTCGCAGGACACTCTTTCGGCGGCCGGGTGAGCTTCGAGATTGCTCAGCAGCTTGTCGGCGAGGGCGAACGCGTAAGCTTCCTTGGCTTGATTGATACAATCTTGGGCGATGAGGGACCGCCAGGCTGGGTGTCCAAGGCCATGCAAATCGGCCGTCATTCCCAAGGCTTTCAAGACCTGCTTTTTCGCGAAACGAGATTAGTACGAAGCATTATAAGGATGCGACAGTTTGATCTTTGGGTTCGACAGGGGCGTCCAGTCCCTTACGAGCGGCAACCCGACTACTACAATTGGCTTTATATTCGTGCAAACCGCGTTCACAGGGCCACGCCCTATCCCGGTCACATCACGATGTTCAGTAGCGTAGGCAACTCCGCGCGGCAGCGAGCTCATTGGGCCCCGCTTGCCCGCGGCGGGCTAACTGTTCTTGAAATGCCCGCCGACCACGACAACATGGTCTTGCCGCCACATAGCAAGCTCCTCGCCGAATATTTTGATGCCTGCCTCGATACTGCCGTGCGGGGAGAATGAATCTGCCGGATTGGGAATGATAATGGCCTAACCGGTAGCGGCGAGAGAAGGCGGGCTGGTAGGCAAGCAGATATTTGCAGTGCAAAAGGGCACGTCCGCTTTGCTCCTATTAGCGACCTCGAAAGCGGATTCCCGCAAAAAGGTCATGTCTGCTTTGCCTCCTAAAGCGGACAGATGCAGTGCAAAACGACAATGTCAGCTAAGGGCCAGAAGCGGACATCTGCCAACAGCTAATGCGCAAACAGAAAGACCGCCTTGCGGCGGTCTCTCCAAATCCAATTTGGCCGGATCACGAAGCTGCTACTTTCTTCTTCTTGCGCCACGCTAGGAAGCCGAGCACGCCACTGCCGCTCGCAAAGAGTGGGAGCGCCGCGGGAAGCGGCGTCTCCGCGCTGCTAGTGCCGGTCCTTACCAAAGTGATGCCTATTTCGGTACTAGGCGTCAGGCCGAAATTGTTGACAAAGCTGGCGGGACCGCATCCGCCCGTTGAAATACAGAAGTAAGACCGGGTGCCCATGCCGGAGCCCGTCGAATCGAAATCGCCTAGCGATCCTAGCCCCGTGCTATTCGAGACCGTTGCGCCCAAAAAGCTTTGGAAGCTGGCCCTTGCTGACGCCGACGCGCCAAGATCGACAACGGTCCCGGGAACAAAATTGTAAACAATCCCGAAGGCATCAAACAGAGCGCTGACCTGCATCGCGGTAGCGAGGGTGAAACCCGCGCCGCTAAAAGTTGCCAAAGCGGCTGCTTCCGTCTGTCCGACCGTGGTCGGCAGATCGAGAAACTCCAGCACATGGCCACTGTTGTCAATCAGTGTCAGATCATTGGGGGTCAGGAAGGTCCCGTTTCCGAGCAATGTCGCCGCCTTGGCGGTACCCAAGTTGTCGGGACTCGCACTGAACAAAAGCAACGACGTCGCCAGCCCGAACAGCTGCATGAAAGATAGTGTCGTGAGCATTCGCACGCAGACCTCCCTCCAAGTATCGGTTCGGGAACCGACTAAACCAGGGCCCCCGCGCGATCTTGGACAGAAGCGTCATTCGATCTGGCCCAAACGACAAAATGCTCTTACGGGCGACAAACCGTTGTCATCCATCCGAAGGATACGATGCTGAACACATGGGTGCCTGTCCGTGTTGGGTCTTTCATGTCCGCTGTACCCCCGAAAGCGGACATGTGCGGTACAAATGCGCCTGCCTGCTTTGGGCCAGAAGCGGACATCAGAGTTGCCGGCGAACTGCTTATTGCTGGATTTGTGCGTTGATGTTGAACGAGATTGATATCCGTTCCCCCAAACCGTGGAACGGATGCACCATGGCCGATAGCGGACATTCCGTCAGTCAATACCACCATCGAGCTGGCCACTTCATCCCAGAGGGCCTGCTAGCTCCGCTCGGTCTTTGCTGCACCGGGCTTAGAGATCAAGCTGCGAAGTCCCCGTCCGACAGCAGCAAACACTTTATAGATTGTGGAGGATGTTTCGGACTCGCGGAGCTGATTTCGAAGCGCCTCATTGGAGAGTCGATATGCACTTAATGCGGCTTGAAACTCTTCGTGCAGCGTAAGGTACGCTGTCCACCGCTTCAGATCGGTAAATTCCATTCGAGGCTCGGGAACTTCGAAGCCATGCTTGAGCAACAGACGATCGATAAAAGATCCTTGGGGTGGTCCCAGATATCGAGGAATTCCGGCGCGCCGCCACGTTTCGTTGAAAAGATGGATGAAACGGGAATCGGCGCATCGCTTCTGAACTTCCTCACACCGATCCGGATCGAACAGGGCCGCAATATCTAGGGCTGGGATGGGATAGGCGTCATGTAGGCGGTGCCCGAATCGTGCCAAGTCATGCTTAACTACCATTTCGGTAAGCAAATCAGCCCCGGTTTCCCCAAAAAGCGGCTCCTCACCAACTGCGACGCATCGGTTTATGGCCTCCGCGAGAGCCGGATGAGCGGGTGGAAACTTGAGGACCGAGAACGTGGCGCGCGGTGGATCGCAGGTCTCAAGCGGGAAGTAGATTTGGTCCGCTGGTAATTCTGGGTGCAGTAACACCAAATCGAGATCAATCCACCAACCGCCAAGCTTGTGTAGCATGGCATATCGGAACAAATTCGCATGTAGTGCGAAGCTGCCCCGTCCAAGATCTTTCCGATAGCTTAACACATGAGCGGCTTCCCAGATCTCGTTCGCATCCCTACGCACAATCCAATCAGGAACCACAATTGTCGGATCATACGTGAATAGTTCAATTCGATGACCACGGTCGACAAAGCTTCGTGGACCCAAAAGATTATAAGGCCCGAGAGCATTGCCGTGCCAAAAAGTACGGAGCGTCTCAGGCAGTTTGGCTATATCGCTTCTGTTCATGACAAATTGATACCCCACAACAAATCTTGGGCCGTTCGAGATCGGATCAAGACGCCGATATATGGACCCAATACCGAATACTACGATTTCGGCGAGGTTTGGCGGACGGAGTGCAACCGCAAACAAAATTCGCTACTCGTGGTCCAGGGTAATCTCGCGTATCTGGAGGTTCAGCGACGTAAGCGGGTCCAACCCACCGGCCGTGCCGGCCAAATGTCCGCTTTCGGGGGTTAAGCAGACACGACGTTTTGCGGCGCACACGTCCGCTTTGTGACCCAAAGCGGACGTTTGGAGACCTCTTCCGTTAGACGTAGCTGGAATTGCTGTTTGCAGACTGAAGGCGGTAGCCGATGTCATCTGAATTCAATCGCAGCCACATTGAGCAAATGGTAGTGCTCACCGGGTTCGCGCTGTTCCTCGTACTGCCGTTCTTAATACCGGCCTGAACGACTTAAGCGCTGGCATGTCTGCTTTACCCCCAAGGGCGGACATGTGCAGGTCATGTCTGCTTCGAGCCAATAGCAAACATACAGCAGTTCGATTTTGGCGAACGTCGCATGTCCGCTTACTGCACTAAATTGAATTAAATTGAATCGTAGTGGGCAGGGCTGCCTTTAAGGCTCGAAGCTAGTTAGTGGACATTACGATGTCAGACTAAACTTTGAGGCCGCCCCCTGTTGGCGGTCTCTTTTTTGAAAGCCAGCGATCACCCAGTCCATTTGAATCAGAACTTACGAGACTAGGAAACCGCCCCTTAAATTGGCGGCACTTAGGCTCAGCCATATCGGCATGAGCACCCTGACCATAAAATGCGCTCGATGTGGCGAGTTGTTAACTGCGCCCGAGCGAACGGAATACGTCGATGCACACCGAGTGCACCACGTATGGAAATGCGAACCTTGCAATTATAGTTTTTCAGCCACTATCGCCGCTCCGAAGCGGCGACAGCCTGCGCCTCTACAAACCTCAGAGTGATATTCCGCGTCCGCTTTACCCCCGAAAGCAGACATGTGCGGTGCACAAACCCAGGTCCGCTCTGGGCCAATAGCGGACATGACATCTATTCAATGACCTCGTCGGCGCGGGCGAGCACTGACGGCGGAATTGCGATGCCAATTGCCTTTGCCGTTTGCATGTTCAACACGAGCTCGAATTTCGCCGGCTGCTCTACCGGAAGGTCAGAAGGGTTAGTGCCTTGCAGAATTTTGTGAACGTGGCTCACCGCACGACGATAGAGCTTGCCAAAGCTTGCTCCATAGGCAATCAACCCGCCCGCCTCTGCCAGCTCCCTCAGTCCTGAAATGGTTGGCAGGTGCATTTTGAGCGCAAGCTCCGCAATTCGCGTGCGATCAGCGGTAAACTCGGCATCATCGGCAATCACCAGAGCGTCCGCTCCCTTGAGCGCAGAAAACAGACGGTCAATATCCCCTGGATCGCGCTCATTGAGAATGATGAGACCAATACCGAGATTTCGCGCGGCAGCCTCACATTCCTCAACGTATTGAGCTGCCGTGGGGCTCGCAACGTCACCGGAATGACGAGCATCAGCGGCGATCTTATTGCCAAACGACTGGTTTTTCGCAATTGCATACTCGATCACGAAGTGTCGCCCCTCTACGAGACCTTGTTCCCGGAGTCCTTTCTGAAAGCCGCCGATGAAAGCTGCTGGTGGCGGCCCGACCCTCAGGAATCCAATACGCCAAGACTTTTCAGCCCGTTGTGCAACCGCCACAAGGGTCAGAACGTCCGCTTTGGGTCATAAGCGGATAGCCCGATCTGCGGGACTGCACCATTGTCAGATATCGGGTGGGGAAATCGGGTGTCTATTCGCGCCTCACATCCATATGGCTTGAGCATGATCTAGCAATGGAGGTCTCCCTTGAACTTCCGCATTCGCGGCCTTGAGGCCGGACAATTTTCGCACCTCTTCGCGCTTTCGGAGGCAGAGCTGGCGGCGCAGGGCGCGTTAAGGAAAATCGCGGACGGTCCATGCCCTTGCCGCGTCAGTCTTACCGATGCAACGCCGGGCGACGAAGTCATTCTGGTCAACTACGAGCATCACGCGGTCGCCTCGCCATACCGGATGCGCTTTGCGATCTATGTGCGTCAGGGCGAGAAAACCTTCAACGCCGTCAATGCCGTGCCCGACCAGTTGCGCAGGCGCACGCTAGCGGTGCGCGGGTTTGACGACACGGCAATGATGACCGGCTGGGAAGTGATCGAGGGCATCTGGCTGGAAGAGGCTATCGAACGGCAGTTCGCCGATCCGCACACGCAATATCTGCACGTCCATTTCGCCGCGCCGGGATGTTTTGCGGCGAAGGTAGAGCGAGTGTGACCAAGACTCCCGTATGCCTTTAGACGTGGTCATTCAGCGTCCAATGTCCGCTTCGGGTCAGAAGCGGACATTTCGCCATTCATTCGATCACTTCGTCGGCGCTGGCATGATTAAACTTGCTACTGCGTCCGATACCCTATCTAGTTTGTGCTGAGCGGGGCGGACGGATGCTGGCTTGGGGTTGCGAGGCGCGTACAAGCTTTTAGGGGCGGCAGCAAGGGCGGCCAATGTGGATTTTGATCATCTATGTTCTGATTGTCGTGGTTGGCGAAGCCGCCGTGATCGCAATCGGTCTGGCCTTGGATCGAATTTACCCCTTAGCCAGTTTGCCGGTTTCGTTGTCGTTATTCTTCGCTGTGCTCGCGTTTGGATGGCCCCTGGCAGTGCGTTGGACCGAGCCTAAGCACGCAAAGAACATAAAACTCGCAAGCTGAATTCGCGCTCTACTCGGCGGTGCAGGACGGGCGCAAACCGGGCAGATGTCCGCTTTGGGTCAGAAGCCGACGCGCCGCAACAAGCCATGTCTGCTTTACACCCGATAGCGACCGCGAAAGCAGACATGCCGCAAATGGTCATGTCCGCTTTACCCTCGAAAGCGGACATGTGCAGTGCAACTAGCAATGTCGGCTATGGGCCAAAAGCGGACATTCGCGAGAAGACGAGCGCGAAAGAGAAAGACCGCCTCGCGGCGGTCTCTCTGAAATTCAGTCAGTGTTTTGATCAGCCCGCGAGGGCCTTCCGCTTCCTGCGCCAACCGAGCAGGCCTAACGCGCCGAGGCCGGTGGCAAAGAGCGGGAGTGCAGCCGGTATGGGCGTTTGTGCTATTTCGAAAGAGACATTATCGATGCCCCAAGCATCCCCGAAACTTGCTGAACTTATGGCTATCGCA
>Ga0157380_10002761_pt1 | contig 11923 bp, 12 predicted proteins | sample S35metaG_FD_119757 | JGI IMG/M metagenome (GOLD analysis project Ga0157380, IMG submission 119757) | Switchgrass rhizosphere microbial communities from Kellogg Biological Station, Michigan, USA - S3-5 metaG | ecosystem: Host-associated > Plants > Roots > Rhizosphere > Soil | place: USA...
TCGCGGGCGGCGAGGCGGGCGATTTCATTGATGTTTTCCCGACCGAGGTCTTACCGAAACAGATCGAGTCGAATGATATTTCCGCTGCTGTGAAGCGGCTCACCGGACTCGACGTGGAGATCGAGGAGTCTTTAAGGATCTTATCCGCGCTTGGGATTTCTACCAGCGGCGACGCCGGTGTCTTCGTTGCTCCATCGTGGAGACACGACATCGCCATCGAAGAAGACCTCGTTGAGGAGGTCGCACGGCACGTCGGCTACGATAGGATCACCGATGAGCTGCCCCCGGCGTATGGTGCCGGAGAGTACCAGGCAACCGAACCGCAGGAGTTGTCTATTCGTCGGACGCTGGCCGATGCAGGGTTCGATGAGGCTCTTAACTATAGCTTCGTCGATACGAAGCATGACGATATCTACGAAACCGTGCCGGGCCTGATAGACGAACGTCTTGAAAATAAGTTCGTAGAGATTCGCGACCCTGTCATTGAGGGTGCGGTCCGAATGCGCCCTACACTTTTGCCGGGGCTGCTCGACGCTGTTCGCCTAAATTTTAATTATCAGAACCGTAACTTGCAGCTCTTTGAGCTAGGTAAAGGATTTGGCTCCGCAGCTAGTGAGGAAGGCCTACCGAACGAGCGAGAGCTGTTTGCTATTACGATAACAGGGCAGGAGATTGACGGGGATAGGGCCATGCTAGGGCGTGAACTCGATTTTTACGATGCTAAGGGAGCCGTCGAATCAGCATTGGCATCGGCAGGTTACGATCGCGCTTCCTTCTCCGCCGCCGAGATAAAACATCTTCGTCCCGGCCAGTCTGCAATTGTGTCGGTTTCCGGTAACCCGGTAGGAACAGTTGGGCGTCTAAATGAGGAAATCTCCGCCCATTACAAGTTTAGACAACCAGTTTATGTTGCGGAGATCGATCTACAAGCGGTTCTGGCGAACCCGCCGGACCCGGTTCGTTATGCGGCTTTATCGAAGTATCCTTCGGTCGTACGCGACGTTTCGTTTGCGGTAAAACGCTCGATCACATTCGATTCCATCCGACAAGCTATCACTGAGGAGGGTATTGAATTATGTCGAAACGTTACCTTCGTCGACGTATATGAAGGAAAGGGCTTGGGTGTGAACGAGCGCTCAATCACCATTCGCCTCGAATATCGCAGCGATGAGCGTACGCTGATCGATGACGAAGTTGAGCAGGTTCACTCCGGACTGATTCGTATGCTGGAAGAAAATCTGAAAATAAAACAACGAATTTGACGAAAGGCTTCTAACCTGCTTGATGTTTTTTGAATTCTCAAACATAATCTGAACCTTAAGCAATATTACCCACATATCACTTTTGGAGAGTCTTTGATGAACGGCCTTACGGGAATGGAGAAATTCTCGCATCTCGAGGACAAGATTTACCTGACAATCGAGTTCGCGAAAAAAATGCGCGAAGAGCATGATCTGATTGAAAAAGAATTGTTGGACCTGCGTCGATCAGTCCATGAACTTGAAGAGGAAAAATCCCGGCTCGCATCAAAGGTCGAATCCCTACTTTCCGAACGGGACGCCATCCAACTTAAGGTAGAGGCCATGCTCGACGCGATGACTATCATCGATGCTGAGGTCGCGGAGGCCGTTGGAAGATAGGGGCATGACGATGGGCGCAAGTCAAAAATCCCAATCCGGCGAGCAGTTGGTACAGGTTGAGATCTACAACCAAACCTACAGCATCCGCTCGGACGGCGATAACGCTTATATACAGGGCCTCGCTGAGTACGTGGATAAGAAGATGCGTGAAATAGCCTCCGGTACGATGACTGTCGATTCGCTGAAGGTCGCCATACTTGCTTCGCTTCATATCGCTGACGAGCTCCATTCGGCTCGATCGTCACATGCCCAGTCCGATGCTCAACTTGCATCCCGAAGCGCCGAATGCACCGAGCTGCTGGACCGTGTACTGAAACACAAAGATGTGGCACCGTTGGAGCTAGAGATCGAACAATAATTATCTGGACAGTTTGGTTAGCACATGCAACGGTTTCGGCCGTTGTTTTTTATTCGACCCGGTGTGCTATAGTCACCCTTGCGAGAGACGCTTACTGCGTGGTTCGTTCCCGGACGCACCAAAAATTGAGCCAACACTTGAATTAAGGGAGGCTAATGCCCGGTTCGGTGCTGTCTTTATACGTTGAAGATGCAAATGAATTAGGCTCTGATGTTTCCTCAGAAGCAGAAGGCCACCCACCTGATCATACAGGTTCAATTCAAGCGTCCGAAACGGCCATGTGGTTGCCTTTCGCTCCTACCTGCTTGATCCAGGATATGAGCAAAAACACATAGCTATCCTCGTCACACTCCCAGAAAACCTGGAGGTGGCATCAATGTCGGTAACTATCGTCACAAACAATAAATACATCAACGCAGAAACGTTTCGCACCAAAGCGAGCAAGTGCCTGGCCATGCTGATGACCGATGCGAACCAGTATTTCCTCTGGCTAGTGAAATACGATCTCAGGATCAGGCCGGCTGCTAGGAGCGGCGCGAATTTTGAAGATGGGGCAATCGACATCGCGAAATCCACATTCGACTCATCCTATACCTGGCTCGCAAGTGTATTTATTCATGAGGCGATCCATTTTTGGCAGTATCGGGACGGACACTACCAGGCGGGAACGGTGGCCGAGACTGAGGCAAACAAATACCAGCTCGCAGTGCTTCGCTTGCTAAAGGCGCCTCAAGGCGAGATCGCGCACATGCTCAGCCAGAACGGCGGCCACGCTGATCTAAACGGCGACGGGGTTTACGACTGGCGCGACTATCAAATACGCAATTACTGAACCTTGCCGTCCGTCTCACCCACGATGTCGTCGATATCGGACTCAACTTCGGCTACTGCCTCCTGATGGAGCAGCGCCGCCTCCAAAGCTAGTGGAAGTTCGGAAGCTCGGGCTGCCAGCTTCTTCAGTGCAACTTCGGAGCCGGCCAGGTTTCCTCCACGCATTGCGGCGGCCTCTATCATCTGCAGCCGTGATTCCGCCTCTATTAACATCTGTTTTGCATCCGTGTTTATTCCCGACAGCTTTTCGACATCTTTCTGAATCTGGAGTTGGAATTCTTTTGAACGCTCTGTTTTTAATTGACGCAGCTTCTGCTGTCGGCGTTGGGTGAGCAGTAGTTCTTTTTTTGATGATCTGATGATCCGGGATGCCGTGAGTCGCGATGCCAACGTTTCTCGATACGCATCTGCCAATACTTCGTCACTCGCGGAGATATCTCGCAAAGCCCGCTTTTCCGAAGGACGCAATTCCTTCTTGAACCAACCTACTTCCTCGGCCTTTATGCCATCGGCGGCCATGCGCTCGCGCATCGAATCCTTCCAATTGGAGTACCTGTAAGAGAAAACACCCGACAGAGCCAAGCCCGCAAAAAGTCCGATCACAGTAGCGACTAACCCCAAAAAAAGCATGGTAGCCGCCACCGGAGGGGAAGCGGCCAGGAAGAACACGAGAATGAAGGTAAGGATCAGAACCGGAATGGTTAAAACCACTGGCGACAAAAACGCGGCCGCCTTAAGATTTCGTCCTCGTGCTAACTCCCTGGGCGAAATATCGTACTTCGACGTAAGTTCACTCATTTCAACGGACTAACTTTACAAACTGCGCAAACTTAATTCAAACTATCGGCATCACAATATACTCAGGCAGTACTGTCGGTTATATTGGTTTTGGAACTCTGTAACGCTCGGTCCACGGCATGAAGCTTGTTCTCAGATCCTTGCTCGTAAGTACGGCAGCTGCAATGCTTTTGTTGTCGCAATTTGTCTCGGGGCAGTCCGAGGACGATCGGCAACGTGTTCGCACCGTTTCGATCCCGATCTCGATTTTCACCAAGGAAGAACTTAAGGAAGGCCAGGCGGAAGAACTTCTGCAGGTCGGGAATCTTACACTGAAAGAGAATGGACGCGAGCAAACCATCCTTTCAATTCGCAGCCGGACCGATGTTCCGCTTTCGCTTGCGATCCTAATTCAGGACGACCTCACGTCCGAGTTCAATTTACAGATCAAGGACCTGCAGAATTTCATCCGGAGCCTGCCCAAAGGATCACGTGTGATGGTCGCCTATCTTCGGAGCGGCTCGCCCGAGATACGGCAAAAGTTCACTGACGATTTGGATAGAGCGGCACAGTCATTTCGAATCGTCGTTTCCGATCCGTCCGCTGCGCCCCGGACCCCTTGGGACGGAGTTTCAGAGATCCTGGGTCGCTTCGATGCCTTACCTTATGGACGCAGGGCAATATTGTTGGTATCGAACGGCCTGGACCTATCAAGTGGACTTTTGGGCTCATCTCCGGGCCAGAGTCAGGCCCTTCAGTCGGCCATCTTAAAGGCCCAGCGAAAAAGCGTCGCGGTCTTTTCGATATACAGCACGACAGCGTCCTCACCCGGCACTCCGTCCATAGGATCGCTCAATGGCCAGGGCTCACTCGCTGTGATCGCCGACGAAACCGGAGGCCGGACTTTCGCGATGGGGACAATGCCACCTGTCAGCTTTGAGCCGTTTCTTCGCCAATTGAATGTGCTGATCGGGCGGCAGTTCCTCCTGACTTATGCGACGGACAACATGAAGAAGGGATACTACAAGGTTGATGTGAAAAGCACGAATCCGGAGGTGAAGATCGAACACCCGAAGGGTTACTATTACAGGCCCTAACCAACCCGCCGTTTGCAGATCGGACAGATCGGCACATCTTCCTTCATTAGCAGTCCCACCCAAAAGAATATCAACGTAAAGACTAGCAGAAGCGAAAATGTTAGCCATCCTGCTGGCGATATTCTACGTTCGATGACCGGTAAGTAATTGGTTCCACAACTAGGACAGCGGTAATTGCCTGTAAAATCCTGGGGACCGCGATAGGCCATGTAGGATGCGGGATAAACCGGGTGTGCTAAGGCCTGTTGGGTCGGTGTCGTTAAGTGATCTGACGTGTGAGCAACCCGAGCTTCGCTCTGGGTTTGGAATTCATCAGTCTTCCAGGCATAGGGCCGAGGCGCGCGGTAATCATAATTCTCCGGCTGAAGCATGGTGAACCGCTTGCCGCAAAACCGACAAAACTGGCTTTCCGGCGTATTCGACTTGCCGCAATTTTGGCACTGGTTCATACGGGAATGACGTGCGGCGGGCCCACACAAAGTTCAAACGAATAATACCTTGGAAAGGTTCTGAAGGAAAGACGCGTTAACTCAGAATCGCACTCGCTCGCCCGTTTGGATCGCAGAATAGACCGACTCGACCAGTTCAACCGCCTTGAACCCATCATCTGCTGACACAAGCGGATCGCTTTCGCCGAAGATCGCGTCGATAAATGAACGGTCTTCTTGAACGTAACCCCAGCGTTCCTCCTTCTCCGTCATTTGAAATGAAACGGTCTCGAAATTCGCATCCATTCCGCGGGAATCATGCAGTCGCTCCATTTCCTCGGTCATGATCGTCCGGTGATGACAAAACACTTCGATCCGCTCAAAGGGAAAATGCCAACTTGCATCTGACGATGAAGCGAACGTGCAATGGAATCCATTCTTAAACTTGAAAACGATGGAGAATTCGTCAAGCTCGGGATACTCATGTTGCGAGCCATAGGCAGAGAGCTCCTCGATCTCTCCGAACTGAAACCGCATCATATCGAAAAGATGTATCGTGGTTTCGTATAGAAATCCGCCGGTCACATTAACATCTCCGGTCCACGCCGGATTAGTGAGCTCCCCCCGATTCATCTTGATATGCGCGGAATGCGGTCGGTCCCTTTGCAGTAATTCCTTTAGCTTCTGATAAACAGGTGCGAAACGCCGGTTGTGGCCTACCTGAAAAATCCCCTTTCCCGACTTCGCCGCGTCGCGCAATTCCCGCGCATCTTCAGTCCCGATGGCGAATGGCTTTTCACAGAATACGTGCTTCCCTTCTGCGATCGCATGGAGGGCTATCTCCTTGTGGGTCTTATTCGGCGCGCACACCAGGACAGCGTCACAGCTTTCCATCAACTGATCCCGAGATGAACAAACTTTACCGCCGATCGTTTTTGACGTTGTCTCCGCTCGCTCGGGAATAATGTCGTATAAGGCCGAGATTTCGCTGCGGTCATCCTGCGAGTAGATACGCCCGTGTACATTACCGATGTAGCCGGTCCCGACTATTCCAATCCTGACTTTATTCATGTGTTCCCGCGGCAATCGCTTACCAGCTTTTTCCGGCCGCGTATTGGCCTAGTCCCAACACCTTCTCAGTCGCAGCCTTCGCCTTCAGAGCGACCTCGAATGGGTCCTGCTCCCAGTATTCCGGCCGAAAGATCTCTACACTGACCATCCGGTCGTAACCGATCTTGTCGAAATGCTCTTTTATTTCGCGGATCGGCAAAATACCGGTGCCCGGATAGAGCCGTTGGGCATCCGTAAGCTGTTCTTTAGGCAGATCTTCGGCGTCGTTGATATGAAAGATGAATAGCTTTTCCCGCCGCATCGAATCTATTGCCTCGAATGATGAGTTTCCCGCATAAAAATGAAATGTGTCGATCACATTGCCTATACTCGGGCGGTTCACGGCTTCGACGATCTCATTGCAAAGATCGAGTGTCTGCACCGAGCAATCGGCCTGTCCGAGAAATTCAAACGCCAGCGACACATTATGCGGCTCTGAAATATCGGCCAGCTCATTTAAAACACGGACAGATTCCTCTACGATCTGAACTTTCGAAGCACCTTCCGGCAGCTTTCCAGGTACGACAACGACGTACGGACAACCGATCTCGCCCGCGACCTTCGAAAGTGTCTCGCATTCCGCCTTGATCATTGAATAATCGTCCGGCGAGCGAAATGTAATGTGCTCGATAGAGTTGATCGAATACGGCTCCAGACCATGTTCCTCCAACAATGACTTCAAGTCGGTCGGTGAATTCGATTCGAGAAACTTGTAGAGTTTCGCGGACCAGATCTCTAGCAGATCGTATCCGGCCGCTGATGCCGCTTTGATGTCGGTCGCGAGATCGGCGTGCATCGTTGTCGCGCCGTTTAGTGCAATTTTCATGATTTTAAGTGAAAAAGCTTCTGACAAATCCTATCACGGTGAAGGTTGCCCTCGCACCCCGATACTTGGCTGAGCAACTAAAGAAATTGCGATTACTTCTAACTTTCGGTAATCTTGAATCAGCTCATCCCGCTCCTCGCAGATTCCGTATGAAATACCTTTTCCTGTTTTCGGTCTTTACGTTCTTCGCATTGATTCCCGGTTATTGCCAGTCCGATGTTTCACTCCGGCGTGTGCGCGATCGGGATGTGTACAGCCGCGACCCCTCAGGAAATCTGCAAACGCTTTCTGCCGCGGAACACCTTTCTCGTGCCGAGACGTATGCTGCTAATCGCATGTTTCCGGAAGCTCGCGAGCATTGGACCAAGGTGCTGACCAATTATCCGAACGATCCCGGCATTCCGAAATCCCTCTTTGGCATCGCGCGTTCATTCATGTGGGAGCGTCAATACGACAAAGCCGTAGAGTGGTTCGATCGGCTTACACAGGACTATCTGTCGACCAAGGAAGGGCGCGAAGGTCTCGCGTTCAAAGGAGCGTCCTACGTGCGGATGGGAATGAATATCGAGGCCGCGAAAGCGTACGAGCAGTATGTATCGATGTTTCCTCAGGGCGAGAAAATCGATTCGGCACATCTGAATCTCATCGATGCCTACCGCGAAGCAGGCCAGTACGATGCGGCCGAAAACTGGATTACGAGAGCCACAGAAAAGTTTAACGCGACTCCTACAGAAATAAATGCAAAGCAGGCCCGACTCAGAATGGAGATCTTTCGGGAACGCTGGGTACAGGCGATCGCAGCCGCTGACGACCTTCTTCGAGAAACATCTTTTCGCGCCTCAATGACGTCCGGCGATGAGGTGCGATATCTGAAGGCCCTTGCGCTCGAAAACTCGGGCCGAAAGCAGCAAGCGATGGACACCCTCGGTGCGATCCCGAACAGCTATGCTTCATATTTCGGCGGGATCGCATCCGATCGGCTCGCCAAGAATGGTGCGAAGTTTCACGTGCCCTCACCGCCGAATGCACAGCAGACAGCCGAATCGCCCGTGATGTTCCGCGCCGAGTTGCTGCGCGAGTCGAAAAAGAGAAATATCGACCCTCGGTTCCTGCTTGCGATAATGAAGCAGGAAAGCGTGTTCAAAACCGGAGCAAAGTCTCCCGCCGGCGCCCGCGGGTTGTTACAGCTTGTGTACGACACCGCGATCAAATATAAGGACACGGCCGGGTTTTCGGACCTCGAGCCCGATGATCTATACAAACCTTCCGTAAACATAGCTATCGGTGCCGAATACGTCGCTGCACTTCGGGATGAATTCGGCGGCCTGTACGAAGCAATTGCCGCAAGTTACAACGGCGGTGAAGATAACGCCGCCCGGTGGCTTAATCGGTCAAAACCAAAAGATCCCGGAATTTTCACCTCCGAGATCGGCTTTGCCGAGACAAAAAACTATGTCTTTAAGGTCATGAACAACTATCGGATCTACAAAGCCATTTACGACGAAAGTCTAAACCGCCGATAGGATTCACTCCTCCCAATCACCTTGCCCTTCGCGTTCTACATGGTACCCTGCGTCTTCCAAGTGCTTATGAACCTCGCGGGCATGGCCCTCGTCACGGACCTCTAAGATCATTTCTATCCCGGTGTAGCCCAGGGGAGCCAGCCAGATCGCGCGCTGATGGTTTGTTTCGATCACGTTTGCACCTGATTCGGCGACCTTATTGAGCATCGTGGCGAGAGAGCCCGGGCGGTCCATCACAAGCAGCTTGAAGACCACGTATCGGCCTTGGCGGACAAGCACCTGTTCGATGACCCTCGCCAGCAAATTTCCGTCAATGTTTCCGCCCGCCAGCACCGCGCAAACGACGTCACCCTCCTTCAGCGGAACTTTTTTCGCGAGCAAAGCCGCAACACCGGCGGCACCCGCACCTTCCACAACCAGGTGGGCATTTTGAGCGCAATGAAAAATGCCGCGTGCGAGTTCGTCCTCTGTTACCTCAACAACTTCGTCCACAAAGTCCCGAATTATCGGAAGCGTGACCTCACCCGGCCTCTTTACAGCGATGCCGTCGGCGATCGTCGGATGGTACTCGATCTCGACCGGCTTGCCCGCTTTCAATGATCTATTCACCGGGGCAATGTTTGCTGCCTGCACGCCGTAGACGCGAGCTTCTGGCAAAATCGATTTGATCGCGATGGCGATGCCGGAGATTATCCCGCCGCCGCCGATCGGCACCACAACGACGCGAGTTTCGACATGGCATTCCGCGATCTCGAGCACGATAGTTCCCTGTCCCGCGATCACTAGCTCGTCGTCAAAGGCGTGAACGTACGTATAACCATGTTCCTGCTGCAGCTTTTTTGAGTGGGCGACTGCTTCGTCAAAACTCGACCCATAGAGAATAACTTCAGCTCCCAAAGCCCGCGTCGCAACAACTTTTGTCAGCGGTGCAAATTCCGGCAAGACGATCACCGCGTTAATTCCGTTGAGTTTTGCGGCCATTGCCACACCCTGAGCGTGGTTTCCGGCAGAGGCCGCAATGACGCCGCGTTCTTTCTCTTCGTCAGTAAGCTGCGAGATCCTATTGAACGCCCCACGCACTTTGAACGAACCGCTGCGCTGGAGACACTCCGGCTTCAGAAATGCGCTGGCTCCCACCTCCGTCGAAAGCTTTTCATCGGCGATCATCGGTGTCGGGGCAATTATGCCTTGCAAACGTATTGCGGCTTCGCGGATCTGCGTGATGGTGACCGTCATAACTCGTCGAATTATAAGGTAATCAGCGGACGATTCAAACAACCGCCGCATCTTCAATATTTACGCGCAATCGGGTATATTAGCGGTACAACCACCCCCTTGGAGGAAAAAATGGAAATAGGCATCGGGCTCTTGTTTCTGGCGTTCATAGGCATCGCTTTGCTAGTGGTCGCCTGGAAGACGATCAAGATCGTGCCGCAATCGAGCGTGCTGTTGATCGAGCGGCTCGGCCGCTTTCACCGCGTAGCATCGAGCGGTTTGAATATCATAGTGCCCTTTTTTGAATCACCCCGCGCGGTCTATTGGACGAACGTACGGCCGGGCATCACATCGATCGATCTCCGCGAGCAATACATCGATCTGCCGCCGCAACCTGTGATCACGCGCGATAACGTTACTATCAACGTCGATTCGGTTGTTTACTGGATGATTACCGACCCGATAAAGGCCGTTTATGAGATCAACGACCTGGTCGGAAGCCTTGTGCAACTCACGATCACCGGAATGCGTGCGGTTATGGGCGAAATGGACCTTGACCACACGCTGTCATCGCGTGACCAGATAAACTCGAAATTGCGGTTGATATTGGATGAAGCGACCGACAAGTGGGGGGTGAAAGTTACACGTGTCGACGTGAAGAATATTAACCCGCCGGAAGATGTCCGCATCACCATGGAAAAACAGATGACCGCCGAGCGGAACCGTCGCGCGTTGATCTTGCAGGCCGAGGGCGACAAGCAGGCGGCCATAACCCGTGCCGAGGGTGAAAAACAGGCAGCCGTAACGCGTTCCGAGGGCGAAAAGGCTTCAGCCATATTGTCAGCCGAAGGCGCCGCGCAGGCACGGCTTGTTGCAGCTAGCGCCGAAGCTCAAGCCATTAACCAGATCGCGCAGATAGTCGGGAACCCTGAGCAAACAGCTCAATATTTGCTAACGTCCCGATACATCGAATCCCTTAAGGATATGACGCGGACGCAAAATTCAAAGGTGATCTTCATGCCGATGGAAACATCAGCCATGCTTTCAAGCATCGGAGCGATCAAAGAAGTTTTCGCCGAAACCGGCGAAAAGAATGACCAGCCTCAGCAACAACCAAGACCGCCGCGAACACCGCGTGAGCTGAATGAATGACGGAACGCGAACACCTTGGCCGAGTTAGGGCTGCACGCCCGGTTTTAAACGACAAGGAGATAAAGATGCTTGTTCTTAAAATAGTCGGATTGGTATTCTTTCTCGGTGTCGCGACCGTAGCCACCGCTGCTTATCATTTTGGATTTATCTTCAACCCGTCGCCGACAGAACCGCCAAAGGAAAAGAACATGTACGATTTTACGATGAAGAATATCGACGGCCAGGACATCAAGCTCGACGCCTATAAGGGGAAGGTTGCATTGATCGTCAACACCGCGAGTAAATGCGGTCTGACGCCGCAATACGACGGATTGGAGGCTCTTTACGAAAAATATAAAGACAAAGGCTTTGTCGTACTCGGATTTCCCGCCAATAACTTTATGGGCCAGGAACCCGGTACCGAAAAAGAGATCAAGGAATTTTGCACGCTCAAATACAACGTCACATTTCCGATGTTCGCAAAGATCTCAGTGAAAGGCACCGACCAGCACCGGTTCTACACGTTTCTCACGAACAAGCAGTCGAATCCCGGCTTCGACGGCGATATTACATGGAACTTCGAAAAATTTGTAGCAGACAAGAACGGCAAGATCATCGCTAGATTCTCGCCAAAAACAACGCCGGCCGATCCTAAGATCGTCGAGGTGATTGAGTCCGCGTTGGCGGCGAATTAGGCACGACTAGAGTTCGGCTGAGCAGACAGCAACATCAGGCGACATTTGCTCACGCCTGACCACGGAGCCGAAAACTCCCAAGCTTCGTATAAACCGACCCCGTCGGGAGCAACACACTCTCGTAGATCACAAGCTCACCCAAGTCAAACTGCGTCGATTCAAAATCCGACGCCAAGTGCCTTTCTATCAAATCTTTAGTTTTCTTCGGATCCTTTATCCGAGCTATCGTGATGTGCGGCCTAAATGGCCGTTTCGATATATTTTCGTGCAGTCGCGCCGCAAGCGATCCGAA
>Ga0157380_10002764_pt1 | contig 11918 bp, 9 predicted proteins | sample S35metaG_FD_119757 | JGI IMG/M metagenome (GOLD analysis project Ga0157380, IMG submission 119757) | Switchgrass rhizosphere microbial communities from Kellogg Biological Station, Michigan, USA - S3-5 metaG | ecosystem: Host-associated > Plants > Roots > Rhizosphere > Soil | place: USA: Michigan...
CGCGGGACGGTTGAGCCGCGCCATGGCGATCACGCATGCCGGCATGTTCTTGTCGCAGCCGCCGATTGCCACGAGTCCGTCGAAGCCTTCCGCGCCCATCACCGTCTCGATCGAATCAGCGATCACCTCGCGCGACACGAGCGAGTACTTCATGCCCTCGGTGCCCATCGAGATCGCGTCTGAGACGGTGATGGTATTGAAGATCACCGGCTTGGCGCCGGCTTCCGACACTCCGTCGGCGGCATGGCGTGCCAGCGCATCGATGTGCACGTTGCACGGCGTCACCTGGCTCCACGTCGAGCAGACGCCGACCTGCGATTTCGCGAAGTCGGCTCGTGTGAAGCCGACGGCGTGCAGCATTGCGCGCCCCGGTGCCCGCTCCGGGCCGTCTAATACCAGTGATGAATGCGGTCTCTTACTCACGCCTGAATTCTACTGGTTCCATATGTTCCAGGGTTCCAGAAGTTCCAAATGGTTTCGTGCTCCGATTCGGTTCCAGGGTTCGAACCAGAAACTCAGACAGAACAAAACCTCTGGAACCGCTGGAACCTATGGAACGATTGGAACCGTGGGAAGCGTCAGGCTTGATCAATGGCTCGATATCGCGTGCTTATACAAGACGCGATCGGAAGCGCAGAAGGCCTGCAAGCTGGGAAAGGTCGCCATCAACGGCAGCGCCGCCAAGCCGCATCGCGAAGTCAGGGTCGGTGACAAGCTCGAGATCAGCCGGCCGTTGGGGCGCAAGCAGCTCGTGACGGTACTCGGCCTCGCCGAAACGCATGTCGCAAGAGCCGAGGCCCGCCTCCTCTACGAGGATCGGACACCGAAGCCGACGCCCCAGGAAATCGAGGTCAGGCGGCTCGAACGGATCTACCGGGCCGCTGCCACGCCTCCGACCCGCCCTGATCGCGATATGCGGCGAACATTACGCAGGCTCAAGAGAGGAGACTAAAAGGCTTACTATTCCTTTGTGCGAATCCGCGCGGTCGTCATCCTCCTCGGCGCGGCAGTTTTTTTCGTCCTGCCCGCGACCCTCTATTTCCTGGCCGACTGGCTCTGGTTCGGCGAGGTCGGCTACCAGCAGGTCTTCTCGATCGAGATTCGGGCACGCGCATTTGCGGCCGTCGTGAGTTTTGCCGTCGCGATGGCCTGGTTCGCCTTCAATGCGCGCCGGGCGCTGGTGTCGATGTCACCGGCGCCACTGGGCTTCACGACGCGCGACGGCTTCACGGTGTCGCTGCCGACTCGCGAGCAGGTGCAGCCCCTGGTCATGATCCTCGCGGCGATCGCGTCGTTTCTCATCGCCTCGTTTGCGTCAAGCCAGTGGATGACGCTCCTCTCGTGGTGGTACCAGGCGCCGTTCGGCAAGGCGGACGCCGTGCTTGGCTACGATGCGGCGACGTATGTCTTTACCCTGCCCGCGCTGGAATTACTGCGGGGGATCTGCATGGGGCTCGTCCTCCTCGCGGCCGCCGGCGTCTCGGCGCTGTATTTCGCGTCGGGTCAAGTCGTGCTCACGCCCTTCGGATTGCGCATTGATGAACGCCCGCGCCGGCACCTCGCCTGGCTCGCCACCGCGCTCTTCCTCGTGCTCGCGCTTGGCGCCTGGCTTAGCCGGTTGCAGGAGATCGTCGAGGCGTCGGGAATCATCCAGGGCGCCAACTATGCCGATGCGCATGGACGCCTGCCGGCGGCGCTCGCATTGATGGCCGCGTCGATCGTTGCCGCGGGCCTCTCGATCGCGACCGCGCTTGGCCGATCGAATCGGCACGTCATCACCGGAGCCGCGCTCTACGCGGTCGTCCTCCTCGCCGGCGAAGGCTACGCGAGCGTGCTGCAACGCTTCGTCGTGACTCCCAACGAGCAGGTCCGCGAAACGCCGTTCATGGAATACAACATCGCCGCGACGCGCGAGGCCTATGCGCTCGACCAGGTCGAGGAGCGCGAGCTGCGCGGCGAGGCCGCCCTTACTAAGAAGGACATCGAGAACAACCGCAGTACGCTCGAGAACGTGCGGTTGTGGGATCACCAGCCGCTGCTCGAGACATTCGGGCAGATCCAGGAGATCCGCACCTATTACGACTTCGTCTCGGTCGACAACGATCGCTACCAGATCAACGGCCAGAACCGGCAGGTGATGCTGTCGGCACGCGAGCTCAATCCCGCGGCGCTGCCCAATCGCACCTGGGTCAACGAACGGCTGGTCTTCACGCACGGCCACGGCCTGACGCTTGGTCCGGTCAACCAGGTCACGAGTGAAGGGCTGCCGGTCCTGTTCGTGCGCGACCTGCCGCCAGTCACGACCGTCGATATCCAGATTACCGAGCCGAGCATCTATTTCGGCGAGCTCGTGAACGATTACGTCATCGTGCGGACGCGGGCGCAGGAATTTCACTACCCAAAGGGCGAGGACAACGTCTACACGCAGTACGCCGGCACCGGCGGCGTCCTGCTCGATTCGTTCTGGCGCAAGCTGTTGTTCGCGGCGCGTTTTCGCAACTACCAGATTCTGTTGAGCGACGACATCACGACCGAAAGCCGGCTGATGTTCGACCGCCAGATCCGCCGGCGCATCTCGAAGATCGCACCGTTCCTCCTCCTCGACGAGGATCCGTATCCGGTCGTGAGCGACGGCCGTATTTTCTGGATCCAGGACGCCTACACCGTCACCGATCGCTATCCCTACTCGACCTCGTCGGCCGGCCTGAACTACATCCGCAACTCGGTGAAGGTCGTCGTCGACGCCTACCAGGGCTCGGTGAAGTTTTACCTGGCGGACACTCGCGATCCGATCGCCCAGACGCTGGCGAAGATTTTCCCGAACCTGATGCGCCCGCTGACGGAAATGCCCGAAGACCTGCGCCGTCATGTCCGATATCCCGAGGGCATTTTCGGCATCCAGGCCTCTGTGTATGCGACGTACCACATGACCAACCCGGCGGTCTTCTACAACAAGGAGGATCAATGGGAGGCGCCCGCCGTTGACAGCAGCGGCGAGAGCCGGCGGATGGCGCCGTACTACACCATGATGAAGGTACCGGGTGAACAAAGCGCGGAGTTCATCCAGATGCTGCCGTTCACGCCGCGCCGGCGCGACAACCTTGCGTCGTGGATGGTGGCGAGAAGCGACGGCGAACATTACGGCAAGCTGCAAGTGTTCCAGTTCCCGAAGCAGACGCTCGTGTTCGGGCCGCAGCAGGTCGTCGCGCGCATCAACCAGGACCAGGTCATCTCGCCGCAGATCACGTTATGGAACCAGCAGGGCTCGCAGGTGATCCAGGGCACGCTGATGGTGATTCCGATCGAGGAATCGCTGATCTACGTTCGGCCGTTGTATCTGCGCGCGCAGGCGGGGCGGATCCCCGAACTGACTCGAGTCATCGTCGCCTATCAAAACCGCATCGTCATGGAGCCGACACTCGACCTGGCGATCGCGCGGCTGTTCGGCCAGAGCGATCGCGCGGCGCCGGCGAAGACGGAGAGCGCCACTGCACCGGCGGCCGCGCCGGCCTCCGGGCCGCCACCGACGTGGGAGCTCCTGGCCGGCGAGGCGCGGGAGGCCTACCAACGCGCGCTCGATGCGCAGCGCGCCGGTGACTGGGCCAAGTACGGCGAAGAGATCAAACGGCTCGGCGAACTCCTGGAGCGTCTGAAACAGCAGAAATGACGCGGCTGCGATCGCTGGACGTCTTTCGCGGGATCACCGTCGCGGGGATGGTGATCGTCAACAATCCCGGCGACTGGAGCACCGTGTATTGGCCCCTGCTCCACGCTGAATGGGACGGCTGGACGCCGACCGATCTTATCTTCCCCTTCTTTCTGTTCATCGTCGGCACATCGATCGGGATTGGCACGAGGCGGGCGACCGCGGCAACGATCCTGCGGCGCGGCGCGATCATCTGGGGACTCGGCCTCCTCCTCGCTGCGTTTCCGTTTTTCCGTCTGTCTACCGTGCGCGTGACCGGCGTGCTGGCCCGCATCGCCTGGTGTTATGTGCCGACGGCGCTCCTCGCACGCGCGGTGGTGTCGCATCCCGAGCGTCGGCGGATCGTTCGGACGACCGTCGTGGTGTTGCTGTCGCTGTACTGGGTCTTGCTCGCGGCAGTTCCGTTCCCAGAAGGCTTCGCCGGCGACCTGTCGCCTGAGGGCAACATCGGCGCGTGGCTCGATCGCACGATCTTCGGCGCGCACCTCTGGAAGGGAGGGCGATGGGATCCTGAAGGATTGCCAAGCACGATGCCGGCAATTGGCACGACGATGGTCGGGCTCATCGCGGGCTGGTTCCTTTCAGAGTCACCTTCGCCGCGCGCGATCGTGCGTGGCTTGCTGACCTGGGGCCTCATCGGGGTGTTACTCGGGCTCGTCACAAGCACGTGGATGCCGATCAACAAGAACCTCTGGACGAGCTCGTACGTGCTGTTCACCGGCGGTCTCGCGGCGGCATGCCTCGCCGTGTGTTACTGGCTCTGCGACGTCCGCGCATCGGCCCTGACGAGGAAGCTCACTGAGCCATTCGTGGCCCTGGGCCGAAACGCGATTTTGCTCTTCGTGTTGTCAGGCCTGCTGGCGAAGACGCTGATTTACTTGAAATGGCCTGACCCAGCGCTGTCGCTCGGCGGCTGGATCTATGTGACCTTCTTCCTGCCGATCGCGGCGCCCTACAACGCCTCGCTGCTTTACGCGATTGCAAACTTAGCCTTACTGTTCGCCTTGCTTGCCGGCCTCCACCGCAAGCGGCTTTATCTCACGGTATGATCGTCCGATAGTGCCAGTTCTCGACGCTCACCAGCGGCCGTTGGCCAACCTGCGGCTCTCGGTCACCGATCGCTGCAACCTTCGCTGCCAGTACTGCATGCCCGAGGAGGACTACCTCTGGCTGCCGCGCGGAGACATCCTGCAATTCGAAGAGATCGAGCGCCTGGTCGATCAGTTCCTGCAGCTCGGTGTCGACAAGGTGCGGCTGACCGGCGGCGAGCCGTTGCTGCGCCGTGACCTTCCGTCGCTAATCGAGAGGCTGTCGAGCAAGACCGCGATTCGCGACCTTGCGATGACCACCAATGCGGTGCTGCTCGCTCCGGCCGTTCACGACTTGAAGCGCGCCGGCCTGCATCGCCTCACCATCAGCCTCGATACGCTGCAACGCGATCGATTCATCAAGCTGGCACGATTCGACGAGCTGCCCCGGGTGATCGCCGGCATCGACGCCGCCGTCGATCCGTTCCGCGGCTTCAAGATGGACTCGGTGATCATTCGCGGCGTCAATGACGACGAGCTGATCCCGTTACTGGAGTTTGCGAAATCGCGCACAGCGGAAATCCGTTTCATCGAATACATGGATGTCGGCGGCGCGACCGCCTGGTCGACGGCGCTAGTCGTATCGCGTCAAGAAATGCTGACGACGATCGCCGCGCATTACGGCACGATCGAGCCGTTGCGCGAACTCGGTTCAGCCCCGGCCGAGCGCTATCGATTACCGGATGGCACGGTGTTCGGCATCATCGCGTCAACGACCGAACCGTTTTGCCGCTCGTGTGATCGCAGCCGATTGACCGCGGACGGCGTGTGGTACTTGTGTCTCTACGCAGCGCGCGGCATTGACCTGCGCGGACCGCTTCGCGGCGGCGTGAGCGATGAGGCGCTGCGCGATCTGATTACCAGCGTGTGGCACGCACGCACCGATCGCGGCGCGGAGAACCGCCTCGACATGCGCGAGAGATCTCCGCTGATTCCTTTAAAGGCGTTGAAGAAGGATCCCCACCTGGAAATGCATACCAGGGGTGGGTAGACCAGCGGGCCACTGAATCACGGAAACACGGAACGCTTTCTTCTTTGGAAAAACAGTTCCGTGCCTCCGTGGCTATGTTCGTGTCAGCAGTGAGTATCGAAGGCTTTCTGCAGTTCAGCGGCGATCATGTCGGCTGAGCGCCCTTCGATGTCACGGCGCTCCATCATGTAGACGACCTTGCCGTCCTTCATGATCGCGATCGACGGCGACGAGGGCGGATACGGCGCGAAGTGATCGCGCGCCGTCTGCGTGGCTTCGACGTCGGCGCCGGCAAACACGGTCGCGAGACGATCGGGCCGCTTGCCCGTGCTGAGCGCGAGCGCGATGCCGGGACGCGCCTTGCCGGCCGCGCATCCGCACACCGAATTCACCACGATCATCGTTGTCCCAGGCTGCTTGACCGCTGCGTCGACGGCATCAGGCGTCGTGAGGTCCTCGAATCCGAGGCGCGAAAGCTCGGCGCGCATCGGCGCGATGAACGGTTCCGGATAACGCTGCACGATCATGTAGTCATACTCCTGGGCTGATGGCGATCAGCTGTTGTTAAGAAGACGGCGAATCTCTACTTCGACCTTACCAAATTCCACCCCGAGCGCGTCAACCAACGCCGAACCGGCGAGAGCACCCGACGTGCCCTGGGCCTCGAGCTGTCGACAAACTTCGTAAAGCCGGCGCGCGCCGATGTTTCCGGCGCTGCCCTTGAGCGAGTGCGCCGCGCGACGTACCTCTTCGATGTCGCCGGCCGCCCAGGCGTTTCGCAGGCGGTCCATTCTGAGCGGCACCTCGACAAGAAAGATGTTGAGCACGTCGGCCAGGACGTCAGGTTCGCCGGGCGGCGTCAGCTCGCGAAGTCCGCTGACGACCGCCGAATCGAGCACCGGGACGTCGGACATCAGCCGCGCCGCTGTTTTTCCTGCGCCGCTCGCGCGTCCTCCAGCGCTTCCAGTTCCGGTCGCACGAAACGATCGTAACAATTCGGACAATAGCTGTGCGTGAACGACACGTTGGAGTGCTGGGTGAAATACGTCTCGACCTTTTCCCAATAGTTCTGGTCGTTGCGGATCGATTTGCAATACGCGCACATCGGCAGCAGGGTTTGCAGCGCCTTGACGTTGGCCAGCGCCTCTTCGAGGTTGCGCACACGGTCGGCGAGCGCCGTCTGCAGCTGCACGACGCGAGCGCCCACGCTGACCCGCGCGATCAACTCATCTTCGTTGGCGGGCTTGGTCACGTAATCATCGGCGCCCCCTCGAAGCCCTCGCACGATGTCGGCCGAGGAGTCGCGCGCAGTCAGCAGGATTACATAGGGCGGCGATTGCAGGTGTTTGCTGCGGATGCGCTGGACGACCTCCGGTCCTTGCAGTCCGGGCATTTCCCAGTCGAGCAGCGCCAGCGCCGGAGGATCGTCGCTGTCGAGGATGCGCCAGGCCTGCTCGCCGTCCGGCGCGTAAATCACGGGATAGCCCGCCTTCTTCAACATCGCGCCGACGACGGTACGGGACACCGCTTCGTCATCCGCCACGAGGACTTGCAACGGAAGCATCAACTGAGATGGTATCCCAACGCTGCCGAAACCGCGGGAGGACACGCGGCATTTTGGTAAGCTACGCCGCTATGCGAATCGTGATTCTGATTGCTGTCCTGGCTTTCGGCGTCAGTGCCGAGGCCCAGACCACCGCCTTTGTCGGCGGCCGTGTCATCGACGGCACCGGCCGCGCGATCGAAAACGGCGTGGTCGTCATCAGCGGCGGGAAGATCACGGCCGTCGGTCCGGCCACAACGCCGGTGCCGCCCGGCGCGACACGCGTCGACCTCAAGGGCAAGACGATCCTTCCCGGCCTGGTAAACGCGCATGGGCACGTCGCGGCGACAACGGGACTGCGCACCGACCAGGCGTCCTATACGCGCGACAACCTGCTGCGGCAGCTGCGCACCTATGCGATGTACGGGGTGACCACGGTGTTCAGCCTCGGCGACGATCAGGCGGCCGGCTTCGAGCTGCGCGCCGAAAATGCCGCGGCGACTGATCGCGCGCGCGTGTTTGTCGCGGGTCCGGTGATCAACGGCGACACCGCCGAGGCAGCGCGCGAAATGGCCAACAAGGTCGCCGACATGAAGCCCGACCTGTTGAAGATCCGCGTCGATGACAATCTTGGGACCAGCCGCAAGATGCCGGAAGCGGCCTGGCGCGCGGCCATCGACACGGCACACGCGCGGAAGCTCCCGATCGCGGTCCACATCTATTGGCTCGCTGATGCGAAAGCGACGCTGCTGGCCGGCGCCGACATGATCGCGCACAGCGTTCGCGATGTGCCGGTGGATGAGCAGTTCATCAACGCAATGAAGGCGCGGGACGTGTGTTACTCGCCCACGTTCACGCGCGAGCTATCGACATTCATCTACGACGCCACGCCGTCATGGGTCGATGACGCGTTCTTCTTGAAAGGAGCCGAGAAGGGCGTCGCCGAGCAACTCAAGGATCCAAAGCGACAGGAACAGATCAAAACGAGCGGCGCGTGGAAGTCGGGCCAGCAATACAAGGCGGGCCTCGAGGTCGCGAAGCGCAATCTCAAAACGCTGAGCGATCGCGGCGTCCGCATTGCTTTTGGTACCGACACCGGCCCGCCGGGCCGATTCCAGGGATTCTTTGAGCACCTCGAGCTCGAGATGATGGTCGATGCGGGGCTGACGCCGATGCAGGCGCTCGTCTCCGCCACGGGCGATGCCGCACGATGCCATCACAAGGCCGGTGAGATTGGTACGCTGGCCGCGGGAGGCGGCGCCGACCTGTTGATTCTGAACGCGAACCCGCTCGACAACATCCGCAACACGCGGAACATCGATGCGATCTGGATTAACGGAAAGAAAGCCTACTGATTGCGGATTTCGGATTTCGGGTCTCGGATTCAGCGGACTGGAGGCTATTTTAGTTTTCTTGCGTAAACGATCGACGCCAGAAACTGATCGTCCCAGAATCCGACCACGTAGCCTTTGCGAGTCATGTAGCTGGCCCGCAGGGTGACATCAGGCGTCACGCGGAAGCCCGCTGTCGACTCGAGGCGCCGATACGATTCGTGGCGATCGGCGTTATCGGCGATGCCGGTCCACTCGGTCCATTGGTCGTCGTACCGTGACGCGACGAACACGCGGGGACTCAGTGTCTGCGTGAACTCGATCCAGCCGCCCTCCACGTGTGAATCGCCGTTGGCGAGCTCGCGGCGCGTCCAGAGGAATTCGCCGGCAATGCGAGTGTAGCGAAACGCCCACTCGCCTTCCACTTGCACGAGCTTCGCGTGGCGGTCGCCCCGCGACTTGTCGCGAACTTCCGCTTCATCAGCGTAATCGCCGCTTGCGGCGGCGACACCAAAACGCAGCCCGATGTACGGCGTGAAACCCGCGCCCGCCACAACGTTCGCCATCCGCGGAGGCTTGTTGTCGCCGAAAAACGGCCGCCCACGCACCGGCGAGCTATCGACGACCGCCGCGCGGGCATCCCATTTGGCGCCGGACACGGTGAGCTTGGCGCCAAGCGGATACGCCGCCGCCAGGAGGAACGTCGTTGGCGTGCCGGGTTCGTAGCGTGGGATCGGCAGATAGAGCGTGGAATGCTGGGACACGACCGGGTTCTTGTTGGGCCGATTCTCGAGGATGCTCAAGCCGATCGGCGACGAGAACACGCCCGCGTCGAATCGCACGCCGATCGCCCCGGGTCGCTCATAGCGCAGCGCCAATTCGTACATCTGCGCCTGCCACGCGCCGTCAAACGATCGGCGGAATACGACGGGCCTTACGCGGAGGTCGAAGTTACCGCCAATCCGTACCGCTCCAAAGGCATCGAGCCACACGCTCGACTTTCGCGTCACCTGCGACCCGGCGTCGACATCGGCCGCCGCGACCACGTCCAGCGCGACGCGAGACGTCTGCCCAGCGACGATCTGCGGAGACAACATGACCAGGATCACGCCAGCCGCCCGGCGGAGGCGGGCCACGCTACGCTGCCGGCGCGAGACGTAGCCCGCCTTCGTCAGAGGCGAAGCCTCGCTGCCTAGGCGGAGCGTGCGCGCGGCGCCCATTGAAATGCCATCGGGTCAACAGGTGCATCGGCTGCGACCAGTCGCGGTAATGCAGCGATCAGCGCTTCGACCGAGCGGCCATCGAAATCGGAGCCGACACAGCGCCGCAGTTCGGCGATGGCTTCCACCGGCATGCGTCCGGTGCGGTAGGCGCGCGCGCTGGTCATCGCGTCGAAAGCGTCGGCCACGTGCACGATGCGCGCGGCGAGCGGAATTTCCTCGCCGCGCAATCCGTACGGATAGCCGAGTCCGTCCGGCCGCTCGTGATGCAGCTCGACCATCGGGATATGTGGCGCCAGGAACGGAATGCTGCGCAGGATGCGGGCGCCGGCCGAGGGATGCGTCTTGATCGCTTCGAACTCGGCGGCCGACAGCGCGCCTGACTTGCGCAGCACTTCGTCGGGCACGCCGATCTTGCCGATGTCGTGCAGCAATGCGCCGAGGCGCAGGGTTTCTTTCGTCTCCGAATCGAGCTCGAGCTCCTCGCCCATCGCGACCACGAGAATGCTGACGCGTTCGGAATGACCGGCCGTGTACGGATCGCGCGCGTCGAGTGCGGCGGCAAGGGCTCGGACAGCGCCCAGATAGGTGGCTTCGGCTTCCGCTTCCGCCGACGCCAGCGACGCCAGCAACGAGTTGAAGGTGGTCGTCAATTGATCGAGCTCGCGGCTCGTGCCTGACAGCGGCACCGCATCGCGCGCCCGTGCGTGGGTGGTCATCGCCGTCAGCGATCGCGACAGGCGATCGATTGGATCCGTCAGCGTCCGCGCCAACCAGATGCTGCCGATCACGGCGAGGCTGATCGCGCCGAGCCCGACCCACGCCAGCCCGCGCAATGCGGCTTGTGTCTGTCCCCCGGCCGCCCTGTCGATCGAAGCCAGCGCGATGAAGCTGACGTCACCCAGTTGCGACAGCGGCTGGATCGCCCAGGACTCGCCGGCAAGCGTCACGGTCCGCGCGGCCGACGTATCCCATTCGTGTAACTCAGCGAGGTCGCGTGCGGCGGGGCCGCTCACCGTGCTGGCGAGCACCGCGCCGCGTGACAGGATGGCAGCATCGCCGCGCGACAGCTCGGCCAGCTCGCGGGCATACCGCGAGTCGAGCGCCGTGCCAAGCTCCAGCGACCCGACGGTGGCATCACCGAGTTGCAGCGGAACCGACACGACGTGATACATGCCGCTTCCTACGGACACGGCGCCTTCAGTCGGCGAGACGTCGTCAGCGATGCCGCCCATGATCGTGCCGCGCGGCCATGCCGATGCCAGCCTCCCGCCCGACGCCACAACGCGATGTGATCCATCAACCACGGCGAGCACATCGGCGGCAACGTGGCCCGCGATCTTGTCGGCTTCGCGCTGAACGGTGGCGAGCAGCTCAGAGCTCGCTTCCGCATTCGCGCCGTTCCGCTCGGTCAGCCACGTATCGAGGGCGGCTTTCAGCGTCGGGTTCTCGGCAAGGATCGCGACCGACGCGCGCATGTCCTGCTGGCGGCGCGATTCGACGCGCGTGAACACTTGCTGCGCGGACGCCAGGTTGTCGGCCACGGATTGGCGGACCTGATCGCGCACGCGCAGGCTCAGCACCGCGAACACCGCGCCAAGCACCAGGGCAACCGTCAGAAACGACGTCACCAGCGCGCGGGTCACCAGCCGCGGCGCGCTCATTGCTCCGGCTCCAGGACGGGCAGGGTGAAATTCATCTGCGCCGCCGCGCCCGACCGAATCGTGACGCGATCGCGGCGCTCACCGATGCGTTCGTGCCATGCGACGAGCGTGTGATCGCCCGGCGGGACACCGTCGACCGTATAAGTGCCGTCTTCGTTGGGCACCGTGAACCAGCCATGGTCGAAAACGCGAATCACCGCGCTCATGTGGGAATGGATTTCGCAGAACACCTTGATGATTCCCGCGCGGTTGAACGTCTTGGAACGGCTCGAACCGGACGGATAGCGTCCCAGGTTGAATGCGGCGCCACGAGACAGCGAGAACACGTTGTGGAAGAACGGATCCTCGTTCGGGAACGCCACGCTCGACCCGGCGGTGACCGCGACGAGATGCGGC
>Ga0157380_10002765_pt1 | contig 11918 bp, 11 predicted proteins | sample S35metaG_FD_119757 | JGI IMG/M metagenome (GOLD analysis project Ga0157380, IMG submission 119757) | Switchgrass rhizosphere microbial communities from Kellogg Biological Station, Michigan, USA - S3-5 metaG | ecosystem: Host-associated > Plants > Roots > Rhizosphere > Soil | place: USA...
AGACGATGTGAGATCAACCGGTGAGTATCGGGCCAGGGTGGCAGCGAACCTGCTCGCGCAGTTCTGGAAGGAGACTGCATGAAAGGTGCAGGGGTGCAGGGGTGCATAGGTGCAGGGGTGCTCGTGCTCCTGACAACAGCCGCGATCGCACAGATCGATCAGGGCGATCGCATGATGCAGGCCGTCCGATCGGCGATGGCGCCGGCGCTGCCGTTCCCGAACAGCGATGAAGACGGCTCGTTGCCCGCGAACGGCAACACCGAAGCGTTGTGGATGGTGCGGCCGCTGCAGCCTGGCGATCGCTCGATCGAGGTCATCGCGAATCCGCTGAACGAAGTGAACCAGCTGCGCGCCGCCCGCGCGATGGCGCAGATCGAAAACAACATCCAGGCCGCGCAGCGCCGCGCGGCGCTGCAATACGATCGAGCCGTCTCCGAAGCCAAGCGCACCGGCAAGTCGCAAGAGGTTGATGGCGTCACGCTGGCGGATGAAGGCGTCGCGGGGGCGAGGATCGACGCCGAATCACACGTCATGATCGAGGTTGTGATGAACGAACCATCGTTCACGTTCGACGTCGCCTCGTCCGTTCAACCGGCGCCGTCAACGGTGTCGATTCCGGGCGCAGCGGCCGTAATGGCGGTGCCGTCGAACACCTATCGCGACCAGGGCACGAACGTCGAGCGATACGCGGAAGCGCAAACGATGGTGTTCCTGGGACGAGTAGCTGCGCCTGAGGTGCAGAAGCGGGCAGATAACCACTTCGGGGTACTCGCCACCGCGACGGCGCCCGCCGTCGTCATTCGCCTGCGCGGGAATGAGGTGCTAATTGCGGATCTGCTCCGCAAGACCAACTGGAATTCGCTGCTGGAACTATTGAAGTAAGCCTCGCGTAACAACTAACGAGGCTTCGCGTGAAACGCTGCGCTTCGCCTCGTTAGTAACAGCGTCGTTTTACCCCGCCTCCGGCGGGGTGGAGGCTCCAAATGTTTCGGCTCTACGAATACAACTTCTCGAGCACGATTGAACTGGTGACCGGCTTGCTGCTGGTAGTCACCATCCTGGCCGTCAGCTTCGGCCGCTGATTTAGAACAAGATCCACCGATTAATAGAAAACCAGCCTGGGTTGGAATCGGCGGATCGTGATCAATTACTCGGCTTGTCGGGCGCGGCTAGATAGCTCCTACGCGCCCGCACCGTCATCCCCGGCTTGGTCACTTTCACATCCAGCTTGTGCACCTTGCCGTCGAGCGCGGCGGGGGCAAATCCGATCAGGTACTGGCTGCGTAACTCCTGCGCGACGCGCGAGAAGGTCGGCGCGAGCTCTGCCGTCTTCAGCAATTCGAAATAGCCGCCGCCGGTCTCGTCCGAAATCTTGCGCAGGTCGCGCGACGGCCGCGACTTCACCACGCGCATGCCGTTGAAGTACTCGGATTCCAATCCAATCGAATAGACCATCACCTCTTCGTCGCGGGCGCGCTCGAGCACCGTCTTGAAGCCGATGCGGCTCGAGGTGTCTTCGCCGTCGGTGAAGACGAGCACGACGCGGCGGCCGTCGATGCCCTGCAGCGCGTCGAGGCCGGCGGCAATGCCGTCGTTGAGGCGTGTCGGGTTGCCGAAATACAGATCGTCCAGCGCGCCGATCAGCTCATCGCGATTGTTCGTGAACGTGCCGCTCAACTGGATCTTGTCGTTGAACGCGCCGACCTGCGCGCGGTCGACCGGCAGCAGGCGAAGCAGGAACTGTTCGGCGGCGCGATTGAGCAGCTTGAGATTCGCGGTCATGCTGGCGCTGGTGTCGAGCATCACGACCGCGGTGAACGGCTGCGACTCGTTCGAGAACAGCGAGACGTCCGCGGGCTTGCCGTTGTCCAGGATGGTGAAGTCCGTCTGCTCGAGATCCGGCGCGAGCCGGCCGCTCGCGTCGACGACCGTCGCGTAGATCGGCACGGTGCGCACGTTGGACTTGAAGATCGGCTGCTGTTGTTCCTGCTGGGCCAGCACGAGCGGCCCCGCGAGCAGAGCCACGGCGAACACGAACCTGGACATCCTGGACATGACACTCCAACTTTAGCAAACAAGGTGCCTGACACCATTCTGTAAACTGCGATGGTGCCAGGCACCCTCGCAGGCCTCTGCGCCGACTGTCAGCACTGCCGAATTGTGAAGAGCGAGCGCTCGACGTTTTACATGTGCCGTCTGTCGCTTACGAATCCCGAATACCGTAAGTACCCGCCATTGCCCGTCTTACGCTGCCCCGGCTACGAGGCGCCTGCCCAGAGCGCAGCCGAAGGGGCCGGTGATAAGCTCACTGAATGAGACGTCAATTCCGGACTTGGACCGGTGCGCTGCTGCTCGTGGCGGCCATGGCATTTTCGGCCGCGTGCGCGGAAGAGCCCACCGCCGCGGCGCAGGCGCCCTCGGCGCCCACCAATCCCGATCAGGTCGTTGCCGAGGTCGCCGGCAAGCCGATCACGCTGAAGGACGTCGACGCCAAGTGGGAGGAATTCGACGCGGCCGAGCGCGCGCGCATCATCCAGGCGACCTACCAGAATCGCCGCAACATGATCGACGTGCTCGTCGGCGATCAATTGATCGCCAACGCGGCGAAGGCCGCCGGCCAATCGGTTGACGCCTACGTCGCACAGGAGGGCGCCAAACGCCTGCCCGCGATCACCGAGCAAGACATCGTCCAGTTCTACGAACAGAACAAGGACCGCGCGCAGGGCCGCACGCTCGACCAGCTGCGCGGCGAGATCAAGCCCTACCTCGAGGTGCGCCGCGCGCAGCAGGCGCGCGCCATGGTGGTGGAAGATCTGAAGACGAAGGGCGGCGCCAACGTCAAGGTGATGCTCGATCCGCCGCGCTACACCGTGCCGACGTCGGCGGAAGATCCGGTGCGCGGCAATCCCGCGGCGACGGTCACGATCGTCGAGTTCTCCGACTACCAGTGTCCGTTCTGCGCGCGCGTCAATCCGACGCTGGCCAAGATCCGCGAGACCTACGGCGATCGCGTCAAGATCGTGTTCAAGGATTACCCGCTGCCGAACCACCCGCAGGCGCCGAAGGCCGCCGAAGCGGCGCGATGCGCGGGCGATCAGAAGAAGTATTGGGAGATGCACGACGCCATGTTCGCGAACCAGCGCGCGCTCGAAGTGCCGGCGCTCAAGCAGACCGCCCGCGCGATTGGCCTCAACGGCGCGTCGTTCGATCAGTGCCTGGATTCCGGCAAGTGGGCCGAGGCCGTCACCGCCGGCAGCGAGCTCGGGTCAAAGATGGGCGTGAACTCGACGCCGACGCTCTACGTGAACGGCCGCGCCGTGATCGGCGCGATGCCCTTCGAGAACTTCAAGTCGATCATCGACGAAGAACTCGCGAAGCGCTGATCAGGGAATCAGCACAATCTTGCCCTTGGCGCCGGGCTCCATCACCTGTTGATGGGCCCGCGCCGCATCCTTCAGGGGCAGCTCGGTTCCCACCACGGGATTGAGCGCGCCGCTGTCCAGCCCCGCAATAATCGCTTCGTGCGCGCGGCGGATATCGTCCGCCGGGATGCCCCACAGCGCCAGGCCGAACACCGACACATCCTTCGTCATGATCTTGCGCGCATCGATCTCGACGCGGCCGCGGTTGCCGATCACCACGATGCGTCCGCCAGGGGCGACGACGGTGAGATCGTGATCGAGATTGACGTTCGCGAGCATTTCGAGAATCACGTCGGGACCCCGGCCGTCCGAGAGCGCGGTGATCTGATCGAGATAGCCGGGCGACTTGTGATTGACCGCATGACGCGCGCCCTGCGCCTTGACGACGGCAACGCCTGCGCCGCTGCCCGCGGTGCCGATCACGATCGCGCCGATCGCGGCGGCGAATTGCGTGGCGGCGATGCCGACGCCGCCGCTCGCGCCGTGAATCAGCACGATGTCGCCGGCCCGGGTGTTGGCGCGTCCGAAGAGCGCCCGCCATGCGGTGACGTATGGCACGAACACGCCGGCGCCCTGCGTGAACGAAATGCGATCGGGCAGGCGGTGCAGTTGATCGGGTGAGCACACCGCGTATTGCGCGTAGGCGCCGTGCGCCTTGCCGAGCGCCGTGCCGCTGACGTAGACGCGATCGCCGGCCTGCCATCCCTGCGCGCCTGCGCCGACCTGGTCGACGACGCCGGCGGCATCCGCGCCAGGCGTGTACGGCAGGTCAGGTTTGATGGCGTACGTTCCCGCGCGCATGTAGGTGTCGTACGGATTGACGCCAACGGCGTGGATGCGCACGCGCAGTTGACCTGCTCCCGCCACCGGATCGGGAACGTTTTCCAGCTGGAGCACTTCCGGGCCGCCGAATTCACGCGCGAGAATCGCCTGCATGATCGGCATAGTACACTGCGCCGATGGACTGGCTGACACGGCTTGATTCGCCACAGAACGCGCTGGCGATTCTGACCGCGATGATTACGCCGGCCGTCCTCATTTCCGCGTGTGGTGCGCTGATTTTTTCAACCAGCACGCGCCTTGGGCGGGTGATCGATCGCACGCGCATCCTGTCCGACCGTTTTCAGGAGCTGGTCGCGCATCCGGAGAAAGATGAGATGTTCGAGGAGCGGCGCGCGCTGATCTTCACGCAACTCGACCGGCAGACCTCGCGCGCCCGATTGATCCAGCGGGCGATGGCCGCCTACTACACCGCGCTTGGCACCTTCGTCGCGACCACGGTTGCGATCGCGATTTTCTCCGCGGCGGCTCGGAACTTTACCTGGATTGCCGTCCTGCTCGGCCTCGTCGGCACGCTGTTCATGCTTTATGGATCGGTGTTGCTGATTGTCGAGTCACGGATGGCGCTCAGCGCGATCATGACCGAAATGGATTTCGTCTGGAAGGTCAGCCAGAAATATGCCGGCACGGAGCTCAAGACCACGGCCGGCGGCCCCTTCACCTGGCTCGGCAGAAAGATTCAATAGTTCACTCGCGTAACGCCGTGATCGGGTTGACGCGCATCGCCCCGCGCGCTGGAATCAGTGTCGCTGCGATGGCAACGGTCGCGAGCAGACCGGCGACGAGCGCGAACGTGATCGGATCGCGCGGTGCGACGTTGAAGAGCATCGACGCCATGAAGCGCGTCAAGGCCATCGCTGCGACGAGGCCGATGGCGCTTGCGACAAGCGTCAGCAGTAGACCCTGGCCCAATACCAATCGGATCAGATCCGCCGGCGTCGCGCCGAGGGCGGCGCGGACGCCGAGCTCGCGCGTGCGGCTCGTGACCGCGAACGCCATCACGCCATACGTGCCGACGGCGGCGAGCAGCAACGCGGTGGCCGCGAACAGCGCCACGATCCAGGTATTGAACCGGCGCTGGGCCATCGACCCGGACAGGATCTCGTCGATGGTTCGCAGCCGCGAGATCGGCTGCTGCGGATCGGCCTCGCGCACCGCCGAGCGGAGCCGCGTCGCCGCCGACGAGGTGGCCGCTGCGTTGCCGTCGGTCCAGACGGTGAATGCGAGAAACGGCCATCGCTCGTCGTTTTGCTCCAGCGGTAAATAGAACGTCGGATCCGCCGGCTGTTCCACGGTCCGATACCGCGCGTCGGCGACGACGCCGACGATCTCGTGGCGCTTGCTGCCGCCGAACAGAATCACGTGTCCAATCGGATCCCGTCCGCCAAAATACTTGTCGACGAGCGCGCGGTTGACGACGAGGACCGGCGGCGTGTCGGCGCGATCGTTCGCGTTGAACGTCCGACCGGCAACGAGCGTGATGCCGAGCGCGCGGAAGTAATCCGGCGTGATCAACTGGAAGTCGGCGTTCGGCTGCTGATCCGGCGGCAGCACCGGATCGCCCTCGATTCGCATCCCTCGATTCGGTGCGCCGGTGAGCGGCGCCGTTGAAGAGGCGGCGACCGCGCGCACGCCGTGAGCGCCGCGAACGCGATCGAGCACGCCGTTGATGAAGCGAATCTTCCTGGCCGGATCGATCAAGCCGTCTGTTCCGATCGGCTGAATGTACGCCGGGCTCAGGTTCACTTCCGCCAGGACGCGATCCTGCTGCGCGAATCCGAGATCGATCCGCGTCGCGTGCACGAAGCTGACGAGCAGCAATCCGGCGCCGACCAGGAGAGCTTGCGCCAGCGCCAGCTCGCCGACCACGAGCACCTGGTGGCCGCGGCGGACGCGGCGGTTTCCCGCGACGCGCTGGCCGATGCGGCCGAGATCGTTAGCCGAGGTGCGCGCCGTCTGCATCGCGGCACCGAGACCGAACACGATCGCCGTCAGCAGCGTCATCACGATCGTGAAGGCGAGCACCGTCGTGTCGACGGTGATCTCCGACAGTCGCGGCAGGTTCTGGGGCGCGACGAGCTGGAGCGCGCGCACGCCGGCGACCGCGAAAACGAGGCCGGCCATGCCGCCGGGCACCGCGATGATCAGCGTTTCGATCAGCAGTTGCCGCACGATGCGCGATCGATCGGCGCCGAGCGCATAGCGCATCGAGATCTCGGCCTGCCGCGCGGCGGCCTGGCCGAGCAGCAGATGCGCGACATTCGCGCACGCGATCAACAGCAGGACCGCGACGGCGATCTGCAGCAGCACGACCAGCGGCCGCACATCGCCGACGATCTCTTCATGCAAGGGGACGACGCTGGCGCCAAGGCCGGCGTTCGTCGATGGATAGCGCCCGGCCAGCGACCTCATCACGCTCGTCAGCTGCGCCTGCGCCTGCTCGCGCGTCGATCCCGCCGCAAGCCGGCCGGCGACGGCGATGATGTGCGAATCGCGCACCGCGGCAAGATCGCCCGCGAACGGAAAGCTCCGCGGGATGCCGCGATCGCCCGTCATCCAGACTTCGCCACAGGCGACCATCGGCATGTCGAACGAGCGCGGCAGCACCCCGACGATGGCGTGCGGCATCCCGTTGAGGATCATCGTCTTGCCGATCGCATCGGCGGCGCCGCCGTAGAGCTGATGCCACAAGCCGTCGGTGAGCACCGCCACCTTCGCCGCATCGGCGCGATCGTCGTCCGGCGTCATGACCCGCCCGATCTGCGCCTGCACGCCGAGCACGTCGAAGAAGTTGCCCGAAGCGGAGACCGCGTGAATGCGCTGCGCCTCGCCGACGCCGGTCAGCGTGGCGGTGAAATCGTCAAAGGCCGCAAGGCCGCTGAACGCCGTCGTTTCGCTGCGCCAGTCGATGAAATTCGCCGGCGCGACCGCGCGCTTCGGGTTGTCGGCGCGCGTTTCCCACACGACCATCAGGCGGTCCGGCTCGGTGTACGGCAGCGGCCGCAGCACGCTGCCGTTGAGGACCGTGAAGATCGCCGTGTTGGCGCCGATGCCAAGGGCGAGGGAGCCGATGGCGGCCAGCGACAGCAGCGGGTGGCGGAAGCAGAGCCGTAGCGCGAGCCGAAGGTCGGACATGCAGGTCAGACGGGTCGATCGCGCAACGGGTTTGCACAATACGATCCCGGAGAGGACTGAAGTCCTCCCCTACGTTTGATCTAGGGGACGACTTTAGTTGTCCCGCCCACGTAGGGGACGACTTTAGTCGTCCCGCTTTTGTAAGGGAGAACTTTAGTTCTCCCGATCCCGCGGATCGTCAATTGCTTTATCCGGCCCTCATGGCCCAACCCAAACGCCTTCCCGGCATTTCCTACGATCAGCTCGCGGTGTATTTCATCACCACCGTCACATTGAATCGCGTCAAAGTGTTCACTGATCATGAGTTCGCTCAATTCGTGGTCGATGCATTGGTTGCGATCGCAAAAAACCTCGGATTCCAAATCTCTGCGTACGTCGTCATGCCCGATCACGTCCACTTTGTGGCAACGGCGGAAGAAGAGGGCGCCGACCTGGAGCGGTTGGTCAAGGACTGGAAACAGAAGACCGGTTTCGAATGGAAGAAGAAGCACAAACACGGACTATGGCAGAAGGGATACATCGATCGCGTTCTCCGCGCTGAAGAACACACGCTGTCGGTTTGTCGTTACGTTCTGGAAAACCCCGTTCGTGCACAGCTCGCGGCGCACCCGAGTGATTACCCGCTCTGCGGATCGACGCAGTTCACGATTGACGAGATTTGTGAGGCCATCCAGATAAAGGGGTGGTGGAATCCGTACTAGCACGGGGAGGGGAGAAGTGCTTACGGACGATCCCGGGAGGACTAAAGTCCTCCCCTACGACTGCGGGAGGACTAAAGTCCTCCCCTACGTTCGATCGTAGGGGACGACTTTAGTCGTCCCGTCTCATAAGATAGACGCCGTGCGTGCAGCGATTTGTATCGGCATCCTGCTGGTGCTCGGCGATTCAGCCGCCGCGCAGGAACCCTCGGCTCAACCGGAGCCGGTTCTCGAGACCGGCGAGCTGATGTTGCTGGTGATCAACCCCGCGTACGACGAGTTGCGGCGCGCGATGGCGGCGCCGCCCGCCGATCGGCAGCAATGGGCGGCGCTCTACCAGAAGGCGGCGCGGCTGGCGGAGTTCGAGAACCTGATCCTCTTTCGACCGCACGAGCGTTCGAACACCGCCGAGTGGAAAACCTTTGCGACCAATGCCCGCAAGGCGAGCATGGCCGTGGCTTCCGCCGCGCTCACAGCGCTCGCGAACGCATCAACGGCGAACGTCGACGAAGTGAAAAAGGCGTACGGTGACGTCTCCGTCCGCTGCAACGCCTGCCATCGTGCGATGAGCAGGGAAGCGCCCAGAATCACACCGGATTAGGGAGTACCCAACGTCGATGCGAAAACTGCTTCTTGCTCTCATCGTGCTGGCCACCGGCCAGTCATCGATATCTGGTCAGACGGCCGTACCCGCAAATCCGTTGGCAGCGGATGTGGAAAAAATCTCGGCCGAGATCAATCCCCAGGTGGTGGCGTGGCGCCGCGACTTTCACAAGAACCCGGAGCTCGGCAATCGCGAGACCCGTACGTCGAAGATCATCGCCGACGAGTTGCGGAAGCTTGGCTTCGAGGTGACGACCGGCGTCGCCACCACGGGTGTCGTTGGCGTGCTTCGCGGTGGAAGACCGGGGCCGGTCGTGGCCCTGCGATCCGACATGGATGCGCTGCCCGTCACCGAGCAGGTCGATGTGCCGTTCAAGTCGACAGCGAAGGCCATGTGGAACGGCGTCGAAACCGGCGTCATGCATGCGTGTGGTCATGACAATCACATGGCGATCCTGCTCGGCACCGCGACCGCGCTCGCGCGCATGAAGGATCGACTGCCCGGCACGGTGAAGGTGATCTTCCAGCCGGCCGAGGAAGGTCCTCCGCCCGGCGAGACCGGAGGCGCCGAGCAGATGGTCAAGGAGAGCGTGCTCGAGAATCCGAAGGTCGACGCGGTGTTCGGTCTGCACGTGTTCCCGTATCGCAGCGGCGCCATCGTGTATCGCCCGGGTCCGTTGATGGCGAGCGCGGATTCGTTTCTCATCAAGGTGAAGGGACGTCAGACGCACGGCGCCGTGCCGTGGGGCGGCATCGATCCGATTGTCGTCGGCTCGCAGATCGTGATGGGCTTGCAGACGATCATCAGCCGCTCCGTGAACATCACCGAAGCGCCGGCGGTCGTCACCGTCGGCCGTTTCACCGGCGGCAACCGCTCGAACATCGTGCCCGAGGAGATCGAACTCGAGGGGACGATTCGCGCGTTCGATGAAAATGTCCGCAAGGACATCCAGCGCCGGGTCGGTTTGATCGCCACGAACATCGCCGAAAGCGCGGGCGCCACGGCGACGGTGACGTATTCGCTCGGCTACCCCGTAACGCGCAACGACGAGAAGCTGACCGAGCGCATGCTGCCGACGTTGCGGCGCGCCGCCGGCGCCGAGAACGTGCAGCTCGGCCCACTCACCGGCACCGCCGAGGATTTTTCGTTCTTCCAGCAGAAGGTGCCGGGCATGTTCTTCTTCCTCGGCGTCACGCCGAAGGATCAGGATCCGTCGAAGGCGGCGATGAATCACTCGCCGCTGTTCTTTGCGGACGAAGCCGCGCTGCCGGTCGGCGTCAGAGTCATGACGAACCTGGCGCTCGATTACCTTTTCGGTAAATAGGAACCTGCTACATTTTTACGGCTTACGTAAACGACGGAAGCTGACGTTGCGCACGCGGCCGACGTGATCGACCTGGAGTTGATCGATCACGCCGGCGAAGCGCTGATCGAACATCGCCACCTCGTCGCCTTCCAGCGCGACATAGACAATTCCGCCATGTGATTGCAGTTCTTGCACTATTTGTAGCAGGTTGCTGGGATCGATGAAGTCCCACCTGAGCGTTTGCCGCTTGCCGTACCATCTCAACGATCCGCTGTGCTGATTCGCGAGCACGACGCTCTGGGGCGGCGTGTTGACGCTGATCCAGTCCCCGGCCAGCGGATAGCGCGCTTCCATCGTTGCGACATCCCACACGCTTGATTTCCGCAGGAGGATTTCGGATCGGCCGGCGACGATCGCCATGAACGCGACGACGACCGCCGCGGTGACCGCAGGTTTACGCGGCGATCGCGCGATGTGGATCAAGCCATCGGCGACAACGATGGTCAGCGGCACGAGGCCCGGTAGCAGGAACCGCAGCGTCTCCCAGTGATCGAACGGTAGATAGAAAAGGTACGGCAGGGTGACCGTGACGAAGATCGCGGCCGGCTTCCATCGCGGTTCTGGGCGCGCGGCGAACAGCCCGATGATCAGGCCGGGAATGAACAGCGGGCCGAGGACGATCCAGCCCTGCTGCGCGAAGATGCGTATGTTGGTGCCGAGGTGAGAGAGCGAGAAGAGCGCCGCGGTGGCGCCATATCCGGTGGAGAACGGCGATCCGAAGAAATGATTCTGGATCGCCATTTGAACAAGCACGCCAATCGAGAGTCCGGCGGCACTCATCGCCAATCGGCGACGTGGCGACTCTCCACGATGCGCGGCGATCGGAATCACCGCGGCCGCAACGAGGAGGGCCGGGCGCGTGATCACCGCGGCGCCGGCCGCGAGCCCAGCGCAGAACGCGGACGCGTTCGACGATCGAACCGCGAGCAGCAGCGCCAGCGTCACCCACATCGTCGCCGCCATGTCGCTCATCGGCTGCTTCGCGTAGGTGATGAAGAGTGGATTCCACGCGACCATCGCCGAGGCGAACAGCGCCGTCTCAGCATCAAACCACGCGCGCGCCAGTCGATACACGAGCCGCAGCGTGATCGCGCCCATGACCGGCGCGACGAAGAACACCGCCGAAGGACCGCCAATCAGCGAGAAGAGCGCCATTACCGCCGAGACGCCGATGGGGAACGTCGGCGCGAGGCCAATGCCATCCGGCGACGGCGTCCAGCCGAGCGGAGAGACGAGCGCCATGCGGTTGGCTGTGGATAACCACTGCGCGACCGGCGCGGGCTCGATCAGGCGGCCCTCCGCGATCATCCGGCTCGCGCTGACGTAGCCGTATGAGTCGGCGCCGCCGATCGTCGACAGGAGAAATCGCAGCCACGACTCGACACTGCCGCAGATCAAAGTCAGCAGCGCGATTCGAGTGAGCCATGCGGGATAGGAGGCGATGCCGAAGCGCTGACGGACCAGGAATAGCGCCACGGCTCCGGCGAGCACGCGAGCGGCGCTGTGCGAACGAACCGTCACGCCGCTCAGGCGCACGTCCACACCGACGAGGTACACCAGCACCGCGAGGGCAAGCACCGCCGCGAGCGCCCAGTCGAGGACGCCGGCAAAAGAAACAGGGGCGGTAGTAGAATCGCGCCGTCCGGAGGCTTCCATGAATCGCAGGCAGTTCATCTTATCGTCGGCAGGTGTCGCGGGTTTGTCGTTGCTGAGGCGCGAGTCGTGGGCCCAACAGCCTGCCGCTCCAGCGGCGCCGCTGGTCACCAAGTTCGAAGACCTCCGCCGCGGCGTCGGCATGTTCATCGCCACCGGCGGCACGATCGGCTATCTGGTGAACGCCGATGGTGCGATCG
>Ga0157380_10002769_pt1 | contig 11907 bp, 19 predicted proteins | sample S35metaG_FD_119757 | JGI IMG/M metagenome (GOLD analysis project Ga0157380, IMG submission 119757) | Switchgrass rhizosphere microbial communities from Kellogg Biological Station, Michigan, USA - S3-5 metaG | ecosystem: Host-associated > Plants > Roots > Rhizosphere > Soil | place: USA...
CTGAACTTGTTTCAGCATCCACCAAGCCACTTTGCCTCAGCGCTCGTGAGACAATGGACCCTGAACAGGTTCAGAGAGAGGAAAGCAGAAGAGTCCGCTGCCAGAGACGGACGCAGCCCTATTTCTCCCGGTGGTGCTCGCCCTTGACCCAGCGGACGGTGCCGGAGCTGGCGCGCATCACCACGCTTTCGGTGGTCATGCAGCCCTTGCGGCGCTTGACGCCCTCGAGCAGTGAACCGTCGGTGACGCCGGTGGCGGCGAAGATTGCGTCGCCCTTCACCAGATCCTCCAGCTTGTAGATGCGGTTGAGATCGGTGACGCCCCATTTCTTGGCACGCGCCTTCTCGTCGTCGTTGCGGAACAGCAGGCGCCCTTCGAACTGGCCGCCGACGCAGCGCAGCGCGGCCGCAGCCAGCACGCCTTCCGGCGCGCCGCCCGCTCCCATGTAGATGTCGATCGTGGTGTCCGGGTTGGTGACCGCGATCACGCCGGCGACGTCGCCGTCCGGGATCAGCACGATGCCGCAGCCGAGCGAACGCAGCTCAGCGATCAGCTTCTCGTGGCGCGGGCGATCGAGCACGCAGGCGATGATCTCGTTGGGCTTGACGCCCTTGGCCTTGGCGAGCGCCTTGATATTCTCGGTCGGCGTCTTGGCGAGGCTGACGATGCCGTCCTTGTAGCCGGGGCCGATCGCCAGCTTTTCCATGTAGACGTCCGGCGCGTTGAGCAGCCCGCCTTCCTCGGCGATTGCCAGCACGGCGAGCGCATTGGGACCGGCCTTGGCGGTGATGGTGGTGCCTTCCAGCGGATCGAGCGCGATATCGATCTTCGGGCCGGTGCCGATCGCACTGCCGACCTTCTCGCCGATATAGAGCATTGGCGCTTCGTCGCGCTCGCCTTCGCCGATCACGACGGTGCCGTCGAACTCGAGGCCGTTGAAGGCCTTACGCATCGCCTCCACAGCGGCGGCGTCGGCGGCTTTCTCGTCGCCCCGGCCGATCAGCTTGGAGGCTGCGATGGCGGCTGCTTCAGTGACGCGCACCATTTCGAGCACGAGAACCCTGTCGAGTGCCTTGCTGGCTTTGACCATCTTACACAAACCCCTTTTCAACTGTGCGGCCGGTTAAGCGAGCCCGGTTACAATGTCGAGACCGGCCGGCCGCATATCTTTGGTTAAACGTCGAGAATGTGCATCAGCAGGGGACGGCCGATCACGCTCTGCGAGCCCTCCAGCCGTTCCAGCGCGGCAGCGATCGAGGCCGCTGGCGTGTCGTGCGTCACCATCACCAGCAGCGCCTCGCCCTCCGGGCTGGTGCCGCGCTGGATCAGGCTTTCGATCGAGACCCCGGAATCGCGCATCGCGGCGGTGATCTCGGCGAGCACGCCGGTGCGGTCAGGCACGGCGAAGCGGAGATAGACGCGGCCGTGGCGCATGGCGGTGGAGGGCGTGCCGGGTGCGGCAAGGCTCGCGACCGGCATCGCGAAGGCTGGGCCGAACTCGCCGCGGGCGATGTCGATCAGGTCGGCGACGACGGCCGAGGCGGTCGGCCCTTCGCCGGCGCCGCGGCCCTCGAACACCAGCCGCCCGACGAAATTGCCCTCGGCAACCACGGCGTTGAGCGATCCGGTGACGTGCGCCATGGGATGCTTGAGCGGCACGAGGCAGGCGTGGACGCGCTGGAACAGCCCCTCCGCGGTCGCCTCGGCGAGGCCAACCAGGCGGACGCGGAAGCCGAGCGACTTGGCCTCGGTGATGTCGGCGGCGATGACGTGGCGGATGCCGCTGATCTCCACGCCCGTGAAATCGAGGCGGGTGCCGAAGGCGAGGCTGGCGAGGATGGTCAGCTTGTGCGCGGCATCGACGCCGTCGATGTCGAACGAAGGATCGGCCTCGGCATAGCCGAGCGCCTGCGCCTCGGCGAGCACGTCCGCGAAGTCGCGGCCTTCCTCCTCCATCGCGGTAAGGATATAATTGCAGGTGCCGTTGAGGATGCCGTAGACCCGCGCTATCTGGTTGGCCGCCGCGCCTTCGCGCAGGCCCTTGATCACCGGGATGCCCCCGCCGACCGCCGCTTCATATTTGAGCGCCGCGCCGCTTTGCTCGGCGAGGGCGGCGAGTTCGAGCCCGTGATGGGCGATCATCGCCTTGTTGGCGGTGACCAGCGCCTTGCCGGCACCGAGCGTGCCGCGAGCCAGCGTGAGGGCAGGCCCGTCCGAGCCGCCGATCAGTTCGATGACGACATCGACATCGTCCCGCGCGGACAAGGTGGCCGCATCATCGACCCATTCGAAACGGGAGAGGTCGACGCCGCGATCACGCGCCCGGTCCCGCGCCGAGACCGCAACGACCTCGACGGGTCGACCCGCGCGGCGCTCGATCAACGCGCGGTTGGTGTCGATCAGCTTGATCACACCTGCGCCCACCGTGCCCAAGCCCGCCAGCGCAATGCGCAACGGCTGCGCCATGATCTACCCCTTTTGATTCTCTTCGCGTCGCGCACCCTTTAGTGCGGTGACGTGAAAATCCAATGCAGTCATTGACTGTTCAGACGTGGTCGGGATTAAGACGCCACGACAACGACCTCGATTACGGGATTACAGGAATGCGCGCTTCACTGATCCTCCTGCTCGCCACCGCCACGCTGCTCACCGGCTGCAACACCGTACGGGGTGTCGGTCAGGACGTGCAGTCAGTCGGCAAGGCGGTCGAGAAATCCTCGAACTGAACACGCCGCTACTGGCCAAGCTGCCCGCGCACCGCCCCGGCCGGATGCGCCTCGCTGTGGACGTTGACATAGTAATCGCTCGGGTGAGCGATGATGTCGGCGGCAAGCTCGGGCTTGATCTGCGCGCAGCCCTGGCTTGATCCGCTGGTCGGCGGCGCGAAGGGGAGCACGACATTGCCCATCGAGCCCATCGGCGCATGATGAATGTGCGCCATGGTGATGCCGTCGACCTTCTGGACCGAGACGGTGTAGCAGAGCTGGCTGGTGCCAGCGTTGATGGTGACCGTCGCGGCGCCTGTGCCATCCTCATCGCCGGGACCAGGCACTTCATTCTTTCCGATCAGCGTCGCCTTGAGCACGCCGGGCACCGGAGCAGCGGCAGGAGCCGGAGCAGGATTGGCATGACCCGCCGGAGCCCCCAGCACCGCACCCGAAACGAAGAGCGCCAGCACGCCCGATAGCCTGGTATATATCGTCATGAGAATCGCCTCCAGCTACTTAACAATCGCGAAAGCATATTAACCAAGTTACGAAAAAGTCTGTCAATTCCGGAAATGAACGCCTTTGTAAGTAACACAATCCTGTACTCTAGTGTACATTGAGATCGGTTCACCGACTCATGGTCGCATGGGAAACAAAGGATGGCCAAATACCATTTTCATCTGTGGGACGGTACCTGCCTTATCCACGATCCGGAGGGCGCGGAGCTGCCCGACCTCGCTGCCGTTGAGGACCGCGCGCTGCAAACCGCCCGCGAGCTCCTCGCCGAGGAAATCACCGAGGGCAAGCTACCGCTCTATATGCGGCTTGACGTTGAGGACGAGGGCAACCGCATCATCTACCGGCTGCCATTCGAAAAGGTCGTCCAGATCCTTCACTGAGCCGCGCCCGCCGGGGCGACGGAGATCACTGACTGCGCCCACGCCGCGTGGGCGCGCCGAGATCGGGATCCGGCTCGAACAGCACTTCGCGCTCGTCATCGTCCCCGCCGCCGCGATCCAGCACCACGAAATCCGGATCGAAGCTGAAGTGTTGCTCCTCCTCACCCGCCAATCGCATGCCGGCCGCGATCGTGAACCAGTTATGCGTTTTCCGGGCGGCTGTATTTTTCATGACACGCTCCTGTGCCAAAATATTACAGCCCGGAAACGATTGGCAGCAGATAATGTTCATCTATGGCCCAGGTTGAACCGGCGATGGTAATGCCCGCACTTTCGTGTACAGTAAGTGGGCTGCTCCGTCCGGATCAGAGCGTTGGCCTCCCGGCTCGAACGCCAACAGGAGCGCAACATGGCCAAGGGTCAACGCAAAAGTAACAAGGAAATCCGGAAGCCCAAGAAAGCGGCCGACGTGAAGAAGGGCGCGACAGGGCTGGCTCCGCTAGAGCCGATCAAGGCTGCGCTCAAGAAGCATGGCGGCACCGGCTGAATGGTCTGACGCGGCGCGCGGGGACCGTGCCATTCAGCAACTGCCTATATCCTATTCATCGATTAGATCGGAGGAACGCCATGTCGTCCCGTGCAATAAACCTGAGCATGCCGGAGAAAGAGGTCGCACAGCTTTGCGCCGATCTGGGCATCATGACCACCTCGATCGAAACGCTGGTGCCGCGCGGCACCCGCGTGGTGTGCCGTACCGGCGACGGGTCCGCGGTGCTGCGCCGCAAGCTCAGCGGCAAGCTGATTGAAGGCACGGTTGTCCGTACGCCGCGAAGCATCCGCGGCAGCTGGTAACGCCTTGTCACCAATGCCGAGGGTGATCGCCTTCGGAATGATAGTGATGATCGGGGCGGGGGTACGGAGTGTCCTCGGCTGCCATCAGCCAGCTCTGTCTGACCACCAGCATTATGCTCGCCGGATGGCCGGCGATGTTCGAGCCGCGATCCGAAATGCGGCAGCCAAGCTCATAGAGCTTGCTGGTCCATGGTGGTGGCAGCGCGACGGTTGGTTCGTCGCACGGCTTGCGCATGGTTGTGGCGTGAAGGCTAGACCACGCGCCTGCCGCTGAACAGCTGGATAAGGCCAACGATCAGCGCAACGACCAGCAATAGGTGGATCAGCCCTCCACCGATGTGGAAAGCAAATCCGAGCAGCCAGAGCACGAACAGGATGACGAGGACGGTCCAGAGCATTTCACTCTCCTTTTTTCGCTCAGGTGTCTTGACCTAGAAAGGCGAGACCCCGAAATATTTGAGCACGCCAAGTACGAGCAGCAACAAGGCGACCGCAGCGATGATGCCGCCGATGTTCACGCTGCTCTTTTCGACGACGACCTTTTCATCGCTCTCGACATGAGCCATGCATTTTCTCCTTCGACCGCCGGGCAGCGCGCCGCGCGCATCGTGCACCGGTAAGACCCAAACACATTCGGTACAGTCAGGGTTCCGTGCGGACGGAACGTCGATCTCGCATGATGCGCGGCAATAAGGCTCAACTATACCGAACGACATATGGCCGATGGCGGCAATCGCTTTTGCCGCGAGGGCCGGTCAGGACATCGGGTTGGGGACCGGTTTTGGCGGGTCTTCAGGGAGCGGAATATATTCGTCGTGATCGAGATCGGGGAGTTTCATGCGGCCGGCGCGCCAGTCGGCCTTTGCGTGTTCGAGGCGCTCCTGTGACGAGGACACGAAATTCCAGTACAGATGGCGCTCGCCGACGGGATCGCCGCCCAGCGCCATGACCGTCGCGGCTTCCGGGCCTTGAAGGTGGCGGGGCCGGGGGACAGCACCAGCATCTGGCCAGCGGCGTAGCGATGGCCTTCATGCTCGATCGCGCCTGCCGCCACATACAGCGCGCGCTCGGGATAATCGTGTGGCATGGCGAAGCCGGCGCCGGGGGTCATTTCCAGATGGGCGTAGAAGAGCGGGGAGAAGGTTTCGACCTCTGCCTTGAGGCCCCAGGCCTCGCCCGCGATCAGGCGGCCGGCGACGCCCGATTCGCTCCAGCTCGGGAGCGCCGCGCCTTCATGGTGGGAGAAGGCGGGATCGGCCTCCTCATGCTCGACAGGGAGCGCTACCCAGGCCTGGATGCCGTGGAGGTGATCACCATGGGCGCGGGCGCGCTCGAAGCGCTCGCTGTGAGTGATGCCCCTGCCAGCGGTCATCCAGTTGACCTCGCCGGGGTGGATCGCGGCCTCGCTGCCGACGCTGTCGCGGTGCATGATCTCGCCCGCGAACAGATAGGTGACGGTGGCGAGCCCGATATGCGGATGCGGGCGAACATCGACATGCCGCGAGATGCCGGCGGGCATATCGACCGGGCCCATATGATCGAAGAACACGAACGGGCCGACCATGCGGCGCCTGGCGAAGGGAAGGACCCGGCCGACCTCGAACCCGCCGAGATCCTTGCGCCGCTGGTCTATGACGAGATCGATCATCTGGGGGCTCCTCACCAACAAGTTTCGTCACCCTGAACTTGTTTCAGGGTCCACTCAAACACTTGTCGCAGCGCCGGTGGCTTGGTGGATGCTGAAACGAGTTCAGCATGACTCCAATAAGCTATTTCAACATATGCGTCAGCGTGATCTCAGCGTTGAGCAGTTTCGAGACCGGGCAGCCGGCCTTGGCCTCGGCGGCGATCTCGGCGAATTTGGCGGGATCGATGCCGGGGACGGAGGCGGTGAGTTCGAGGTCCGATCTGGTGATGGTGAAGCCGCCATCCTTCTGCTCAAGCGTGATCGCGCATTTCGTCTCCAGCGTGCCGTCGGTGAAGCCGGCGCGGTTGAGCGCGAAGCTGAGCGCCATGGTGAAGCAGCCGGCATGGGCGGCGGCGATCAGCTCCTCCGGGTTGGTGCCCTTCTCGTCGCCGAAGCGGGTGTTGAAGCCGTAATACTGATCCTCGAGCACGCCCGACTGGGTGGTGAGGCGGCCCTTGCCCTCCTTGCCGAGGCCTTCGTAGCGGGCGGTCGCGGTGCGAATAGTCATGACAAGCCTCCTGTGGAGATGGGACGGGTAGCGACGAACATGCATATCGGCGCGACGAAGACGCCGTTAACCATGTTGACCCGTCAAACCGTGCGCGGGATAAGTTGTTCCGCTACCGGGTCAAATCCGGAGCGCCGGGTCGCACCGAGTAACCGAGTTGCGTATTTTTGGTTATGGCGGCGGACCGCTATTTATCCGTCGGCGCGCATCGCCGGCATGGCCTTCGCAACTCCATCGAGAAACGCTCCCGCATCGGGAGCCCTGCGAATGGAGGCGACACATGACCACTCTTGCTACCATCACATTGAAGACGCTGCGCTGTATCAAGGAAAGCGATCGCGGCGGCACCAGCCATAGCGAGCCCTATATGTGGCCCTTTCTGGCCACCGTCAGCAACCGCAGCTTCACGGCGACGCCGAGCGCGGCGATCCTCTCGGACTCGCGCAAGATCATCAAGAACGAGATGCGCGCGGGACAGACGGCGGTGATCGATGGCCCCGCAAACCGGCTGATCGGCCGCTACGAGGATGACGAGACTGACCGATGGATGCTGCTCGTCACCATGCTGCTGGAGGCGGACGACCTGCCGCTCGGCGCGGCCTCGGCGGGCTACCAGGCCTATCTCGACGAGCTGCACCTGCGGGTCGGACAGAACACGTTCGCGATCAAATCGGCATGGGACGAGGGCGATGTCGCGACGCTGACCGAGCTGATCACGCGGATCGCCAAGCGGGTCTCGGACAAGGTGCAGTCCGCGATCCGGGGCGCGCTTTCGACCGGGGACAAGATCAAGATCGGTCTTGGCTGGCTCAACCTCGACGATCCGATCAACGTCGCGGTCGGGATGATCCGGCCGCTCGGCGGGCCGGGCACGCGCAATCTCAGCATGCACTTCGCCAACCCCTCCTCGGGCGACCCGCGCCTGATCGTCACCGGCTGGCCCGCGCACTATCAGCTCCAGCAATTCCCGGTCGAATATGAGATCGACGGGACGCTGGTGGTCGAGACGGTGCAGGCCGATCCGTGCCAGAACCGGATCGACGCGGTGCAGGCGGCCGAGGCGGCGCTGAAAGGGCTTCAGCACATGGTGCAATCGCTGCAGCACCAACTGGCCACGGCGACGCCGCAGCAGAAGCCCGGCATCGTCGCGGAGATCCGTCACGTCAACGAAGACCTGATTCCCGAGGCCGAAAGGCGCATTGAACGAGCGCGCAGGGCGCTGCAGTTCTGCAAGCTCGTGGGCGGGCCGAACATGGACGCGCCGCTGGAACCGGCGATCGCTTAGCGCCGAGGCTTAACGGGGGCGGGGCGGCGGAGGCCCAGCTTCGCCGCCCCATTTTTACCTGGTTCGCGCAGAGACGCGAAGAACGCGGAGTGGCTGCTGACGGCAAGGCCGCTGGACATTTTTCGCGCGCGGGGCATTTTTGACGATATCGGAAGAGAGGAAAGCCGCCATGCCCAACACCGTCCGCCTGCACCGCGTGCTCACCGCCAGCCCCGAGAAGGTCTACCGCGCCTTCATCGAGCCGGATGCGATCGCGAGCTGGCTGCCGCCGTTCGGCTTCCTCTGCACGGTACATGAGCTGGACGCAAAGGTGGGCGGCAGGCACCGCATGTCCTTCCGCAACTTCACCACCGGGGACGGCCACAGCTTCGGCGGCGAGTATCTGGAACTCGTGCCCGGCGCGCGGCTGGTCTACACCGACCGCTTCGACGACGCCAACCTGCCCGGCGAGATGACGGTGACCGTCACGCTGAAGGCGGTCTCGTGCGGTACCGAGATGACCATCGAACAGGCGGGCGTGCCGGACATGATCCCGCTGGAGAGGTGTTATCTCGGCTGGCAGGAGAGCCTGCGGAAGCTGGCGAAGCTCGTGGAGCCGGAGATTGATCAGTAGGCCGTACCATCACGGATATTGCCGGCGCGCGTGGAGCACAGCCAAAATCTCGATCGCTTCTGTCACGCGATAGACGATGATGTAGTTGGGATGGACGATGGCTTCCCGCGTGCCCGGAGCGCGGCCCGGGCGGTGAGCATAGGGATGATCCGGCAAACGATCCGCCATATGCTGGATGGCGTCGTTAAGCCGTTCGGAAGCAGGCAGATTGCGGGCAGCGATGTAATCGAGAATGTCGAGCAGATCAGCGGTCGCCTCATCCGACCAGACAAGCGGCAGGGTCACCCGGCCTTGTGCTTGTCGATGACGGCGCGCGCCATCGCCATAACCTGATCGTGCGGGATACGCGGTTTCTTCGAGTTGATCGCCTTTTCGACCTTGGCGCGCACCCAGGCGTCATGCGCCTCGGCCTCCTCGGACGTGTCGAATTCGGATTCGATGGGCGTCAGCTTGTTCATTGGGCCAGTATAGTCGAGTTAGCTGCGGCAGACAAACTGCGGCACGGACATGACCATCGAGCAGGCGGGCGTGCCGGACATGATCCCGCTGGAGAGCGGCTATCTCGGCGGGCAGGAGAGCCTGCGGAAGCTGGCGAAGCTGGTGGAGCCGGAGATCAGCGACTGAGGCAGGACGCCGCCGGCGGATCGAAAGGTTAGTCAAAGGTTAGGGGGTCGCATGTTGTTGCGCCTGTCATCGAGGCGCGACGCGCGCCTTCTGACGGCGATGCGTCGATGCCCCGCGCGCGGTCCGGCAGCGGCTGGCTGGTTGTGACGGGCTGTTCCATGCCGCGGAGGGGATCAGAGGAAATCCTATTAGGAAAGACTTTTCTGCGGGGAGGGGCGATGTTGCACGGAGGCCATCGCCTTTTCTATGCCCAGTGGAAATTTGGGATTTGGTAAACTGTCACCGCAATTCGTAGGTTTTAAACTTTTTCAGCTCTTTGAATTACCCTATGAAGTAACTGGAGCACGACGGGATGATACTTGGCCCGTACTTCTTCTAACTCAGGTCGATGACAATCGCGAAATTTGTTCGCGCTTCCACAGGGGCACTGATTGTGTCCAGCAGGCCACTTAACGAGGGTTTCCAGCAGCCAAGCCAACCGGCTAGTATCTGGTGAAGCAGGATCGAGGATGGCTTTAATCGCATCTAATTGGCCGGCTTGCCCGTGAGCATGCTCTCCAAACGGCCAATTGTCAGTGTGTTCAAACACCGATTGGGAAAGTAAAAAATTTCGGATTGGTCCACTAAGCGTGGTCGATATAGACCAATCCGAAGAATGGGCGAGCCACGCCTCCCACACCTCCAAGCATGCTGATCCATCAGAAAGCATGTGTCGATCTAGAGTGTGAGGTATGCGACCGGCGGTCTCGAACAAGCGGGGACCAATGAAGGGAAAACCTTCATTAAATTCAATTCGCACCTCGAAGCTATCGAACGGCCCCATCGAGCCGCTCAATACAATTTTGCCTTCTACTACAACCGGAAACCTCTCGCCCTGACTGATCCGAAGATCAGGAAAATCAACCAGTGCCTTCGAAGTCTCAGCGATAATTTGTTCAAGGGAGAACCCCAGAAAGGTTCTACTCGCTCCACGGCCGGGTCGGCGCATCCGTTTCTTTCACTGCAGCACTTGCGCGTTCGGTGATCACAGCAGCGCTAAGGCCATTCCAAAGCCCTCCGGAGCCTGAATCATTCTTCGCGGCTTTGGTTTCTAATGGATTGAAAAACGAATGACGAAATACCTTCTTCCAAAGTGACCGAGCGGACTCAGCATCATGATTATGAGGCTCTGCTTCTAGTGGTTGAAGAACGTCAGCAAGCTCTCGGGCCTTTGCACAAAAGCGCTCTATACGCTTATCATCCTTCTCGCTCGATATTTGAATACCATCCGCATAAACTGGGAGTGTCGCATTACGCGAACCTAGCGCCTTCAATGTTCGATAAAAAGATTCGTCGATGCGACCCGTATGAGCTTTATACTGCTCCACCGTAAGGGCAGTCAAAAGAAGGCCGCTAGGATATCGCAATCCTGTGGCATATGACCATGTTTTACCAAGATATTTCATCAATCTGACGATGCGACGTAACTGATATGGCGCGGCGATTTCCGGACTTTGAAGCTGGACTTCGCGCTCAAACCAGTCGTTGATTCGAGATGGGGATGACTCTATCCACTCATCACGCAGCGCTATGTAGTGGGTGTAAGTGTTTCCATTCCAGGAACGCTTAAATACAGGGAAATCGCACTGATAACCCTCTGAATATTCGATACGAATGCATTTGCCAATATCCTCAGGATCACCCTTCACGTTTGTTGCCTTTTTCGTGAGAGCATCCAATACCCATCCACGGGTCGATTTGGGGCCAGCCGCATCCTCTTCTTCAAAGGCAATGCCAAGATCAATATCGTAATTTGAACCGCTGCCCTCTGCCGGTTGAGTCATTGTTTTCATTGCATAGCCACCCTGATTGATGACTTCAGCAATTTCTGGCTTACTAGCATCTTCGAGTCCAGATTTTATGCGACTGACATTGGTGTCACGGCGCTTTCGCATATCTGCTCGCTCGGCATTAGTCAGCCGTACCTCTTTAGCATGAAAGTCAATGATTAGCTGAGAACTATCAAACATGGCCATTGCCCCTTTTGCTTTCGCGGTAGATAGGAACGGCTCTTTAACGTTTCAATGGGGCGCCCATGTACGCAACTCTTCCTTTCGCAAGATTGCTCAAGCTGCTCATCTGGGCATTCACACTTGTTGCCGGAGGCGTGTGGTTCGCACGAGGTAAGCCCGCGACGCCAGCCGACATATTGCGGGTCCTGTCCATCGGGGCAACGCTGACAGGTTTACTACTTCTGGCGATTTTTGGCCCAACAGGGAAATGGAGCATGTGGCGCGCTCTTTGGCGGGTGTTTCCTGACCTGAACCGGATGCTATTTCCGGATCTAAACGGCACGTGGGAAGGGTCACAAAGATCCAATTGGTCTAAGATTGAGGCTATGAAAAAAGCGGCATGCAGCGACCAGTTGATAGATTCAGAGGGAATTGATCGCATCGATCTTCTCGATTTACCAATAACTTTGGAAATAAAAGCGTCGCTATTTGATCTACACGTTTACGCAATTCTCCCGAACACCGATTCTACATCGGTATCTATGGCGAGTAGGTTGGTCAGATCAGAGGATGGTCGATACATACTCTTTTACGTATATACCCAAGAAACGGGACTGATTTCTTCCACGGACGAATCTGTACATGATGGGGCTGCACGCTTGGTACTTTATTTGGACCAAAGCGAACTCAGAGGGACATACTGGACAAAAAGGATGTGGCAAGCAGGATTAAATACGGCA
>Ga0157380_10002770_pt1 | contig 11904 bp, 7 predicted proteins | sample S35metaG_FD_119757 | JGI IMG/M metagenome (GOLD analysis project Ga0157380, IMG submission 119757) | Switchgrass rhizosphere microbial communities from Kellogg Biological Station, Michigan, USA - S3-5 metaG | ecosystem: Host-associated > Plants > Roots > Rhizosphere > Soil | place: USA: Michigan...
CTTGGTTTCAAGGCTTCTATGCAACAGCTGTTGGTTTGAACGGGTTGCAGAGTAGTTCATCGAGTGCTTCGGCCGGGGTTTTCCACCCGAGGGTCTCACGGGGCCGTGTGTTGAGTTTGGTGGCGATGTAGTCGAGGTAGTCAGCCGGGAACACCGACAGGTCAGTGCCTTTGGCAAAGTACTGACGCAGCAGTCCGTTGGTGTTTTCGTTGGTGCCGCGCTGCCACGGCGAGTGCGGATCGCAGAAGTAGATGTCCAGATCGGTGGCCTTTGCGATCTGGGCGTGGTTGGCCATCTCCTTGCCCTGGTCCCAGGTCAGTGTCTTACGCAGGATCGCGGGCATGGCGGCCATCTTGGCCACGATTGCCTCCTGGACGGCCTCGGCGGTGTGCTCATCGGGCAGATGCAGCAGCATCACAAACCGGGTGCTTCGCTCCACTAGGGTGCCGATCGCTGAACCCGAGGCAGTGCTGCCCAGGATCAGATCCCCCTCCCAATGTCCGGGCACGGCACGATCGGCGACCTTGGCCGGGCGTTGGCTGATGTTGACCATGTCCTTGATCCGGCCGCGACGTTGGTCAGCACGGCGATGCGGTTTACGCACGGCCCGTCCGGTGCGCAGACAGCGATGCAGTTCGCGGCGTAGATTCCCTTTGCCCTGAACGTAAATCGCCACATAGATGGTCTCGTGAGACACCTGCATCTCCGCGTCGTCGGGGAAGTCGATCCGCAGCCGTCGGGCGATCTGCTGGGGGCTGTGCTGTTCATTTTCCAACCGGGCCTGCACCTCGTCGCCCAGACGCGTATTGGTGGCCAGCTTGCCCGGCCGGCTGCGGCGGGCATTGCGCCACGCCCGCGCATGGGCCTGGCTGGCCCGATACCGCGGTGTGGGATCCCAGCCGCCACGCCATCGGGCACCGAAGCGATACCGCGCCCGATAGCGTCCCGGTCCCCGATATGACCCGTTGCGGTTGATCTCGCGCATCACCGTCGACGGGGCGCGGTCCAGCCGCCGCGCCATCGAACGGATCGACTCACCCCGGGCGACCCCGTCTTGGATCTCCTCACGTTCCTCCACGCTCAGACGGGATCGCAAACGCGGAGCAGTTTCATCTACAAAGGTCGGTTTCACCCCGCCAGCATCAGCAAACCAAACCCATCCGATCCGCTGCGACACGCCCACGGACACACCGGCCTCCCTTGGAGACATCCCCGCACCGACCAGATTCCAGAACTGCCGACCCACAAACGGATATCGCGACGGCGTCATCACAACCCCTCAACTAGAGGCTGTTGCAATCAACCCTTGAGACCGCCGCGCGTTTGTGTGCGTCAAGCCCACACTCGGCGGGACCGAGCCAGCCACGAGATGCGCGCATCGAGTCGGATCTCATCCCAATGTGGCCAACCTGCCGCCCGCATCGCATCCCGTGCACGGGCGAGGAAGACATGCGGCCGGTAGCGCAACAGATCTCGACTCACCCGAATGATCGTCCAGCCTTGGGCCGCCAGTTCGGCCAGCCGGTCGATGTCGCGAGCGTGCTGGTCCGGGTTGGTCCAATGTTGTGGACCGTCGTATTCGACGGCGACCTTCCATTCGGCCCACCCCATGTCGACGCGGCCGACGAAGCAGCCGTGCTCGTCGACGACGAGGATCTGGGTTTGCGGTTTCGGAAAACCTGCGGCGATCAATAGCAGTCGCGTCCGGGTTTCCTGGGGCGACTCGGCGCCGCCGTCCATGAGTTCCACCACACGCCGCAGCTGCACCATGCCGCGAGCGCCGCGACGGCTCTCGGCGAGACGCTCGACGTCGACCGGCTTGAGGCCGGTAGCGTTCGCTAGCGCATCGACTCTGATGATCGCCGTCTCGAGGCGATCTCGTCGCCCGATGTCGAACGCCGTCCGTGCCGGCGTAGTCACCGGCATCCCACGCACCGGGCAGATCTCGTCGTCGCGGAGTTGGTTGCGGTGGATGACGATCCCGTCGACGTCACAGGCTTCGCCACGGATCAGCTCGGCAGGCAGCTCCGAATCAATCCACTGAGATCCGTGGAGCGCCGAGGCGGACATTCCCGCGATGGTGGCGTTTCGCCCAGACCACAACCAGGCCGCAACCGCTCGTCTGTCCGGCGTGAGCTCCACTCCCTTGGCCAGGTAGACGTTGCGATAGACCATGTCGTGACGACTGGCCAACGATCGTCTGGTGACCGTGCCGGCCGCCAACGCTTCAGTGCCGATGAACGGCAGCAATTCCCTATTCATGCGCTCACCGTCGGGGGGTGGTCCCACAAAATCGGCGGTCGCGGCGTGCGGCCTGCCGGGCTGTGGATCAACGCGTGCCTGTGGATGGACGAGTGTGGGCTCGTGTCACGCCGAGGCGGGATTTTGCGTGCCGGTAACCCACGTTCGCGCCTGGCGTGAGATGTCGGCTGGCTCACATACAGTGGCAGCGTGTTCGTGGCCTCTGAGGGTGACGGCCAAGTCATCTACAGCGCGTCCGACCTCGCCGCCGCCGCGCGTTGCGAGTATGCGCTGCTGCGCTCGTTTGACGCGCAGCTCGGCTGGGGACCGCCGGTCGCCATCGAGGACGAACTGCTAGCGCGGACAGCCAAACTCGGCGGTGAGCACGAGCAGCGCCATCTTGACGAGCTGCGGGCGATGGCCGATGACACCATCGCGATCATCGGCAGGCCGAAGTACACCGTCGCGGGGCTGACCGCCGCCGCGCAGCAAACCATGCGGGCCGTCGAGCGTCGTGCGCCGGTCATCTATCAAGCCGCCATGTTCGACGGCCGGTTCGTCGGTTTCGCGGACTTCCTGGTGTTCGACGGTGAGCGCTACCGGCTGCGCGACACCAAGCTGGCCCGCTCGGTCAAGGTCGAGGCGCTGCTGCAACTCGCGGCCTACGCCGACACGCTCGCCGAGGCGGGTGTACCTGTGGCCGAAGAGGTCGAATTGGTGCTCGGCGACGGCGCGACCGCGACCTACCGCGTAGACGAGCTGCTGCCGGTGTACCTGCCCCGCCGCGCCGCGCTGCAGCGTCTGCTCGACGCCCACCTGACCGGCGGCACCTCGGTCAGGTGGGAGGACGACACCGTACGGGCGTGCTTCCGCTGTCCCGAATGCGAGACTCAAGTACGCGCCACCGACGACCTGTTGCTCGTGGCGGGCATGCGGGTCAGCCAGCGCGCCCGGCTGATCGACGCCGGCATCGCCACCATGCACCAGCTCGCCGACCACACTGGCGCTGTCGAGCAGATGTCCACTCGCACCGTCAAGACGCTGGCGGCGCAGGCCAGGCTGCAGGTCGCCGACCGCATCGACGGCAAGCCGCCCTATCAGGTGGTCGACCCGCAACCGCTCATGGTGCTGCCCGACGCGAACAAGGGCGACCTGTTCTTCGACTTCGAAGGTGACCCGCTATGGACCGTCGACGGCCGCGAGTGGGGGCTGGAATACCTGTGGGGCGTCCTCACCACTACAGACGAGTTTCATCCGTTCTGGGCGCACGACCGGGCCAGCGAACGCCAGGCACTGATCGACTTCCTGGCGATGGTGCGCAAGCGGATGCGGCGCTATCCCGGCATGCACATCTACCACTACGCGGCCTACGAGAAGAGCACCCTGCTCCGGCTGGCCGGCCGCTACGGCGTCGGCGAGAACGAAGTCGACAACCTGCTCCGCAACGGCATCCTCGTCGATCTGTATCCCTTGGTGCGCAAGAGCATTCGGGTAGGCACCGAGAACTACAGCATCAAGTCGCTGGAGCCGCTGTACATGGGCAACGCGCTTCGCAGCGGTGAGGTGACCACGGCCACGGACTCCATCACGCAATACGCGCGTTACTGCTCGCTGCGCGATGAAGGACGAGCTGACGAGGCCGCGTCGGTGCTGAAAGAGATCGAGGACTACAACGTCTACGACTGCCGGTCGACGCGGCGGTTGCGCGACTGGATGATGGCGCGCGCCATCGAATCGGGCGTACCGCCTCGCGGCCCGCAGCCGGTGCGCGATGACGGCGTGATCGAAATCGGCGACGACATTGAACGCAAATTGCTCAAGTTCGCCGGCGACGGCGTCGAGGTCCGCACGGCCGAACAGCAAGCAGTGGCGATGGTGGCGGCTGCACGGGGTTTTCACAAGCGCGAGGACAAGCCGTTCTGGTGGAGCCACTTCGACCGCGTCAACAATCCCGTCGAGGAGTGGGCGGACAACACCGACGTCTTCATCGCCGAACGCACCGAGATCGTCAACGACTGGCACCAACCGCCGAAGGCCCGCAAGCCACAGCGGCACGTGCGGCTGATCGGCGAGATCGCGAACGGCGAACTGTCGACGGACATGTATGCGCTATACGACCCGCCCGCGCCAGCGGGCCTGTCCGACGCCCCCGACCGACGCGGGTTCGGTTCGGTGACGGTGGTCGAGTGCGACAACCCCGAAGCACCCACCGAGGCGCTCGTCGTCGAGAAGCAACCCAAGGACGGCGACGTCTTCGGCCAGGTGCCGTTCGCGCTCGCCCCTGGTCCGCCCATCAACACGAAACCGTTGCAGGACTCCATCGCAGAGACCGCTGCGCTCGTCGCCGCCGGCCTTCCGAACCTGCCCGCCGACGCCGTGACAGACATCCTGCTGCGCCGCAGTCCCCGCACGGTCAGCGGCGGACCGCTCCCGCGCACCGGGGTGACTGCGGACGACATCACCGCCGCGCTGCTGGACCTCGACTGCTCATATCTCGCGGTACACGGACCACCGGGCACGGGTAAGACGTTCACCTCCGCCGAGGTGATCGCACGATTGGTGAACCAACACGGATGGCGGATCGGCGTGGTCGCACAGTCGCATGCGGTGGTCGAGAACCTGTTCTGCGACGTTCTAAAGGCCGGCGTCGACGGGCAGCGGGTCGGCAAGAAGCTCAACACCGTCAACGCGGGCTGGACCGATCTGACCAACCCCGAGTTCGCCGGTTTCATCGCCGCGCATGACTGCTGCGTGGTCGGCGGGACGGGATGGGACTTCGCCAACGCAAACAAGATTCCCCGGCTTGCACTCGATCTGCTCGTCATCGAGGAAGCGGGTCAGTACAGCCTGGCCAACACGATCGCCGTCGCGCCGTCGGCCAGGAACCTGATGCTGCTCGGTGACCCCCAACAACTACCCCAAGTCAGCCAGGGCACACATCCAGAACCGGTGAACGAATCCGCGCTTGGCTGGCTGGTGGAAGGACATCACACGCTTCCGGCGAACCGCGGCTATTTCCTCGATTACTCGTACCGTATGCATCCCGCGGTGTGCGAACCGGTCTCGCGGTTGTCCTACGACGGCCGGCTGCGCTCGCATGAGAACGTCAGCGCCGCGCGACGCCTCGACGGCGTGGCTCCAGGAGTCCGGGTGCTGACGGTCGAACACGACGGCAACGCCACCGACAGCCCCGAGGAGGCCGACGCGATCGTCGCCGAGATTCGCCGCCTGCTCGGCACTGCGTGGACCGACGAAAAGGGCACCACCCCCATGGCTCAGGAGCACGTGCTCGTCGTGACGCCGTACAACGCGCAGGTGGTGACCCTGCGGCGCAGGCTGGACGCGGCGGGACTGACCGAAGTCGAGGTCGGCACCGTCGACAAGTTCCAAGGCAGGCAGGCGCCGGTGGTGTTCGTCTCGATGACCGCGTCGTCGGCAGACGATGTGCCGCGTGGGGTCTCGTTCCTGTTCAACAGGAATCGACTCAACGTCGCCGTGAGTAGGGCGAAGTACACCGCGGTCATCGTCCGATCGGCGCTGCTGACCGACTACCTGCCTGCGACGCCGGACCGCCTGGTGGAGCTGGGGGCGTTCTTGTCGCTCGATACGTGTGATACACCCACGGGGTGAGCCTGACCGACACACTGACCGGGATCGTGGGCGCCGCGCACGTCATCACCGATGCCGATGTGCTGGACGGCCGCAGTGTCGACCACACAGGGCGCTATCACGGGCAAGCCAGCGTGCTGGTGCGGCCGGGCTCGGCTGACGAGGTCGCGGCGGTACTGCGCGCCTGCCGCGACGCCGGCGTGTACGTGACGGTGCAGGGTGGCAGGACATCGCTGGTTGCGGGAACGGTGCCCGAACACGACGACGTGCTGCTGTCGACGGAGCGGCTGCGCGACGTCGGTGAGGTCGATTTGGTCGAGCGCCGCATCCGCGTCGGCGCGGGCGTGACGCTGGCCGAAGTGCAGCGCGCTGCGTCCACCGCGGGTCTGGTGTTCGGCGTCGACCTGGCCGCACGTGATTCGGCGACGGCTGGCGGGATGGCGTCGACGAACGCGGGCGGGCTGCGCACTGTCCGCTACGGGAACATGGGCGAGCAGGTCATCGGCATCGATGTGGCGCTGCCCGACGGATCGGTGGTGCACCGGCACAGTCAGGTTCGCCGCGACAACACCGGATACGACCTCGCGTCACTGTTCGTCGGCGCCGAGGGCACGCTCGGCGTCATCACCGCGCTGGATCTGCGGCTTCACCCGACGCCGACACACCGGGTCACCGCGATATGCGGTTTCGACGACCTCGACGCGCTGGTCGAAACCGGGCGGGTGTTCCGCGACATGGACGGCATCGCGGCGTTGGAGATGATCGACGCCCGCGCGAGCGCGCTGACGGCCGAGCACGTCGGCGTGGCCGCGCCCGTCGACGGCGCATGGCAGCTGCTCATCGAATTGGCCGGTGATACCGACCAAACCGAGCGACTGGCGGACGCACTCGAGGAGGCGCGGATGTCCGACGAGCCCGCGGTCGGCGTCGACGTCGGCGCGCAGCAACGGCTTTGGCAGGTCCGCGAATCGGTCGCCGAAGTGCTCGGCCTGTACGGGCCTCCGCTGAAATTCGATGTGTCCCTTCCGTTGTCGGCGATTGCGGGCTTCGCCGCTGAAGGTGCGCAGCTGGTGGCCAAGCATGCCCCGGACGCGATCCCGGTGCTGTTCGGTCACATCGGCGAGGGCAACCTGCACCTGAATGTGGTGCGCTGCGGGCCGGATGCGGAGCGCGAGCTGTACACGCCGATGATGGCGTTGATCGCGCGCTGGGGCGGCAACGTCAGCTCCGAGCACGGCGTCGGCACTCGCAAGCGTGACTACATGTCGATGTCGCGCACGGAAGCTGATATCGCGGCGATGCGCGCGGTCAAGGCCGCGTTCGACCCGTCGGGATACCTCAATCCCGCAGTGCTGTTCAGCTAGTCGCGCCCCGGCAGCGAATGCCTGCCGTACCTCGGCGCGTCGTCGGGGTCGTCGTCGCGGGAATGCCTGCCGTTGGACTCGAACCAGAACTGCCTCTTCTCCGGTTGGTTTTCGGCCAGGTGGTGCCGCGCAGAGCGTTCGTGGCGCGACGGCCTGGCCGCTTCCGGGGCGGACGGAGGCAGCGGCTGGAACCGCTCCTCGTCGACGTGAAACCCGTTGTGCGCGAAGCCGATTGGTTCAGTCTTCGGTCTGAGCGGCGGAACGTCGCTGAGCAGCTCGTCGAGAACGCTGTGCGACTCAGGGTCACTCCCAGGTTCGGGCTCCTCGGGCTCGTCGTCGCGCGGGAAGTGCCGCCAGGACTCGATCGGATCAGAGTGCCAGGGTTCCGCCGGGGCGTGCAGAAGGTGCTCGGCACGTGCCCGGATCGGCTCTGTGACAGTGTCGTCGGCCGGCACCACCGGGCCCGCCTCCACCACCGGTACGGCCTGCGTCACCGGTTCGGGCCCGTCGTCCCAGGGCACTTCGTACTCCAGGTACTCGTCGTCATCCACGAACGCCTCGTCACCGCCGTATTCGACCGCGTAACCGGCGCTGCGGTCCGCGTCGTCGAAGTCCTCATGCTCGGTCAGACGGTCGGTATTGCCGAAGCCGAGCAGGAACACCGCGGCGACGACGCCGAACAACGCGAAAAATGCGGGCAGCAACAGCGATTGCGACATCGCCGCGGCGAACGTTTCGTGCAGCCATGCCGGCAGCTGGGTCACCGAACCCACGCCTTGCACAGCCTGCGTCGGCATGGGCGGCATCTCGGCGCTGATCCGCGACGTCATGAACGCCGCCATGCCGGCGCTGCCGAGCACCGAGCCCACCTGCCGGGTCGTGTTGTAGACGCCGGATCCGGCGCCGGCCAGCTCCGGCGGCAGGTTGCGGGTGGCCGTCGCCGCAAGCGGTGCCCAGATGAACGCCGAGCCGATGCCTATCGCCGTAAGCGGCAGCACGATGCGCCAGATCGGCGTGGTCGGCGTCATCTCGATGGACAGCCACGTCATCGCGATGGCCAGTACGGAAAACCCGAACCCGATCACCGGCCGCGGGTGAGACCGGTCGACGATCTTGCCGACGAAAGGCGCCAGCACGCCGGTCGCGATCGCCATCGGCGCCGTCAGCAGCGCCGAGCGCGTCGGCGAAAGTCCGCACACCGCTTGCGCGTAGAACATCAACGGCAAGAACGTCGCCGTCACGACGAAGCCGATGGTCGCGACGCCGATGTTGGACAGCGAGAAGTCGCGATCGCGGAAGATGACCAACGGGATCAGCGGCTCGTTGCGGTTGACCGACTGCCAGATCAAGAACGCCGCCATGAACCCGATGCCGCCGGCGAGAGTGCCCCAGATCCACGGCGCCCAATCGTGCGACTGGCCCTCCTGCAGCGCGACCACGATCATGAACATGCCGACCCCGGACAGCACCACGCCGAGTACGTCGAACCGGTGAGTCGACGTGGGCAACACCGGGATCAGCCAGACGGCCAGCGCGAAGCCGATGATGCCGACCGGCACGTTGACGAAGAAGATCCACTGCCAGCCGAGGTGATCCACCAGCACCCCACCTGCGAGCGGACCGACCAGCGTCGCCACTCCCGCGGTCGCACCCCACAAGCTCATCGCCACGCCCCGGCGCTCGGGCGGGAAAATCCGGGTGATGGTCGACAAAGTCTGCGGCGTGAGCAGGGCGGCGCCGATGCCCTGAACGACGCGGGCAGCAATCAGCATTCCGATGGTGCCCGCCAGGCCGCACCACAGCGACGCGGCAGTGAACACCGTCAAGCCCAGCAGGTAGAGGTTCTTCGGTCCGAACCGGTCGCCGAGGCGGCCGGCAACCAGCAACGGCACCGCATAGGCCAGCAGGTAGGCACTCGTCACCCAGATGACGGAGTCGTAGTCGGCGCCGAGCTTGGCCATGATCGACGGGTTCGCGACCGCGACGATGGTCGCGTCGACCAGGATCATGAAGAAGCCGACGAGCATCGCCCACAAGGCATTCCACGGGTTTTCGACGGCGTGCGGGGCGTGTTTCGAAGGGTCGACTTGGCGCCGCACTCCCCCTCGAGCGCGGCCATCCTGCCCGGTAGTCAGCGTTTCGTACATCTCGAGTCGACCTGGTACACAACAATTCAGCCGACGGTACGGACCCAGCTATCCCGCGACAAGTCCGGGGTCACCCAGTGACGACGTCAGGCCGCTTCGGCGACGGCGTCGCCGGTGACGTCGTCCTTTGTTTCGGTGGCCGGCATGCCGACCGCCAGCAACGCGATCACCATGCCGGCCGTCATCACCAAGGCTAGCGCGATCTCGTTGTTGCCGAGCACGCCGACCACCGGCACCACGGCAGCGCCCAGGCCGAACTGGGCCGCACCGAGCAACGCGGCCGCGGTGCCCGCAGCGTCGGGATGCCGGGACAACGCCACCGCGGGGGCGTTGGGAATGACGAGCCCCATCGCGGCCAGGATGGCCCAGACCGGCACCACGAACCCCGGCAGACCGCCGATGTGCTCATATGACAGGCCGACGAAGACCACACCCGCAAGCACGGCAGCCGCCAACGCCCAGACCACGATCGTCTGCGGTGCGAACCGTCGCAACAGCACCACGTTGAACTGCGTGGCACCGATCAGCGCGACCGCACCTGCGCCGAACACCAGCGCGAAGGCCTGCTGGTCCAGGCCGTAATGGCCCTGCAGCACGAACGATGCACCCGCGATGTATGCGAACAGCCCGGACATGCCGAGCGCGGCCACCAGCACCAGGATGACGAAGCGCATGTCACGCAGCAGCTCGACATAGGTGGCGGCGATGCTGCGCACCTTCAGTGGCCGCCGGTGCGACACAGGCAGCGTTTCCGGCAGCGCCAGGGCAGCCAGGAGAAGAAGGCCGCCGGCCAACACGACCAGTGCCGCGAACACCCAGTGCCACGAGGCCTTCAGCAGCACCACCGCACCCAGCGAGGGGGCGATGACCGGCGCGACACCCAGCACCAGCATCAGCCGCGACATCACGGTGGCGGCGGCGGAATCGGCATAGAGGTCACCGACAACCGCGATCGCCACCACCATTGCAGCGGCGGCGCCCATGCCCTGCAGCCCGCGAGCCACCCCGAGCACCGTGATGTTGGGCGCGAACAGGCAGATCACCGACGCGAGCATGTGCAGGACGATCCCCGCCATCATCGGCCTGCGACGGCCCAGCGAGTCCGACAGCGGCCCGACGATCAGCTGGCCGAGGGCCAACCCCGTCAACGTGCCGGTGAGCGTGAGTTGCGCAACCGACGAGGACACCGACAGGTCGTCGGCGATCTTGGGCAGCGCAGGCAGATACATATCGATGGTCAGCGGACCCAGTGCGACGAGAGCGCCAAGCACGGCGATCATGCGGACGCGGCTGGGCGGCTTCGACTCCCCTTCTGGGGTTTCAGCTGCTTTCACGTCCACGTCGGTCGATGCTGCCATGGAAGTGGTTAGCGCCGCTTCGCAATACTTTGTTCCCTTCGTCACAGATGGTGACCGCGATCACGATCGGGCACCCGGAGGCCGCCTCTATTCGTTCATCAAGCGTTAGCCTGAAGGTTCGAACAGGTCGAACCCGGTCGACGAGGGGGAGCCGCACATGAGCGCTCGATCAAGCACCAAGAGCCAGCTGCCGGCGACAACTGACGACAATCCCGGCGCCGCCGCCAAGGTGCTGTCGCAGATCCTAGAACGCGGCACCCGAGTGCAGGGGCCCGCGATCAAGGCCTACGTCGATCGCCTGCGTCAGCACAACACGGACGCGACACCTGCCGACATCGCCAAGAAGCTGGAAAAGCACTACCTGGCTGCCGTGATGGCCAGCGGCGCCGCGGTCGGCTCCGCCGCCGCGTTTCCGGGAATCGGCACGCTGGCGGCACTCTCGGCGGTCGCCGGTGAGACGGTTGTATTCCTTGAGGCGACGGCCGTGTACGTGCTTGCGGTCGCGGAGGTCTACGGCATTCCGGCCGATCACCGCGAGCGCCGCCGCGCCCTGGTGCTTGCCGTCTTGGTGGGCGACGAAAGCAAGCACGCAGTCGCCGACCTGCTCGGGCCGAGCCGCACCAGCGGTGGGTGGCTGTCCGACGGTGCGGCAACGCTGCCGCTGCCTGCGGTGTCCCAGCTGAACTCGCGGCTGCTGCGGTACTTCGTCAAGCGGTACACGCTCAAGCGCGGCGCGATCGCGTTCGGCAAGTTGTTGCCAGTCGGCATTGGCGCCGTCGTCGGCGGCATGGGAAACCGGCTGATGGGCAAGAAGATCGTCGCCAACGCTCGCAAGGCGTTCGGCAACCCGCCGCCGCGGTGGCCCTCATCGCTGCACGTGCTGCCCGGCCCTAACGAGCGATGAGGATAACTGCCGTTCGCATGGTTTGGCCGACGGCCGAAGCGTTAGCCTTTAGGCGGCGGAATCGCGGGTGACCGCGGACCGCGGGAATATGGGTGGCGAGCGTCTACCAAACCGCTTGCCTGAAGCGAAGGAATCGAGGCGAGTAGCTGCCGTGAACTCACCATCACCATTCGGACAGAACGAGTGGTTGGTCGAGGAGATGTATCGCAAGTTTCGCGAGGATCCCTCGTCGGTAGACCCGAGTTGGCATGAATTCTTAGTCGACTACTCGCCCGAGCCAA
>Ga0157380_10002771_pt1 | contig 11904 bp, 14 predicted proteins | sample S35metaG_FD_119757 | JGI IMG/M metagenome (GOLD analysis project Ga0157380, IMG submission 119757) | Switchgrass rhizosphere microbial communities from Kellogg Biological Station, Michigan, USA - S3-5 metaG | ecosystem: Host-associated > Plants > Roots > Rhizosphere > Soil | place: USA...
GAATATTTTTTCGCCGCTGATTGACGCACTTCTGGCGTTGCCGACGATCTAATCGGCGCGGTACAAATCCGTACTTCAGATCGCGTTTGACGTCGCTCGGCAGACGAATCAACGCCGGCGCCGCACGAAATTCCTAAAAACTTTCTCATTTCCTTCCTGGCACCGGACTTGCGGTGTACGACGCCAGTCCCAGCGCTCGCGGCGCACGCTTGAGCAAAGGGAGGGCAAGAAGATGGCAAGACCCGTGAACGTTCTAATGGTGGAAGACTCCGAAGACGACGCGCAGTTGCTGCAGTTGGAACTTCGAAGACAAGGTTTTTCGCCAGACATCATCCGCGTCGACACTGGCGCCGAACTGCGCTCGGCGCTCTCGAGCCGCCACTGGGACGTGGTGATCTCGGACCACAACATGCCCGGTTTCAGCGGCGACGAAGCGCTCGCGCTCGTGCGGCGCGTCGATCCGGACGTTCCGTTCATCGTGGTGTCGGGCACGCGCGGCGAGGAACACGCAGTCGCCGCCATGCGTGCGGGTGCCAACGATTTCATCGTGAAGACGCGCCTGCATCGGCTGGCACCAGTCGTCGAGCGGGAGATTCAGGCGTCCTCTGTGCGAGCGCATCAGCGGCAGACGCTCGCGGCGCTCGAAGAATCGAAGCGTGAGCTCGCGGAATCTCAGCGCCTCGAAGGCATTGGACGCCTGGCAGGAGGCGTCGCGCACGATTTCAACAATCTGATTGCCGCGATCATGAGCTACGCCGACCTCGTGCTCCAGGACATGCCGCCCGGCGACGAGCACCGATCGGACGTGGAGGAAATCAAGCGCGTCAGCCGGCGCGCCGCCGATCTGACGCGGCAATTGCTCATGTTCAGCCGCCAGCAGATCGAGCAGAAGGCCGAACTCAAGCTGAACGAGGTCATCCACGACTCCCTCGGTCTGCTGCAAGGGCTGGTCGGACAGGACGTGGCGATCGATCTGAGCTTCCATCCCCATCTTTGGAATGTTCGCGCCGAGCGCGTGCAGATCGAGCAGGTGCTGATGAACCTGGCGACAAACGCGCGCGATGCCATGGCGCGCGGCGGCACGCTCACGTTCAGCACGGACAACATCGTGATTCAGGCCGGGGATCCCTCGGCGCGGCCGGCGGAGCCGGGCGAATACGTGCGTCTCGAAGCCACGGATACGGGCACGGGCATTCCGACGGAGCTGCACCAGAAGATTTTCGAGCCGTTCTTCACGACGAAAGAAGTTGGCAAAGGCACCGGACTCGGATTGGCAACGGTCTACGGCGTCGTGCGGCAGAGCGGCGGCTACATTTACGTGGACAGCGCGGCCGGCTCCGGCACCACTTTCACGGTATTCCTGCCGAGGTCCTGACCGCGTCGTGCTGCAGTCGATCGGATTCCGCTCGGTTGCCTGGTCGTCGTTGCGCCTGCGCACAAAAGGCCTGGTCGTCGTCGGCCTCGCCGTGCTGCCGCTTCTTGCGTTCTGGGGACTCATCGCGGTCGCGGTCATGCGCGGCCGCGAGCCCACCAACACGACGACGCGCAGCCTCACCGTGCAAGCCGGCCTTGCGCGTGTGCAGGCGGACTTGCTGGACGCGGACGCGGGCGCACGCGATTACCTGCTGACCACCAGTCGCAAAGGACGGATGCGGCATCAGGAGGCGATTGGCCGCCTCGGGGCGGATATGGCGGTGCTCGACAACGCCGTGATCGATCCCGATTTGCGGGATCAACTCAAGATCCTTCAAGGCATCACGACTGATGAGGTGTCGGTCCTGGCGCGGCTCACGGGCACTGCCCCGCCGGCCGATGCCCCGCCGCTGCCGAAACTCGGCGAGCGCGCCTCACTCAATCGCAGCGAAGACAACCTCGAGCGCGTGCGCACACTGGCCTCGTCGATGGAGAAACGGCAGCGGGCGCTGGCGGCCGCGCGCAGCGAGCAAAGCTATCGCGCGCAGAAGCTGTTTTTCCTGGCGTTCCTCATTGGCTCCATTGTCTGCGTCGGCGCCGGCACGTTTGCGGCAGTCGTGTTGACGCGAGGCATCAGCCGGCGTGCCGCGGCGCTGGCGAGAAACGCCGACCGTCTGGCGCTCGGACTGCCGTTGGAAACGATGCCGTCCGATCAGGACGAGATCGGGCGGGTCGATGCGCGTCTGCGGGAAACGGCGCGGTTGCTGCTGCGGCGCGAACAGGACCTGCGCGAGCGATCGCACCAGCTCGAAGCCGCGAACCACGAGCTCGAAGCCTTCAGTTACTCCGTCTAGCACGACCTGCGCGCGCCGCTTCGCGCGATCGACGGGTTCAGCAGCGCCATCGAGCAGGACAACACGATTCAGCTGACCGACTCGAGCGCCGACGCGCTCCGCCGGGTGCGTGCGGCGGCCAAGCGGATGGGCGTCCTCATCGACGAACTCCTCAATCTGTCGCGCCTCACTCGAAGCGAGGTGCGCCGCGAGCAGGTCGATCTCGGCGCGTCGGCGAATGCGATCCTGACCGATCTCGCACGGCACGGGCCGGATCGCCGCGTCGACATCAAGATCGAGCCGAATCTCGTCGTCGATGCCGACCCGGAGCTCGCGCATATCGCGCTACAGAACCTTCTCGACAACGCCTGGAAATACACGCGCAAGACGTCTCACGCGAAGATCGAAGTCGGCGCGACGCCGAACGGCATCGCCCACGTGTTTCACATCAAGGACAACGGCGCCGGCTTCGACATGGCGCACGCGGGCCGGTTGTTCGGCGCGTTCCAGCGCCTGCATCACGACCGCGACTTCGACGGCTCGGGGATCGGGTTGGCGATCGTGCAGCGGATCGTGAACAGACATGGCGGTCGGATCTGGGCGGAATCCTCCGTGAACTCCGGTGCCACGTTCTATTTCACGCTCGAGCCTGAGCGGTCCCGGCACCAATGACCAAAAGCATTCTTCTTGTGGACGACAGTGCAGACGACGTGGAGCTGACGCTGCGGGCGTTGCGCAGCAGCGACGTCCGCGAACCGATTCACGTGGCCCGCGACGGTGCGGAAGCCATCGAGCACCTGTTCGGTACGGCGCGAGAGCCCAAGCCACAATTGCCGTCGCTCGTTCTGCTGGACCTGAAGTTGCCGGGCATCAATGGCGTCGATGTGCTGCAGCGCATCCGCGGCGACGCCCGCACGCGCGCCCTGCCCGTGGTCATCCTCACATCGTCGAACGAGCGCGTCGATCTCCTGAATTGCTATCGGCTGGGGGCGAATTCCTACGTCAGAAAGCCCGTGGCGTTTTCAGATTTTCTGGATGCGGCCCGCCAGATCGCCTCCTACTGGCTCCGCTTGAACGAGCCGCCGCCCGCCGGAATCTAGCTCAGCTGAACGACCCGCTGTCACCCGTCGCGCCGGTCGCGATAACATCGTGCCGCTTGAGTTTTCTCGGGGACCTGACTGAATCGCAGCGCGACGAGTTCGTCGCTTCCGCCACCACACATTCACTGAAGGCGCACGACGTCCTGGCGCAGCAGGGTTCGCCTGCCACGACGTGCTATGTCGTGGAGGTCGGCTACCTTCGCGTCAGCCAGGTGGACGACAGCGGACGCGAAACCGCCGGCCGCACCATCGGGCCGGGCCGCGTCTACGGCGGTGCCGTCTCGATGGGCCGTCCGCGCTATCCGACCTCCGCCAGAGCCCTTCAACCGGTGCGCGTCCTGGGGTGGCAGCGGCCAATGCTGCTGGCGCTGCTCGACAAATATCCGGAGGTGCGCGACAAGATCTCGAAAGACGAGAGTCGTCCGACTCCGGATGCGCGTGAACGTTTGCAGGAAGCCGCTTCGGGCAGCCTGCCGCACCGCCTCGCCAGAATCCTCGTCGCGCTTTCGGCGCACGGGACCCGTTCGGCCGGCACGAGCATCGACATCGTTCATCCGCTGACCAAACAGGACTTAGCCGACCTGGCAGGCGTCCCACTGTTCGACGTGGCCGGCCCGCTCGCCGAAATGGAAAAGCGCGGCGCGATTTCGATGACGCGGAGCCACGTCAGAATCCTCAATTTGTCGGACCTTCAGACCGGGGCCGCTGAGCAATGAGCGGCCCGCCGCTGAAACACTCCGCCGATGTCGCGATCATCGGCGGCGGTGTTGTTGGTGTGGCCTGCGCCCTCGAGCTCGCTCGGCGGGGCGTGGACGTCGTGGTGCTCGAGCGTGGCCGGATCGGCGAGGGCTGTTCGTACGGCAACGCCGGCTGGCTGACGCCTTCGCTCGCGGTCCCGCTCGCGCAGCCGGGAATGCTGTTGAAGTCGTTGCGATGGATGTTCGATCCGGAGAGTCCGCTGTACATCCAGCCGCGCCTGGATCCGTCCTATCTGCGCTGGCTCGCCAGTTTTGTTTTGTCCTCGCGGACTCCGAAGTTCGAGCGAGGCGCCGAGGCGCTCGTCGGCCTGTGCCGAGCGAGCGTAGATATGTGGGAAGAGCTGAGCCGGCACTCAACACAGGGATTCGGCTTTGAGCGGCACGGGCTGCTCACGGTCTACGAACGGCAGGCATCCCTGGAAGCGGCGCGGAAGCAATTCGATCTCGTCGCTCGCTTTGGTATCCGGTTCGAGCGGTGGTCGGCGGAGGAGATTCGCGGGCGCGAGCCGTCGATCGTCGGTGCTCAAGTCGGCGGCTTTTTCTTTCCTGACGACGCGCACTGCGAGCCGTTTCGCGCCGTGTCCGCGATGGCCGCCGAAGCGACTGCCGCGGGCGTCGCGTTTCAGGAGGGCGCTGAAGTATTTGCGATCGGCGAGGCCGGCGGACGGCGCGTGCTCAGCACCACGCGCGGCAACGTGACAGCCGCGCGTGTGGTGCTGGCGGCAGGCGCGTGGTCGGAGCCACTCGGCCGCATGCTCGGCCTGCGCGTGCCAATCCTTGGCGCGAAGGGTTACTCGCTCGTGTTGCCTCGGGCGCCGCAGCATCCGACACGGTCGATCTACCTGACCGAGCGAAAAGTGGCCGTGAATCCGCACGCCGGCTCTTTACGAATCGCGGGCACGCTCGAGCTCGTGAGAAATGATTTCTCGATCAATCAACGCCGCGTGGATGTGATTCTTCGCGGCACCAGGGAAATGATGGCGATCGCGGATCCCCCGGCGGTACGGGAGATCTGGCGGGGACTTCGTCCGTGCGCACCGGACGGCATGCCGCTCATCGGGCGCGCACGCGGCCGGGGCGATGTGTGGCTGGCCACGGGCCATCAGATGACCGGCTTGAAGACGGCGCCGGGCACGGGAGTACTGCTCGCGCAGCTCATGACCGGGCAAACGCCCCAGTTCGATCCGGCTCCGTTCCGCGCGGACAGGTACTAACGCCGCTTCCCTACTTTCTGCACGCGAGCTTCCTTTGTTGCCCGGCCAGCCCGATTAGACCCCCGTATTCGCCCGGCACGTCCGTTGCACTAATGGTTCGCGGGATGTCGGCGTGCCCCTCGTGGCAGGTTGACGCTCACAAACAAACGGAACAGGGAGCGTGTTATGGCGAATCAGAATCCGAATCAGCGCGACGATCAGAATCGCGACGATAAGGGCAAGCAGAGCCCCGGGCAGAACCAGGGCAATCAGAGTGATCGCAACACTCAGCAGGGCACCAATCGCGACACTGATATGAACCGCAGCGGAAACCGCGATCAGAACCAGCAGAATCCGCAGGGCGGCCGCCGCAACGAAGCTGACGAAGATACGTAGAGCACGGCAGAAGACAAAGGTTTGGCCGAAGGCGCGGGCGATTCTTCCAGGTATCGCCTGCGCCAAAGCAACTTCTTTTTTTACCGCGCGTGGGCGCGGGAACTAGGAGCGCGAAACCTTGGCCCGGACGCCGTCGAGCACCCGCAAGAGCTCGGCGGCGTCCGCTGGCTTTACGAGATGCACATCGATGCCGGCCTCGCGCGACCGGACGCGATCGGCCTCCTGTCCCCATCCGGAGAGCGCGATCAGCGAGACGCCGGCCCCCCACGCTTGGCTCCGAATCCAGCGAGCGACGTCACAGCCATCCATCCCTGGCAAGCCAATGTCGAGAATGGCGATTTGCGGATGCGTCCTGTCCGCCTCAGCCACCGCCGATTCACCGTCGAACGCCACGGAGACTTCGAACTCGTAGTGGCCGAGAAGCAGTGCAAGGGCGCGCGCGGCATCTTCGTTATCGTCGACAACGAGCACGCGTAGGTGTTCTTCGGACGGGGCCGCGGGCATGGTCTCAGCTCGCCGTGAAGTATTCCCGCTCGTGGCGCCGGATCGTCTTGTAGCGCCGGAACGCGGTCCGCTCGCTTTCGAGACCCAGCCACGTCTTCCACGAAGTCCCGCGGAAATTGTGCCGCAGCATCCTGGGCCAGTTGAGTGCAACGAAGCCGGGGTAGGTGCGCAGCACTGTCGGGAGGTGACGAGCCTTCATCCAGCGCTCCGCCCGCCATCGTGAGAACTCGATGTCCTCCGCAGACAGCGTCTCGCTCCGCACGACCGCGGTCGTCCCGTCATACTCGTCCACGTCCTCATTGACGATGAGCGAACGGTCGCGGAAGTCCTTCGTCATCGGCGTGCCCGGGTACGGCGTCGGATGCTGGATGTACGGCCAGTCCACATACTTCCTGGCAAAATCGAGGTTCGCATCGATGGACGCTTGGGTGTCGTCGGGATTGCCGACGATCAGGCCGCCCACGACCCACATGCCGTGACGATGCAAAACCTCGATGGCTCGCATCGTGGCGCTCCCGACAGTCTTCCCTTCCTTGCGTTCCGCGTTCTTGGCCTTCGCCCGCAGGAACGCAAGGTCCTGATCGAGCACATTCTCGATCCCCAGAAAGACGTACCGGAACCCGGCCCGGCGCATCAGACTGGCCACTTCGTCACCCGCCGACGCGATCGCCGACGTCATGCCCTGGACGATGTAATGAATGTCCGTGAGGCCCGCCGCGATAATGGCCTCGCAAAGCGCCTTGAACCGCTGGATGTTGAGCGTGATGTTGTCGTCGACGATGAACAGCGCGCGCGCGCCGCGATTGTAAGCGTCGCGGATGTCGTCGATCACGCGCTCGACCGGCCACACGTGAAAATTCCGGCCACGCATTTCGATGATCGAGCAGAAACTGCAGTCGTACGTGCATCCGCGCGACGTCTCGACCACGTCGATCTGGCGGCCCAGAAACGTGTACCCGCTCAGCACGCGCGCGCTTCGCTTGGGCGGGCGGACCTCATCAGCGAGATCACTGACGTGGCGATTGGGCGTGCGAACGAAGGTGCCGTTCCGGCGGAACGAGAGGCCCGGGATGGTGTCGAGCCCGGGCGGCGCAGAGACATCGGAGTCGCGCCGGTGCGACTCCAGCGCACGCATCAGTTCGCGCATGGTCAAGTCGCCTTCGCCGCGGACGATCACATCGACGCCGCTGCAGGCATCCTCGTATTCATGCGGCGCGAGACTGGGATCGTAGCCACCGACGATGATCGTGACGCCCGGACGAATCGCCCTGGCGAGCGCAATCACCTGCCGTGCGGTCTTCCGTTGAAACGTCATCACCGATAGACCGATCACGTCGGGCTGGTGCTGTTCGACGAGGCGCTTCACCGTGCCCGGGACGTCGCGCTGAACGAGCACGAGATCCGCAATGGCCACGCGATGATGCGCGTCGATGTTCCCCGCGATCGAAGCCAGCGCGCCATTCGGCATCCGCATGGTCATCGTCGGCGTGTGCTCGAATGAATCCGGCATCGAGAGCAGCAGGATGTTCATTTCCCGCGATGTTACACCTGCGGGACTTTCACGGCAGGCCCTTTCTCACCACGCTCTTCGACAAACGTTTCGCAAGGTGACGAGCGCGCCCCACGGGACTGGCACGTGGCTTGCTCTATCCGCAGGGGACTTTCTTGTCCCGTCAGGTTATTAAAGGGGGGCACAATGCGCGTACGTCTTGCTCTGGTCGCGGCAATCGGCATGCTGAACTGGGCGTGTCTGGGTCCGATGAAAATCGAGCAGCCGTTGTCGCCAACGTTCGGTGACGTCTCGGGCATCAAGAACATCGAAGTCGTGAATGAAACCGGCGCGGTGCTGGCGAAGGGAACGTTTGCAGAAGGCCCAGAAACCGCAGCTGCAGGAAAGATCGAGCGCTCGGCTGCGCTCACGAACCCAGCGGGCGCGCCCATGGGGACGGTCGAGATCGATATCGATCGCACGGGCAGCCTGTCGGACGAGGAAGTCCAAATCAAGCTCGAGAACCTGCCCTACCCCGCCAGTTGCCGCGTGATGGCGGACGGCAAGGAGCTCACGGCCTTTTCGACGATCCAAAAGGGCAGGATGAACCTAGAGATGTCCCGCCGCGTGACTCTGTCGAACGGGAAGTGACATCCTTTCGGCGTGTCGGTTGCCAGCCATCTTGCTGTCAGTCCAGCTGCGTACGACCGCCGCATTCGGGCGCTGATCCCCTGGTATAGCGAGGCGCTCGATGCGGTGGCCGCATCGCTTTCGTACGCCGCTCGGCCACTTCTTTCCTTCGTCGACCTTGGTGTCGGCACCGGCGCGCTGACGGAACGCTGCCTGCGTGTCGCGCCGCGCGCGCGAGTCACGGGCATCGATGCCGACGCCGCAATGATGGCGGTGGCCAGGCAACGCCTGCACGCACCGCGACGTCATTTCACCCTGGTACATGGCGACTTCGCCGCGGTGGCTCTCCCGCGCTGCGATGCGATTGTCGCGAGCTTCGCACTGCATCACATTCGGTCGCCTCGCGCGAAGACGACGTTCTACAAGCGATGCGGCGACGCGCTCAGACGCGGCGGTGTGCTGATTAGCGCGGACTGCTTTCCACCGACGTCGCCGCAAGCCTGGGCGCGAGACACCGAGCAGTGGGTCTCGTTTCTGGCGCGCCAATTCGGCTCTCGCCAAGCAGCCAGACGAGTCCTCGAGTCATGGAGCGACGAAGACACCTACATGCGCCTGGACGATGAAATCGCCATGCTGACGCGCGCCGGATTCACTGTCGACGTGCCCTGGCGGAAATCGCCTTTCGCGGTAATCGCGGCAGTGGCGCTTCGGAACCACAAGCGAACCCCGGCACTGCGGAACTTCGGAACCCCGGAACCGCAAGAGTAGTTCTCTCTAAGTCATTGAACCACATCGGGTACCGACCCGGCGCTGCACAGAGTGTGTAGTTAAGGGCCTAACATCGGAGAAATGCGCCCTTGCATCTGGGCCTGCGCCCTGCAACATCGGCGCGGGGGTCTGGAGTCTTGGTACCGCTGTTGCAACCTAATCAAGCGAGTGGGCAATGCACAGTCAGGAAGCCTTCTTCGCTCGCGCGCACTGCAGAATCGACATCGACGCCAAACCTGACGTCGTCGGCGAGCCGCGGTATGTCGCGACGGTTTCGATTGTGGACGACGCCTCACATCAACTTCGGCCGCTGATTTTCAGGGGCGGTCGACGCCTCACGTTTCCCGGGTCAACTGACTCGGGCGCGCTGACCTCGGCTCTCACCTACCTCGAAAGGCGCTTCGGTTCCTTCAGCGAAATCATGCACGGTTGCGTCGAACCGGCGCGCTCGGCCATCGTCGGTGAGCCGGTCGTCGTCGAGGAAGTGTGATCGCGACCAGACTGCTGATTCTTGGTTTGGCGGGTCTGCTGACGCTCGCTGATGCGCCAGCCGCACCGCAGTCCGTCGCCGTGCGCCATCCGGAAGGGCTCGTGCACGGGTTCCTCAGTCTGAAAACCCTCGGCGGCAAGTTCCTGGCGGACGGCGATCTCATCCAGAACGTCCACGGCGATCGCGTGACCTCGCGTCTGGTGTTCCGATTCAGGGATGGATCGCTGCACGACGAGACCGTCGTGTACTCACAACGCCAGTATTTCCATGTGCTGACAGACCGCCTGATTCAGAAGGGCCCCGCGTTCCCGCGTGCGATCGACATGACGATCGACAGTGCCGCCGGCAATGTCACTGTGCAGTACAGCGACGACGGAGATCAGAAAGTCGCGACAGATCGTTTTGAGACGCCGGTGAATCTGGCGAACGGAATGGTCTCGACGTTGCTGAAAAACGTCCGGTCGAATGCGTTGCCTGAACCGCTGGCATTCATCGCCGCAACGCCGAAGCCTCGAATGGTGAAACTGGCGATCAGCGCCGCGGGCGTGGAACCGTTTTCGACTGGCGGCATGTCACGAAAAGCCATGCACTACGTGGTGAAGGTGAAGATTGGCGGCATTCCTGGACTGATCGCGCCGCTCGTGGGAAAAGAGCCGCCCGACGCGCACGTCTGGATTCTTGCCGGCGACGCGCCGGCATTCGTGCGCGCCGAGCAGCCCTTTTTCGCTGATGGTCCGCTCTGGCGGATCGAGCTGGTCAGTCCCGCCTGGAAGTAAGCACAACGCTGTCGATCTCGCGTTTGACATTCGTCAGACGCACCGGCTGGCTTGCCCAATTCTCGAGGACGATCTGCCCGGTCTTATCGTCGGCCGTCAGCTTGGTGGCGACGCTCATCTTGCCTTCGCCTCGCCCGTTCGCCTCGAGACGAAGCTCGATGATCATGAACGGGTACTCGAGCGTGCGCGACTGACTCGCGGCCTCCCAGAAACCGATGTATCGGTCCGTGACGAGCACGACGCGCTCGCCGCCCTCTTCCGTGGCAAACCGGCGCGCGTAGCGCAGGTCATACGACAAACTGTCGGGCGTCTTGATCGTGCCGACGCGCGGCAAGTCCTGAAGCGCGCGGAGCAGCTTGCCCTGTCCGCTTTCGACGAGCAGGTCCATCAGCTTCTGGCGCTCTTCATCCGTGGACCATCGATCGACGGTCATGTCCACGAGCGTGGCCTTGATATTGACGGACGGATCCAAGTTCGTCGCCGCGGCGCTGTATTTGATCCGCCCGCTTGGTGACTGTGCGGATGTCGCGACGGCCAGGCCGACCGTAAGAACGAACGCGGGAATGACTTTGACGGAGCATCGGATAGGCATCACGTACCTCCGTACATTTTTGTTGCAAGGCCCGGGCCGCGGCTACGGGACTGAATCGCCCGTTGGCCGAGGGACCCGGGACCACGGACCAGGGACTCACGTGGCATCTGCCTGCCGAGAGGTAGCACGGGCAGGGGGCCGAGTCGTACCTTCCGGCGCCAGGCAAGTTTTACCGGCCCATTCGCTGATTTCCAAGAAAACCCGCGCGTACAGACTGGCCCCGATGTTGCTGTTTGTACGGCGTTTCCCGGGAATACGTGCCGTGTTTGCTCGCCTATCAGCAAGAACTTCAACGCGTGTCCTGCTCCTGTTGGTGCCGGTGCTCGCCATCTTCGCCTCGGGCTGTGGCTCCGAGGCGGAAGTCTCCACCGGGCCAAGCCCGCTCAAATGCCAGGTCTCGCTGACGCTTGCGCAAAGCGCGATGGGTGCGAGTGGTGGCACAGCCACCGTCGCGGTGGCGACGCAGCCGGAATGCACCTGGAACGTTTCATCGAACGTCGCGTGGATTAGCGGCTTCTCTCCTGCCAGCGGACAAGGGCCTGGCGAAGTGCGCTTTCAAGTGGCGGCCAACCCGGGATCAGCCGGCAGACAGGGCGACATCTCGTTCAGCGGCGTCACCGTTCGCGTCAATCAGGCGGGCGCGTCGTGCGCGATCGACCTCGATCCACGAAGCCAGACGTTCCCTTCCGGCGGTGGAGGCGGCAGTGTTGCCGTCACCACACTCGCCGGTTGCGCGTGGTCGGCTGCGAGCAATGCGCCGTGGCTCACGGTCACGTCGGGCGCGAGCGGATCGGGCAATGGCACGGTCGGTTTCTCGGTCGGCGCAAACACGGGCGTCGCTCGTCTCGGCACCATCACGATCGGCGATCAGACATTCGTCGCGACGCAGCAGGCGCCCGGCGCGTCGCAGTGCGCGTTCACGATTCAACCAACTTCGCAGTCGATGGCGCCGGCGGCCGGAA
>Ga0157380_10002776_pt1 | contig 11895 bp, 6 predicted proteins | sample S35metaG_FD_119757 | JGI IMG/M metagenome (GOLD analysis project Ga0157380, IMG submission 119757) | Switchgrass rhizosphere microbial communities from Kellogg Biological Station, Michigan, USA - S3-5 metaG | ecosystem: Host-associated > Plants > Roots > Rhizosphere > Soil | place: USA: Michigan...
AGTTTTTCCAGCACCGAGCGATCGAGCTCGGTCTGGCCGCCGTGAATCTCGAGATTGGCGCGCTTGTCGAGCTCGCGTGCGGTCTTCCGCAGGATCCGGTAGAGGCGCTCCGACAGGCTGTTGAACGGCACCGTGCGGATCGCGAACAAGCGTTGCTGGACGTCGCGGGACAGACGCGCCTGCGCGATCAGCGCCGCGTCGGCGTCGTCGAGGTTCTTCAGTAGCGCCTGCTGCACGGTCGAGACGTCATTCACGCCTTCGGCGAACGAACGCGTCAGCTCCTGGAAGCGCGTGTAGCGGTCGAGCTCCAACGGATCGAAATCTTCCTGCGCGGTGTTGACGTGCGACATCCGCGACTGGATCTGCGTCTCCGCCTGCAACTCGATTTCGCGGACCTGGCTGCGCAGGCGGATCACGCTGCCGGTGAGCTCGAGCAGGTTCGCCTTCAGCGTCCGCAGCTCGCCTTCGACGCGCGCGCGGGCAATGGCCACTTCGCCGGCTTCGTTGACGAGCTGGTCGACGATGTCGGCGCGCACGCGCAGCATCGCCTTCGCCATTTCGATTTCGCCCGGCTCGGCGCGCGATGGCGCCGGTGCGGCAATCGGCGCGGGTGCAGCCGCTGCCGGCGCCGTCTCGCCGGTCGTCGCGGTGGAAGCGCCCGCAACCGACGCAGCGGCCGCATCGGGCTGCGCGAGCCACGGCAGCGGCACGCTGCCCTTGCCTTCGCGCAACGCGTCGAGGACGAAGGCGATCCGGTCGATGTCGGTGTCGAGCGCTTCGAACAGCTCGGCGCTCGGCGCAACCGTCACGTCGCCAATGGAGAGTCGCGCTTCCATCCGGTGCGCGAGCTCGCCGAGGCGCATCGCGCCTGCCATCCGTGCGCTGCCCTTCAGCGTGTGCAGGGTGCGGCGAAGCTGCGCGGCGTTCGACGGATCGTCGGGCACGCGACGCCATGCCCTGACCTCTTCGCTCGCCTGCGGAAAGAGCTCGTTCGCTTCTTCCAGGAAGATCGCGAGGATCGTGTCGTCGAGGTCGTCGGTGACATCGAGCAGTGATTCGTCCGATGCGACCTGCCTCTGCGCCGGCATCGGCGTCGGTGTCGCCACGACGGGTGGCGCGGGCGCTACCGCCTCCGGCCATGCCTGCTCCAGCGCCGGCGCTTCCTCGATGATCGCTACCGGCGGCAGTGCGGTCGTCGGTACCTCCGGTGCGTGAACAAGGTGATCGGCAAGCGGCGGATATTCGACGAACGGCTCGGGCGGCGCTGCGCTCGCCAGTGTGGGCTCGGCCGCGCCATCGCTCGCCACGACCGCATCCGGGTGTTCGAGCGGCGCTGCAGCATGCCTGTCGTCCCGCCCACGCCATTGCGTCAGCAGCATCGCACCGGCGCCGGACTCGGCTACTGACGCGGTAAGTGGTGAATCCGCGCCCGGGATTTGCGGCTCTGCAACCGGAACCTCCGGCTGCGTCGTGTCGGCGGCAAACGCCGGCGTCGGATCGTCGTGATCCCCGACGAGCGGCATGTCGAACTCGCGCGCGCTCTCCGGCGGGATCAGCGGATCGTCGACCGGCAGGTCGGCCAATGCATCGCGCCGCATTTCATCGAGCTCGGCCTCGATGTCGGATGCTTCGCGTTCGTCACTCGGCGTAAAGCCTTCGCGATTCTTGACGCGCTCGACAAAGTGCGCGAGGCCTGCCGTCGCGCGGGCAAGGATGGGCTGCGCCGTGCTGGGGAACGGTGCACTGCGCTCCTCCAGCGCCAGCAGCGCCTGCTCGAGCGAGCGCGCCGTCGTCGCGATCAGCGCAATGCCGCCGGTGCGATGAATTCCGCACAGCGTGTGGCTTGCGCGGACCATTGCGACCACCGGCATGTAATCCGGATCGAACTGCAGGATCGACACTTCGTGCTGAAGGACGGCGACGTTCTGATCGGCCTCGTCGCAGAGGATCCGCCACAGCGCGGCCGACAGCGTGACCGGACCCACGGTCACTTCCTCGGGCTCGATCGACGGCGGCAATTCCGGCGTGCGCGGCGCGTCGGTCAGCAGCATCAACTCCGGTCCGTGTGGCGAGCGAGCGCGTGGTTCCGGCATGCCGCCGTGCGCCGCGGTGTTGTCGGCGACGACGCGCAGCATCGGCTTCGACGCATCGCGCAGATCGGCCGGCAGGCCAACGTCGATCGTCTCGCCTCCCGATTCCTCGAGCACCGTGACCGTTGGCCCCATGTTGTCGCCGATCGGTGCGCCGAGCTCCGCAAACTCGACCAGCTCGAGATCGGGTACGAGCGATGCATCGGTCGGTGATCCGTCGAAGGAAGCCTCCGCGTGCAGCGGCGGCTCCGCGGATGCGGTCCGGTATTCAATGGGTACACCGATATCGAGGTCGAACGGCGCGAACCCGGCGCCGGCGTCCGCCGGGCTGGCAGGTACGCGCGGCGGCACGGTGATCGGCCCGATTGGCGTGTGCGTCTCCGGCACGATCGGTGGCGTGCGGGGCACGGGCGGCAGCGGCATCGCGGCAGCCGGCGCACCGCCGGGAAGCTCCGCCTCGACCATGCGCAGCGCACTTTGCAGCGCAGCGGGATCGGTCGCGAAGCGGCCGGCATCACGCAACTCCTTGACCCATTGCCGGAAGCTCGAATCGGCGACAGCGATCAGCGCGACGACAGCGGGTGTGACGCGCCGGTCCTCCTCGAGCAGCCGGTTGAGGACACGCTCCACACCCCACGCGAGCTCGCCGAGCTCGGTCAGGCCGACCATGCGGCCGCTGCCTTTCAGCGTGTGGAACTGGCGGCGCACGGTAATCAGCGCTTCGCGGTCGCCCGGGTTGTGCTCGAGGATCGCGCGATGCGCGTTGACCGTGTCGAGCACTTCGTCGGCTTCGGTCAGGTAGATGTCGAGCAGTTCGGCATCGAGCGCCGACGCGTCGGTATCAAGTAGCCGCTGCGTCTCCTTCGAAATCGCCGGCGCAGGTGCGGTGCCCGCCTCGACAATCAAGTCGACGCTTGCCGCCAGCGCGGCGGATTCGGCACCGCCGTCGATTTCCTTCAGTGCGGCACTTGCTTGCGCGACGAGCTCGCCGTCGCCGATCAGGTCGGCGTCATCGCGCAGGCTCGCGAGCTTGCCGCGCAATTCGTCGCGCGCCGATGCGTCGGCAGGCGCGTTCTGGACGTCGGCCATCAGCCGCGGCAATGCGCCACGCAGTTCGGCGACCGAATCCTCGACCGACTGCGGCTCGACGGCAACCGGTTGCGGCGCTTCGCCGAGACGTTTCGCGATCAGCGGCGCGATGATCCGTTCGCGATCGGGGCGCTGGTGCAGTACCGCGTCGATGTAGAACCCGAGCCCCGACAACGATTCGGCGAGCAGTTCCAATCCCTCCTCGTCGACCGGCGTGTCGGGATTGGCATAAGTCTCGACCTGCGTCTGGCACAGCGCCAGCAGGCGGTCGGCGTCGTCGAGCTCCAGAATGCGCAGCGCGCCACGAATCTGCTGGCTGTCCTTCGCAAGCGCCGCAAGTTCGGACCGGCGCGTGTGGTCGCGGAAGAACGCATCGAGCACCTGCTCCATGTGGCGCAGGTTCGCGCGCACTTCGCGCATCACCTGCGACAGCAGCACGCGCTCCTGCGCCTTCTTCGACATTTCGTCGAGCACGGGCGCCGCCGTCGTCGACGAGCGTCCGGCGCGCGCGGCGTCGAGACGCTTCAGCATCGCCTCGACTTGCTGGCCGAATTCGGGCGACAGGTTGTTGAAGTTCTCGAACGCGCTCTCGGCGAGCAGCAGCGCCGTCGCGAACTCCATCGCCAGCGGCTCCGAAACGCCGTCGGCCGGCATGTCGGCCAGGCGCGCGACGAGGCCCGACGTCAGCCGCGACAGCGCGGGATGCTTGACCTCCGTCGCCTTCGCATTGGCTGACGCGAGGAGCTGCTGCAACTTCGGCAACGTGTCGGAGCGACCCGACGCGGCCTTGAGCCATGCGTCCTTGGCGCTCGCCAGCTGGTCGCGCGCGTCGCGCAGCAGGGGCTGGCGGCGCACGACATCCGCGTCCAGCGCTTCGGCGGTCGGGATCAGCGCACCGAGGTGGTACGCGCGCTGCACCGCCTCGGCCTTCTGCGAGCCCGGTTGCGCCGTAGCGACGTAATAGAGAACTTCGCGACGCAGCCGGTCCGCGACCTTCGCGCTGCCCTCGGTCACGCGGCGAATCTGCATGTCGATTCGCGCGACGAGTTGCTTCGCGCCGAAGCTGCGCCCAAGCGCGCCGGTCTGCAGCGCTTCGAGCATCGCAGCTGCCGTCCACCAGAATGCGCGCAGGTTCGGCTGCGTGGTCACGTCCTCGATGGCCTCGATCGCCTCGCGCATCATCCCGGCACCCGAATCGGCACCACGCAGCCATTCGAGCAGCCCGCGCTGGAATTGCCTGCGCTCCTTCAACAGGTGCGAGGCGAGGCGAGCCGCGGGGATGATCTCGCTTTGCGGCGCACGCGGCGCGCGGACGTTGAGATCGGGGTAGAACAGGTCGGCCGGTGCGGGCGCGTCGACACCGCGTGCTTTCTGCATCGCGCCGAATTCGCCGAACAGCGTCAGCGGCACCGGCGGTGCGCCGTTGGCGATCTCGTCGAGGAACACGCGCAGGCGGCTGACCGCGTGATCGACGAGATCCACGACAGCCGGCACGTCCGCGGCGGACAGTTCCTCGAGCCTGACGAGCTGGCGCTCGATCTCGTCGGTGAACGCGACGACGGCGTCGAGTCCCACCATCTGAATGGCGCCCGCCGCCTGGTGCACGTGCGCGCGCGCGTGTTTGAGCGAAACAGTGTCGCCAGGGCTGGCGCGAAACGCCGCGAGCGCGGCGGTGCCGCGCGTCAGCGCTTCGTCGATTTCACCCTGGACCCACGACAACGGTCCGAGATCGAACTCGGTGGCAGTTTCACTCAACACGCATGCACTCCCCGGTGCCTGTCACTCTGGTAACGCTCAGACCTTGAAGCCGGCCACGGAACTGCGCAGTTCCGCGGCAAGTTTGGTCAATTGTCCGATCGACACGTTCGTCTGCTTCGTGCCTTCGGTGGTTTCCTCGGAGATCTTCAGGATGCCCTGCATGCCGCGCGTGACGTCGGTCACCGACGACGACTGGCGCTGCGTCTGCGCCGAGATACTGCCGATCAGCTCGGCGAGCTCGCGCGACACCTGCTGGATCTCGGCGAGCGCCTGGCCGGCCGCGTCGGACAGCTTCGCGCCTTCGACGACGCCGACCGTCGATTTCTCCATTGCCGCGACGGCATCCTGTGTGTCTGCCTGAATCGTCTTGACGATCGCCTCGATCTGCTTGGTCGCTTCGCCGGAGCGCTCGGCGAGGCGCTGCACTTCCTCGGCGACGACCGAGAAGCCGCGGCCCGCTTCACCGGCCGATGCCGCCTGGATGGCGGCATTCAGCGCCAGCACGTTCGTCTGTTCGGTAATGTCGGAAATGAGCTCGACGATCTCGCCGATCTCGAGCGACGACTCGCCGAGGCGCTTGATCCGCTTCGACGTTTCCTGGATCTGCGAGCGGATGTCGTTCATGCCGGAGATTTGGTCCTGCACGGCGCTGCCGCCCTTCTCCGCGGCAACGAGCTGTGCTTGCGCGACCTTCGCCGACTGCGCGGCGTTCTGCGCCACCTCGTTGATCGACTCGGCCATCGTCAGCACCGATGCCGATGCGAGCTGGATCTCGCGGTTCTGCCGCTGCGACGCCTCGAACAGGCGGTTCGATATCGCCTGCGTTTCCTGCGTGGCCTTCGTCACCTGGTCGGTCGCCGAGTTGATGCCGCGCACCAGCGTGCGGAGTTCCTCGATCGTGAAGTTGATCGAATCGGCGATCGCGCCCGTCACGTCCTCCGTCACCGACGCCTGCACCGTGAGATCGCCATCGGCGAGGTTGCCCATCTCGTTCAGGAGTCGCAGGATCGCTTCCTGGTTCCGCTTGTTCTCGTGCTCGCTGTCCTGCGCACGAAGGCGCGCATCGTTCAGGAACACCTTGGCCACCATGGCGAGGCAGCCGAGCGCCAACAGCACGAACGCGATCGACAGGCCGAGCGTGAAAGCTCGCGTCCGGTTGCCGTTCTGATACTGGTCGGCCAGCGTCGTCGTGTCCGTCAGCAGCGGCTCGGCCTCGTTGTTGACACTGCGCGCCGCCTGCTTGGCGACGACGAGGTTGGCCATGTTCGAGAGGATCGACGAGATTCCGGCCTGGTAGGCGCCGAAGCGCTTGCCGATCTCGGCCAGCGTCGTGCGCGCGTCTTCGGAACGCACCGGTGCAAGACGCATCGAGTCGCTGCCCTTGGCGAGCCCGTTCATCACGTCGCGAAACGCCGTCTCGTCCTTGCCAAGCAGGAACGCAACTTCCGGATCGATTTCGTCGGCGGCCGCGAGCGTGTTGGCGTTCTTCGCGATCCGCTGCGACAGCACGGCGAGCTGGTTCGCATAGTCGACTTCGCGCAGGCTGCCGCCGCCTTGGCCGATCTGCTGCGCCGCCTGCTGGGCAAGCTCGAGCAGCCCGCTGTTACCCTGGTTGATCGCCTCCATTCCGTGGGCGAGCGACGTCAGGCTCTTTTCGTTGTCGACGAGCTTCTTCGCGGCGGCATCGACGCGCTCCCACCGCTGCTTGACGCCGTTCAGCGTTTCGAGGGACGCCGATTCCTGCGTCTGGTCGAGCGACGTGCCCTTGAACGTGCCGCCGCTCACGAGCGCGTCGAGGTCGACCTTGAACCGCTCGCGACTGTCGCGGACCGCAGCGAACGCGCTCGCCTGCCCCTGTGCCGCCAGTGCCGAGCCGCGCGCGAGCCGTTGCGACAGCATCTGCATTTCCGTCGCGATCGACGACTGCATCGATTGCTGGTTCGACGCGCGGTTGTCGAGGTACACCATGAACGCGGCGAGGATGAGGAACATGACCGTCAGCACGCCGAGCACCTGGAACTGCTTGACGACGGGCAGGTTGCCGATCAGCAGCGTCTTCGACGGCGTGGGCGCTGCGGTGCTCGCGGCGCGCAACTGCTCCATCACCGACATCGTCGTCAGCGGGTCGTAGCCTTCCGAGGACGTTATTCCCATGCGCACCTGCGTCGTCGGCGGTTCGAAGTCCATATTCTCCGCTGCGCGCGGCGGCTCGCCGCCGAAGAGTCTTGTCATTTTCAGTGCCATGCAGCCTCCGAATTCACCGACGCGTCGGCCAACCGGCCTCGCGTCATGCGCCAACTTGTAAGAAAGCGGGATCGCGTGCGAGCGCTACGAGATCGATTTCCTGCCATGAACCGCCGTCGGCGTCCGCCCAGCGCTGGACGTGCCAGGCAACGGTGGGTGACTCGTTCTCGACTGGCTCGAGCTGCGCGAGGTTGCGCAGGCCAAGCACCCGCTGAACGACGATGCCGGCGTTCTGCTCGCCACTGCGGCCGCTGAGCAGGATCAGCCGTGCGAGCGCGCCCTGCACCACCGATTCGCGGCCGAGAAACGCGGGGAAATCGATGACGCTGAACAGGTTGCCGCGGATGTTCGCGAGGCCTAAGAACCAGCGTTGCGTCAGCGGCACCGGAACGATCGGCGGCACGGCGATCACTTCATCCGCGTCCGACAGGCGCACGAGCCAGCGCTCGCCGCGGCATTCGATGCCGAGCCGCGACGATTCCACCTGTGCCGTCGTCTTGGCGGCGAGCCGGGTGGCAAGTTCCTGCTGGAACGAGCGTAGGTCCAGTCGGGCGGCGCGCGTCATGATCGTATCGCGTGGGGCTTGGCTCGGCCGGTCAGCCGAGTGACGAGATCTTGGCGAGCAACTCCTCGCGGTCGACGGGCTTGACGACGTAATCGCGCGCCCCTTGCCGCAGCCCCCAGATCTTGTCGGTTTCCTGGCTTTTCGACGTGCACATGATCACGGGGATCGTCCTGGTTTCGGGATCGCGGCTGATCGCGCGCGTAGCCTGGAATCCGTTCAGACCCGGCATGACGACGTCCATGAGGATCAGGTCAGGCTTCACCTGCCGCGCCTTGACGATCGCGTCTTCGCCGTTGTCGCTCGAGACGACGTCGAAGCCGGCCTTCGTCAGCAGATCGTTCAGCATGTGCCGCTCGGTGGCGGAGTCGTCGACGATCAGTATCTTGCGGATGCTGCCCATGTTGGCTCCCTTGCGCTCGGCTTCGCGGGCCTCTGCAACGATCGCACGCGCGGTAATCGGGGTGTTCATGCCCGCTTCTCCATCCTGATTCCTGTCATGAATCCGTTGCATATGCCACTCAAACTCACGTCTCGGCCTCAACGCAACATCCCATGCTCAAGCGGCGACGCGCTTCACATGCGCGGCGACGGCCTTGAGCAGGCTTTCCTTCGTGAACGGCTTGGTCAGATACTGATCCGACCCGACCATCCTGCCGCGCGCGCGGTCGAACAGGCCGTCCTTCGACGACAGCATCACGACCGGCATCGCATGAAACCGGCTGTTTTTCTTGATCAGTGCGCACGTCTGGTAGCCGTCGAGCCGCGGCATCATGATGTCGACGAACACCAGGTCCGGCTGGTGATCCGCGATCTTGGCCAGCGCGTCGAACCCGTCCTCCGCCAGGATGACCGTGCACCCCGCCTGCAACAGGAAAATCTCGGCACTTCGGCGAATGGTGTTCGAGTCGTCGATCACCATGACCTTGATGCCCTGCAATGTGGTTCGGCTCGCTACGTCGTTGACCATCGGCCGCCTCGTCTTTAGCCCCTGCGCCTGCGGTTCCGGGGTGGTTTTCCGACCCAGGATCGGCGCCTCGGGACGGTCCCCGCGGTGCAAAATCACCGCGCGGCCTGGCCGCGCCGCACCGGACCGAGCCGAGTCTGCCATGGCCCGGGTAGCTTGACCAGAGCATAAAGCTTGCCGGAATCGGCTGCGATGCTCGAAAAGGACGAAAACGCAACATCCCGGCAATTTTCGATCGACCGGGTGTGCCGTTTCGCGGCACGTGGTGCCGCCCAACGACCGGCTGTCCTCAGCTGCCGAGAAATATCCGGTACGCCGGATTGGCCGATTCGTCGACGTAGTCGTAGCCGAGGCGGTCGAGAAAACGCCTGAACTGGGCGCTCTGCCCGGGCGGCACCTGCATGCCAACCAGCACGCGCCCGTAATCCGCGCCGTGGTTGCGGTAATGAAACAGGCTGATGTTCCAGCCGGCGCTCATGCTGTCCAGGAACCTCATCAGTGCGCCGGGGCGCTCCGGAAACTCGAACCGGTACAGGATTTCGTGCTCGGCTGCCGGTGCCCGCCCGCCGACTAAGTGCCGGACGTGAAGCTTTGCCATCTCGTTGTCCGACAGGTCCTGTGCCTCGATGTGCCCGCGGCGCAGCGCCGCGAGCAGCTGCTCGGTCTCGCGACGATTCGCAACTTCGATGCCGACGAACAGGTGCGCCACGCGCGGATCGGCGTAGCGATAGTTGAATTCCGTCACCGAGCGCTTGCCGAGCAGTTCGCAGAACGCCCTGAAGCTGCCGGGCCGCTCGGGAATCGTCACCGCGAGCACAGCCTCGCGCTGCTCGCCGAGCTCGGCGCGCTCAGCGACGAAGCGCAGCCGGTCGAAGTTCATGTTCGCGCCGCAGGCGATCGCGACGAACGTCCGATCCCTGACCCGCGTCCGCGCGACGTAGTGCTTGATGCCTGCGACGCCGAGGGCGCCGGCCGGCTCGAGGATCGACCGCGTGTCCTCGAACACGTCCTTCAGCGCGGCGCAGATCGCGTCCGTGTCGACGAGCACCATCTCGTCGACGTACTGGCGCGCGAGGCGAAACGTCTCGCGGCCGACCTGCTTGACGGCAACACCGTCCGCGAAGAGTCCCACGTGCTGCAGCCTGACGCGGCGCCCCGCGGCGAGCGAGCGCGCCATCGCATCCGAGTCTTCCGGCTGCACGCCGATGATCTTCACGTCGGGCCGCACGCGCTTCACGTAGCTCGCGATGCCGCTGATCAGTCCGCCGCCGCCGACGGCGACGAAGATCGCGTCGAGCGGTCCGTGGCACTGGCGCAGGATCTCCATCCCGATCGTGCCCTGCCCCGCGATGACGTCGGGGTCGTCGTACGGATGCACGAACGTAGCGCCCGTCGCCGCCTGCAGTTCGCACGCCTTCGCGTAGGCATCCGAGTACGAATCGCCGTGCAGAATGACTTTCGCGCCACGCTTCTCGACGGCGGCGATCTTGATCTGCGGCGTCGTGACCGGCATGACGATCGTCGCATCGCAACCGAGCCGCTGCGCGGCGAGTGCAACGCCCTGCGCGTGGTTGCCGGCCGATGCGGCGATGACACCCCGCGCGCGCTCGGCCGCGCGCAGCTGCGCCATCTTGTTGTAGGCACCGCGCAACTTGAACGAGAAGACCGGCTGCTGGTCCTCGCGCTTCAGCAACACGCGATTGCCGAGCCGCTCGGAGAGCGATGCGGCGAGCTCGAGCGGCGTTTCGACCGCGACATCGTAGACCTTCGCGGTGAGGATCTTCTGCAGGTAATCGACGGGCATGCGGGACGGCGCGTAAGCCGTGAAACCGAAAGCCGTCGAGCGTATCAGGTTCCCTGTGCCTGGCGCACGTCCGACGATTGCCAGCCGGTGCCGCACAGCATGCCGGGCCGGATCGGCGGCCCCGGCTCGACGACAGGCCGGCGCACGGCAGCGGCAACGCGATGCGCGACCGCGCGCGCTTCGGGGGTGATGCCGAAACAGTTCGAGGGTTCGTTGCGGCCATCGACTTCGGCCAGCATGTCGCCCGGCGCGACGCGCGCGCCACGCGCGGCGAGGGCACGCAACACGCCGGTGACGCGCGCCACCACCGCGAAGCCGCCGAGTTCGCCGATGACATCGCCGGCGTCGACGTGCTCGGCGATCTCATGCCGAGTCCGGAAGCGGCCGCCATGCGGCGCCTCGATGCGCGACAGTGCCGTATCCGCTATCCGGCCGTCGCCGCGCGCGCCATCCAACGGCGCGAATCCATCGGCGATGACGACATCGGCGGGCCAGCCGCCGACATGCGTCGCGCGCACGCCGATCGCCAGCACGTTCTCGAGTGTCGCCGGCCGGCATTGCGCCGGCAACGCCACCCGGCCTTGGCGCGTTTCGATCACCGCGGCCGGGCAGACGACGGCCGCAACGCCCTGCCATGACCACGTCGTCGCGGCAACCATATCGCCGCGATCGAGGACCGGCGAAATGCTTTTCACCGATCCGCAGAAGCACGCATCGACGCCGTCGAGCGTCGCGCCCCCGACATACCATGCGTCGGTGTACGACATCCCGCGGCGCGACCATGGCGGATCCGCACCGTCGACGACGACGACCGCAGCCCCTGCGCGATGCAGGATGCACGCGATCGCCGATCCGACGTCGTCGCAGCCGACGACGATGATCGAGCGCCGCCCGTGCTGCCGTTTGGTGTCCGTCATCATCGCCTTCGTCGTGGGCACGAACGCGATGTTCGGACGCGAAGGCTACATGGTGATGACAGCGCAACTGCGGCATGCGCCCGCACCGCGCGAACGACTCGCGTCGCGCTAGCGGCCGACCGACGCGGGACTGGCGGCGATTTCGAGCACGGCGCTCGCGTCCCCGGCGGGATGGTGCGCAAGCCAGACGACAGCGCCTTTCTTCAGCGGCCGGCCGCCGGATTGCCCATCGAGCAGCCAGGCCGCGACATCGCCGAGCGTGGGCTCGTGACCGACGATCAGCGTCGTCCGCGATGCGTCGGGCCAGCAGGCGGCGCGCAACACGTCGTCGACGGAGGCACCCGGTGCCAGCGCGGCGTCGGTTTCGAACGGACGGCCAAGCGCTGCGGCGGTCTGCTGCGTGCGAACGGCGGGCGACACGAGAATCCGCGTCGTTGCGGGAAGCCGCGGGCCCAGCCACGCGG
>Ga0157380_10002778_pt1 | contig 11894 bp, 9 predicted proteins | sample S35metaG_FD_119757 | JGI IMG/M metagenome (GOLD analysis project Ga0157380, IMG submission 119757) | Switchgrass rhizosphere microbial communities from Kellogg Biological Station, Michigan, USA - S3-5 metaG | ecosystem: Host-associated > Plants > Roots > Rhizosphere > Soil | place: USA: Michigan...
AAGACCGACAAGACGGTATTGGAGGCACCGGGGGTGATGCCCTATCTGCCGCTCGGCCAGGCAGCAGCGAAGGCTCCCGGACAATGAGCGCTTTCGATGCCTTCATGAGCCGCGGCACGATCGGCTGGGCGATCGGCGCGATCGCCGCCGTCGTGGTGGTGACCAGCGTGTTCGCGGTCGTTCCCGAAACCCAGCAGGTGCTGATCGTCCGCGTGGGCAAGCCCGCGCATGTCTACAATGCCTACAAGCCCAATGAGGAGTTCGGACGTACCGGAGCCGGCCTGATCTGGCGGGTTCCGTTCGTCGAGAATATCGTCCGGGTCGATAAGCGCGTGCTCGATTTCGACATGGAGCGCCAGTCGGTGCTGTCGACCGACCAGCTGCGGCTCGAGGTCGACGCCTATGCGCGCTATCGGATTGTCGATCCGCTGCGGATGGCGATCACCGCCGGTAGCGAGCGCCGCGTCAGCGACGCGCTGCGGCCGATCCTCGGCTCATCGCTGCGCAACGAACTCGGCAAGCGGCCTTTCGCGGCGCTGCTCAGTCCCGAGCGCGGCGCGCTGATGGAAAATATCGAGGGCCGGCTGAACCGCGTCGCGCGCCAATATGGCGCCGAGATCGTCGACGTCCGCATCAAGCGTGCGGACCTGCCCGACGGCACGCCGCTCGAATCAGCGTTCAACCGGATGCGCACCGCGCGCGAGCAGGAGGCCCGTTCGATCCTGGCCGAGGGGCGCAAGCAGGCGCAGATCATTACCGCCGAAGCCGACGCTCAAGCCGCGGGCACCTATGCAGAGAGCTTCAACAAGGATCCCGATTTCTATAATTTCTACCGAGCGATGCAGTCCTATCGGATCACCTTTGGAACCGACGGCACCGAAGCGCCGGGATCGTCCAACGCAATATTGTCGCCCGACAACGAATATCTGCGTGAATTCCGCGGTCGCCGCTGAGGCCGCCGCGAACGGTGCCGTTCAAGCGGGGTTCAGCGACCGAAGAAGAGACAAGCCACCCGGATATTCGGCAACGGCAGGACAGTAGTTTTAAGGAGTTGGCCAAAGTGCGTTATGCCTATGCTATCACCGCGGCCCTGCTGGCGGGCGGTACTGCTGCGACGATGACGATGCAGCAGCCGCTTGGCGCCCAGGTGGCGCAGAATGCGCCGGGCGCGATCAATGCGGCGGCGCCCCGCGCGGGTGCGCCGATGAGCTTCGCCGATCTCGCCGCCAAGCTTCAGCCGGCAGTGGTCAACATCTCGACCACCCAGAAGATCCAGATCAAGAATGGCGGCAATGCCTTTGCCGGCACGCCGTTCGAGGAGCTGTTCCGTCGGTTCGGCGGTGGAGGCGGCACCGACGACAGCGGCAAGCCGATCACGCGCGAGGCGACCTCGCTTGGCTCGGGCTTCATCGTCTCGCCCGACGGCTATGTCGTCACCAACAACCACGTCATCTCGGCCGCGCCCGAAGGCGGCAGCAATGCGGTGGTCAGCTCGATCACGGTCACCTTGCCCGATCGGAAGGAATATAAAGCGACGATCGTCGGCCGCGACCAGACCTCGGATCTCGCGCTGCTCAAGATCGATGCGAAGAATCTGCCCTTCGTCCAGTTCGGCGATTCGACCCGCACCCGGGTGGGCGACTGGGTGGTGGCGATCGGCAATCCATTTGGCCTCGGCGGCACCGTCACCGCGGGCATCGTCTCGGCGCTGCACCGTTCGATCGGGGTCAACGGCCCCTATGACCGCTACATCCAGACCGACGCCTCGATCAACCAGGGCAATTCGGGCGGTCCGATGTTCGATCTCCAGGGCAATGTGATCGGCATCAATACCGCGATCTTCTCGCCGACCGGCGGCAATGTCGGCATCGGCTTTGCGATCCCGGCCGAGGAAGCCAAGCCGATCATCGATCAGCTGCGCTCAGGCAGCCGCATCAAGCGCGGTTATCTCGGTGTCGGGATTCAGCCGATGACCGAGGATATCGCCGCCAGCCTGGGTCTGCCCAAGGATCGCGGCGAGATCGTCGCGCGGGTCGAGCCGGGCGAAGCGGCGGCGCGTGCCGGTATCCGCCAGGGCGACGTCATCGTCGCCGTCAACGGGCAGGAGGTCACCCCCGACAACACGCTGTCCTATATCGTTGGCAAAACCGCGGTGGGCACGCGCATGCCGATCGAACTGATCCGCGAAGGCCAGCGGCGCACCGTCACCGTCACGCTCGGCGAACGGCCCCCCGAGGATCAACTCGCCACCAGCGGCGACGCCGACAATGATCAGGGCGACGGCGATAACGATGCGCAGACCGCGCCCGATCAATCGACTCGCAACGCGGTCGGGCTTGGCTTCCAGACGCTGACTCCCGATCTCGCGCGCCGGCTTGGGGTTCCTCCCACGCTCAAGGGCGTGGTGATCAATTATGTCGATCCATCGAGCGACGCGGCTGCCAACGGCTTCCAGGTGCGCGATATCATCCTGCAGATCAACAATGTGCCGGTGACGACCACGCAGGCGGCGGCGGCGCAGATCGCGGCCGCGAAGAAGGCCAAGCGCTCCACCGTGCTGCTGTTCGCGCAGCGCGGCAACAATCCGCCACGCTATATCGGGGTGCAGTTGAAGAACTGAGCCGGTCCCGGCTTGGCCGGACCATCGCTGTTCACGAAAAACGGGCTGGACGGGTTTCCCCGTCCAGCCCGTTTCTCCTCCTCAAGCTGATCAGAAGCGGTAGCTGACCGTCGCCAGCAGCGAGTGATATGCGAACTTGCTGAAGGACCGCCGGAAATCGGTGCCGGTGCCGCTGATCGCGGTGAAGGCGCCGCCAGCGGGCCCGCCGGTCGCGGTGACCCGATAGTCGTTGTTCTTGAGCACGGTGAACAAATAGAGCGCGCCGATCGAGAAGGGGCCGACCTTCTGCTCGATGCCTCCGCCATAATTATAGCCCCACGCGCTCTTGCTGCCGCCGCTCGTGGTGAAGGTGTTGACGACGTTCGAGGTCGAGAAGCTGTTGCGGATCTTGCCGTAGGACAGGCCACCGGTACCGTAGAACAGCGTGCCGGTGCTGAACGAATAGCCCGCGCGGCCGCGGATCGCGCCATTCTCCTTCAGCCGGGCCTGGATCTTGTAGACCGCCGGGGTCGTGCTGAACGCCGTGACATTGTCGTAGAGGTAGCTCTTGCCGCCCTCGATCACCGCGCCGATCACCGGGCCGCTGGTCTCCCCGAATTGATAATCGTAACCGGCATGGACCTTCCATACCGTGCCGTCATTATCCTTGGTGCATCCCGATGTCGGGCGGGCCGAGGTCGGCGCGCCGCCGCAATAGCCCGGCGCGAAATTCGGGAAGGGATCGCCGAAGCTGCCGTCCAGGTTACGGTCGAAGGCAATCTGCTCGTCGCCATCGCGCGGCTGCCAGCCATAGCCAAGTTGGCCGCCGACATAGAAGCCGGTCCAGCTGGGCGAGGTGGTGCTCAGATCCTGGGCGGAGGCGGCGCTGGCGCCCAGAGCCGTCAGTCCGAGGGCCGCCGTGGCGGGGAGAAGAAATCGCATATCAAGAAACCCTTTCTGCTGCCGAAACGGCTCGGCGGAAACGGTTTCGATCCGGAAATGATCCCCGATTCAAATAAGATAAAGCCCGGTGGTGCACATTTGCCACGGTTTCTGTCGCGCCGATGAACGGCTTTGTGGCGGCGCTTTACTGGCCGAAATCGGGGCTTGCCGCGAGCTTCAGGGCTTCTTTCGCGGCAGTGACCAACGCTCTCGCCTTGGCTTCGCATTCGCGTTGCTCATAAGCGGGATCGCTGTCGGCGACGATGCCCGCGCCTGCCTGGACGTGCATCACCCCGTCTTTGACCACTGCGGTGCGCAGCACGATGCAGCTGTCCATCGACCCGTCGGGTGAGAAATAGCCGACGCCGCCCGCATAGGCGCCCCGCGTCTCGGGCTCGAGCTCGGCGATGATCTCGCAAGCGCGGACCTTCGGAGCGCCCGACACCGTTCCGGCTGGAAAGCCTGCGAACAGCGCGTCGAGTGCATCCTTGGCCGGATCGAGCCGGCCGACGACGTTGGAGACGATGTGCATCACATGGCTGTAACGCTCGACGATATAGCTGTCGGTCACTTCGACGGTTCCCGCCTGCGCGACCCGGCCGACATCGTTGCGGCCGAGATCGAGCAGCATGAGATGCTCGGCGCGCTCCTTGGGATCGGCGAGCAGGCTCTCGCGCTGGGCGGCATCCTCGAGCGCGGTGCGGCCGCGCGGCCGCGTTCCGGCGATCGGGCGGATTGTCACCTCTCCGTCGCGCGCGCGCACCAGTATCTCGGGTGACGATCCGATCAGCGCGAAGCCTGGAAGGTCGAGAAAATACAGGAAGGGAGACGGATTGATCCGCCGCAGCGCGCGGTAGAGATCGATCGGCGGCAGCGCGAAATCCATGGTGAAGCGCTGCGCAAGCACGACCTGGAAGATGTCACCTGCGGCGATATAGCGCTTGGCCTCCGACACCATCTCGGCATAGCGACTGGCGTCCAGCTGCGGCGCCGGTTCGAGTGCCTGCGGATCGACATCGCTGTGGCTGCGCGGCGGCAGCGGCCCGGCGAGCGTGGCCGCGTGGGTTTCGATACGTTCGATCGCGTCGGCGAGCTTCGCTGCGGGATCGCCGGGCGCTTCGGGCCACAGTGGCGCGACCATGAACAGCTGATCGGCCAACCGGTCGAAAATCAGGATCAAGGTGGGCCGCGCGAACAGCATGTCGGGCAGGTCGAGCGGATTGGCGGCCGGCCGGGGCAGCTTCTCGACCAAGCCGATCGTCTCATAGGCGAAATATCCCACCAGGCAGGCAAGTGCGCGCGGCAGGCCTTCCGGAACGGCCATGCGGGAGGCGGTGACGAGCTGGCGCATCGCCGTCAACGCGTCATCGGCGATCGGCTCGAACGCCTCCCGGTCGATCGCCCAGCGGCGGTTGATCTCCGCTGCGCCGCCGCGTGCGCGAAATATCAGGTCCGGAGCTAGCCCGAGCAGCGAATAGCGCCCGCGAACCGCGCCGCCTTCGACCGATTCGAGCAGGAAATCACCGCGTCCGGGGCGGATCAGCTTCAGCGCTGCGGCAACGGGGGTATCGGTATCCGCGACCTGGGTACGCCAGACGAGCGCGGGTTCGCCCCGCGCGAGCGCATCGAGAGCGAGCTGGTCCTGTGCCTGGATCATGCCCGCTATTGCGCGCCCGAGAATTGACGCCGGACAGCCGCGATCGCATCGGGATAGCGCTGGATCTTCACCTCCTGCTGGACCGCGCGCATGAACTGCTCGCTCAATTCGGGCGAGAGGTTGCGAGCGAGGTCCTGACGGGTGACGTCAAGCGCCGCCTGCACCGCGGCCGGGTTGGCAGGAACCACATTGTCGAGCACGGTAACGAACATCGCGCCCCCCCGCTCGGCGGCGGTGAGCCTGGCCTTGCCCTTCTGCAGGCCGAACAGCGCGCGCACCGGCGCGGGAATTTCGGCGCCGCTCTGCTGTGCGCGGGCGAGATCGATCTGGCTCGCGCGCGCCGGCTGCAACGGCGGCAGCTTCGCGCCGCTGTCGCTCATCGCCTTCACGATCGGAACGCCTTTGTTGACCGCTGCGGCGATCCGCTCCCCGATCGCCCTGGCGCGGTTCGCCGCGCGCTTGACGATGAGGTCGCGCGCAACCGCGTCATGGACCTGCGCGAGCGGCAGCGGCGTCGGCGGGACGATCTTGACGACGCTCAGCAGCGCATATTGCTGGTCGCGCGCGATCGTCTCGACGGTCGGGCGGTCGTCCGCACTCGCCTCGAAACCGGGCTTGAGCAGGGCGGCAAGCTCGGGAGGCGCCTTCCAGCCCGGCTGGTCGACCGCCGCTCCGTCGGCCAGCACCGCCGGGGTCTCCGCGACGCTCAGCTTGTTGGCGGCGGCGACCTCCGCGAAGCTGGCGCCATCGGCGACCGCGTCCTCGATCTTGCCGCCGAGCTCGGACAGCGCCTCCTGGGCCTTCTGCTTCGAAAGCGTGGCGACGATCTCGGGCCGGACCTGATCGAGCGTGCGCGCGGCGACGCCGCCAATCGCTTCGACCCGGACCACATACCAGCCGAACGCGCCTTTGGCCGGGCCGATCACGCCGCCCTTCGCCGCGGTGAAGACCTGCCCGGCGATCGCCTCGTTCGACAACCGGCCATAAGCGGCGCGGTTCTGGTCGGTCAGGGTCGAGGCCTCGAGCCCGGCCTTGGCCGCCGCGCCCGAGAGAGGAGCGCCCGCCTTGGCGGCGGCGGCGATGCTGCGCGCAACGGCTTCGCTGGGGGCGATGACCTGGCTCAGGGTGCGGCTTTCGCGGGCGGCATAGGCGGCTGCATTTTCGCGATAATAAGTGGCGACTTCCGCTTCGGTGGGCGTGGCCCGCGCCGCCACCTGCGGCGCGCCGAACAGCGCGTATCGCAGCACGCGGGCTTCCGGCCGCGTATAGGCGGCGAGGTTCGCCTTATAGGCCGCGGCGATCTCGGGCTCGCTTGGCTTGCGCGGATCCGCGACCGCCGCGAACGGAATGATCGCGACCGAGCCGACGCGCTGCTCGAGCAGGAGGCCGGCATAGGGTTTGGCGAGGCTGGCGGGAGCCGGCGTGGCCGCAACGGCGGGGGTCAATATCTGGCCACGAATCAAATCGGCGGCGATATCGGCGCGGAGTTCCTTTTCGCTGATGCGCGCTTGGGCGAGCGCGGTCCGCATCGTCGTCTCGTCGAACTGCCCCGTTACGCCCCGGAAGGCCGGAATCGCCGCGATCTCGGCGTCGATCAGCCGCTTGCTGATCCGGAAGCCCTCGTCGCCGCCCCAGCGCTCCAGTGCACGGCCTGCGATCAGCGCATCGGTGACGCCCTCGAACCCCCCGGTCGCGAGAAAGGCCTTACGGTCGAAGGTCGGTTGCTCGCGGCGCGCGGAATCGAGCTGGTTCTGCAAGCGGCGAAGCAGTTCGACGCCGCTGATCCGGCTGCCGTCGACTTTTGCGATCGCCGCGCCGTCGCCACCGCCGGGCGCCCCCGGCGTGTTCACGCCGGTGATGATGAAGGCGATGAGCACCAGCGCGAGCAGGCCTAGGACGACCCAGGAGGAAAGCGCGCGGCGAAAGAAGGAGATCATCAAGCGTTCCGTCTGAGCTTAGATAAGATCGCGCTGCCATAGGGCCGCCGGCGGGCCGCCGCAATGGGCGGGGAAGGTTGCGATCTCGCGACGAAGGCCGTATCTCGCACCTGCGAAACAGGCTTCGGGGGTGATCATGGCGTTGCGCAAGCTGGTGGCCGGCAACTGGAAGATGAACGGCTCGCTGGACAGCCTCGCCGAACTCGACGCCATAGCTGCCGCGGCGGGGGCGCGGCCTGAGGTCGATGTCGCGGTCTGCCCGCCCTTCACCCTGATCGTCCCCGCCGTGTCGCGCGTTCCGTCGCTGGCGATCGGCGCACAGGATTGCCATGCCGCGGCCAAGGGCGCGCATACCGGCTGCATCAGTGCGGCCATGCTGGTGGAAGCGGGCGCCAAGCTCTGCATCGTCGGCCATAGCGAGCGCCGCGCCGACCAGCATGAGAGCGACGCCGAGGTGCAGGCCAAGGCGGCGGCGGCGATCGCCGCCGGCCTGCTTACCATCGTCTGCGTCGGCGAGACCGAGGCCGAGCGCGACGCCGGCCGGGCGGTCGCGGTCGTCGAATCGCAGCTCGGCGGTTCGATTCCGCGCCACGGCGCTGCGGCGACGATGGTGGTCGCCTATGAGCCGGTCTGGGCGATCGGCACCGGGCGGACGCCCTCGGTCGATGACGTTGCCGAGATGCACGCGGCGATTCGCGCCCGGCTGCGCGATCTGCTGGGCGCGGAGGGCGGCGCGGTCCGTATCCTTTACGGCGGATCGGTCAAACCCGACAATGCCATGGAACTGCTCTCGGTTGCCAATGTCGATGGCGCGTTGGTCGGCGGCGCAAGCCTGACCGCCGCGCAGTTCGTGCCGATCATCGAGGGCGCGGTGGCCGCCTCGAGCTAGGGCCTCGCCACAACCCACCATGCGGCGGGCGGCGTGATGGTTGAACCGCGGCGTCCGATCGACTAGATGCGCCGCAACCTCGAAATCGAAAGCGTCCGATGTTCACCTTCCTGCTTGTCGTCCACATCATTGTCGCGGCCGCGCTCGTCGCGGTCATTCTGATGCAGCGGTCGGAAGGCGGGGGGCTGGCCTCGGGCGGCAATCCGGCCGGGCTGATGAGCGCGCGCGGGGCTGCCGATTTCCTGACGCGGATGACGGCGATCCTTGCCACGATCTTCGTCGTGCTCAGCATTGCCCTGGCGGCTCTTGCGACGGTGGAACGCGCGCCGGCGAAGATCGATACATCGCTGGTCGGCAAGACCGCGACGAGCGCGCCAGCGCCGGCTCCCGTCAGCAATGATCCGCTGGCGGCGGCCGCGGCGCAGGGCGGCGGCGCTCCCGCCAACGGCGCAACGCCGCAATAAATCCCGACCGTCGGCAAGGTCGCCGGAGCTCCTCGGGCCACCGAGGGTGCCGGTTCACGCATAAAATTTGTCGAACCAGGAGTCCCCGCCTTGCTCTTCGCCCACTCCCGCCGTTAAACCCATTCTCCCATGGCGCGGTTCATTTTCATCACCGGCGGCGTGGTCTCCTCGCTTGGCAAGGGGCTCATGGCGGCAAGCCTCGCCGCGCTGCTCCAGGCGCGCGGCTACAAGGTCCGCATCCGCAAATTCGATCCTTATCTCAACGTCGACCCGGGGACGATGTCGCCCTATCAGCACGGCGAAGTCTATGTCACCGACGACGGCGCGGAGACCGATCTCGACCTCGGCCATTATGAACGCTTCACCGGGGTGCCCAGTCGTCAGTCGGACAACGTCACCTCGGGACGGATCTACCAGACGATCATCCAGAAGGAGCGGCGCGGCGACTATCTGGGCGCCACCGTCCAGGTGATTCCGCACGTCACCGATGCGATCAAGGAGTTCGCGCGGACCGATGTCGATGATCTCGATTTCGTGCTGTGTGAGATTGGCGGGACGGTCGGCGATATCGAATCGCTGCCTTTCATGGAGGCGATCCGCCAGCTCCGGAACGATCTCGGGCGCGGCAATTCGATCTTCGTCCATTTGACGCTGGTGCCGTATATCGCCGCGGCGGGCGAGTTGAAGACCAAGCCGACCCAGCACAGCGTGCGCGACCTGACCTCGCTCGGCATCCAGCCCGACGTGCTGGTCTGCCGTTGCGACAGGCCGCTGCCCGAAAGCGAGCGGGCGAAGATCGCGCTGTTCTGCAATGTCGCTAAGGAGGCGGTCATCCCGGCGCTCGACGCGAGCAGCATCTACGCCGTGCCGTTGCAATATCATGCCGAAGGGCTCGACGATGCGGTGCTTTCCGCCTTCGGCATCGAGCCGACCGGAGAACCCGAGCTCGGCCGCTGGACCGAGATCATCGACCGCCTCGAAAGCCCCGAGGGCGAAGTGACGATCGGCGTGGTCGGTAAATATGTCGGGCTGCTCGACGCCTATAAGTCGCTGCACGAGGCGCTGGTCCATGGCGGCATCGCCAATCGCGTGAAGGTCAACATCCGCTGGATCGACGCCGAACTGTTCGAGCAGGATGAAAGCGAGATCGCCGCCCAGCTAGAGCCGATGAACGCGATCCTGGTGCCGGGCGGATTCGGTGAACGCGGCTCGGAGGGAAAGATCGCCGCGGTCCGCTTCGCCCGCGAGCGCAAGGTGCCCTATTTCGGCATCTGCCTCGGCATGCAGATGGCGTGCATCGAGAGCGCCCGCAACACCGCCGGCATCGCCGACGCCTCGACCACCGAGTTCGCGCCGACCGATGAGCCGGTCGTCGGCCTGATCACCGAATGGATGAGCGACGCGGGTCTCCAGAAGCGCGAGGCGGGGGGCGATATGGGCGGGACGATGCGGCTCGGCGCCTATGACGCGGTGCTGTCGGGCAACAGCCATGCGGCGACGATCTATGGCGCGACGGCGATCTCGGAACGCCATCGCCACCGCTATGAAGTCAACATCCACTACAAGGAACCGCTCGAGCGGGGCGGGCTTGTCTTCTCGGGCATGTCACCCGACGGCGAACTGCCCGAAGTGGTCGAACGGCCCGATCATCCCTGGTTCGTGGGGGTGCAGTTCCACCCCGAGCTCAAGAGCAAGCCGTTCGATCCGCATCCGCTGTTCCGCAGCTTCATCGAGGCAGCCGTGCGGCAGAGCCGGCTGGTCTGAAGCTTCTCCCCCCTACCCAGGCAGGTCAGGGACCACCGGGTCGCTCGGCGCGCCCGGTTCGGGATCGGTCGGGGAGGGCACCGGGATATCGACGGGCGCATCGGCGGGAACTTCGTCGGGTCGTGGCGGCTGGCTGGCCATGGGACTTCTCCTTCTGCCAAGAGAACGCGCCGTCGCGCGAGCTTATCCCGGCGGTGCGACAGGCCGAAAACGGCAAGCGCCGGGATCGTTTCCGATCCCGGCGCCCCGTGACGATTATTCGCCAACCCCCTTGGCGGGCTCTACACCGACACCCCTTTAAATGGCGGCGGAACCACGCTTTTTTCCCCGAACCATGGCCGTTTTGCTTGCCTATGTTCCGTGGAGCTTGTCCTACAGGCCGCCTTCTATCTTGTCATCGGGTTTCAACGGGCGCCCGCGCGAATGCGGCGCGGGTGTGTTTTCTCGGCAACAGAGACGGACCGGTACGGGGCGAAATCGCCGCCGAGGCGGTTGCCCGCGCGCGCGGCTGCGCATAGACAGCGGCCCAACCCTGTCCGCAGCGAGTATCCGGTTCATGCGCCTTTCCCGCCATTTCCTGCCCGTGATGAAGGAATCGCCCGCCGACGCGCAGATCGTCAGCCATAAGCTGATGCTGCGCGCGGGAATGATCCGCCAGACCGCGGCGGGCATTTATGCCTGGCTTCCGCTCGGCCATCGCGTGCTGCGCAAGATCGAGCAGATCGTCCGCGAGGAACAGGACCGGGCGGGCGCGATCGAACTGTTGATGCCCACCGTCCAGTCGGCCGATCTGTGGCGCCAGTCGGGGCGCTACGACGATTATGGCCTCGAAATGCTGCGTATCAAGGACCGCCATGATCGCGACATGCTCTACGGCCCCACCGCCGAGGAGGTGATCACCACGATCTTCCGCGACGGGGCGAAAAGCTATCGCGACTTGCCGCGCACGCTCTACAATATCCAGTGGAAGTTTCGCGACGAGGTACGCCCGCGCTTTGGCGTGATGCGCGGGCGCGAGTTCCTGATGAAGGACGCCTATAGCTTCGATCTCGATGTCGAGGGCGCGCGCCACAGCTACAACCGGATGTTCGTCGCCTATCTGCGCACCTTCAGGCGGATGGGACTCGCTGCGATTCCGATGCAGGCGGATACCGGCCCGATCGGCGGCGATCTCAGCCATGAGTTCATCGTGCTCGCGCCGACCGGCGAGAGCGAGGTCTTCTATCATAGCAATTGGGAGGCGGAGCGCTCGCTCGAGGTCGATGCCGACGACCGCGCGGCATTGCAGGGATTCGTGGGCGGGCTGACCGCCGACTATGCCGCGACCGACGAAAAGCGCGACCTAGCGCGCGAGGCCGAGGCAGGCGCCGCCCTCAAGCAGTCGCGGGGCATCGAGGTCGGCCATATCTTCTTCTTCGGCACCAAATATTCGGCGGCGATGGGGCTGAGCGTCCAGGGGCCCGACGGCGCGCCGGTGGTCCCGCAAATGGGCAGCTACGGGATCGGCGTGTCGCGGCTGATGGGCGCGATCATCGAGGCGAGCCACGACGCCGCCGGGATCATCTGGCCCGACGCGGTCGCCCCCTATGCGGTCGGCCTGATCAACATGCGCGGCGACGACGCGCGCTGCGCGGCGACCGCC
>Ga0157380_10002779_pt1 | contig 11890 bp, 11 predicted proteins | sample S35metaG_FD_119757 | JGI IMG/M metagenome (GOLD analysis project Ga0157380, IMG submission 119757) | Switchgrass rhizosphere microbial communities from Kellogg Biological Station, Michigan, USA - S3-5 metaG | ecosystem: Host-associated > Plants > Roots > Rhizosphere > Soil | place: USA...
CTTGAAGCTGACGCGGATTAAGATGGGTCCACTGTTGCTGGGGAGTCTGGAGTCCGGCGAGTTCAGGTACCTGACGGACCGTGAAGCGAATGCGTTGCGCGACCTCGCTGACCAGAAACTGGCTTCAGCAGAGGACACAGAGAAGCAGGCTCCGAGGCCAAAGAGGCCGGTCAGTCGGGCTGGGTGGGCTCGTTCCAAGAAAGGGAAGGTGGCATGAAGGTCAGAACTCATCGGTGCGGGGAACTCACGAAAGCCGCCGCAGGGCAGACTGTCGTCTTGAATGGCTGGGTCCAGAAGCGGCGGGACCACGGCATGGTCATGTTCATCGATCTGCGGGATCGAACCGGGATTACGCAGGTGGTGTTTAACGCCGAGCGTAATGCAGCGGTGCATCAAGCCTCCCACGCCTTGCGGAGCGAGTGCGTCGTATCTGTGACGGGCCAAGTGATGGCCCGTCCCGAAGAATCGAAGAATCCCAATCTGCCCACTGGCGAGATCGAAGTGTTTGTAGATGCTGTTGAAATTCTGAACGAGTCGAAGACGCCGCCGTTCGTGATCGAAGATGATGCTGAAGTGACGGAGTCGATTCGGTTGAAGTACCGCTACCTGGATCTTCGGCGCCCCAAGATGCAGCGGCTCTTGAGCCTCCGCCACGACATCATGCAGGCCGTCCGTGGATTTCTGAATGCAGAACGGTTCCTTGAAGTGGAAACGCCGATTTTGACCAAGAGTACGCCGGAAGGCGCGCGGGACTATTTGGTGCCGAGCCGGGTGAACCCCGGTCAATTCTATGCGTTGCCGCAGTCACCACAGCTCTTCAAGCAAGTGCTCATGGTCAGTGGAGTTGATCGCTATTATCAAATCGCGCGTTGCTTCCGCGACGAGGATCTGCGCAACGACCGGCAGCCGGAATTTACACAGATCGACGCGGAACTGTCCTTCGCGGACCGCGAGCAAGTTATGAGTTTGATGGAGGAGATGATTGTCACGGTGTTTCGTGAGGCGGGCGGCGTCCAGTTGCCGGCACCATTTCCGCGTATGACCTATGACGAGGCGGTGGGCCGATACGGATCGGACAAGCCGGACCTGCGTTTCGACATGCCGCTGCATGACGTCACCGCATTTGCGGCCGCCAGCGAGTTCAAGGTGTTTAAGGAGGCGGCGACCAAAGGCGGGATCGTCAAGGCGTTGATCGTAAAAGGCGGCGCGTCCACGCCGCGAAGCCGGATCGACGGGCTCGGCGAAACCGCGAAGAGTTTTGGCGCGAAGGGGCTCGCCTGGCTGAAGATCACAGCGGAGGGGCAGCTCGAGTCCGTGATCGCCAAGTTCTTGGATGCCAAGGCGTTCGCGTCGGCACTTCCTGACGCGAAGCCGGGGGATTTAGTCCTCTTCGGCGCCGACAAGGCCGCCGTTGTCCACGACGTGTTGGGTCGCATCAGGCTGTTGCTGGGAGAAGAGCTGAAGTTGATCGATACGAATGCCTGGAAGCCTCTGTGGGTCGTTGAGTTTCCCTTGCTGGACTATTCGCCCGAAGAGAAGCGGTACATCTTCATGCACAATCCCTTTGCCGCACCGATGGATGAGGACGTGGCGCTCTTGGACTCGGAGCCGCTCAAAGTACGTGCCAAGGCCTATGACATGGTGCTGAATGGAAGTGAAATCGGCGGCGGGAGTATCCGGAACCATCGGAGCGACATCCAGTTGCGCATTCTCGACCTGCTCGGCATCAACAAGGAACAGGCACAGGCGAAGTTCGGATTCTTGCTCGATGCGCTCGATTACGGGGCACCTCCGCACGGCGGGATTGCGTTCGGTCTCGATCGGCTCATCATGTTATTGGGGAATACAGACTCGATCCGCGACGTGATCGCGTTCCCCAAAACGCAACGGGCTCAATGTCCGCTGACCGATGCGCCGTCTGCCGTCGGTGCCGATCAACTAAAAGAGCTGCGCATCAAGCTCGATCTCGTTGAGTAGCAGGATGTTGAAAAAGTCCACCAGCTTCGTTCTCGCATCGCTTAGATCCTCAACGTACCCCACAGGGTACGCTTCCGGTCTTCGCTCGCTCCGGGCTCGCTGGACGGCCTTTTTGAACATCCTGCGATAGGGAGACTCTGCCCCATGGCTGGCAATACGTTCGGTCGCATCTTTACTATCACGTCATTCGGGGAAAGCCATGGGCCTGCGATTGGCTGTGTCGTGGATGGCTGTCCACCTGGTCTTGCTCTCTCAGTCGGTGACATCCAGCGCGATCTCGATCGGCGCAAGCCAGGCACCTCCCGTCACGTGACGCAGCGGCAGGAATCCGATACCGTCGAAATTCTCTCCGGTATCTTTGAAGGCAAGACCACCGGCACACCAATTGCGCTCCTTATCCGGAACGAAGATGCCCGCAGCAGAGATTACGGTAATTTGATCGATACCTTTCGGCCCGGCCATGCGGACTATACCTATTGGCAGAAATATGGCATTCGCGATCATCGCGGCGGTGGGCGTGCGTCTGCGAGAGAGACAGCCGTCCGTGTAGCAGCAGCGGCGATTGCAAAGAAATGGCTCAGGGAGAAGTACGGTGTCGTGATTCGCGGTTATCTGAGTCAGCTTGGCCCGCTGGAAGCGCCGTTTAAGAGTTGGGCGGAGGTCAGCAAGAATCCATTCTTCTCCGCAAGTTCCGAGGTTGTGCCAAAGCTTGAATCATTTATGGATGAGCTACGGAAAGTAGGCGATTCAGTCGGTGCGAAGATCACGACGGTAGCTGAATCCGTGCCGGTGGGGTGGGGCGGGCCTGTGTATGCGAAGCTCGATGCCGATTTGGCCGGCGCCATGATGAGCATCAATGCGGTAAAGGCAGTGGAAATCGGCGCGGGGTTCGGCGCGGTCATGCAGCGTGGGTCTGAACATGGTGACGAGCTGACGCCGGAAGGTTTTATTACGAATCACGCCGGAGGCATTCTCGGTGGGATCTCAACCGGGCAAGATATCGTCGTCACGATCGGGATTAAGCCGACATCGAGTATCCGTGTGGCCCGCCGGTCCATCGATAAGCAGGGCAAGCCGGTAACCGTCGAGACCAACGGGCGTCATGATCCATGCGTCGGTATCAGAGCGACGCCAATTGCCGAAGCCATGATGGCGCTGGTGCTCATGGACCATGCCCTGCTTCACCGCGCGCAGAACGCCGATGTGAAAACACCCACGCCGAAGATTCCCGCCTCAGTTCGGAAAACACCTCGCTCTCTCAAATCTTCCGGTACTGCCAAGATCAACCCCGATCCGGATGAAGCCTAGCCCCTTAATCGAGATCGAACGGGTGACGGTCTATCGGGGGGATACCTGTGTCTTCAATGACTTCTCATTGTCCATCCAAGTGGGCGAACACGTTGCCATCCTTGGTCCCAATGGCGCCGGGAAATCTACTTTCTTGAAATTGCTGGCCGGCGAGGTCCATCCGGTTCCGAATGACGCGACGCGCATCCGAATATTTGGCGAAGAACGGTGGAACGTGTGGGATGTTCGTAAACGATTGGGTATGGTGTCGCACGATCTTCAACATCAGTATATGGACCAGGTGACCGGCCTTAAAGTGGTCCTATCAGGCTTTTATGCCAGTATCGGGATTTATGGCCATCAAGATTTCAGTTATGCGCAACTCGCTCGTGCAGACGGTATGTTGGAAGAGATGGGTGCAGGTTCGTTAAAGGATCGACGGTTTGGAGCGATGTCGACGGGCGAGCAGCGGCGATGTTTGTTGGGACGGGCGCTCGTTCATGAGCCGGCAGCGCTCGTGCTTGACGAACCGACGAGCGGGCTTGATCTGACGGCGACGTTTCACTATCTGGATCTCGTCCGGACCCATATACGGAAGGGGAAAACGCTATTGCTGGTGACGCACCATATCCATGAGATTCCGCCGGAAATAGAGCGAGTCGTGCTCTTGAAGCAAGGCAAGATTCTTCATGATGGGGACAAACGCGCCGTTCTCACCGACGTCAACCTCAGTCAGTTATTCGACTGCCCCGTATCATTGGCTCAAGCTAATGGGTGGTATCAAGCACTGCCCGGACACAGCACCTCGCATTGACGTGGCCTCGCTATTTTTTCCGAAATCCGAAAAACATTCCGACTGCGCCTGCCCCAGTCGACGGGAGATAACCGGCGAAAATGTGTTTGAGTCCTTGAGCGCCCTGCTGTGCTGCTGCGATGGCGTGGCTGATCTGCGTTTCCACTGAGGCCCAATCGAGATCGATCCAGCCGGTCTCTTCTAATACGGCGATGCCGGCCAGCAGTCCGCCCGTGATGAGCGCGGCCACTCTCAGAAATCTCCGGGATGCCCAGCCGAGGAAAAATCCTGCGAGGTAGCTGCCAGCGATGCCTGCCACAGCCGGTGATGAGTAATCAGCCACCCATGAGGCGAGGCTTCCGGCTGTTACGAGACCAGCGGCAATGACGGATTTCGCATTCCAGGGCGCATCGGCGAGAAAGGCCGCACAAATACTTTGCGACGGTGACTCTTGCGGTTGTTCCTGATCGTAGTCCATGAGAAGACTAGCGCTGATTGCTTGCGAAGGTGTCGCAGGCCTTCGGGTCGCCGGTCTCCAAACCTTTTCGGAGCCAGGTCATGCGTTGTTCAGAGGAGCCATGCGTCCAGCTCTCCGGCTGGACATAGCCTTGCCCCATCTGTTGGAGTCGGTCGTCTCCGATGGCGGCAGCGGCTTTCAATCCTGCTTCGAAATCGCCCGGCTCGATGAGGTTCCGATCTCGCTTGGCGTGATGGCCCCAGACGCCGGCGAAACAGTCAGCCTGAAGTTCCATTCGCACTGATAAATCGTTTCCTTCTCGTTGAGAGACTTGGCGCTGGAGGCGCGCCACCTTTTCTGCAATGCCCATCAGGTTTTGCACGTGATGGCCCACTTCATGGGCGATCACGTAGGCCTGCGCAAACTCGCCAGGCGCGCCCAACCGTTGCGCCATTACTTTGAAGAAGGACAGGTCGATATACACTTTGTTATCTCTTGGGCAGTAGAAGGGACCGACTGCAGACGACGTAGTCCCGCAAGCAGACTGGACTGCGCCAGTAAAGAGTACAAGTCGAGGATCTTCATATCGCGGCCCAAGGAGCTGCCTCCAGGTGGTTTCTGTGTCGGCGAGAACGACCGCGGCGAATTTCCCCAATTGGTCGTTGGGCGATCCGGCTGGTGCAGGCTCGGAGGGTGCCGATGAGTCAGTGATCTCCTGCACCCCATTGAGCATGTTGATGAGAGTCAAGGGATTGATGCCGGTAAAATAGCTGACAATGAGCACAAGGACGATGCCGCCTATTCCCAGCCCTCCTCCAATCCTGGCCGGTCCCATCCCTCGACGATCTTCGACATTGCCGCTTTCTCGTTGTCCTTCCCAGCGCATGCCTGCACCACTGCTCCAATATAGGAACCGAACAGATGGAACCATATCCTTCGGCGCAGTGCAAGCCGCTTGCGGCCGTATTCGTGATGGTTCGTCGTCGCCGTGAATGTACCGTTGCAGCAGAATCGTGTATGAATACTGGGAGTGAGGGCGTCGGCTCCTGGCGGGTGTTTCTCCGGACGTAGCCGGGGAGGAGGCGCGATCTGTTGGGACGCGCCTCCTCTTGGTCTGTGCGACTATTTCGATGCAGCTGTACTGGTCTCGACTTGGCCGGCAATTTCTTTGAGGTCCTTGGGATACAGCACGATCTCGATTCGGCGGTTGGATGACCGTCCCTCTTCGGTGTCGTTCGAGGCGAGAGGCTGTGTATCTGCATAGCCGACGGCGGAGAGGTATTGACGGTCCACACTACCATGATCAATCAGGAAGCGCACCACGGTGGTAGCTCGCGCCGTCGAGAGTTCCCAATTTGTCTTGTAGCGGTCTTGCAGTTTTGAACTGATGGGCACGTTGTCGGTGTGGCCTTCGATCCGGATCTGTTTGTCCGTGACCGTTTTCAACACGTCACTGACTTGTTTCAGGACTTTTGCACCGGCCGGTTTCACCTGTGCTTGGCCTGAATCGAACAGGACGCGGTCGACCATATTAATGGTGAGGCGGTCCCGTACTTGTTGAATGGTAATATTGCCCTTGGAAATTTCGTCTTGCAGCGATTTGGAGAGTTCCTCCTGGGTCCGCGTCAGCCGTTTGATCTCTTCTTCTTTGGCGATTCGTTCTTGTTCGAGGGCAGCTGCCAATCGGGCCTGTTCCTGGCGCAGCTGTTCACGCTCTTTCGCGATGCGGGCGGAGTTCGCTTCAAGGTCAGCGGCCTGCTTCTGTAGCTTGGCGATTTCTTCCTGCGCTGAGGCGCGTCCGCTCGCGGACTGTTGTTCGAGATCGGTGATTTGGCTGCGCACATTGGTGAGTTCGCTGTTCAGTTGCCCGTTCTGACTCTCCAGGCCGTCCAGACGTGACTGTAACTCGGCTGCCTGCTGTTGGGCGGCTTTTCTCTGCGCGGCTTCCTGGTCAAGGCTTTTTTGGAGCCCAGCCAATCGCTGTTGCAGTTGGGCGGATGTTTTCTTTTCGGCCTCAAGTTCGGTGAGCGTCTTCGTGTGGGTTCCCGAGCTCACGCATCCCACCACAGCCACGGCACACAGTATGGCCACAGCGGAGGCCCGGAGTGGCATAGTTCGATCAATCGAAATTTGTCGCATAGTTTCCTCCTTGAAATGATGGCTAATAGCATCATATGAAGGTGAGCAAGCTCAATGCCCCGGAATCGAATGAGAAGAGAATGGCTCATTTCTCATGGTGATACCGGAGTAATTGTCGGCTTGTGTGTGAGGTATGCAAGGGGGACTGGAGCATAGCGCCACAATCACTGTAGGGGCTACCCTACAGACGCTATGTGCTGTTGCTGTGACCTGCTGTAAAGTGAGCCGGCTTGTTCCTGAGGAAGAGGGGACTGGGTAGCCGACCAATGTATTGTTATTGACTATTGGCATTGTCACGGAGCAGGCGGGGCGCAGCGACTGCTGCGCCCCGAAGCAGAGCTTACTTTCCGCCCATGTCCTTCTTCTCGTCTTTCTTCTTCTCGTCGTCGGCCTTGCCGTTAGTCATGTCCTTCTTCTCCTTCTGCTCGGCAGGAGCTGGTTCGCCGGCGAAAGACACAACTGTACCGATGCCGAACGTGAGGAACGCTGCGAGTGCGATGAAGCTTGCGTAGCGAGTCATGGGAACCTCCATATGATTAGTGAGTTGATGAAACATATCGCCGCAACATGCGATGCTGTGGTTCCAGAAAACATTCCGTGCCGCTGATGAGAGTGGCGAGGCTTTCTGCTCATGGAGTAGAGCAAGGCAGATACCTCGTGTTGTGATCGGGTGATATCCACCAGGACCAAAGTCGAGGCGGCGCAAAGGCAACTCATTTTCAACGGCTTATGAGGAGTTTTTGCGCAAGACCCGAAAGAGCATTCCACAGAAGATAGTGAAATTTTGTAGGTGAGACCCTGCGTAGCGATCTCGACTCTCGTTCTGGCGTTGAAGTATGCAGTATAGTGTGCGCATGCGAAGACGATATCTTTTCTCTGGCTGGTTGGTCACCTGTATCCTGCTCTCAAGCTGCTCCTATCCGCGAATCGTTCCCGAGTCAATCGAACCGCTCGTTGATCGAACGGTCTCGTTTCGAGACGTACTGACCTCACCGGATTTCTACAAGGGGCGTGTGCTCGTGCTTGGTGGCGAGGTGTTGAAAGCAAAGCGACTCCGCGACAGCACGCAGATCGAACTCTTGCAACTTCCGCTCGAGGACGGAGAGGAGCCGACCTTCGATCGCCAACAATCACAAGGACGGTTTCTCGCGTTGCAGCAGGAGTTTTTGGACCCGGCCACGCTGGTCGAAGGAACGCGGGTGACGATTGTCGGAGAAGTCTCGGGGTCGAAGACTGATCGTCTCGATGACATCGAGTATCGATACCCCACGCTGATTGTGAAACATCTGCATGTCTGGCCGGTTGAATTCTATGGCCAACGGTAACCGGGATTCCTCATCAGAGTCTTCGGCGGCATGGGAGTCAGGGATGGAGGATTCAGGGCCGACGTCTATTCGATTCTTTTGTGGTGTCCCATGCCTCAAACAGGTCTTGTGAGTCAGGCCATCAAGTCCGCGCCTGAGAACACCCCTCGCACGATTGCGTTCAATAAGCCGTATGGCGTGTTGCCGTGTTTTACTGATGCGGACGGGCGGCCGACCTTGGCGGACTTTATTGATTTACCGGAGGTCTACGCCGCCGGTCGTCTCGATCTGGATAGCGAAGGACTCCTGCTTCTGACGTCGGACGGTAGGTTGGCTCACTACATTACGGACCCGCAGCATAAGCTGCCGAAGGTATATCTTTCGCAGATCGAACGTATCCCGAATGAGGAGGTCCTGGAACATTTGCGACAGGGAGTGATGTTGAACGGGAAGAAGACCAAGCCTGCTGGGGTACGTCTGTTGCCGGACGATCCGCAGTTGCCCGAACGCCCCGTGCCCATCCGTTTCCGAAAAAACGTGCCGACTGCTTGGGTGGAACTCACCCTGCGCGAGGGGCTGAACCGGCAGGTCAGGCGCATGACCGCCGCAGTGGGGCACCCGACGTTGCGACTTGTGAGGGTGGCAATCGGACCGATTGCACTGGGCGGCCTCCAGCCAGGCAAATGGCGGGATTTGACAAGTAGTGAGATTGAGCAGATCTATTCTGCTATAGCTCAACGATAAATTCGGAACATTCACGAGCCTTGTTCCTCACTCTGTTGAGGGAGTTGACTCGGCTGTTGCATCGATAGAGTGTCGTTCAGCGATGTGTCGGAGGGCTGATGATCCGATACGACTCTCGGCGTGTGATCACGTTAGTCATAGGCCTGTTGATTGGTCTAGTCGGCTGTGAGACAGGAGGTGGACGGATCCTGGACGGGAGATCCTGTTCGGCGATCGAGCAGAACATCAATCTTTCAGACCGGATCGGCACCCTCAATAGATTGGCCGATGCCTTTGAAGAGCGGTGCTATCAGACCGTGATGACTCATGGTGCGAAGGCCCGGTCGGAGTTCAGGCACAAGACTTTTTCCTTCCTGAGTGAAACCACCAACGTCTTTATTCCGGAGGGCGCGTTCATCGATTACGTGCTGGAAAGTTATGAACGGGGCTATCTCAGCCTCCTACTGGCGGCGAGCTATGCGAACGCGCAGAAAATGGAGGAAGCGAAGGTCGAACTCAGGCAACTGGATCATGAGCTGTTTACGCCGCTTTACAATTACGGCGAAGATCCCGTCAATCTTCTGTTGTCCGCGGTGCTATGGGAACGAGTGGGCGAGGTCAATGAGGCGCGCGTCGACTGGCTCCGTCTGAGAGATCTGGGCATGATGTGGAAAGGCCAGCAGGACGCGGTCCGGTCATTTGCAGCACGGCATGTGGATCGGATCGATGACGGGCAGGCTTTCAGCGAGCCATGGCAAGTCTACGGCATCCGCCGGTTTCCTGAACTCACGTGGGACCTTCAATTCTTTGGATCCACGAATGGATACTTTTCCGTCAAGGCGAAGAGGGATTTTCTTCCCGCCTGTGAGTCTGAGACCGGCGTGAGGCTGTCCACAAGTAGTTGGTTCGACAAGGTCGCCATTCGCCATCATCATGGATACCACCCGCTCCTGAATGTGCAGGCATGGATCCGACTACCGATTGGACTGACCTACAGTCTGATCCCGTTTGCGGCAGGAGCCGGTGTAATGGTCGGAGGCTGTGTACTCGATGTGGCGGCCAAAGGTAATGGAGGGCTCTGCCAGCTCTCGGTGATCGGAGGGATTGCCTTGATGCGTACTGCGCCGACCGTGCTCGAAGGTGCGCTAGAACCGGATCTGAGACATTGGGAGCATGTGCCGGCAGCGTTTGTGGTAACCAGAGCCTCAAAGCCTGAACTGGAGCCCTGCCTGCCGAAACTTGAAACTGCTGTTCGGAGGCTTTGGTAGGAGTAATCCGCCACCGCGCTTCAGAAGGTGATTAGGGACTTCGTCAAGGAATCTGCCGCCCCATCCCGTGGCCGTATGAAGTGGGGCAAGCGATAAGGGGAACGCCACTCGTTGGTGAGTGCAGGGTGTGTCTAATAGAAAAGTACCGATCGAAGATGGCGGGCGTTTTCAGCAGCCGCTAGACTGACTCGACATCTGTAATAATGGTGTGCAACCCACTTGATCCCGCTGGCTGTGGCCGGACAATCTCCGCAATCTGTAACTGTCCCTTCGTGTCCGTGGCGCGCACAACCGTTTGGAACTTGCCGCGTTGAGGCGATTTCCACGTGTAGTTCCAGATGACCCAGGAGTAGGGCGACATCGGTGGTTCGATTTCGCACTCGTTCCACGTGCGACCGGCGTCGAAGCTCAATTCAACTTTGCTGATGCTGTTTGGTCCGCCGAAGGCGATGCCGCGGAATTTCTGTTCGACTCCACGGAGCGTTTGATAGTGACCGGGGGAATCGATGCGCGAAAAAATCTTGATGGTCCCGTCGTCGGTCCAGCCTTTTCTCTGCCAGTAGCCTTGATAGTCTCCGGGATAGACTTCGATCTCGACGATCCACTTCACGTTCTTGATCCCGTACAGTCCCGGCACGAGGAGTCTGAGTGGAAAACCATGTTCCTTCGGCAACTTCTCGCCGTTCATCAGAAAGGCGAGCATCACGTCGTCTTGCATCGCCCGCTTGAACGGAATGCTGTCGTCGTAGCCATCAATACCGCGGAACACCACATCGCGCGCGGTTTCTTCATCGGCGCCGGCGTCTTTGAGCAGCTTCTTGAGTGAAATGCCGCGCCACGTCGCGTTCCCCATGCTGTCTCCGCCTGGCAACGTGTCGATGCACATGAGTGTCGAGACCTGATCGTAGGAGTCGCGGTTCAGAATATCCCGCCAGCCGAGCGACATCGGAGCGCTCACGGCCCCTTTGACATGAAGTTTCCACTGTTCGATATTGAGATCCCGCGACATTGACACGGCGCCGTCGGCGTAATTCACCACATAGAATTTTGCATTCGGTGTGAAGTAGGTCGTGTCGCGCGGGGGCATGGCAAACATGCGCCCGAACACTGACCCCACCGCGTCGCAGCCGCCGGTCATTCCGGCGAGCGTGCCGAGGCCGAGCGCCTTCAGAATGGTTCTTCTGCGCATAGACAGAGGTGATTCGAACAGTGACATCAGTTTTCATTATACACACAAATGAAACTTGACTCTCATCTGAGGCTTTGTTATCTTCTCGCGTGTTTGGAATGGTGCTCGTGCTTCCTGCCTGTTGACCGCGTGCGAGAGTGCGGTGAGGGCATGCGGTTCTAGGGAATACCCGGCCATAGGAATTGGTAAAAGGGTCCCTTGACATGCGTCTGTGCACAGAGTAGAGTGCACGGCTCGCGTGACGGGTTTTCTTGTTCTTTGACAACTGAATAGAGAATGTTGAGCAATGGTGTAAGTGTATTGAAGTGGTGGCCCTTGGTCCAAATTATAAGAACACCTTTATGAGAGTTTGATCCTGGCTCAGAATGATCGCTGGCGGCGCGCCTAATACATGCAAGTCGAGCGAGAAGACGTAGCAATACGTTTGTAAAGCGGCGAACGGGTGAGGAATACATGGGTAACCTACCCTCGAGTGGGGAATAACTAGCCGAAAGGTTAGCTAATACCGCGTACGCTCCTTGGACTTCGGTTCAGGGAGGAAAGCGATACCGTGGGTATCGCGCTCTTGGATGGGCTCATGTCCTATCAGCTTGTTGGTGAGGTAACGGCTCACCAAGGCTTCGACGGGTAGCTGGTCTGAGAGGACGATCAGCCACACTGGCACTGCGACACGGGCCAGACTCCTACGGGAGGCAGCAGTAAGGAATATTGCGCAATGGGCGAAAGCCTGACGCAGCGACGCCGCGTGGGGGA